>ENA-UPSB01003970-UPSB01003970.1-bioreactor-metagenome-genome-assembly--contig:-NODE-3970-length-10587-cov-7.456988_pt1 | contig 10587 bp, 5 predicted proteins | sample MGYA00238182_ERZ773286 | MGnify/ENA primary metagenome ERZ773286 (study PRJEB29026, sample SAMN07631240) | bioreactor metagenome | isolation source: Switchgrass digestor | place: USA: Dartmouth... | reverse complement strand
CAAGGATTTCCATAGCTCGAGGCGCTTTCTTAGCAAATGCCTCAAGGGTCTTTGTTAATAACACACGGGCTGTATCCAGATCCGGGGCGTTTAAAATGGCTTGAACATTTGCCTTTACTTCGCTTTGAACAGCCTTAGGCGTTGCATCCAATGTACTACACGATGGTCTTCCCTTATCCTGATAATCAGGGCATCGACGATTAAAAAGGGATACTGGTTATCTTTTAAGGAACGGTTCTTCCAGGCATTTATCAACGGGTCGAGTCGTCTGCAAAGGTCAGAGACCAGGGACTTTGATATCCTTGTACCGCACAGCTCTTCGGTTATCTCAGCTACTTTACAGTCCAAGATTTTGTCCGCACCCCCTTGCTGGACATTATGGGTTAGCAGCAACACCCATATGATTAAACAAGTTTCAAGCGAAAACAATATTAATGCCAAGGAATGTACAGCAATAATGCTTGGAAGACCTGGACCGATATATATTGTTGCCAACAAAGAAGGAAAAGATGTTGCGGTTAGGTGTTACGGGGATCCTGAGACTTTTAAATTAACTTCGGAAGCAGTTCAAGAAATGCACGGATGGATGGAACTAAAAGCAGAAAATGAAATGCAGAAAATGCAGAATAACCCGGGAGTTTTCCTCGTTGGCGGATTGGGAAGCTCGAGTATTAGTCTAAAGCAAAATGCAAGTGTTTTTCGGAGAGTCATGACGTATCTTGACTATTTGGTGAAATACGGCTTAACTTTCGGTTCAGTTCTTCCAGCCCGTACAAGCGGTATCCCGCGTCAGTACGCTGCGGTGCAGGCAGCAAAACCGATTTTGTGGTAATAGTTTACTGTTTCTAATGTGCTACCTGTCAGCTCGCCAAATCGACAACCTTATACGTTTTTCCACTGCCATCCCCCCCTTTCTAAGCCAAGTATAAACCCGGCCCTAAGGGCCGGGGCAAATTATTTCAAATGACTTTCCATGCTTACATGCTAGTAAAATAACGCCATGCTGCTCAGCGTTCTTCAGAGGGTGTACAAGTTGTGTTGTCACAAAAGGATTCATAATAATGAACGGTTTATCTCTGCCTGACCGGGTAGCAGACATAGATGTGTTCTTGTTCCAGCGGCCAGTATTCAATTACTTCAAACGAGGAAACGCGGGAACGGGTCCATTTACCACTTGACAGCTCACACACCAGGTGCTATCATTTTCCTACCGACCGGTTGGTAGGAGGGAGAGCAATTGGAGAAATCTACCCTGATCCGCTTAAAAGAAACCGCCTTTTCGCTATTTGCCGCCCATGGATATGAGTCAACTACCATGAGCCAAATCGCGAATGCAATAGGCATTAAAAAACCGACGCTATATTCATACTATGCATCTAAGGAAGAACTATTTTTATCGATCTTCACGGAAGTAGCAGAAGAATACCGTCAATATATCGAACAGCTCTTGGAAGAAGCCCAACGGAAGGAAAGCACTAAAGATCAACTTTATCATGTCTTCCGTGGCTATATTACCTATTTTGCTCAAAACCCTGAGCTATCAGCTTTTTGGAATCGCATTCTTATTTTTCCTCCAGCATCGCTTAAAGAAAAATTGTTTACTCAGATTAGCAATCTGGAAACTGGCTTGTATGGACAAGTAGCCGAAATTATTCAAGCTGGCATGGACCGCGGAGAACTACGTCATAGTGCGGTATTGGATACACTGTTTTCGTTTTACTGTCTCAGAGAAGGCTTATTGTTAGCGGTCTTGTTGAATCCTAATTTGGAACCACGCAAAATTGAAGCGGTTTGGGAGAACATCTGGTACGGAATTGGAAATCATGGGGGGATTGTATATGAAAAATAAAAGAGCGCTTAGAGTTATCGAATGTAAAGGTACTCCATATGAAATCGGCCGACAATATGGTGAAGGCTGCCGAGACAGTATCCTCAAATCCATAGAAATCAATTTTGGAATATTAACCTCCGGTTATAACATAAGCCAAGATGAGCTTATTAACAGCGCAAAAAAATATCTACCTTTGGTAAAAAACTTTGATCCTGAGTTGATTGAAATGATTGAAGGACAGGCGGAAGGAGCTGGAATTAGCTTTGATCAGGCTTTCGCTTTACGCTGTACCTTGGAAATGGGTCCCTATTATCCGTTGCTATCCGGATTGTGCACATCCTTTGCTGTTCGTGGGAAGGCTACTAGAGAAGGCAAAACTATCCTGGGTCAGAATATCGATTGGTACCCGGGATTCCCGATTGATTTACTAAAAATTACTCATGAGGATGGATTGACTCAACTGACAATATCTCTAGGTGGTTTTGCCGAGTATACATTAAGTTCGGCCGGATTAGGAATATGTGCAAATTCGACCTTAACTCCTGCTGACAATTTTAAATTAAATATTCCTTTAGCCTGTTACTTGCCTAAAGCTATGCGTCAGAAGACCATAGGAGATGCTCTAAGTGTATTGTGTCAAGCTGCTCGTGGTGTCGGCTATTACCACCTGGCCAGTGCGGAGGGCGATATCGTGGGTATTGAGAGTGTGTTCGATGACTTCAATATTATTTACCCTGAACAGGACATATTGGTACATTCCAATCATTATGTAACTGATCGTTTTAAAAAAGGAGACCTGGCTTACATGGGGATTGCGGACAGCTATCTTCGTTTAGACAGAATGAAGCGCCTCATGGAGATGGAATACGGAGACCTTACCGTGGAAAAACTGATGGCTATACTAGCAGATCACAATGACTACCCGCTCTCAATCTGCCGCCATTATGACCCGGAAACCCCTAGACTGTTTAACGCTGAGACCCTGGTATCATTTATAATGCTTCCTGAGGAACAACGGATCTTTATATCATATGGGCCCCCCTGCCAGAACGAGTACCTAGAGTATCGACTGTAACCTGCATCCAAAAACGTGTCACGGATGATCTTCATCAATTCCAGATCACTGACGGTAATTTGGCTCTTATGTTAGTTTGCGCTAGGCCGCGACACGTGAACAGTAAAGCATGAGGAAACAAACGATATATGAGCATGACACACCCTTATGATATGCAAAAAAAAGAGCCCAATCAGGTAGCTGTCTAGGTTGGTTTTCTGAACTAATAAAACATGGTAACCCTTGTCTTTCGCCAACTCAAGCAAATAAGCCGAAGGCATCCCGAAGGAATAACTGAACACCTTGTATTCGCGGCAGGGAGGATTGCTAAATATTAGGCAGTTTGTACAACACTGTCGAGCATTACCCTTATTGAATATGTAGTGGTACTGTGCACCGAACCCTGCTGGCAAAGCAGGCTGACCGATATTTTGAAAAAATAAATTCACCGGATTATCGGTGAATTTATTTTGCCATCATCACCAGCCTGGCATATCAGGCATCATAATTTTATTCAGGCCCTTAACTCATAAGTTGGCCATGCTTGGGAAGCATATGTTGGTCGGAATGGAACGGTAAATCCCTACTTTTTACTGTCCCGCATTTGTTTTTCTTGTCCGACCTGAACCATAAAATGGCCGTATGTGATTTTTGGAAGCATAAGGTGTCCTTAAGTATTGCCCATTATTACTTGCTTTCTGTTTGAATAAGAACTGATACCCCTCTATTTACTTATATTTTAATTAGGAAGCATAATTTGCCCAAGTTAAAAAGGAACAATAAGTTGGCCAAAGCGGCCAACTTATGGGTGAAGTGAAATATTTATCAGTTGATCCAACTGGTTATTTTTGGTGGAGGCGGGGGGAATCGAACCCCCGTCCGAAAGAACGACGGAAACAGTCTCTCCGAGCGCAGTTCGTGTTTTGAGCTTCGCTATCCGGACGCCCACGAACAGGCTTCCTTCAAGCTATCCCTGTCAGTTTCCCCTTAAAGCCCCCAGAGAGAAGGGCTGAAAGGGTACCCTAACTAGATGACGCCCTGCACCAGGCCGTTAGGAAACCTGGCCGGACGAGCCGCATTAAGCGGCCAGTGCGTAATTTTCGTTGGCAGTTATAGTTTTGTACCGTTTTAACGAGGTGGCACCAACTCGGCTCGCTACTCTTTCCACCTATTCCCCCGTCGAAACCAGTACGCCCCCTTTATTTATATGCTCTTTCCTTGATAGCGCGATCAATGTCCCGCTTGGCGTCCCGCGCGGCGATGTCCTGCCGCTTGTCATGCAGCTTCTTGCCCCGGGCCACGCCCAAAATCATTTTGGCCAAACCATTCTTAAAGTAAACTCGCAGTGGTATCAGGGTGTAACCTCTCTGCTGCGTGAGGCCGTAAAGCCGGTTGATTTCCCGGCGGTGCAGCAGCAGTTTTTTCGGCCGCTTGGGCTCGTGATTGAAACGGTTGCCCTGTTCGTAGGGGCTTATATGAAAGTTGAGCACCCAGGCTTCCCCGTCTTTAATTTCGCCGTAAGCATCCTGAAGGTTGGCCTTGCCGGCCCGCAGGGATTTAACCTCAGTCCCCTGCAGAACCAGCCCTGCCTCCAGAGTATCATCAATATGATATTCATGGCGGGCCTTGCGGTTCTCAACTACTACTTTGACGTTGTTATCCTTCATAAGGTTCACCCCGAAAAATAAACCCTCGCCCGGAATGGTTAAAATCCACCTGCAGCCAGGGTTTGATACCTGCTATCTTTGACTGGCACCATTATTATATAACGCGGTGTGTAGCCGGTCAAGGACCGGCGTTTCCCAAGTCCTTAGTGCCTTCTGCGCTGCCGGGTTCCATTACTGGAGTGCTGCTCGGCTAGTTCAAAGTCTATTTTGGCCTCGTCCACATTTACCTTGACCAGTACCACCTCTACCTCATCGCCAATGCGGTAGACCTTCCTGGTGTGTTTGCCCATCAGGATCATCTGCTGCTCATCGAAAACATAGTAATCATCCACCAGCGTTGATATGTGTACCAGCCCCTCCACCGTGTTCTCCAGTTCGACGAAGAAGCCAAAGGCGGTTATGGATGAAATCACGGCCTGGAATACTTCCCCGAGAAACTGTTTCATGTACTGGGCCGCCTTGATGTCCACCGATTCACGTTCCGCTTCTTCAGCCTGCATCTCGCACAGGGTACACTGCTCGCCCGCCAGGGGCATGAGGCTTTCCCACTCGGCTTTCTTTTTCTTGGATAAAGACCCCTTCTCCAAGAGGTGAGTGAGGACCCTGTGAACCAGCAGATCCGGGTAGCGGCGAATCGGAGCAGTAAAATGCAAATAGTATGGTGATGCCAAGCCGTAGTGTCCCAAGGGAACCGGAGAGTAGCGGGCGTGTTTCAGGGAGCGGAGAATCATGGTGGATACTATCCGCTGCTCCGGTTTGCCCTTAACATCGTTCAGCACCTGCTGCAGTACCTGCGGTGTTATCTCTTTGTCATTGATTCTATGGTTAAACAGGGACAGAATGCGCAGAAGATTTTGCAGGTCTTCACCGTCCGGTTTCTCATGCACCCGGTATAAAACCGGCAGCTGCATCTCATGGCAGTGCCGTGCCACCACCTCATTGGCACAGATCATGAACTCCTCGATTATTGACTCCGCCACGTCCTGAACCCGCTTTTCGATTGCAACCGGGAACCCCTGTTCGTCTACGACAACTTTGGTCTCCGGAAATTCGAAATCGAGGGCCCCCCGCTCAAATCGGCGCCGGCGGAGGATGGCTGCCAGTTCGTGCATGGTCGTAAACATATCGACATACTCGCGGTAACGCTCCATGAGTTCCGGTTCCTGTTCCTTCAGGATCCGATTAACATGGTTGTAGGTCATGCGCTCGTCAACCCGGATAACAGCTTTGCATATCTCGTAGTCGATTATGTTCCCCTCGGAATCGATATCCATGATAACGCTCATCGCCAGGCGGTCTTCTCCGGCGTTGAGGCTGCAGATACCGTTGGAAAGCTGGACCGGCAGCATGGGCAATACCCGGTCAACCAGGTAGACGCTGGTTCCGCGCCGATAAGCCTCCTTGTCAATGGCGGTTCCTTCTCTGACATAGTGAGATACATCTGCAATATGGACCCCCAGACGATACCCGTCATCCAAACGGGTGATACTAACCGCGTCGTCAAGGTCCTTGGCATCATCCCCGTCAATGGTCACCGTTTTCAGGTCCCGCAGGTCGCGGCGACCTGCAATTTCATGGTCCTGCACCGATGAAGGAATGGCCATGGCCTCTTTTTCGACCTTCTTGGGAAAATCTTCAGCCAGTCCGTATTTCTTGACCACACACCGGATATCCACTCTCGGATCTCCCTTGCTGCCGAGGACCTCAATGATCTTGCCTTCTGCCAGCTTGTCCCGTTCGGGCCAGGAGGTTATCCTGACCACGACCTTCTGCCCGTCGGCGACTTTAATCTTGGTGCTCCTTCGGGCGTTGATGGGGTAAAGCAGCCGGGGATCATCCGGGATCACCTGGGATATGTTCTTTCTCTTCCTGTAGGTGCCGACCACTTCATGATTGGCACGTTTGATCGCGCGTATAACTTCACCTTCCGGTTTCTGCCCCGCGTGATACTGCCTCCGGTTTATCCTCACCATAACCCGGTCCCGGTGCATGGCCCCGTTCAAATCCCGCTCGTATATGAATACCTCGGGCTGGCTGGGGTCATCGGGCAATAAGAAAGCAAACCCCTTGGCATTGACCTGCAGGGACCCTCGTACCAGGTTCATCATCTCCGGAACCCCGTACTTGTGTTTGCGGGTAACTACGATATCTCCGTCCTTTTCCATCCGCCCCAGCAAAGCTGCAAATTCGCTTTCATCCTCGACTTCCAGGGCTGACAGCAATTCCTGATAAGTAAGGGGCCGATAAGAGTCCTGTTTCATATAATTCAGGATGCTTTCCCGGTTCAGTACCATTCATTCACCTTCCTGACCAAACAGTTCGCAAATAATATAGACCGGCCACCGGTAACTTCTCAATGAAATGAGTTAGGGACCTGTCTACTCGTAATATATATGATTTTCCCCACGGTTCCGGAAAATATAAACCGTCAATCCGTTTGCACCGCAGGGAGCCGCCGCGCTCTTTGACCGGGATACCCGTCAGCCGCCGATAAGGTCGGAAATAAAACTGTCAATTGCAGCGCCCAAGAGTTCCAGTTCTTCTCCCATGGTCGCTACATGGGGGGAATTCTCCAGGTAAAGGGTTCGCAGTCTCGCGGACGGCAACCGCTGGGCCATTATCTTGTAACTCCGGGCATCGACCAACTCATCCCTGCCTCCCTGAACCGCAAGCACAGGAACGTTGATTTTCTCCATATTTTTAATGACGTCTTTAACCAGCGCCTGCATGCTCAAAAAGGCCTTCAACGGTATGCAGTCATAAGCAAATCGGCCCCTGCTCTTCATCTGGCGATCTTCATCGCTCAGCGCTTTGGGTATATAGTTGCGGAAAACCCTGACCACCCGGGCCCAGTTGGTCCTCCAATCCTGCAACACCAGCGGGGGATTTATACACACCAGCCCCCGTATACCTTCGACTCGCAGGCCCAATTCCAGAGTCAGCAGGGCTCCCATCGACAGCCCGATCACCACGAGGGGAAAAGGCCCCTGCCGCAGTCTTTCCGCCCATGCCTCGGCTTCCCGGTACCACTCCGGCCATCCGGTTTGATTCAAATGCATCGGGGTCGTCCCATGACCGGGCAACAAGGGTGCATAAACCGAATACCCTCGCCGGTGGAGGAATTCTCCCAGGGGCCTCATCTCCGACGGTGACGAGGTCAGTCCATGAATGAGCAAACAGTTGACATGACCTCCGACCAGCTCAAAGGGCCTGGCCTGTGGATGTATTTCTTCCATAAAATCTCCTTAACTGGTAAGATCTTTGACGCTCTAATCAGATTCTACTACAGAAGCCGCTACTTATCAACCATAGAATTGCTTGCCTCGCCCGATTTTCCGCCATGCTTCCAGCCGATGCCAATGTTCCCATTATTGATTGGAGGCACACCACACAGGTGTTGAATGTGCTTGCAGTACCTGCTACGGTGTACCCTTACTGTGGCACGGGTGCGCCGGGCACGCCGCCGAAAAAAAGCCCTGCATTCGAGAGAATACAGGGCTTTCAGGCTTATCAAATCGTGCGGGTTATTGTTCCCTATTTGTCAAGGTGTACTTCCGGTATTCTCATGTTGAAGAACGAACGGTAGACAAAGTACAGAGCCACAAACAGGAGTACCAGTCCGAATACCGGAGCAATATCCCTGAATGCCTCAGAGATCGCTATTTCCATAGCCAACAGACCAAACAGGGTGGTGAACTTGATAATCGGGTTCAAAGCAACCGCGGAAGTATCCTTGAACGGGTCACCAACGGTGTCACCAACCACGGTGGCTTCGTGAAGCGGAGTCCCTTTTTCTTTCAGGTCAACTTCGACAACCTTCTTGGCGTTGTCCCATGCGCCTCCCGCATTAGCCATAAACACCGCCTGGAACAGACCGACGATGGCAATGGCGATCAGGTAAGCGACGAAGAAGGAAACTGCATTGTTGTTGCCGCCACTGGGGGCTGCCAGGCATGCAAATGCCAGGGCAAAGGCAAACAGCGCCAGGAAGATGTTAAACATTCCGTTCTGAGCATACTGGGTACAGATCCTCACAACCTCTATCGAATTTTCGGTATTGGCCTTAACACTGGCCGTTTCACCGAGCTCGATGTTGTTCTTGATGAACTCAACCGCTCTGTGGGCACCGGTGGTAACCGCCTGGGTGGAAGCACCGGTGAACCAATAGATTACCGCACCGCCGGCCACCAAGCCCAACAGGGTGTAGGGGTTAAGCAGGTTTAGAACTGATTCCGGCTGCACGCCCAGAACCTTCTGTATAACCAGGATCAGCGAGAAAATCATGGTGGTGGCACCGACGACGGCGGTACCAATCAGCACCGGCTTCGCAGTTGCCTTAAAGGTATTGCCCGCTCCGTCCTGTGCTTCCAGATAGTGCTTGGCCTTATCGAAGTCAGGTTTGAATTTGAAATCCCTTTCAATTTCCTTGTCAACATCTTCGATGGTCTCGATCAAGGAAAGCTCATAGATGGACTGGGCATTGTCGGTAACCGGGCCGTAGCTGTCAACCGCAATGGTTACAGGTCCCATACCCAGCATTCCAAAAGCCACCAGACCGAATGCAAAGATGGAAGGATAAATCATGATATCCGCCAAGCCCAAGGTACTTGCGTAGTAAGCACCAAACATAAGGAATATGAATACCATGCCAATCCAGAACCCGCTGAAGTTTCCGGCCACCATACCTGAGAGGATGTTAAGTGACGGTCCGCCTTCGCGGGATGCCTTAACAACCTCGGCTACGTGACTGGAATTGGGGCTGGTAAATATCTTGGTAGCCTCCGGAATCAGGGCTGCACCCAAGGTACCAAAGCTGATGATGGCTGCCAGCACCGCCCAAATCGATTGCAGTTCAGCAGGAGCCGAGGAATTGGGGCCCAACATGACGTAGCTGGCACCGAAGGTTCCGAGAATGGAAAGTATGGATGTAATCCAGACCAAGCTGGTCAGCGGCTGTTCGAAATCCATGTCATCTACATTGGCAAATCTGCTCTGGCTGAAGGCCTTATTGATATAGAAGGCCACCATAGAAGCCAGTACCATCAAGACACGCATTACGAACACCCAAGTCAGCAAACTGGTCTGCAGCGCAATCTGATCGGCTGCCGGGAACGCATTTCCTACTGCCAAAACGATAAAGGTAATAACGGCAACACCGGTAACACCATAGGTTTCGAAACCGTCGGCGGTAGGTCCTATACTGTCGCCGGCGTTGTCACCGGTACAGTCGGCAATAACACCGGGGTTCCGGGGATCGTCTTCTTTAATATGGAAGACAATCTTCATCAAGTCGGATCCGATATCGGCAATCTTGGTGAAAATACCGCCGGCAATACGCAGGGCACTTGCACCCAGGGATTCACCGATGGCAAATCCGATAAAGCTTGCTCCTGCCAGTTCACGAGGAACAAAGAGCAGGATAATCAGCATCATGATCAGCTCCACACATACCAGGAGCATACCGATACTCATGCCGGCATCAAGGGCGATATTCAAAATCTTGAGCGGCTTTCTTTCCAGGGACGCGAATGCCACCCTGCTGTTGGCCAGCGTATTCATGCGGATTCCATACCAGGCAACACTGTAGGAACCCAGAATGCCGATCACAGTCCACATCAGAATAAACAATACCGAACCAACTGGCATTTTGGAAAGGAATCCAAAATAGAAGGCGATACACACCGCAATGAAGGCAAACAAGATCATTAGGAATTTTCCTTGCTGGATCAGGTATGTCCTGCAGGTCTGATAAATGGTTTCGGCAACGTCAAGCATCGATTGGTGAGCCACGTGTTGCTTGACTTTAATATACTGGTACACCCCGAACAGCATTCCCAGTACGCACACCCCGATACCGTAATAGAGCAGGGTGTTCTGTTCCGCCGTAAGGTGCGGAATAACTAGATCCGCCTCACTGGCAAAAGCTGCAGCGGGTGTAAGAGCCATTACGAACAAACCGGCAATTCCGCTCAGCACCATCTTGACCGCGGTCCGGTACTGCCGACCGATATACCAGCCCATTACGGTCAAGATGA
>ENA-UPSB01003966-UPSB01003966.1-bioreactor-metagenome-genome-assembly--contig:-NODE-3966-length-10597-cov-5.413963_pt1 | contig 10597 bp, 8 predicted proteins | sample MGYA00238182_ERZ773286 | MGnify/ENA primary metagenome ERZ773286 (study PRJEB29026, sample SAMN07631240) | bioreactor metagenome | isolation source: Switchgrass digestor | place: USA: Dartmouth... | reverse complement strand
CGTTCTGGAAAGGTTTAATGCCATCGAGAGCGCCAAAGAAGACCCGACATTTGCAAGCCTTGCTCAGCTGCATCAATTGATGTTTGAAGGACAAAAGGGGTCCGGGAGATATGAATATGAAGGCACAGTCAAACTGGTAGGATTTGCTCCCGTTGAAAGGCTTGACTGGTACATTTGCGTAGAGGCTCCCGAAGATGAAGTTTTGGCGGAATTAAGAGATCTGAATCTTTTTATCTTTTTTATGACAGTAATTTTTATTCTGTGTGGTGCATTTATATCGTACTTTATAGCTGCCCGAATGACAAGCCCGCTCATCAGGGCTTCCAACCTTTTGAGCGTAACCGCCGGCGGGGACTTTACACAGAATATCCCGGAAAATGACAGGAAAAGAAAAGACGAAATAGGCGTTTTGATAAGATCCATAGACAAAATGCAAAATTCAATAAAGGAAGTTGTAAATGGAGTCATCAGGGAAGCAGCCAATGTTTCCGATACGGTTGCAACAGCCAATAAAAGCATTGAACATCTCAATGCGCAGATAGAGGAAGTATCCGCAACAACGGAAGAATTGTCAGCCGGTATGGAGGAAACTGCGGCTGCAGCACAGGAAATGAGCGCTACTTCTACCGAAATAGAGGCAGCTATAGAATCCATGGCCTCAAAAGCCCAGGATGGGGCAATGGCAGCCAGCGAAATCAGCAAAAGGGCCAATGAACTTAAAGAAAATGCCGTTGCATCCCAGCGCAATGCTAACGAGATATATGAAAGCGCTCATGAAAAGCTGAGACGGGCAATTGAAAAATCAAAGGCAGTGGAGCAAATCAGCGTGCTTTCTGATGCGATACTGGAAATAACCTCCCAAACCAACCTTCTGGCCCTGAATGCAGCCATAGAGGCGGCAAGAGCAGGAGAAGCAGGCAGAGGATTCTCCGTTGTGGCTGATGAAATCAGGTCCTTGGCTGAGAACTCCAAAAAAGCGGTTAGTGAAATTCAGGAAATAACAAAAGAAGTGATAGCAGCAGTAGAAAACCTCACTCAAAGCTCTGAAGAAATTTTGCACTTTATAGACGGAAGAGTTATCAAGGATTATGGAGCTTTGGTAAGTATCAGCGACCAGTATAACAAGGATGCAGAGCTTGTAGACAGCATTGTAACAGATTTCAGCGCCACCTCAGAACAGCTGTCGGCGTCCATTCAGAACATGATCAAGGCAATCAATGAAATAACCCTGTCTGCCAATGAAGGGGCCTCCGGAACGTCAAATATAGCTGAAAAAACATCAGTTATAGTGGAAAAGGCAAACGAAGTAATCCAACATTCCAATATTTCAAAGGACAGTTCAAAGAGGCTCCTGGACCTGGTATCCAAATTCAAGGTATAAAACCATCAGTACGGATTATGAGGGGCAGTTTATCGGCAACGATAAACTGCCCCTTTGTAATTAATCCGATACCAGCCTTTTCTCTACGGTAATCCCCTGGATAGGTCTTATATCCTGCGTCACTTCCAGGACACCCAGGTATTCACCATTTTCGTTTCTGACGGCAAAATACCTTATGTATGCATATTTGTCGCCCATCTTGATCCAGAAGTCTTCATGGTCCTTTTTGCCTGCTTTCAAATCCTCCACGATCAGAGACCTCTCCATTTTCGCTATTTCAGCGGTTGAAATACCCTATATCAGCTTTTCGAATCTGGGTTTGATCTCTTCAACGGTTTTCCCCTATGCAGTTCCATCATAAGATCGTTCAGCACTTTCTGCCTGTATTCGTGGTTGTTAATCACTTCACTCATATCTTCCTGCTCCTATCCTTTTTACATCATAGCCCTTGTCCTTTAAGACTTCCTTAATCTCATCAATACTTATTTTCTTTAGCTCAGCCCCTTTTGGAATTGTCATGAAACGCCCTGCTGTATTAAGCACAGCAGGATTGGTTATATTGTCAAAGTCGAGTTCTTTCATAATACCCACCATCTTCTCAGACATAGTTTGAGCAAAATGCCAGATTTTATTATAACTTTCTTAAGCTATCCGCTTTACCAGTGGTGCTGATGCAAGTCAGTACAAATAATCATTTGTTTGAATCCGGCTGGCTGAATGAATGATTGATGTTCCAAAAGGATTCAAAGCACATAACAATCGATCATCCACATACTCACTGAATTCATCCCTGAAATGAGAAAAATCGTAATCAGCGTATGGCACAGCCTTTCACAAAATCACAGGGAGACGTAAGGAAAGCAGGTTCGCCTGAGGGTGGTACAGCCTATCGGGACCAGTGGGATCTTCATCTGCTGTGATGCTTCATTGAGAACAAGGGCATCTATTCTTACAGGAGGCTTTTCCCATGGATAGCCTTCCCGTTCAGCCTTATTCTCTACAATCCTGAAATACTTGTGATTTTCGCCCTTTGCATCCAAAATGAGAGTATAATGCCATTCAGATTTTTCATCAGGCAAGAAGTCCATGTCAAAGAAACCGGCTATGGGATATTCATAGGTATTCTTTTTCGTTACCGGTATATCCAGCGAGTACAAAAGAGGACCGCAGGACACAGCGGCACTGTTATCTACGGATTTTTTGATGCATATACCCCTTTTGAAGCTTATCGCTGCGCGATCGCCGTCTTTCCAAAGCCGCTTTATGCCAAGTAATCCCTGTTCCTCTTCATACCCATAGTACTTTTCGCCGTTTATCTCCAGGGTATAGCCATTGCTCCAACCGGGAATCCTCAGAAGCAGTTTAAACTCCACGGCTTTTTCACACCTGATCTCCATGCGCACCACATCTTCAAAGGGAAATTCGGTAATCTCCCTGATACGCACTTTCACACCGTTTACTGAACAATTCAGGGTACAGGGCCCGTAGAACGCAGCCACGATGCAGTCACCCCCCTTATGCATCCACATCCGGGAAAGGTGATAGGGCATGATTCTGGCTGCATTCGGTACACAACAAACTGCGGCATCAGCATGAACCGGCGAGTAATCCCACCGGGTTCCCTTTCGGGATGATGCTTCATAGAGATTGTCAGCACTCAGGTACTGTATCCCTTTGCCGTCAGGAAGCCTTCCGGCCATTCCCGCATTGAACATCAGCCATTCAGCCATATCAGCCCATTCCCTGTCGCCGGTTATGGCAAAGGCAGCATGAAAGCTCAGCAAAAGCTCAGTTACAGCGCAATACTCATACCCTACCGTCGGGAGGGGAACTCCCTCCGTCATGTCAAATCCCATTTCTCCTCCGGGAGGGCATGAGCCGATCATTTCATCCGACTTGCACGCCCCGCTGATGACAATATGATTTTTAAGCTTTTCAAAAGCCATTAAAAAGGCCTTTTTATATATTTCAATGCCCGTATAGCAATAAATCAGCAGCGGAATCCTTAGCTGTTCGCATATATGGGGTCCGTGTCCCACGAACTTACTTTCCGGGTCCAGCAAACTGGGAAGCCTGCCGTCATCCCCGGGAAAAACCGTTGGAGTTTTGGAAAAATCGTCATATAAGAAACGGCAGAATTCAACAATTCTTTCATCACCTGTTATATCATACAGCATGAGCAAAGGTTCAATTATCATTATTCCATGGGTTTTGCCACCGTCCTCGTCCGGTTCGTCAAAATAGCTCCTGTTTTGCGCCAGCGGGCCGTAGTGGCGTATTGTAAGGTCAGCCATCTTTTTCAATGCGTTCAGAACATGCTCTTTTCTTTCTGCATCATAGTAGGCCAGCAATGCAAGCATGATCCTGCTCTGGCACCATAACTCGCCATTTCTGGACCCGTTGCCAAACCTGGATTCCGCTTTGTAAATTCCTATATACCCGTCGGCGTCCTGATACTTTAATATGTGCTCCAGGTGCCTTGCAGCCTTCTCCCTGTATTCCGGATGATTCAGCGCATATGCCAGCCTTGTGAACCCATCAATCCAGTTGCCTTCCGTTTCACCGTTCCACCAGGTTCCCCACCAGCCTTTGTGTTCCAATCCCACCCTGCCTGTGGCAAAGATGTCGCTGGAAGCTTCGGCACACAGGATATCAAGCTTTCCGGCAAATCCCTCGGCATCCCTTCTTAGAAATTCCCTGATCCATCCTTCGGGAGATATGTCAAACTGTTTCATATATCTGTATTCATAACGTCTGTAAATCAAGTTGTTCACCTTTCCTGTCCTGTATAATCCTGACATTGTAAAAAGAAAGAATGGGCAGATTATCAGCCACGTCAATTATTTTACAGCTGGGAAGGTTTTTGGTATGGAAACCATGTATGAAAGCATTTGCTTGCAGCATTCTTGCCAGCTTGCATACAATACGGTTCCTGTTTTCAACATAGCACTCCGTTATGCCTACCTCTCCCCTGTCATCCTGAATGCAGAAAGGGTTTTCTTCTTTGCTCCAGCCGATGATGGACAATCTTTCCCTGACATTGTCAAATTCCAGTTCCACTTTCATACCACCAACACTTCGTGCCTGAGAGATATCAGGAGCGTCAAAGCTTCCTATCCTGTGATAAACGTGGAAAAGCGCTGACCGGGCCATCCTTTCTCCCAATACCATGTTGGACGCAGAACTGTTGTGTATGTCATCCGACAGCATGCAATCATTGGCAGGAACGATGTATACCCCGTCAACGGTTTTTGCCGCCTGCCTCTGGGCTTCTCTGATCATGGCCCACCCTATGTCCGCGTCAGCAGCGGATATCTTACGGTTAAGCTGTACGGTTAAAAACGGCAGGCTATCCATTCCGGTATCCTTTCTCAAACACGAAACAAATCTTGAAAACCTCTCCAGGTAAGTTTCCCTGCTTCCTTCGCCGACGTCGCTGCAGCCCTGGTACCAGAGCACACCTTTGATTTTTCCGCCGCACAGGGAAATTATGTCCAGCATGTTCCTGTACAATGTCCCGTCCTGGTCAGGACACCACATTCCAAGGCTTGAACCGCCAAGAGAAGCCTGCATGAGGCCTATCGGATATCCAAGACTCCTCTTCAGGTATTTTCCAAAGCTTAAATAGGGGGAATGGCCGGGATTTACCAGTTCAGTGTTTGCGATGTGAATGATGCCGGTGGAATCATTCAGCGGATGGGTTGCAATATCCCATTTTCCGTTGTTGCGGAATACATGCACTCCCAACTCCGGCGGATCATAGACGGGATCTTTTCCATATCCGGCAGAATTGCTTTGTCCGGCTATTACAAAGAGATCCCCCACACCCAGATGATGGATCATATCGCCGCGGATACCCCATTCTATGGCCCAGCCGGAACCTGAACAGTTCAGGCAGGTTTCAATCCTGTATAGTCCCCCCGCAGGCACATCACGGAGGACGATCTCCCACCTGTTCCCGTCATGATGCAGGCATTCCGTCCATGGAACCACATTCTCACCGCAATCTTCTTTCACCAACCTGGCATAAACTCTGGCATCTCCTTCCATACCTTCGGGCAGGGAGTATGTACCCCTGAGACTTACGTCTGCAGTTCCGTTTTCCTGTTGGATTATCTGCCAGTTCTGCGGCCCTTCCCTGATAATAACTCCAAAAAGCATGCACACACCTTCCATAGATCAATTGTTTATATAAATAATACCGGTTTCATTCAGCCAGGAGAATCCTGAAGCCAAATTCCCCGACACCTATTTCAAAGCTTCCGTCATCCCTGCACATAAACCTTTCTTCGTTCCAGAGATCATACACGCTTTTATACCTGACGGTATCCCCGTCCAGGACAATCTCCGTCCTCTCTTCTCCCGCATTTATCAGCACAGTAATTTTTTGACTTTCCAGAACCCGCTTGAAAACAAATACTTTCTCCCTGTTGGCATCCGGAAATTCCGTTTTTCCGTAGCTCAGCGCCGGAATGCTTCTCCTGATGGATATAAGCCTTTTTACCTTTTCCAGGATCTCTACCTGCCCGACCTGCATATCCCATTGCATTGCCCTCCGGCAGTCAGGGTCCCCTCCGCCTTCCATGCCCGTTTCATCCCCGTAAAAAATCATCGGTATGCCTGTGAAAGTCATCATAAAAGCCATGGAAAGCAGTAATTTCCGGGCATCACCTCCGCACACGGTCATAATTCTCGGTGTGTCATGGCTTCCCAGCAGGTTCAGAAAATAATCCGGAGCATATCTTCTGTGGGAGAAGAATATCTTTTTTAAGCTTAGAACAAAGTTTTCTGAATCTGTTTCCCCAAAAGCCATATAATCCACCAAGGCCTGGCGCAGTGGGTAATTCATGACCGAATCAAACTCATCCCCCATCAGCCAGTCTGACGCGTTGTACCATATCTCACCGACTATAAACAGGTCCTTTTTTATGGCTTTCAGCCTTTTCCGAAAATTCCTCCAGAAGCTGTGGGAAACTTCATCCGCCACATCCAGGCGCCATCCGTCGATGTCCAGTTCCCTGGTCCAGTACTCGGCCACCCCTATAAGATATTCCTGCACCTCAGGATTGCAGGTGTTAAGCCTGGGCATGTCCGGGATATTCTCCCCAAAGGTTTCATAGTTGGCAACCGGGTATTTGACAACAGGATACTCCTCCACGAAAAACCAGGAAGAAAATCTGGAGTCCGCACCTTTTTCGGCCACATCTTCAAAAAACCTGTTCTTGACACTGCAGTGATTGAAAACAGCGTCCAGCACTATGCGGATGCCTTTTTCATGGGCAAGACGCACCAATTCTTTCATGTCTTCCAAAGTACCAAAGCACGGGTCTATGGAATAATAGTCCACGATATCATACTTGTGATTGGAAAAGGACTGAAATATGGGCGTAATATATATTGCATTGATCCCCAGGCTTTCAAGATAATCCAGTTTTGAGATTATGCCCCGGATATCTCCTCCAAAAAAGTCCGAGCTTCCCGGAACAGTTCCCCACTGTTTCGTGTTTGGGGGATCATTGCTTTTGTCTCCATTGCAAAACCGGTCGGGGAATATCTGATAAAACACCGCATCCCTTACCCATTCAGGGATGTCGGGCAGCTCGTCTTCATTTATGTAGGCATACTGGAAATAGCCCCCGGTAAGGGTGTTGGGCGGAAATTCCCTGCATATTCTCATACCCGTATAGTATACTTTTTCTCCGTCCGAACCGGTTATCTCAAAGAAATACTTGAACCTTTTGCTCCTGATCCTTATCTCTGCGCCATGGTAGCTGAACAATTCATCACTGCCCAAAAGCTCCATTCCCTGTATATTCAGTCTGTCCGAATAGTCATATCTTTCAGTATAATAAACATTGCAGCGGCACGCATCTTCTTTAAGCGTCCTGAGCCGCACAAACAGTGTATCTGCTGCCACAGGGTAGGCATAAATTCCCCTGCTTTCGTGATACAAGGCCTCTATATGCAAATTCAGTCCTCCGTTTCATGTTGTTTATTCTTTTACTCCACCTTCGGTCAAACCGGTTATAAAATAACGCTGGGTACAGAAAAACACCATTACCATGGGCAATGACCCAAGGAGCGCCGCAGCACAGTATCGGGGCCAGTTGATGCCATACTGTCCTTCAAACATGCTCCTCAGCCCCACAGCCAGAGGCATTGTCTTAAAGCCCCCTGTCATGACCACATTGGCAATCACATACTCGTTATACGCCAGTACGAAGCTTTGTATGGCGATAACCGCCATCATGGGCTTGACCATGGGAAGAACAATCCTGGCGAATATTACAAACCTGTTTGCCCCGTCAATAAGAGCAGCCTCTTCAATCTCTGCCGGCAAGGTATCAAAATATCCTTTTGAAATCAGTATAAGCCCTATAGTAGCCATGACTGAGTTTACAAGGATCAAACCTCCCGGCTTGTTTATGAGGCCCAGACGGTTAAAAATCTGATGTATTGCTACCATTGACAGGGCAAGGGGAAAAATCTGTATCAGCAGTATGGACTTAAAAATCATGTTTCTTCCCGCAAATTTCATTTTTGAAAAAGCATAGGAGCTCATGGTGGTCAGTATCAACGCCAACGCCATGGTTCCCATGGATATGATGATTGAGTTTTTCAGCCAATCGGTAAAAGTGTGTTTTTCAAACAAGTCCCTGTAATTCTGTAGGGTATATTCCTTTGGCAGCACACCGGCTTCCATGGACAGAAAGTTTTTGCTGAAAGATATCAAAACCATATATATTATGGGAACCAAAACAGAAACAGCAATTAGAAGTATAAACAAATTAAGCAGTATATACTTGATTCCTCTCCCGATATTTTCGGATTTGCCTGCACTTTTCACCAAAATCACCTCCAGGCATGCAATTTTGGCCGCCGGCGCCTAATCTTTCAGAAATTTTTCCGATATCCTCATGTTAATCAGCGCAAACGCCGCAACAAAGAAGAATATGATCACTGAATATGTCGCTGCGATATCATACCGGAAAGTCCTGAAAGCAGTATTATATACATAGGTCAGCAGCAGATCGGTTGCTCCCGGCTCACCAAGCTTGTCGGCGGCGGGCTCGCCCCTGGTCAGCATGTATACTCCAAACTGGTTAAACTGCATAATAAAGCCCATTATCAGAGTAGGTGTCATAACTTTAAGCAGATATGGCAAGGTTATGGATATGAAGCATCTTGCGGATGAGGCCCCGTCAATCCTTGCCGATTCATAGTAATCCCTGGGTATCGCCTGTAGTACCCCCTGGGCAACCACCATATAATACGGGAAGCTGAACCATACAATCACAAGTATGACCGATATTCTGGCCATCAGGGGATCGGTGAGCCACGGCACCTTGCCCAGGCCGGCAAGTTCCAGCAGCCTGTTTATAAGCCCGTGATTGGTATTGAGCAACCCCCTCCACATAAGCAGTGTTATGACTGAAGGTATCACCCATGGCAAAATGAAAATTGTGCGATATACCTTACGCAGGTATATTTTATTGTTGTTCAGGACGATGGCGAGTATGGACCCTGCAAAAAAGGAGATCAGCACAACACTTCCGGCAAAAATGAAAGTCCATACAAGGAGACCGGTGAACCCGCTTATATGTTCACTGAATATGTATCGATAGTTTTCCAGTCCTACATAACTGTAGTCATTGAAATTGTAAGCGCTGTAATTTGTAAAGGACAGCATTATGTTTTGCACTATCGGAATCAAGTAGAATATGATTATCAAAAGGATTGCAGGCATTATAACCAGGTATGCCGCACACGTATCCCTTAACTTCATAAAACCTTTTGAATTTATTCTGAACATATTATCCACCTTTTTTATGAGGCTTCATTTGAACAAAGCATTTCAAAGCATATGTAGGGGCGCTTTACACCCCTACACCGGGTTTCAGAGAATCAGTTCTTCATCTTGGCCATATCCTCTTTGACCACCGACTCCAACTCTGCCAGTGCCTCTTCAACAGGTTTTCCGTTGTAGAAAATATTGTCAAAGGCCTGCTTGGCATAATTCCAGATCACGGTGGCTTCAGGGTTGGACGGGAAAACTTCGCACTCCATGCTCACATCGGCAAGGGCCTTCAGGTTTGCATCGCTCTGAACGTACTCGCTGTTGTAGACGCTCTTGTTCAGAGTGTTTCTCTGTCCGTTTTTGGCTTCTCCGCCATTGGCTGCTTCATAAAGTTTCTGGAGATTTTCATCCCTCATCATGTACTGGAGGAAAGCATCCGCTTCTTTCACATACCTGGTGTTCTTGTTGGCTACAATTCCCAAAACGCTTCCAAGAGGCCTGCTGGGAGTTCCGTCATCATTATTGGGCAAGGGAGCATATCCGTAATCAATACCCGCATCCTTGTAAGCCTGGGCACTCCATAACGCATAGATCATCATGGCAACTTTGCCTTCCGAAAAACGTTGACTGATGATGCTCTCATCATCCTCGGAGCTTTGAACCGTCATTCCCTTTTCCTTGAGCTCCAGCAGCTCATTGAAGGCTTTGACTGAGCCCTCATTTGCCAGTCCTATGTCCGAGGGATTAAATGAGCCGTCCGGATTCTTGCCGAAATAATAACCTCCATGGCGGGCTATCATAGGATACGCAAACCAGTAGTTTGTGGGATTTATAAGAAAACCGTACTGGGTGATTTCTCCCTTTTCATTCTTTATGGTAAGCTCTTCTGCCTTTTTAAAGAACTCCGACCATGTTTTTGGAACCTCGGATATAAGGTTTTTGTTGTACACAATGCCGTAGGCATCAGCTGAATATCCAATACCGTAAAGTTTTCCGTCATATTTGAATGAATCAAAGGCAATGGATGCAAACCTGTTTTCGAAAGACTGGTCCACAAACTCAATAGGTCTTAAGGTATCCGCCTCAACCAGCGTGCCGAGGTCTGCCGCCTGGGCGAGGATGAGATCCGGCGCATCGGAGGCATTTGCTGCTATTGGGTACTTCTGCCTTATCTCAAAGAAGTTGCTGTCAATTACTTCTATCTTTACTCCGGTTTCTTCCTTAAACTTGTCGCCTATTTCCTGCAACATCTTGTTCTCCTCCGGGTAAAGGCTGAACCATATCCTTATGACAGCATTGGGATCCAACTTTTCCCGAGGTTCCTCCGTCTGCTGCTGAGGTGTGTCTGACTGCTGAGATGTCTCGGTTTTTTGTTGAGTGGTTCCTTCCTGTACACTGCTGCTGTCTTCCTTTTCATT
>ENA-UPSB01003958-UPSB01003958.1-bioreactor-metagenome-genome-assembly--contig:-NODE-3958-length-10626-cov-7.134046_pt1 | contig 10626 bp, 9 predicted proteins | sample MGYA00238182_ERZ773286 | MGnify/ENA primary metagenome ERZ773286 (study PRJEB29026, sample SAMN07631240) | bioreactor metagenome | isolation source: Switchgrass digestor | place: USA: Dartmouth... | reverse complement strand
GGAAGGCAAGATTTCGAAGAACGAGGCTTTGATCGCCGTCACACAGGATACGGGCGAGTGTCTTGGCGTCATAGGGTTCTCCAAGACTCACAACCGGATCACCTGGTTCGGCGTGTTCGAAAAACACCGGGAAAGAGGCATTGGCTCTGAGTTGCTGCGGCTGGCGCTAGCGCAGTTAGATTCATCTAGATCTATTACAGTCGAGACATACAGAGCCGGTTACGCCCCCGGAGAACCTGCCCGCCACGTATATCACAAATTCGGCTTCGTTGATGTCGATAATACAATATACGACCACCTGGGAAATCCCCGGTGCAGGATGGAAATCGCGCCAGGCAACTGCCGTACAGTTACGAGCCGTTAACGCTCGTGGACGCGACAAGATCGGAGACTTCGCCAAGGTCAGAGACTCCGCCAAGGTCAGTAACTTCCCATAGGACCTCCACGGCCACATCCACCACTTCCCTATCCAGGGCGCCCTCTTGCGCCATTTCCACGAGAATCCTTTTCACTTCTTCTGGTGAAAGACCCGGCCTGTAGGGACGGTTCTCATAGAGAGCCGAGAAAACGTCGCAGACGGCAACGATTCTGGATTCCAGCGATAGCTCTGATGAATCCATCCGGAACGGGTAGCCCTGGCCATCCGGACGCTCATGGTGGAAAGAAGCCCATTCCTTGATCCGGTCGAACCCGGGGATATCGCTTAGCAGGTGGTATGTCAGATAGGGATGACGCTTGATCATGTATAGTTCTTCATCATCCAGCGGCCCTTCCTTGTTCAAGATGTCTTCCGAGACGCCCAGCTTGCCCAGGTCGTGCAACAGACCGGCCACCCTGAGTTCCCTGCATACGGAGTCGCTTAGACCCAGGTTCTTGGCAACCGTGTAGGAGCAATCGCCTACCATCCGGCAGTGCCTTTGGGTGTAGGGGCTTCGACGGTCGACGACTTCAGCGAACACCCACGAAAGGGCCTCGACGACATCGAGGAGAGAAGGCCCTAAGCCGTCAAGGGAGACAAGACCGAAGGGCAGCGCGCCGGCGAGATCCCGGTTAGCGTTCGACTCCAAGCTCTTAGGCAGGAAACTCTGCTCCAGATCAAACCAGAAGCTTTCGCTCTTGGAGAGGTCGCTCACGACCTCTATGAGTTCGGGGTCGAAAACCCTGCCGCGTTGGCTTTGGATAATCTTAAGGATTTCCTGCCTCTGAGAATTGAAAGGCCTGCTTTCGTCCAGGAGCACGTCGATTCTGTCGGCAAGGTGGATCATCCTCGCCTCAATGGGAATCGCGTTCCGCTTCGCGCCGGTGGGGTTCCCTCCATCCCACTTGTCGTGATGATGAAGGATAACCACCGCGTGGGATCCGAAAAGGGCTCCCCCGCCTCTGTCGTTGGAACTGCGCGAAGCCATGCGGTCTCCGCCGTCGGTCAGGATCCGGCAACCCTCAAGAGCATGGGTGTACGGGTCAGCTACTTCGAATTTCTGAAGTATGTTCCGGTCACCCCACGTCTTCACCCCAAGGTCGTGTATTAGCGACGCTTGAACCGTACGGGCAGTTATGTCTTGAGACAACCCCATTGCCCGGCTGATCTTGTCGATGATAACGGCCACCCTCATATGATGGGACATTATGCCGTTGTAGCTGAGGTCTAGCGCCCTGCTGAGAGATATGAGGAACTTCCAGAGGATGCTTCCAGGCTGCGCGGAACTTGTCCTCGACAAATACTGCTCTGGCAAAACCTACCACCTCGTGGTTCGGATATTAGTTCGTCTAAGGTCTGGCGATGCCTCCCTAGGTAATTTCGTGTTTTCGCTGGTAACGTGAAGTCCTCGAACCTGGAGTCCCCTTAGTAGTAGATGTAGTTCCTAAGGTCTAACGGCTCAGGATTGGTCGCTCCGCTCGATAGCACGAAAGAGTTGGCGGGGAGATGTATTGTGCAGTCGTCGTCCTTGGTCACAGCCCTCTTCGGCCTAATGATGATGTTGGTGGGATCGCCCGCGCCGATGGAGATATGCTCGTGAGAAGGGGCTTTCGTTCTCGCTTGAACACCGGAGGAGACCCCCCTTGCGCTCAAACAATTGCGTCCATTCGGACTATACTGTATAGACGAGGCAGACTCCTTCAGGTTCCAATAGCGAAGTATGGCCGAGACTAGTGCTTGTTCGGAGCCCTGGGCTTGCCCGTTCCATTTTGCACCATGTTGAATATGGGTCAAGCATAATCTCATAGCCCTTTTATTGGAGCAGGCCCAACACGTCGGGGGCCGTTCGTCTAGGGGCAGTTAGGATTTCCGGGCCTGCTCCGCCACAGGAACCGGCGGGCTGAGAGTAGGGCAGGACCCCGCAGCGAGGCCGCTTCCGTTCACTGCTCCACCACGGGCTCTAATTCCACACCTCAGACACGTGCACCACTTTGAACTTCTCGCGATTCAGCGCTTCCACCAGTTCCTGGACCTTTTCGGTCTTGACCCTCAGTATCACCGTTGCCCTGCCTGAGGTCGGGTTTCCGTAAGTGGATAAGCTGGATATGTTGACCCCGGCATCCCTTACGACGCCCGCCACTTTTGCCAAGACGCCCTTTTCGTCAGGAACGTCAAGGGTAATCCTCGTCCCCTTGGCCCTGAGCCCCATTAGGGTCACCAGGGCGCGAAAGACATCGTTTTGGGTCACGATGCCGATGAGCTCGCCTTGGCCGTCCACGACAGGCAAGGCGTCCAGGTCGTGGAAGTACATATGGAAAGCCGCCATCTCCACTACTTCGTCGGAGGTGACGGTCACGACGTTGGCGGTCATGATGTCTTTCACTTGTGTTGTGTCAAGGTAATCGGACACCAGGTTGGGGGCGTTGGTCACTATGTCCCAGTCGGTGACTATTCCCGTCACTTTTCCGTTTTCGCGGACGGGGATTGCCTCGAAGGTTTTGTCCGTCATCAGGCTCAGGAGTTCTCTTAGGCTTGCGCCGGGACTAATGGAGACCGGGTTACGGGTCATTATGTCTCTTACAAACATGGCGTCGTCCCTCCAGGTCTCTTTAACTTCAAGATTGGGGGAGCAACTCCCTCCCTGATTGCTTCACCGGCCGCGAAATGATGCCGCCTCCGTAGACAACTTCTCCTTGATAGAAGACCAGCGCTTGTCCCGGGGTGACGGCGAACAAAGGGCGCGCGAAATCCACAAGAGCGCGGCGGGCAACATCTCGTTCACTCTGTTCGCCGTGAACAGGACGCATCACCGCGTCAACTTCCGTTCCACGGTACCTGACCATGCAAGTCCCAGAGACGGGCCCGTCCGGATGATTCCCTGAGATCACGTTAAGGTCCTCGATGTAACAGCCGGCCGAATGGGCCTCTTCCCTGCTCCCCACGACGACCACGTTGCGCTCCACGTCCAGGGCAACCACGTAAACCGGCTTGCCGGCTTGCGCTCCGACTCCCCGGCGCTGCCCAACAGTGTAGAACGGCAAGCCCAGGTGCCGTCCGACAACTCGTCCCGAAGTGTCCTCTATGTTGCCGGGCCTGCCCGTAACGCCCCTCCGCTCCAGAAACTCGCGATAGCCGGCTCTTGTGACGAAACAAATCTCCTGGCTTTCCGGACGTTCGGCTGTGACGAGGCCCGCTTCCCGCGCTATGGCCCTGACTTCCTTCTTGGTGAGCCCGCCCAGAGGGAACATGGAGTGGCGAAGCATGTCCTGGGTAAGGCCGTACAACGCGTAGCTCTGATCCTTGCTCTTATCAACCCCTCGAAGGAGGTACGCGGGCGCCTCATCCGCGTCCCCGGCATCGGCCGCTTCGGAGGCGCACATGGCATAAACATGGTTTTCCACCCAAGGACCTGAGCTTTCCCCTCCGCCCGCCTCGAGGCCGCCCAGGGCGTCCTTTTTTCTGGCGGCGCGGACGTAGTGTCCCGTTGCCACGTACTCGGCTCCGATCTCCCTGGCTTTCCTCAAAAGGTGGCCAAACTTCATGACGCTGTTACACAGAAGGCACGGGTTGGGAGTGCGGGCCTCCGCGTAGTCCTTAACAAACGGGCCTATGACTCCTTCCTCAAACTCTTCCACCAGGTTGATGGTGTAATGAGGGACTCCGAGCCGGTGGCATACGGCAGCAGCGTCGCGAGCGGTATCCACCGTACAGCAGGGCGCGGGTCCTCCACCGTCCGGCCCGTCGGCGTAACTGACATTTGAAAGAAGCTTCATGGTCAGGCCCACCACATCGTAACCGGCGCGGACGAGCAAGAGACAAGCGACCGAACTGTCCACTCCGCCCGACATGGCTACCGCGACTCTCATCTTAGCCAAAGACTCGCCACCTCTCTACCGCTCATCCCCGCATCTGTAACTCCAACGCGCGGGTAACTATCGCCAACTGATGACGCCCTAATAGTATCCCAACATGCCTTAACCCTGAAAGGAGGAGCCCTCGCGTCCTCCGCGAGGGCCCGGGAGAGCCATAGCTGTGGCTGAGTCTTGCGCTAACCTACGGACATCCGTCCGCCTTTTTTCACAGGCCCGTACGGAACGTCGGGACACACCGCGGTCCCACGGACTATGGCTCCCACGGCGGGATAAGGAATGAGAATTTCCGCGGGTTCGGGGGATCCGATGGGCACGGCAAGAGCCAGGAAGTCCGCTCCGACCTGAGTCAGTATTCCGCTCAAGACTGTGGTCATGCAGCACATCATGGGATGTTGCTGTCCGGGCGGGCAGGAGCCGCCTCCTTTAGCTGCCTGAGACCAGGGGCACGGCGGCCAAGGCGGGCACGGTTGCGGCGGGCTTGGTTCCACCGGCGGACACGGAGGCATTGGCGGCAGCGGAGGCAACGGCGGCATGGGCTCCGGCGGACAAGGCGGCTCGGGTTGGGGACAGACTTCAATAGGAGCCGTTACCGAGTTGAGGTAGACGGTGACCGGCTCCCCCAAAGACGTTGCCAAAACCTCAAAAAGAGTAAGAGGCACGTGGTTGATGGTCGCTTCAAAATCTACGGGCGGCATAAACATTTCCCCCCAATCTGGGTCTTCGTCGTCAACATGTTATGTCAAGCCGCCCAAACACGTTCCAACGGTGGGATATACTACTGTCGGAATCACGAACCGCGAAAGCGTAGGCGACCGGCACAAGGAGTGGACAGAATGCGCTACTTCCTCGGGGTGGACGGCGGAGCGACTAAGACCATGACGGTATTGGGCGATGAGGACGGACGGGTCTTGGCCACGGGCATCGCCGGGCCCAGCAACTACCAGGTCAACGGCCTAAAGGAGGCCATGAGCAACGTCAGAAAGAGCGTGGCGACCGCCCTGACGAACGCTTCGCTCACCCTGGATCAAGTTTCGTTCGGGCTATTTGCGATGGCTGGCGCGGACTACCCGGTAGATTACGAGACGCTGCGAGGCGGCCTTCGGGAAATGTGGCCGTTCTTATCCCTGGAAGTCGTGAATGACACCTGGGCCGCGCTGCGCTCCGGCGCGGAGGAAGACTACGGTCTGGTGTTCATCTCGGGGACAGGAGCCAACTTTGCCGCAAGGGACCGTCAAGGCAGGCAGGTCACCGGAAGGGGCATCGGTTACGAATGGGGCGTCGAAGGCGGCGCGGCGAGATTTGTCACCGAGATATTCCACTATGCGTTCAGGTCCCACGACAACACGGGGCCGAAGACCGCTCTTGAACCGGTGGTCTTGGAAATCCTCGGCTACAAGACCTATGACGAGCTCGCCCTGGACCTCTATAGAGCGGGAGGAAGGCTGAACAAGGTCAATCCACGCACATACGACCTGGTCCCGGCCCTCTTTGACCTGGCGTTCAGGGGAGACGAAGTATCACAAACTATACTGGTGGAGATGGGTTCGATCATGGGCGAGACGTCGGGACGCCTGCTCAAGAGCCTGGGACTGTCAGAACTGCCCGTGGAAGTGGTGCTTGCGGGGAGCACCTTCACCAAAGGAAAGAGCCCTCTCCTGGTCACAAGTTTCGCCGCGGCATGCCAAAGATACGCTCCGTTGGCCAGGATAAAGTTCCCCGATACCGAGCCTGGGGGAGGAGCCTTTCTGTTGGCACTTGAGGCCGCCGGCATTTCGACCAAGGGAGAAGTGCGTAAGAGAACCATTGAAACTCTCGGGTTGCTATCCCGGTCCTGACTCTCCTGCCACAAAACGCAAAACCCCTTGCGCCGCCGCAAGGGGTTTTTTGAGTCTCAACCGATAAGTGCCGGCAAGTGCGCGGCCGCTTTCCCCGGGACCTCTACCTGATCACTTTCACCCGGGTGGGCCTCAGCACCATGCCTTTGTAGAGGTATCCTTTACGCAGCTCAGCCACGACAGTGCCGTGTTCGCCGCCTCCCTCCTGGGCGGCGACGGCATCGTGCAAGCTCGGGTCCATGGGTTTGCCCACCGGCGAGGGTATCTCCTCGACGCCCTCCCTCGCGAGGGTCTCGAAGAACTGCCTCCTGATCATCTGGACTCCCCTGATGAACGACTGAAGGGCCTGACCGGAAGCAGAGCTATCCGCGCTCGCGTAAGCGCCCTGAACGCCTTCGGCCTGAGCGGAGCCGGTCTTCTGGGCGGCTTCCAAGGCCCGGTCGAAGTTATCCAGCACCTCCAGGAGAGCCAAGATGAGATCGGCCTTTCCCCTGTTTATCCGGTCCTCTAGATCCCTTTCCGTTCTCTTCCTAAACCCGTCCAGGTCGCTTCTGGCTCTAAGGAATTGCTCGTACGCTATCTTCGCCTTCTCGGCCCATTCGTCCCTTTCGGCCTGAAGCGAGGCCGCTCGTTCCTCGAACTCCTTGGCTTGATCCAATGCGGACTTAAGCTCGGCCTGGACGGCCTCAAGCTGGCTCCGGAGGGAGGACTCGTCGGGCCGGCGCTGACCATCTTCTTGGGCCAACGCGGTCTCCTCTTGCCCTCCCTCTCCGGCGGACTTGCCTTCTTCCGAACGGGTCCTGTCCTCTTCTGTCACCGGACCGGGTTCCGCGGCTTTGGGAACCGCGGTTTCCTCACCGTTAGGCACGGCTGTCCCTTCCGCCGGAGGAACGAGCTTTTCCTTGTCAGGCCCTCCCATCTCTTGCCCGGCTCCTTTCGCGTTCTGCTTGCCGCCTCGAGTTAACCTCAACGGTCATCGCTCTTTCCGTCTGTCTTGTCGTTCTTGGGGTGGAACTCGGCGTCGTACACGTCTCCCTTGAGAGTCCCCTGACCGCCCTGCCCTTCAGGGCCCGGTCCCTGAGAACCGGTTTCCGTCCCTCCTGCTCCCGCTTGCGCTTGCTGGGCGTGACGGTAGATTTCTTCCGCCAGCTTGGCCGCCGCGTCCAGGAGTTCCTGGGTACCCTTCTTCATGGTCTCCACGTCTCCGCTGTTCAGGGCCTCCCTGGCCTTTTCCAGAGCCTTCTCGACGTTTTGGCGGTCGCTTTCCGACAACTTGTCGCCGGCGTCTTTCAGGCTCTTTTCCACCGTGTAAATCCGCTGCTCCAACTCGTTCTTGGCGTCGACCAGCTCGCGGGCCTTCTTGTCTTCTTCGGCGTGGCGTTCGGCTTCCTCGACAAGCCGGTCAACCTCTTCCCTTGGCAGCTGGGTTGAAGCCTTGATGGTAATATTCTGTTCTTTGCCGGTTCCCAAGTCTTTGGCGGTAACCTTCAGAATCCCGTTGGCGTCGATATCGAAAGCTACCTCTATCTGCGGAACACCTCTGGGCGCCGGGGGAATACCTGTCAACGTGAACCGTCCGAGGGACCTGTTGTCCCGTGCCATCGGCCTTTCGCCCTGCAGGACGTGTATCTCTACCTGCGGCTGGAAGTCCGCTGTGGTCGTGAAGACCTGAGAGCGGCGCACCGGAATAGTGGTGTTCCGCTTGATGATGGGGGTCATGACGTTACCCAGCGTCTCAACTCCCAGAGTGAGGGGCGTGACGTCGAGAAGCACCATGTCCTTCACTTCGCCCGCCAAAATGCCGGCCTGGATCGCGGCGCCAATGGCGACCACTTCGTCGGGGTTGACAGACCTGTTGGGCTCTTTTCCGGTGAGGGTCCGCACCAGCTCCTGAATCTTGGGCATTCTGGTGGCTCCGCCGACCAGAATGACTTCGTCCAGGTCCTTCACGTCCAACTTGGCGTCCTCGAGCACCTGCCTGAAGGGCTTTATGCACCGTTCCGTGATGGACTTGGTGAGCTCCTCAAACTTGGCCCTGGTTATCCTGGTCTCGAGGTGCAAAGGCTGCCCCTCTCGGTCGGCGGTTATGAAGGGAAGGCTTATGGTGGTCTCTAAGACGGCGCTGAGTTCTATCTTGGCCTTTTCGGCGGCTTCAATGAGCCTCTGCAGGGCCTGGCGGTCCTTCCTCAGGTCCACACCGTTTTCTCTCCTGAACTCTTCGGCGACGTAGTTCACTATCGCCTGGTCGTAGTCGTCGCCTCCCAGATGGGTATCGCCCGAGGTGGCCAGTACCTGGAGGATGCCGTCGCCGACCTCCAGGAGGGAAACGTCGAAAGTTCCTCCCCCAAGGTCCCAGACAAGTATCTTCTGGTTCTCGCGCTTGTCGATACCGTAGGCGAGGGAAGCCGCCGTAGGCTCGTTTATAATCCTCAACACTTCGAGGCCCGCGATGCGTCCGGCGTCTTTGGTTGCCTGCCTCTGGGCGTCATTGAAGTAGGCGGGGACGGTAATGACGGCCTTGGTGACTGGCTCGCCCAGGTATTTTTCGGCGTCCTCTTTTAGCTTCCTAAGTATGTGGCCCGAGACTTCCTCCGGTGTTATCTCGGAGTCGATCGCCGGAAGGTATACTCTTACCTCGTCGTGGCGTCCGCGGCGCACTTCGTAAGGGACGCGCTTGCGTTCGTCTTCCACCTCATCGTACCTGCGGCCCATAAACCGCTTGATGGACGCGATGGTGTTGGTGGGGTTTAGGACAGCTTGCCTCCTGGCCAACTGCCCTACGAGCTTTTCTTTGTTCTTGGTGAATGCCACCACTGACGGCGTTAACCTGGACCCTTCCGCGCTGATGATTACGGTGGGTTCCGAACCCTCCATCACCGCTATAACCGAGTTAGTGGTCCCAAGGTCAATGCCAACAACCTTTGACATGCGCGCACCTCCACTGTTCACTGACTCTTCTTCGCGTAATCTTCACTGTAGTCTTCCGAGTCCCTTGCGGTATCCTTGGGTTCTTCAGCCGGTCTTCCGCCCGGTCTCTTCCGGCCTGCCTCGCCTGCCGGAAGCCCGAAAGGAAGGCCGGTCTTGGGGCCGTTCAAAGCGTTCCTAGGCGGCGCCCTGTAGTCGCCCTCCATGGCCAAAATGACCTTTATGCCCTGGGTGTTGATGCCGCAATCCTTGGACAGGTAGATGATCTTGGCAAGCAGCCTGAGGTCGTTGTCGGAGTACAGGCGGATGTTAGAGTCGGTCCTGGCGGGCGTTATCAAGCCTTCCATCTCAAACTGGCGTAAGAGATGGGGGCTGACTCCAAGCAACCGAGCCGCCACGCTGATGGTGTAAACAGGGTCGTCCGGCCCGTGAAAGACGCTCACGACATCACCTCCCATGTATTTTGCGGCAACAGATTCAATACCTTACAAAACCCACATAAGTTTCTTCACAAAAGACTATAAGTATCCTTAGCGATCCCAGTCAAGAGTTCTCAATTGGACTCGACGGCCGGGCACACAAACTGGCGCGGATCTCAAGGCGTCTCGGCCTCTTCCAGAAAAATGCCTTGTCACAGCAAATACCAAAATATGACTGAGCCCGCTCCCGCTTCCCAAGGTACAGACAAACTTTCGCTCGTAGGAAGTGACAATTCTGGCCATATGCAGTGATAAATTCTTGAAGGGATCCACCTTCTTTCCTAGAAATTGTTTGATCAAAGTTTGGCCCCACTTTGAGGCCGAGTTCGTATTACAAAAACGGAGGGAATTATATGCGCATCACGAAGTGGCTCGCAGTTTCCTTAGCCGTCATGATGCTCGGCGCGACCCTTGCCGCGTGTTCATCGGCTAAGCCCGAAACCGAGCTCAAACCGTTGCCGCCCATCAAGTTCCTGTCGGGCGACAGCGAGATCGCCAAGAAGTACTCCATGGGACTACAGGAGATCTTCCGCAACAACCTGGGCATAGAACTGGTGCTTGAAAACGTTGACTTCGCCACCAGGTTGGACAAGATGCGGAACGGTGATTTCTCCATGGTGTTGGCAGGTTGGGGAGCCGACTATGACGATCCGATGAGCTTCCTTGAGATGTGGATTACCGGAGGGCCCTACAACGATGTAGGCTGGTCCAATGCGGAATACGACAGCCTCATAGCCCAAGCCAGGGCTGAGGAAGACCCGGTACGGCGAATGGAATTGATGGGTCAGGCTGAGAAGATCCTTCTCGATGAATCCCCCATCATCCCGGTCTATTGGCCTCAGAGGAACTACGCCGAGCACACCTGGGTGAAGGGCATCGTCAGATCCGCCATTGGCGCTCAGAACGATTGGAAGTACGCTTGGACCGAGGGACGGCCGGGCGGAGACAACAAGCTGTCTCTGAACCTTGGAGAAGAGCCCCCCGATCTTCAGTCCATCACCAGCACCGACCAGGTGTCGTTTGACATCCTAAACGCCGTCCTCGAAGGAATGGCCCGTCTCGGCCCCGACGGCGACTTCAAGATGGGTTCAGGGCTG
>ENA-UPSB01003957-UPSB01003957.1-bioreactor-metagenome-genome-assembly--contig:-NODE-3957-length-10627-cov-3.938611_pt1 | contig 10627 bp, 10 predicted proteins | sample MGYA00238182_ERZ773286 | MGnify/ENA primary metagenome ERZ773286 (study PRJEB29026, sample SAMN07631240) | bioreactor metagenome | isolation source: Switchgrass digestor | place: USA: Dartmouth... | reverse complement strand
GCTTTCTTTAATTCCCACTTTCCAGCAACAGTCAGGGAAGTGGTAGGGGCTCAGGCCAGCGCCCATTTGGGGTTTCTTAAGCGTATGAGGCCTAAGGATTGGAGAAAAGTAGAAAAAGCTCTGGATATGGTTGGACTTTCAGAACTTAGTAATTATATGGTGGGCAGGCTCTCAGGGGGCCAGCAGCAGAAAGTGATGCTGGCAAGAATGCTGGTAGCAGAACCTGAACTGCTTTTTCTCGATGAGCCTATGGTAGGACTGGACCCTGAATCCCAGGAGTCCCTATATATGCTTCTGGAAAAGCTGCATCAGGAGCACGGATTAACCATAATTATGGTAACCCACGACATATCCGGGACTGTAAAGAGGGTTAACAGGATGGTGTGCATCCACCAAAATAAAATTTTGGAACATGATCCCCAGCTGTACAGGGATAAAAAAATTACCCACAGCTATATTACCCAGTTTTATCACCTGCATTAAAACTAAAATTCGAGGGGGCATGCTGTCGTGGAAATACTTGAATATCAGTTCATGCAGAGAGCCCTTACAGCAGGAATTATTGTGGGAATTATCTGCCCCTTGATCGGCATTTTTTTGGTTTTAAGGAGGCTGTCCTTAATAGGAGACACCCTTTCCCACATTTCCCTGGCAGGGGTGGCTGCCGGTCTGGCAGCAGGCATCAATGCAACCCTCACCGCAGTGGTCTTTGCCCTGGGAGGAAGCTTGGTAATAGAATATCTTAGAAGGCACTATTCAAAATATGCCGAGCTGGCCACAGCCATTACTATGTCCGGAGGAATGGGCCTTGCAGTAATATTGATCAGCCTCGGCAGGGGCAATACCGCTTCTGTTCTAAGCTACCTCTTCGGCAGTGTCGCTTCTGTTACCAAAACGGACCTTTTCATAATGGCTGCCGTAGGGTTAATTGTCATGGTTTCCATTATCGCCCTTTATAGGCCCCTCTTTTTTATTGCCTTTGACGAGGAAGGAGCAAGAATAGCTGGTATTCCCGTAAACAAAATAAACCTCTACTTTACTCTGCTCACAGCCATAACCGTTGCTGTATCCATGCGCATTGTAGGCATCCTCCTGGTCTCTTCGCTGATGATCATTCCCGCTGCAGCCAGCATGCAGATTGCAAAGAGCTTTAAAACCTCGGTTTACATCTCAGTGGCCGCAGCCCTCATAAGCGTTATCTCTGGGCTGGTGCTGTCCTTTTATTTCTCACTGGCGCCGGGAGGCACCATAATTATGTTCTCCCTCTTTATGCTGCTTCTGATCATTTCTTTAAAAAAGCTGTCTGCTGCGCGAAAAGCAAATTTTGTACCAAAATAAAAAACATTTTAGGATATATTCTGCTCCCCTTTTCCGTAATTATTTAATAGTGAAATAAGGGCTGAAAGTGAAAAAAGGGGGGTTTTTTTATAATGGAATTCACCGCTTACGGTATTTCAGTGATTCCCATAATAGTGGGGATTGTTCAGCTGGCAAAAAAATTTGGTTTCCCCACCAGGTTTGCACCCCTTCTATCCCTTCTCCTGGGATTTGCAGCTGCCTTTATCTATATTGCTCCAGGACAGCTTAAAGAAGCAATACTTATAGGCCTGGTGATGGGTCTTTCAGCCGTGGGCTTATACAGCGGCAGCAAAAACACCTTAAGGGGCCTTAAAAAGTAGCTTTTTGGTTTCTGTTGTTGGCTCCCCAGAGCACTAAAGATCTCTCTTTAAATAATTAAATTTTTTACCCTGGTAAATATCCTTTTCCTCAAGATATTTCTCTATCTCCTGCTTAACGGCCCACAAACTTAAGCCCCAATTGCAGAAAAGGAGCCTGCCCTTGGGCCCCTTTGCTGCAAGCCTCTGGATAACGATCTTTGGGTCAAGGTACTCCAAAAAAGCTCCCACTCTTTGAACATACTCCTTTAGGGGAGCCACTTCAATCTCACCCTTTTTAAACATCTCCCCGAGAGGCGTTCCTTCAACAATGTACAGGGAATGCAGCTTAACATAATGGACCTTTAGGGCTGATAAAAATTTGGCCCCCTCTACAGCATCCGTAATATCATCCCAGGGAAGATTGAGAATCATATGAACGCATATTTCAAACCCTCTGGGTTTGATGCGGTTTACCGCATCAACAAACTCCGCCAGAGTATGACCTCTATTGATTATTTTTAAGGTTTTATAGTTTACCGTCTGAAGACCCAGCTCAATATTGATATCAACGCCCCAGTTATCCCTTATTTCCTCAAGGGCATCCAGATACTCCTCCTGCACGCAGTCGGGGCGGGTGGACACGCTGATTCCTACTATGTCGGGTCCCAACGCCTCCCTTAAATTAGCCTTAAATTGGTCCAGGGGAAGATAAGTATTTGTATAGGATTGAAAATAGCTGATGAATTTTTCTGCTTTAAAACGCTTTTTGAGGTACTCTCTGCTTTTTTCAACCTGCTCCCTTACCGATAGGGTATTGGGAAGGGAGTTAAAGCCAGAGCCCTCCTCATCACAGTAAATGCATCCCCCTTTGCCGCACGTTCCATCTTTATTGGGGCATGTTCCTGGAAGATTTATAGAAATCTTGTGCACCCTGCCCCCATATTTTTCCTTAAGGTGCTTTGAATAAACCCGATACCTTTCCTGAGCTTCCACAAAAACATCCATCCTGTCCTTATAGGCACATCTGTATACTAATTATACTAACATTTTTTATTCTTTTAATACAAAAACAGGGGCTAAAGTTAAGCCCCAAAACCATTTTACGAAGCAGTTATTATATCAGCCTGGCTGCCGACTTTTTTCACATTTTTCACATTGGGATGGACCATAATGCTTGTAAACTCTATGAAAAAGGATGTCCCAACCCCCGGCTCGCTTTTAACCCATATTTTACCATCAAGCTCATCTACAATGGTTTTTACCACGTACAATCCCAGGCCTGTACCCTTTTTATCATCTTTGGTGCTGAAAAAGGGTTCAAATATCTTTTCCTGCAAATGATAGGGAATGCCCCTGCCGGTATCAGAAATTTCCAGTCTTATTTTATTGCCGCAGGGCAGGGGAAAGCATTTGATGCTTAAGATCCTCCTAGCACAGCTATCCATGGCTTCAAAGGCGTTGCTGGTAAGGTTTAAAATCACCTGCTTTATCTGCTGGGGATTGATCTGAACAAGCATGGGGGCCTTTGAAATTGACACTTCCAGCTCCACTTCCTTAAGAAGGCTGTGGTTTTTTATAATGGGAAGAACATCCGTAACAACACTTCCCAAATTGTAGGTTTTCAAACCCGACTGGGGATGAGGTTTGGAAATAAAGAGAAGTTCATTTAAAAGGGTATTGGTGCGGTCTACTTCGCTGAGCATCAGGGAAGCATACATTTTTAGGTCAGATTCCTTCAAATCCTGCCCCATTTCAATCTTTTTCTTAATAACCTGGAGAAAACCCCTAACGGATGTCAGAGAATTGCGAATTTCATGGACAGTACCCGCAGCTATATAACCCAGGGAAGAAAGATTATCCACATGCTTTAGGAATTGTTTTGATCTGGTGTTGCCTATAAAATAATTTTTCAGATTTGAGGCCCAAAAAATACCCATTAATTGGAGGATTAGGGCTGCAGCTGTAAGAACATGAATAATCAAAAAATATATTTCGGCCGGCAGTTTAATCAAGAAAGAAAAAGCGTATGACAGAGCATAGAATACGCTCCCCTGCAAAAACAGCGCTGCCCTATTTTGATCCTCTTTTAAAGAAACATCGGCCATTAAAAAATAAGCAGCAACCAGAATTAATACCAAGGCTGCTGCTTCCAAAATAACCCTATAAAGACCGAGTTCCACCTTAAATCCGGTAAAAACATGGGGGAGGTTTCTAGGCTTCAATAAAACAAATAATAAAACTGCAGCTTCAGCTAAAAAACACAGGACAATTACCCCATATATGTGAAGAACACCCTTAATCCCCAGGGAACGACCCGCTGCAAAGACTAAAAATGCTGCTCCCAGGAAAATTTTGGACAGCGCATAAAACCAATATCCTTTATTCATGGAATTTGGAGTAATAAAATCAGGCATCCCAGGATAGGAAAAGACATGAAAAATCTGAGCTAAGGCAGCTCCTACCAAAAACACTAAAACCAATCCAAAGCGCAGAGTTTTGTCGCACCAAAAAGCATACACCACCATCAAGGCCAAAAGCGTAATTAGGACCGCAATGAAAAATTCGATGAAATTGTGTACGCTCAGAAAGCTGTTAAAATGAAGAGGGATTAATGGGAAAATGATAAAAAAAACGGAAAGCAAAACTGAAGAAACAGCAACGGTGGGGAAAATAGGAAATTTTGCTTTAAGCATATAAATTCCTTCCCCCTTCTTAACAAATCAACAAGCACTTTGTTATAAGTATACATAACGATTTCTTAATTTTCTGTCGAAAAATGTCTTCAGAAAATAAAAAAATATTTAAAACTTACGGTTATTTTTCTATTTTCTTTAAATCCCTGTACGAGCCTATGGCCACAAGAATATCACCTTGGTCAATAACATATTCTCCCCCCGGAACAACCACAACTGCATCACCCTTTTTAGCTGCCAGAATACTAATATTGTATCTAGCCCTGAGGTCCAATTCTTTTAAAGTTTTCCCCACAAAATCCTCTGGGGCAGAAATTTCCACAATGGTATGCTCAGGTGAAATCTCCACATAATCCAGAATATTGTGGGACAAGGTCAGGGCCCTAGCCACCCTCTCCCCCATATCCCATTCAGGATAAATTATTTTATTCACTCCGATTTTTTCCAAAACCTTGCCGTGAAGCGTGCTTTGGGCTTTGGCAACAATATATTTCACTCCCAAGTCTTTAAGCAGCATATTAACCAGAATATTTGCCTCAACGCTCTGGGCCATGGCCACCACCACAGCATCATAGCTGGCAATATCCACACTACGCAGAATATCTTCGTTTTGAGCATCTCCTTTTATTGCTGTGGTAACAAAATCGGCAATCTTCTGCACTTTCTCTTCAGACTTATCTATGGCCAGAACCTCATGCCCCAAAGTTTCCAATGTTCTGGCTACACTTTCTCCAAATCTTCCCAATCCAATAACCACATACTGTCCCATCACATTTCCTCCTAACCCAGATTTAAAAATCCCTTGGGATATTCATAAAGGTTCCTACCCCTTCTTCCCAAAGCAAAGGCAAGGGACAGGGGGCCTATCCTTCCGGCATACATCAAAAACATTATAACAGCCTTGCCTAAAATGCTCAGCTTTGGAGTCAGTCCTGTGGAAAGTCCGACAGTTCCAAAAGCTGAAACGGCCTCAAAAAGAACATCAATAAAAGAAGCGCGTTCCGTAACACAGAGAATAATCGTACAAAAAAGGATTAAAAAAAGGGATAGAAAGATTATAACCACTGCCCATGCCACCTTCTCATGGGGAATGCTTCTATTGAAAATAACCGCGTCTTTCTGCCCCTTAATATTAGACCAAATGGCTGCCAGCAGAACCGCAGCGGTAGTAGTTTTAACGCCGCCTCCAGTGGAACCTGGAGAAGCTCCAATAAACATCAAAATAATCATAAAAAATAGAAATGCATCAGAAAAAGACCCCACATTCAAAGTGGTAAAGCCCGCTGTTCTTGGGGTCACGGAAAAAAACAATGCATTTATTATTTTATCCTTCCATGAAAGGGAGCCCAAAGTAGCCTTATTAAAACCTTCCAGCAGAAGTGCTACAAAAGTTCCCATTAACAAAAGAATGGATGTGGTAGCTACCACTACTCTGCTGTGGAAAAGAAGCTTTTTGTTTCTAAAATAAAGCAGAAGATCCCAAATTACCGTGAAACCAAGGCCGCCCAATACAATTAGAACCATAATAGTGAAAAGAACTGCAGGCTTTTCAGCAAAAGGCGAAAGGCTCCGAAAGTTTCCAAAAATATCAAATCCCGCGTTATTAAAAGCAGATACCGAATGAAAAATTCCCAGATAAAAGGACCTCAAGCCGAAATACTTTAGCCATACTATCCCCAGGATTATACTCCCAAGAAGCTCTATAATAAAAGCTGTTAAAGCAATCCTGGAAGCAACCCTTATTAAATCTTGCATTGAAAACTGATTTATGGATTCTTGGAGAATCAATTTGTGGCGCAGGGATATTTTTCTGCCCACCAACATAGCAACCAGAACCCCTGCGGTCATAAAACCAAGACCTCCAAGCTGGATTAGAAAAAGAATCACCAGCTGTCCATAAGTATTAAAGGTATCAGCAGGATCAACTACCACTAAACCCGTTACGCATACGGCAGATGTGGCTGTAAAAAGGGCATCTATAAAGCTTACCCGACATCCTTCATTCCAGCAAATGGGTAAGCTCAAAAGCACTGCACCAATAAATATAATAATCAAAAAACCTAAAGCGAGATACCTGGGAGGATTTAAAGTTTTTAGGCTCTTTTTATTTTTTTTGTTCAAAAAAAAAATCTAGGTGCCATATGGGTCCCAACTCACCGAAATTATTATGCGATTTATTCAATATTATGTATCAATTTTGATGGAAAAATCAACACTAAAAGAAGCACGTTATATTTAGCCGGAAAGGATGAGCCCCTTGAAAATCAGAGATAGGTTTACTCTAGGATTATTATCCGGCATAATAGCCAATATCGGTAAAAATATTCTAAGCAGATATGCAGAAAGTAAAGGATTTTCTCAAAAAAGCTTTGTAGATGCTGCCGCAGGATTTTTCTTAAATAAAAAGGATTCAATAACACCTCTTGGAAGGGTAGTGGGAATTTTATCTGACTTTTCAACAGCCATAACCATCGGCGTTGCCAATGTTTATTTTTTGACTCATACTGGAAAAGATCAATGGTTTCTTAAAGGCATGGGAACCGGCAGTATTTTTTGGGTTACAATGTACGGCTTCCTCGGAAGTATCGGAAAGCAGCAGCCTGTGTATCCCGTTTCCCCTGGTACGGCTCTTACTTCTTTTGTAGGCCACACCCTTTTCGGAATATTGAGCAACTACATAATTGTCAAATTTGGGGATAATAGCATTTTTACAGACAACACCCAATCACACGAAAGAAGGTCCCTTAATAAAAGAGCAGGCAAAAAAATAAAAAGCTTTACCCAGCCTAAGAATTAACAGCCGGCTGTAAGTGCTCATACTGCCCTTCTGCACCTGCAAAAGGTGCTTTTCCCTTGAGAAGCTTTGGCCTCTCTTTCCCTAGTGGAACAAACAAGGCCTATTTTTTTGCAGAGATTTTTTTGCAAAAGAAAATGCAAAAGGACGGGTTTTTCATTGACAGATTTGACCGGCTGTATTTTAATTTTAGAATATAAATAAAAAACTTGAGGGGAAAGGAGAAGATTGAGCTGTGGATACTGCAAAGGAAATAAGTGTGGGGAAAAAAATAAAGCAGCTCAGGGAATTTCAAAATGTCACAGTGGAAGAGCTGGCAGAAAGGGCCGGCCTTTCATCAGAGCTGATAAAACAAATTGAGAATGCCCAGGCATACCCTTCCCTTGCCCCCCTTATTAAAATTGCCCGGGCACTGGGAGTGAGGCTCGGTACATTCCTTGATGACGAAATAACCACAAACTGTGTTGTGGTTAGAAAAGAAAATAAGCGCAGAGTAATGAGGTTCCCTTCAAAGGAAACAAAAGTGGGGGACTTAAACTTTGAATCCCTCGGCTACAACAAAAAGGACCGCTACATGGAGCCCTTCCTCATAACCATTGACCCCAGTAATGAAAACAATCCTCAGATGTCAAGCCATGAAGGGGAGGAGTTTCTTTATCTGCTGGAGGGGGAGCTGGTAATTACTTACGGGAAAGAAACATACAACTTAAAGCCCGGCGACAGCATTTACTATGATTCCGTTGTGCCCCACAATGTGCGCAGCAATGGAAAACCTGCAAAGTTCATTGCTGTGGTTTATACACCGGTATAATTTTGGAGGGATATGTTATGACCAAATTTTTCAACATCACCCTGGGGGAGCTCCTTGAAGAAAACGCAAAAAAATATCCCCATCGGGAAGCTCTGGTCTATGCGGATAGAGATTTCCGCTATACTTATGCACAGCTCAACGAAAGGGTAAATAAGGTTGCCAAAGGGCTTATGGCTATTGGTTTGAAAAAAGGCGACCATGCTGCCATATGGGCTACCAATGTTCCCGATTGGGTGGTAATGCTTTTTGCCACGGCTAAAATCGGTGTAGTGCTTGTTACAGTAAATACAAACTACAGACCTAAAGAGGTTGAATACATATTGAAACAATCGGATGCTAAAGCGGTTATTATTATAGATGGATTTAGGGACATCGATTACATCCAGACAATTTACGACCTGGTGCCGGAGCTCAAAACCTGTCCCCGGGGGCACCTTATAAGCAGGCGCTTCCCATACTTAAAAAATGTAATATATTTGGGACCCGAAAAGCACCGGGGAATGTACAACATAAACGAAGTCATAGCCCTTTCCTGCACCATTTCAGATTCCGAATTTAGAAAGGCAGCAGAAGAGCTGGATCCCCATGATGCAATTAATATGCAGTACACATCGGGAACCACAGGCTTCCCAAAAGGAGTTATGCTCACCCACTACAACATCATCAACAACGGCTTTCACATTGGTGAAAGGCAGAAATTCACCTGCGAAGACCGGTTGTGCCTGCCCGTGCCTCTGTTTCACTGTTTTGGAATAGTGCTAGGGGTGATGGCCATTTATACCCACGGAGGAACCCTTTGTCCCATCGAATATTTTGATCCTCTAAAAACCCTTGCAACGGTGCAGAAGGAAAAATGCACAGCCCTTTACGGGGTTCCCACTATGTTCATTGCGGAGCTTACACATCCAATGTTTGATATGTTCGACCTCTCTTCCTTAAGAACCGGAATAATGGCGGGTTCCCCATGCCCTGAGCCTATAATGAGGCAGGTCATTGAAAAAATGCACTGCAGGGAAATAACCATTGCATACGGGCTTACAGAAGCCTCCCCGGTGATCACCCAGACCAAAACCGACGATCCCCTAGATGTAAGGGTTTCCACTGTGGGCAAACCCTTGGACGGCGTCGAAGTAAAAATTATTGATCCCGAAACGGGAAAGGAAGTTCCAACCAATGTGCCCGGGGAATTGTGCGCTAGAGGATACAATATAATGAAAGGGTACTACAAAATGCCCGAGGAAACTGCTGCAGTTATTGATCAGGAAGGATGGCTGCACACCGGTGATGTTGCCCTCAAAGACGAAAGGGGATATTACAAAATCACCGGAAGAATTAAAGATATGATCATCCGCGGAGGAGAAAACATATACCCCAAAGAGGTGGAAGATTTTCTGTACACCATGGAAGGCATAAAAGATGTCCAGATCGTAGGGGTGCCCGATGAAAAATATGGAGAAGAAGTGGCTGCCTTTGTTCAGGTTAAAGAAGGATATTCCCTAGAACCCAGCGACATCCAAGACTACTGCCGGGGTAAAATAGCCCGCTACAAAATACCAAAGTATATCTTTTTTGTGGACGGCTTCCCCATGACCGCAAATGGAAAAATTCAAAAGTATAAACTTAGGGAAGAAGCCGCCCGAAGACTTGGGAGAAAAACAAACAACCAATAAGGGGAGCTTCCGCTCCCCTGATTACATTCAATGCCTCGGCCAAAAGCTGTAGCCCGTATAGGGACTGCGCCCCTGAACTGGTATAGGACCCTGCCGGAATTCCTTTTTCCTAGCCCCTTCCGGCAGGCAGTGTTCGTAATCGCAGTTGGGACAAGAAATTTTTTTGCCTGCCCTCAAGTCATCCTGTTCCACTTCAAATATATGCCCGCAGGACAAGCACTCGCAGCTTACAGTACCCATAAAATCCACTCCCTTTTAAATTTTAGGACTAGGTCTGCTGGGTTCGTAATAATAAGTATAACATCATTTCGGACATACGACTATAATTATCCAAGACGAAAATTTTGCAAAATATTAGTAATTACCCATAAAAATAAAAAAAGCCCTTATTAAAGGGGCACTTAATTTTTTATTACCTAATTATTCTGTTTATTATTCTGTTTCTCCTCTTCTTTCTCTTTTTCTTCTTTAGTTGCACTTAATTCCACAATAGGATAAATCTCTCCCAAAATTACTTGAGCTATGTTGTGGGAATGATCTCCCACCCGTTCCAGATTGCTGAGCACGTCCAGGAAAACAACTCCCGAAGCGGGATAACAGAGACCTGCGTTCAATCTTTCTATGTGATTCTTGCGGAGCTTTTTTTCCATCAAGTCAATTTGGTGCTCCCGCTCTACAATTTTTTCAGCCAATTTCCTGTCTTCCCTTTCCAGAGTGGGAATGCAGAGATTCAAAGTTTCCAGTACATAGCTGTGCATGTTTTCCAACTCATTGATGGCCTGTTCGCTGAAAGGAAGGTTTTCTTCTATTCTTTTTTTCGCAAGATCTGCAATATTTTCCGCATGATCTCCCACCCGTTCAAAATCGTTTACCGCATGAAGGAGTCCTCCGTGTTTTTCTGATTGGGAAGGGGTCATGGAATTTTGAGAAATTTTAGCAAGGTAAAAGGTTATCTCTTTTTCCAGTTCATCTATAACTTCCTCCATATCGTAGACATATTT
>ENA-UPSB01003949-UPSB01003949.1-bioreactor-metagenome-genome-assembly--contig:-NODE-3949-length-10649-cov-4.693317_pt1 | contig 10649 bp, 13 predicted proteins | sample MGYA00238182_ERZ773286 | MGnify/ENA primary metagenome ERZ773286 (study PRJEB29026, sample SAMN07631240) | bioreactor metagenome | isolation source: Switchgrass digestor | place: USA: Dartmouth... | reverse complement strand
CTTCGCGCAGTGGATGAAAAGGCGTACGCGGGATGCGTCACGCTCAATCTCTATGCGCGGTACACCAGCCGAGTAAAGTGTATTCTTGAGGAACTTTCTCAGATTATAATCTTCAACGAGTGTATCGCCGAAGTTGCTATCTTTAACAAACCATCTGGAGTCCCAGTTCTTTATAACACCCACTCTCAGCCCGTGGGGATTAACTTTCTGGCCCATACTGTACCTCCTCTTATGAGTTTTCCCTTTCCTCAAGCACGAGAGTAATATGGGAAGTACGCTTCAATATTTGGAACGCGCGTCCCTGGGCTCTCGGCCGGATTCTTTTAAGCGTCGGGCCGGGACAAACAAAGCACTTGGAAACGTAGCAGTTTGCAACGTCCATGCCGTGATTATTCTCGGCGTTAGCCATTGCCGATTTCAAAAGCTTTAGAAGCGGCTCGCTGGCAGCCTTGCGAGTATGTTGCAAAATTGCTGCTGCGACATTGGCCGGTTTATTTCTAATAAGGTCAAGAACAACTTGAACCTTGCGCGGAGATATGCGTGCATATCTTAAATGTGCCGCTGCTTGCATCGATTATCCTCCTTTCGGTCACTTAGTTGCCCGTATTAGAGACTTTTGAACCCGAGTGACCTTTGAACGTCCTTGTCGGGGCAAATTCTCCAAGCTTGTGGCCAACCATATCCTCGGTAATGTAGACCGGGACATGCTTGCGGCCGTCGTGAACGGCTATCGTATGACCCACAAATTCCGGATATATAGTCGAAGCGCGGCTCCAAGTTTTCAGAACGCGTTTTTCGCCGGTTTTGTTGAGGGCCTGAATCCTCTTCATCAGAGCTTCTTCAACATAAGGGGCTTTTTTAAGGCTTCTGCTCATTGATTTGTGGTTCCTCCTTTCAACCGCCTTATTGGGCTATTCCGCTGGCTTATTTACCGTTACGGCGCTTAACAATAAACTTATCAGACGGCAGGGAATGCTTGCGGGTTTTGTAACCCAGTGTCGGCTTGCCCCAAGGGGTAACAGGTCCCGGACGTCCGATAGGAGCTTTACCTTCACCACCGCCGTGCGGATGGTCATTCGGGTTCATAACAGAACCGCGAACCGTTGGTCTCCAGCCCATATGACGTTTTCTTCCCGCCTTACCGATCTTGACATTCTCGTGGTCGATATTGCTGACCTGACCGATTGTCGCTTTGCATTCCGGCAGGAAGTTGCGAAGTTCACCAGAAGGCATGCGGACAAGCGCGTATCCGTTTTCCTTTGCCATAAGCTGAGCCATGATTCCTGCTGCACGGGCAATCTGTCCGCCGCGGCCGGGATAAAGCTCGATGTTGTGGATAAAAGTACCGACCGGAATATCTTTCAGCGGGAGGCAGTTGCCCGGCCTTATGTCGGCGCTTTCACCAGAAACAATCGTATCGCCTGCTTTAATTCCCAAAGGCGCGAGAATGTAACGCTTCTCGCCGTCCTCGTACTGAACAAGTGAAATATATGCGGTGCGGTTCGGATCATATTCAATCGAAAGAACCTTAGCCGGCATATCTGTCTTGTTGCGTTTAAAATCGATGATTCTATATTTGACACGGTTGCCGCCGCCGCGATGGCGTACGGTAATTCTTCCGTAATTATTCCGACCCGACTTTTTGGAAAGGCTGACAAGCAGACTCTTTTCCGGTTTTGTCTTCGTAAGCTCCTCGAAGGTAGGAACTGACATGTTCCGCCTTGATGGAGTGGTCGGTTTATAGTACTTTATAGCCATTTGGTATCACTCCTTTTTTTAGGCCTTCATCATGCCATGCCTTCAAAGAACTCAATGCTCTTTGAGTCGGGCTTGAGAGTAACAATAGCTTTTTTCCACTTTGGCGTATAACCAGTAAATCTGCCAACTCTCCTGGCCTTGCCTCTGACATTGATGGTGTTAACCTTTGCTACTTTGACACCAAAGAGTTCTTCAACTGCTTTTGCAATCTCGATCTTATTGGCATCCGTGGCAACGCGGAAAGTGTACTTTTTATTTGCGACTCCGGCCATACTCTTTTCTGTGATGATCGGGCGAATGATTATATCCTGTGCTGTTCTTTCCATTATGCGTACACCTCCTCGATGGCGGTTACGGCATCCTTAAGAACGACAAAAGTATCGCAGTTGAGTATGTCGTAAACATTGAGGCTACCTACTATTGTAGTCTTAACACCAGGAATGTTGCGCGCGCTGACAACGACCTTTTCATCAACTTCAGGCAGAACAATAAGAACTTTTTTGCCTGAATCGATGGCGTTCAGCATATCGACAATCTTCTTGGTCTTGTACTCATCAAGCTCTATTTTATCGAGAACTTTAATCTCGTTATCAGCAACCTTTGAGGACAGAGCTGACTTGAGAGCGAGCCTCTTGAGCTTTCTGTTGATAGTATAGCTGTAATCACGCGGCTTAGGACCGAGGGCTACACCGCCATGTCTCCATTGCGGGGCACGAGTTGAGCCTTGTCTTGCATGACCAGTTCCCTTCTGTCTCCACGGCTTGCGTCCGCCGCCAGATACTTCGGCGCGAGTAAGAGTGGATTGGGTTCCCTGCCTCTGGTTGGCAAGGTAGTTGACTACTGCCGCGTGCATAGCAGATGTGTTTGGTTCTATGCCGAATACTGCATCGGAGAGTGTAATCTCGCCGACGTTTTCACCGGCCATATTTAAAACTGCCACTTTAGGCATTGTGCATCCTCCTTCCCTTAGGCCTTTTTAACGCTGTCGGTTATAGTCACGATTCCGCCCTTTGGCCCAGGAATGGCACCCTTGACCGCAATAAGGTTATTTTCCGCGTCAACCTTGACAACATCAAGATTCTGGATTGTGACCCTCTCGGCTCCGAGATGGCCAGCCATTTTCTTGCCTTTAAATACTCTGGACGGGTCGCTGTTGGCTCCCATTGAGCCGACTTCACGGTGAACAGGGCCGGTACCGTGAGTCATCTTTAACCTGTGTTGATTCCAGCGCTTTATTACGCCTGCAAATCCTTTACCTTTGCTGATTCCTACAACGTCGACACGATCGCCTACGGCGAATACGTCGGCCTTGATAATATCCTTGACATTCAGTGAATCAACATCGTCAAGGCGGAACTCCCTGAGAACCCTCTTCGGAGCAACTCCGGCTTTATCAAAGTGCCCTTTAAGAGGTTTCGTAACATGCTTTTCGGAGACATCCCCGAATCCCAACTGCACCGCGTTGTAGCCGTCAGTTTCAACGGTTTTCTTTTGGACAACCGTGCAGGGGCCGGCTTCTATAACGGTGACAGGCACGACGTTGCCATTATCATCGAAAAGCTGGGTCATGCCGATCTTTCTTCCAATGATTCCTTTTTTCAATTTTCCTACCTCCTCTGGTTATTGGTTGACTTTTTCAAGCCAACTTGACCTGCCGAGAAATTAGAGCTTTATCTCTATTTCTACTCCGGCGGGTAGCTCGAGGCCCATGAGCGCCTCAACAGTCTTGTTCGACGGCCTTAAGATATCGATAAGCCTCTTATGTGTGCGCATCTCAAACTGCTCACGGCTGTCTTTGTACTTGTGAACAGCGCGGAGAATTGTAACGACCTCTTTTTTGGTCGGAAGCGGTATGGGTCCCGAAACCCTCGCGCCAGTGCGCTTGGCTGTCTCGACAATCTTCTCTGCCGACTGATCAACAAGCTGATGATCGTAGCTCTTAAGCCTGATTCTGATCTTTTCTTTTACTGCCATCTTGGATCGCCTCCTCGGAATTTGCTCAGGCGGGGCAGGCTCCGTTTAAAAACCTAACACACATCCGGGTGTTTCTTCACCGGACATTTAAAAAACCGGACAGTCTGTCGGGGCAAACTTATCCGGGGAAAGGCAAACGTCGCCACACAATGCCTGCGCAATAAAGCGCAGTAGCACTATGCCCAATATGGTGTCGCCCGGTTTAAAATCGGACATACTCTGCGGAAATTACCCGCTCAAGGCGGCAACCTCCCGCTTCATCGCATATCTGCGCACTTATAAGAGCGCGCTTATATATCATATCATAATATTCTTCCTATTGCAACAGTTTTTTTAATTTTTATAAATATTTTTTTAGTGGCGCAAACCATGATATTCTCAGCAGCCGCCATGATTTACGCATATAAATTAAGAGGCACGGACAGCCCCATTCGCGGGCAGTCAAATGCCTCTTAAATTATTTCTCCGTTCTGTACTTTTCAATAAGCAGGGTTACAAACATATTATAGGTGATAACGCCCTGCTGCCCTTGTGATTTTAAATAAGTATCGTTTACCTTGTTTGATATTTCCGAGGCAGTCGACTCATGCGCGGTTACATAGTTGCTATAATACTCAAAGTCGCTGACAGCGCGCTTGTCAATCAATGGGGCGACTTTTTTTAGTGTTTCAATATCTGTTTCAAAAAGTGCATTTGAAAGATATATATATGCTTCCATATGGGCTGAATACTGAAAATAAGGGTCGGGACTGCTGATTCCGGCCAAATATGCGACGAAATTGGCCTCCTGTTCCCTCGCGAAGCCCTTTAGGTGCGCGCTTTCATGAGCGGCGTCAAAGGGCAGTACAAATGCCGGCAGGTCAGTATCCACATTCGGCTCACAGGTGAAAGGTATAAATATACCCTCGATGCCGGTGTATGAAAGGAGCTTTGAGGCCAAGATCCCCTTCGGCCTCGGTATCGCCCCGGAAAAGAGCTTTCTATAGTTTTCGTCCGACTTCTGCAAGGCCAAATAAGCATCGTTTACGTTGGCGGATATCTTCTTAAAACCGCCCGGGTAATATGAGTGGCCGTTGCTGTCGTAATTTACTTTGTCGCAGAGCGAGTTGATGGCGTCAGTTTCTTTTAACAGAGCGTCCGTAAGTTCGCTGGCCGTTGGTTTTCCGGTTTTATAATGGAGGCTCTCTTCAAGAGGCAGTCTGTTATAGTTTAGCCCCCACATTACCGTAAACAGAAAATACATGGATGAAAGCACAAACAGCATAAAAGCTGCAATTCTCAGCGCGGCGCGGCGGTCCCCCACAACCAGCCTTTTTATAATGACGGCTATAAGAAACACAGCTAAGATTATCAGCTCATAAAGCATGATTTCGGCACAGGAAAAGGGAAACAGCCTAAAGTAACTCGATACGGCGGAAGAGATTGTTCTGTAAACGCCCAGACTGTAATATTTTTCAACCTTTTCCGGGTGAAATGTTGAAAAATATTTCAGAGCATAAGCCGCCGGCACCAGCAGGACAAAAAAGACGAATAGTATAGGCCTCACGGGGAAGGCGCTTTTGGGACGGTTTCTGTTAATAAATCCCGCCTCTCGGCTGTTCTTAGTCATAGCCTAGCGCAGCCCTTATCAGATTCATTACAGTATCGACCCCAGCTACAACAAGGGCAGCCAGAATTAAAAACAATATAACAGCTATAAATGTTTTTTTCGGGTCTTCAGGTCTTTGAACCTCTTCGCTGATTGGATGAGGAACATCTTCATCCGTATTTTCCACGCTTTCACCCGAAGCGCCCGCCTGTATGGCCAAATCGGGAGGCAAAGCCTGCTTTGCCTTTTCGAGCAGCTTTGACGGGACATAAAAATCTGCGCCGAGGCTTTCATAATCTGTATCGTACCTTACAAAACCCTCAGGACCACCGTGGGTTTTAATCATAAAAGGAATACCGGCGCTTCGAAGGCAGCCCTCAACTATTTTTGATTCAAAATCACGGTTTACGGAAATAAGGAACGCTTCCTTGTCCCCAGTTCCGGTTTCTTTGTTTAGCACCGCGCCGCATGCAGGGCATACAGCGTCATCTTTCTTTACTTTGGCCGAACATGAAGGGCATCTGGGCATATTTTCACCTTCTGCTTAATTTCAAGATTGTCTGTTTCAAATAATTATATCAGAAATATTATAAAACAGCCATGCTGCGGAACAATATTCTAAGGATTATTTTCGGAGGTGAGAAGATGAGCAATACCGACAACGTACTTAAAACATCCCTTGATGAAAATATAAACCTGTTCAATTCAATTTTTAAAGACGACGAAACATTGATAATAAGATATGTAGAAAACCGCCGTAATCCTAAAATAAGAATGTGCTTTCTTTATATCGACGGCATGGTTGACAACAAAATCATAAATCAGGACATGATAAAGCCCGTTGAAGAATACGCATATGACTTCATGCCTAACGGCATCCTCGACAAAACGGCAAAAAGCGTAGTCACCTCAGGAAGCGTCAATAGAACCAACAATATGGAAGAAATACTCGAAAGCTTATTATACGGCAGCACAATTCTGATTGCCGACGGCGAGAACGAGGCCCTTATCCTCGAGACGAAAGGCTGGAAAACGCGGTCAATTGTGGAACCGGAATCGGAAAAGGTCCTGCGCGGCCCGCGGGAAGGTTTTGTCGAGTCGATAATGATGAATATTTCGATGGTACGGCGCCGCATTAAAACCCCCGACTTAAAATTTAATTTCTTAACCCTCGGGACGAGGACCAAAACAAAAGTATGTATATGTTACCTTGAATCTCTTGTCAATAAAAATGTGCTGGATGAACTCAACCGACGGCTGAACAGCTTTGAAATAGACGGCGTACTTGACGCCAACTATATCTCCGAGATGATATCGGACGCACCGTATTCGCCGGTGAAAACCATCGGCAGCACTGAAAAACCTGATGTCGTCGCGGCAAAACTGCTTGAAGGGCGGGTTGCCATGTTTGTCGACGGGACGCCGATGGTATTGACCTGTCCCTGCCTTTTTATAGAAAACTTCCAAAGTGACGAGGATTACTATATCAACTACTATTTCTCCTCAATCGGCAGGTTTATAAGAATATCTGCTTTTTTCATATCTATTATGACGCCGGCTATATATGTGGCTGTAACCACGTTCCACCAAGAATTCCTGCCGACGAAGCTACTGCTGAGTATCTCGGCTGCGCGGCAGGGCGTGCCTTTCCCGACAGTGTTTGAAACGATGTTGCTGCTTGCGGTATTTGAAATATTGCGGGAAGCCGGAGCAAGGATGCCGCAGTCAATCGGTCAGACGCTCAGTATTGTCGGCGTGCTTGTCCTCGGCCAGGCGGCTGTCGAGGCTAAAATTGTCAGCGCGCCGATTATCATTGTTGTAGCGATAACCGGCCTTACAGGTATCATGGTGCCACGCATAAAGGGCTTAGACATTATTGTCAGGTTCGGCCTGCTCGTCGTTGTGTCAATTGCCGGCCTTTATGGATTCTTATTCGCCATGCTGGGACTGCTGATTCATCTGTATAATTTGAATTCTTTCGGCGTACCGATATTGGACGGCATGCGCTTAGGGCCGCAAAATAACAAGGATACTTTTATGAGGGCGCCGTGGTGGCATATGAAAAACCGTCCTCAGGGGCTTACTTCTAATATCAAAAGAGAATCAGTTGGGAAAATAAAATGAAAAAGCTGAAAGTGATTGTTATATTTCTTCTTACGATTTCAACGATATTCACAACCGGGTGCTGGAACTATCGCGAAGTCGAATCTCTGTCAATCGTGGCCGGAGTCGGTATCGACAAAAGTGAGAGGCAGAAATATCACCTGACCTTTGACCTTGTCGATATGACTGGCGGAGGCACCAGCAGCGGAAGCGAGAGCGCCAACCCCGCGACAACAACTATTGAAACAGACGGAAGGACAATCTTTGAAGCAATAAGAAATGCCACCAAAGAATGCGGAAAAAGGCTGTACTTCAGCGACTGCAAGGTAATCGTAATAAGTTCAGAATTGGCGAAAGAGGGCATCTCGCCCATTGTTGATTTTTTCAGCCGAGATGCGGAAATACGCCGAAACATCAGGATCTTTGTTGCAAAAGAGCAGACGGCTAAGGAACTGTTTAAAACCAAACCAGTAGCCAACACGATAGTCGGCTATGAGATCGAAACCATGATTGAAGCCGACCAGAAATACCTTTCAAAAAATGTACCTAGAAGGCTTTTCGAAGTAAACAATATTATAAAGAGCGATGGCATTTCCCTTACCGTCCCGATTGTAAAAAGGTCAGCCGCAAACCCAGAAACTACTCAAATCGGCGGAACTGCAATATTTAAAAAGGACAAGCTGGTCGGCTATGTCGACAATGATGAGACACAATACATCTATATTATTAAAGATGAAGCAAAAGCCGGGTCGCTTGTGCTGGACAAAAAGATAAACGGCAATAGTATAACGCTTGAACTCTATTCGAGCAAAACCTGGATAAAGCCCGTCATTTCAAACGGGGAAATAAAAATGGAGATTAATGTCACCGCCAAAGCCGCTCTCGCTGAAAATGAAACCAACAAGGATTATTGCTCCGAAGATGGAATTGCAAAAGTCCAGAAGCTGGGGGAAGAAACAATAAAAAATCACTGCAGCCGGATAATAAAGACAGTTCAGGAGCAATACGGCTCTGATATTTTCGGATTCGGACTGCTTGTCAAATATAGATATAAAAGTGCTTGGGATGAGTTAAAAGCCAATTGGGATGAGAAATTTAAGACTGTTAAATACGATATTAATGCCAAGATTAACATCACCAATTCAGCTACACTCAAGAGCAAAACAAAGGTGGGGGACTAAATGCAGGAGTTTGCAGTATGCATTGTGCTTTATGCTATCCTTTTCACCTTTGATGTTGTGCCTCAAATAAAGAGTCAAAAGTGGAAACCCCTGTGGTTTGTATTCCTGGTTTATATTTCCACGTTCGTTTTAATTGCACTAATAATTTTTGATATTATTCCAAGACATCTTAATATGTACTTGGTAGAAGCAATCAAGTTTATTTTTAGAATAAAATGAAAGCGGTGATAGGTTGAATAATAACCGCATTGCTTCAAGCCAAATGATAAGCATACTGGTTATTTTTATGTTCGGCAGCTTGGTTTTGGCGGGCTCCTTTGAAATCGATCCGAATATCTGGTATTCCCCGCTGACCGCCGCAGTAATAGCTTTACCGCTGTTTCTCTGTTATGCGCGGATACTCAGCCTTGTCCCAGGTTCCAATCTTTTTGATATAGCTGTGACCCTCTTCGGCAAATTCTTCGGGAAGGCTGTTGTACTGCTTTACACATTGTATGCTATCTTCCTCGGAGGAGTTGTGATAAGGACTTTTTCAGAATTCATAAGGATTGTCGCCATACCCGAAACCCCGCAAATAGTTATTCAGTCATTTCTCATACTCTTATCTGTCTACCTCGCCAAAAGCGGTGTCGAGAATATCGGCAGGATATCCCGGTTTGTTCTGCCTATAATTTTAGCCATAACTATTTTCTCAGTTATTATTGCGAGCACAAGTGTTAACTTTGAAAATCTGCTGCCGGCCTTTAATGCAGATTTATCAACCATATTCAAAGTATCTGTGTTCAAAACGACATTCCCTCTTGGGGAAATAATTTTAATAGCTTCAATGTTTTCCTCTACCGAGCCCTGGAAGAAAACTTCGAAGATATTTATAATCGCGCTCTTAATCGAAGTCGCTACGCTGCTTACTGTGAGTATGCGGAACTCACTGGTCTTAGGCTCGCCGTCAATCAGTATGTATTATTTCCCATCTTACGAGGCCGTAAGTATCAGCGCGCTCGGTGAGATATTTACGAGAACCGAATTGTTGGTCGGTATAAACTACACGCTTGCCGGAACCATTAAAATGGGGATCTGCGTTTATATTGCGTCAATGGGTATCTCTAAAATTTCAAACTATGAGGATATGCGCGCTTTCGTTGCCCCGTCAGCTCTCATAATGTTATTTTTAGCCGTGGTGGCAGCAGAAAATGCAGCCGAGTTCTTCAATTTAACGAATTATTTTCCCTATATTGCCTTATTGTTTCAGCTCATACTGCCGCTGATTATGTTAATTGCGGCTGAGATAAAAGTAAGGTTAAACAAGCCCGCTGAAGCAGCCCCGCAGGGCACGAATAACCAGGGAACGGGCAGCTGACACTCATCAGTTATGCCTTTTCCCTGTTAAAGCGGCCTAATTTCCCATAAAAATATTTAAATCATAATATCTTTACTATATGTGTTTTTTAATCAGATTATTGAACAAAGTGATTATTCGGAATTTTAAAATTCAGTCTTCGCAAAAAATAAATTACTCAAATAAAATTTTCAAGAAGCTGCTTCCTTTTTCTCCTACTAAGAGGCAATGAAACTCCATTATCTAGTATTACTTCAAAATTAGATACAGAGTGTATGTATTTCATATTTACAATACAGGATCTATGAATATCCGCAAAGCCATATTGTGTATATTTATCAACAACCTCACTAAATTGATACCCTCGCAATTCAAAGGTATCGTGGTTAGTACATAAATAAACCTTTCGATTAATACTTTCAAAGTAAACTATGTCATCTATTGGTATTTTTACGGTTATTATATTATTGTTGTGGCCTACAACCTTGAAAATATGAATATTATGGTTATCTTCCTTCAATTTTGTAATAGCTAGATTTATAGTTTCAAATAAACTTTCATCAAGCGACGTTTTAGGTAAAAATGCTATTACATCATATTTAAAAGTGTTTATTGCTTCTTTTTCGTATGCCGTAATAAATATTAGTTTAAATTTCTTATCCAATAAACGTAATCGTTCTGCTGTTTCTTTGCCATTCAGCTTAGGCAT
>ENA-UPSB01003946-UPSB01003946.1-bioreactor-metagenome-genome-assembly--contig:-NODE-3946-length-10653-cov-8.624552_pt1 | contig 10653 bp, 7 predicted proteins | sample MGYA00238182_ERZ773286 | MGnify/ENA primary metagenome ERZ773286 (study PRJEB29026, sample SAMN07631240) | bioreactor metagenome | isolation source: Switchgrass digestor | place: USA: Dartmouth... | reverse complement strand
GATCCGGTAACCCGTATTGAGGGACATCTAAAGGTTGAAGTAGAGGTAGAAAACGGTGTTGTTGTCGACGCCAAAACTAGCGGCACCATGTATAGAGGACTCGAACCGCTCTTATATGGACGCGACCCGCGGGATGCGGTATATGTAACTGAGCGCGCTTGCGGAGTTTGTGCTTCCGCTCATGGTTGGGCTTCCTCCCTGGCGTTGGACGAAGCTTTTGGGGCGAAAGTCCCGGCCGCCGGCAGAATTATTAGAAATTTAATCAATGCAGCCATGTGGCTTCATGACGCACCTTTGCATTTTTATCATCTTTCCGCTTTGGATTTCTTAGATGTGATGGCTGTAGCCGAATACAAAGGAAATGATCCTGGCTTATTGGCCGTGAAAGATAAAATACTCAGACTGGTAAAAGCCGGAGATACCGCTCCGCTGACTCCGCGCTATGAGCCTGACGAATTTTGTGTCAGCGATCCGGATATAGTCATCACTGCTGTTGCTCATTATCTTAAGGCCTTGGAAATGCAGGCCAAAGCGAAGAAAATGTCAGCCATATTCGCAGGTAAACAGCCGCATCATTCGTCCATTGTTGTAGGCGGAGTGACCTGTTATCCCAACCTCTATCAAGTTGAGCAGTATCGTTCGCTGCTTTTGGAACAGATAGATTTTATGGAGAACGTTTATTTGCCTGACGTGTTGGCTTTCGGTACCGGGCCTTTGCTTCCGCTGGCTCAGGCAGACATAGGAGTTACCGATTTGCACTTCATGTCTTATGGCGGTTTTGACCAAAGCGATTCAGGTGATCCGTTCCTGCCGGCCGGAGTTATCATGAACGGCGACCTGTCCAATATTCAAACTTTGGATGAGAACAAGATAACAGAAGACGTTAGTTATAGCTGGTATAAAGAAAATGCCAATAAGTCTCCTTATGAGGAAGGTACTGTACCGGACCTGGAGAAAAAAGACGCTTATACTTTCATTAAGGCTCCGCGTTATGACGGCAAACCGATGGAAGTCGGCCCGTTGGCCAGAATGCTTATTTTACAGCCACCCGAATTAATGAATATCGTGAAGCAGTACCAATTCAAACTCGGTGTTGTGGCCAGACATGCGGCTCGAGCTTATGAAGCGGTTATTTTGTCCAAACAAATGCTAAAGTGGCTGGATGAGCTTGAACAACTGATGGGCAGCAAAGACTTTAAGATTCACGATACCGACCATTGGGATCCTCCGGCTACCGGAAGAGGCTCCGGATTGACCGAAGTTCCGCGCGGATCCCTGGGACATTTCATTAAAATAAAGGATCACAAGGTAGAGAATTACCAAATGGTCGTTCCGACTACATGGTTTATGTCACCCAGAGACGAAAACGGCGTAATGGGACCCTGTGAACGCGCTTTGATCGGAGCTCCTATTCCGGATCCTGATAACCCAATCAACGTTGTCAGAATCGTTCGTTCGTTCAACCCGTGCATAGCCTGCGCAGTTCACCTGATCAATCCGGAAACCAATGAGATTAAAAAATTTCAAATTGGTTTCTGAGGAAAGAGAGGTAGATAGAGATGGCGAAACCGTCTGATCACCCGTTGTTTGCGCGGATATCCCACTGGATTAATTTAATTAACTTTTTGGCTTTAATTATAAGCGGTTTTTTGATCCATTTTCCGGTGCAGGGAGTCAACATGAACCTGGTTCGAAACATCCATTTCTTTTTCATGTACTTCCTGGTGATAAACGGCGTAGTCCGCATTTATTACGCTGTTTTCGGAAAACATAAAGACTGGAGAGAATTCATTCCGAATAAGGAAGATTTTAAGAATTTGATTCCCCAGCTTAAATACTATCTATTTATTGGCAAACATCCGAAGATTTCCGGCAAATACAATCCAATGCAAAAGCTTGCTTATTTCACTCTGCCGATCATGGCCGTAATCCAGGCCGTTACAGGCTTCCTGCTTTACTGGCCGACCAAATTCACCGGGCTTATCAATGCGTTGGGCGGCCTGGCCGCGGTCAGGGGCTTTCACTATGTTATGATGTGGCTGTTCATTGCCATAATTGCCGTTCATATCTATTTGGTATTTACCGAAGCCCGTTCGCAGTTTTGGCTCATGTTCTTTGGCAAAGCCGATGAGCCTGACGATATTCCTCAAGAGCAGGTAAAAGGCACGGACAATGTGGCATTGTAAAATTTTTAACCCAAAACACTAAATTCGACGGAAAGGTTTGTTATGCAAACAGCACCTAAAATAATAGTATTGGGAGTAGGAAATATCTTACTCAGCGATGAAGGAATCGGCGTGCACATGCTAAAAGAGCTGGAGAAAGAAAGCTTGCCGGAAAACGTGGAACTGATCGAAGCAGGAACTGCGGGACTGGAGCTTGCCCATCTAATAGAGGATGCGGACTTCCTGATTATTATCGACGCAGTTAATGCCAAGGCCAGTCCCGGTCAACTTTTCCGGTTCCAGCCTAAAGATATAACTATTATGCCCGAACAATTTCAAGTGTCTTTTCATCAGGTTGGGATTTTGGAAGCGCTGTCGATTATCAATCTCTTTGGGAACAGTCCGCCGACAATGATATACGGAGTGCAGCCCAAAAGCCTGGAGTGGGGGCTGGATCTCACTCCGGAGTTGGCAGCGGTTGTACCGAAAATCAAGGAATATATACTGAAAGAAATTGAGCACCTTAACAAGAATCGACAATTCATGCCCCTGGATGCCGAATATGCCCAACAGGAATAATTATAAAATAATTGGTAAATCTATTTAGACAGATAGATTTGAACGGTTAAAGTCTAGCCATTTGTAAGAGCCGACGGAAACGGATGCAGATTACCGTATTCCGCCGGCTCTTATTTTGTTTTTCAGCAACAAAGTTAACGTATTTCAATTTTTGAAAATTTAATTTCCAAAACAAATCTTTAAAAATTAATATTCTGAATTAATCTTTATTAATAAAATTTAATAAATTCCCAATGGAGTTTGCCTGCTTAAATTGCTAAAATTTTCACATAGCATTTAACTTGTTATTTTAAACCCATAACCAGATAAATTTAAGGAGGTCAATGAGCACAAGCATTTTAAGACAATCTTAAAGGAGGAAAACTGGATGGGAAATTTTATCAACGGAGTACTGAATAAAAAGTTAAGCCGCAGAGAATTCTTAGCGGCCAGTGCGGCCGGTGCAGCCAGTTTGGCCCTCTCGGGTTGCGGCGGCAATAATCTTGCAGCCGTGGGACCTGATGTACAAGCGGCTGCTGCCGAAAAAAAGGGAAAATGGGTCACTGCCGCTTGCTGGCACAACTGCGGAGGCCGCTGCCTAAACAAAGCTTTGGTAGTGGATGGGGTTGTTGTCAGACAGAAAACGGACGATACACATGAAGATACCCCCGATTACCCACAACAAAGAGGCTGTCATCGGGGGCGCGCCCAAAGATTTCATGTGTTCGGCGCAGATCGCTTAAAGTATCCGATGAAACGGAAAAACTGGGAACCCGGTGGCGGTAAGAAAGAATTACGCGGCAGAGACGAGTGGGTGCGGATCTCTTGGGACGAGGCATTAGATTTGGTTGCCGCTGAATTAAAACGCATAAAAGAGCAATATGGAAATAAAGCCATTCTTGGAACAAGCCGCTTATTGAATTTCTATGGCGGCGGCCTTGTCAGATGGGGCTCATCTTCATCCGGCGCCTGGGGCGTAGTTCAGGAATGCATGACAGGCTTCTTTTCCTGGAAAGCCAATGACCGGCTGGATTGGCGAAACGCCAAACTGATTGTGCTCTGGGGGGCCAACCCCGCTCGCTCCAGCTTGGGAAACCCAACCTATAACTTGCTGCAGGCCAAAAAAGCCGGCGCAAAATTTATTGTTGTGGATCCTCTAATTACTCCAACGGTCAGAGTATTAGCCGACAAGCATATTCCTTGCCGACCGGGAACCGATACAGCCTTGCTTTTGGCTATGGCTTACCATATGATAGTAAACAACCTTCACGATCAAGAATTTCTGAATCGTTATACTGTTGGCTTTGATGCGGAACATATGCCGGAGGGAGCAGATCCTAAAGAGAACTTCAAGGATTATGTCCTAGGTACTTATGACGGCGTTCCCAAAACTCCGGAATGGGCTTCGGAGATCTGTGGAACACCTCCCCAGCTTATTCGGGAGTTTGCCACGGAAATTGCGACAACGAAACCGATGATTTTTACTTCCTCCTTTGCTCCTGCCCGCACCTACCGCGGACAACAGTTCTGCCAGGCCTTCTTGACCGTTGGCTGGATGACCGGAAACGTAGGCAAACCCGGCGCCGGCGTCTGGACAATGAACTATGCGGCCAGCCAGAGCTATGGTGGTAAAACCCTGGTCAGAGGTGGCGGCACCGGTTTACCGCCCGTGGTCAATCCGCTTTTCCCCGATGCAACCTACGGACCCTATGACGGTTATCGCTGGGCCAACCCAACCAATCCGGATGCCCACGGTATGGCTTATTGTGAAACCTACGACGCCATTTTAAAAGGCGAATACACCGGAACAAACGGCCGCGGAAAAATACCTTGCGATATCCGCTTAATTTGGCTGGTTCGTGACGGCTACGGCTATAATTTCCTGAACCAGTCTTCGGATATCAATAAAGGAATCCAAGCTTTTCGCAAAGTCGACTTTGTTGTAACCAACGATATTGTCCTTTCAACCATCTCCAAATATGCTGATATTGTTTTACCTGCCACTACGCAGTGGGAAAAAGAAGGAATAATTTTACAGGGTAATCCGGAAGCCATCTTTGTGGCTCAAAAAGTCTGCGAACCCCTTTATGAAGCCAAAACAGAGGAATGGATGGAGCGGGAACTGGCCAAACGCTTAGGACTCAACCCGGATGAAATTTATCCGGTCAGCCCGAAACAACAGTTCTTCAACAGTATTGCCGGCGCCCAAGTTATTTCCGAGGACGGAAACAGTTATGAGCCGCTGGTAACAATTACGGCTCAAGACATCCAAGAATGGGGTGTTCAGGGAGAACCTCAACAAGGTAAGATTGCCTTGCAAGATTTGTTGGAGCAAGGAGTCTATCAAGTGCCCAGATCTCCCGGGGATAACCTTACAGTTGTTCAAGGAGAAGATTTTATCAGAGATCCTGAGGCTAATCCCCTTCCGACCAAAAGCGGCAAGCTGGAAATCCACTGTCAAGCCTTATCCGACAAGATAGCTGCCTACGGTTTGACGACTATACCGCCGATAGCCAAGTATGAGCCGCCTCTGGACGGCTATGAAGCGACTTTTGAAGATTGGAAAACCAAAAAGAAAGGAAAATACCCGTTCCAGCTCATTACAATTCACTATGGAAGACGCTCTCACTCCACCTATGATAATGTCCCTCCGCTTAGAGAAGCCTATCCTCAGGAATTTATGATGAACCCGAGAGATGCCGAAGCCCTTGGCCTTAAAGAAGGAGATACCGTTTTGATTGAGAGTGAATACGGAAAATGTATTCGTCCGCTTCACTTGTCTGAAACCGTGATGCCGGGCGTGGTGACCCTTGGCGAAGGTGCTTGGGTAGAAATCGATGAAGAAACCGGAATCGATAAAGCCGGCGCTACCAATATTCTTTGCGGCGCCCGTTTAAGCGGCCAGGGTGAGGAACCTTGGAATACCACCATTGTTCGGGTTGAAAAGTATAACGGTGAACCATTGTTACCGGATAAATACTGGAAACAACGGATTATCTTTTAGGGGGTGACATTTGATGGGTCAATTAGGTTTCTATTTTAACATGGTCGAATGTATGGGCTGTAAAGCCTGTCAAATTGCCTGTAAAGATAAGAACGATTTGAAAGTCGGAGAGCTGTTTCGCAAGGTGCTCAATTTTGAATGTGGGGTATATCCGAATGTGGGGGGATTTTACCTTTCGGTAAGTTGTAACCATTGCGCCGAAGCCAAATGCGTCAGGGGCTGTCCCACCGGTGCAATGCATTATGCCGAAGACGGAACCGTTCAACATAACAAGGATCTTTGCATTGGCTGCAGATACTGTGTTTGGAACTGCCCTTACAGTGTACCGCAATATTTGGAGGATAAGAATATAGTCGGAAAATGCGATGCTTGTAAAGACTTACGGGATGCGGGAGAAAATCCTGCCTGCGTGGATGCTTGTCCTATGCGCACCCTTAAGTTTGGGGATTTGGATGAATTAAAGAGACAGTATGGGCCGGATTTAGTCAGTGAAATTACGGTCTTGCCTTTGGCAGAGGTGACAAAACCGTCCCTACTAATGAAAGCTAATATTTATGCTTTGGATCCCAGCTACAAGTTAAAGTTAAAGGAGGTATAGCCGGTGGAACATTTGGCTTTAACCATATTTTCCATCTGCGTACAGGCCGCTATCGGCATCATAATATTTGTAGCAATCGCCGGACTCCTAAACAAAGGCATCACATTTAAAAAGGCCACTATTACGGCGGCAGGTTTAGGAATAGTTGGCATGCTTGCTTCCCTTATGCATCTTGGCAAGCCCTTCAGTGCAATTAGAGCCCTCAATCAGTTCGGTTCTTCTTGGTTGAGCCGGGAGATCTGGTTCACTGCCATATTTGTCGGTTTGACGATTGTAATGGTAGTGCTGATCTACGCCAGAGCTCAAAATAAAAGCGCTATAAACGGTTTGGCGGCTGCAGCCGCGTTGGTCGGTTTAATAGATGTATTTTTCATGGCTGCTATCTACAGTTCCAGCAGTGTGCCATTTTGGCAAAGTGCGGCAACCTACGTGGAATTCTATGCCGCAGCCATTTCGATGGGCGCGATTCTCTTTCTGCTGTTAAGCATCAATGAAATGGCGGAAATGGCAATTATGAAAAAAATAGTTGCTTTAGCGGTGGCGGTAGCCGTAATCCTTCAGGTAGCCGTAGTAGTACCCAGCCTTATCGTGATGAGCGCAAGCTCCAGTACGGCGGTGCACAGCAGCCTGGCAATTTTGGGCAATATGGCTGTGGCAATTGCTTTAAAATGGATATTCATACTTACCGGAGCGTTATTGCTGTTATGGATGCTCAAGGACGAGTTATCAAAACTCGTGACTAACATCGTATTAAGCAGTACGGTTTTGCTTCTGGCAGGGCAAATAGTTGGGCGTTATCTGTTCTATGCGGCGATGGTGGTTACGGGTATTGGATTATCGTAAAATATACGTTAAAGGGAGTATCTCAGCCGGTACTCCCTTTTTTTACTTTTCTCGGACTATTTTATTAGAAAAAATTAAAATAAACCGTAAATTTATAACTATTTACCTAAAATGCCAATTTTCTGGTTATTATTGCCTAATAGTTGGTATGCTCAAAATCTAATTTGTGATAAAATTACCATAATGACTTAGCTTAACCGCTGCCGGAGGCGATAGGGTGGATAAGTGGCTGGAAAAGGTTCGCTTACGAACCCGGTTCATCATACTGATGGTTGGAATATTGGCGATTTCGCTTGTGCTTAATTTAATTTGGAGTACCAACAGTCAACGAAAACAGGCTGAAACGCAAATGAGAGAAAAAGCTTATGTTCTTTCCCAACAGTTGGATGCCGTGTGGGAATTTATTTCCATTAATCAGGATGTAATCAATTATGACAGCGACGGAAATTACAACTTTAAAGGGCTGCATTGTTCCCTTGTAGGCAAAAGTATTGGAAAGTTGTTTGGGCAAAAAACCGCTTACATAATTCGCTACATTAATTTCAATCCTCGGAATAAAGCCGACACACCGGACGAATTTGAAGCCGAGGGTTTAAACTTATTTTTGGCAGATAGGGAGATAAAAGAATATTACGATATTGTAGGGTACCAGGGAAAAGAGGTCTTCCGGTATATGGCTCCTATGACTATTGATACTAACTGTTTGGAATGTCATGGGGAGCCCGCAGGGGAATTGGATGTGTTGGGTTATCCTAAAGAAGGCTGGAAAATAGGGGATTTAGCCGGAGCGGTCAGTATTGTAATGCCCATAGATATCTATAAAGAAAATACCAAAGTAAATGTTGTCAGAGAAGTTACTTTCTTTTTCATCCTTACTTTACTCTTTATTTTGCTTATTTATTATGCTACCGCCAAGCTTGTAACCAATCCTTTACAGAAACTTAAGGACCACATCGAGAAGATAAAAGAAGGGCATCTGGATATTAACTTGGAGAATATAAAAGCTGTAGGGGAAATAAAAGATTTGGCCGAACACTTTAACGATATGACCATCCAGCTCAACAATCTATATACCAGTTTAGAGAAGAAAGTAGAGCAACGCACAAGAGATCTGGCTCGGGCCAATGAGATTTTGGAAAGCCAAAGAATTCAATTGGAAGAAGCTAATCGTCGTTTGCTTCAGGATAACCAATACAAGTCTGACTTCATGGCGATAATGAGCCATGAACTTCGGACACCGCTTACTTCAATCATTGCCTTCGCTGAGGTGCTGGAAAGGGATAAAAGCCCTAAGAGCGAAAAAGAGTTACGAGCGATCCAGGAGATTAAATCCAATGGCCAAGTGCTGTTGAATATGATCAATAATATTTTGGATATGGCACGCCTTGAGGCCGGAAAGATTGAACTTTTATTGGAACCAATTGATATGGTGGATGTGGTTAATGCTGTGGACAGCGTTATCCAACCATTGGCTGATAAAAAGAAAATCAGCTACTCCAGCCAGGTTCACCGGGACGTGCCATTGCTTAACGCCGACAGGGAGAAATTACGGCAAATTGTTGCCAATTTGGTAGGCAATGCCGTTAAATTCACTCCTGAAGGGGGTGAAATCAGAGTCTGGGTTGCTTACGATAAAGATAAAGATGAAATATTGATCAATGTTCAGGACAATGGAATAGGCATTCGTAAAGAGGATCAGCCCTATATTTTCGGTAAATTTGTTCAAAGCGATTCTTCGATTTGCCGGCAATATAACGGAAGCGGTTTAGGATTAGCTGTGGCCAAAGAGTTTGCAGAGCTTCACGGTGGTTGGATCAAGGTGGAAAGTGAAGTCGGCAAAGGAAGCCTATTTACAGTTGGTATTCCGGCAGGCCAAGGGAGGGATTTACATGAAGATTATGTTGGTTGATGACGAGCAAAGCATTCGTACTGTCGTTGAGCACATCGTAACTGAAGAAGGTTATGAATTTTGTTATGCTGCGGACGGAGCGGAGGCTTTAGAAGTGCTTCAGGCTGAAAAGCCGGATTTGCTAATCCTTGACGTGATGATGCCAAAGATAAACGGATTTGATGTTTGTACCAAAATAAGAGAAAGCGGTAACGATTTGCCGGTCATAATATTGTCAGCCAAAGGGGATATTGTGGACAAAAGCGTTGGGTTTCGGGCAGGTGCGGATGATTACCTGGTAAAACCCTTTAGTTCGACGGAACTGTCTTTGCGCATCGAAGCGTTGTTACGACGCAAAAGAGAGCAAAAACCTTTCAAGATAAATAATGATTACTGTAAAATAGGGGATTTAGAGATTTACTTTAATAGATATGAGGTAAAAAAACGGGGTAAAAAGATAGATTTAACCCCGAAAGAGTTTAAAATTTTGGCCTATATGGCAGCCAATCCGGGTGAGGTGTTTACCCGCGAGCAACTGCTTTCCCATGTTTGGGGCGAGGACTATGTAGGCGAGTTGACTACCATAGCCGTATTTATCCGTAAAATTCGAGAAAAAATTGAAGATGATCCCTCTAAACCTAAATACCTGCAGACAGTCTGGAGCGTAGGATATAAGTTTGGAGAAAAATAAAGAACCTCAAATCAAATATTCCAAGTCTACAGGATGTCATACTGCCCAGATTATGATAAAATATAACTATTGTGATGCATAATTCAAGAATCAGAAAAGGAAAATGCCATTTCTTACATTGAAAATGGGCTTTCTTTTTTTGGATCCTAAGAATAGTACCTAAAAAGATTTGGACGTTATTGATATGCAACATAAGCTTGATATTATTGATATACATGCTCATATCTATCCTGATAAAATTTCGGCGAAAGCGGTATCCAATATCGGTTCTTTTTATAATGAACCTATGGAGGGAAAAGGTACTGCCCAGGATCTTGCTAAACACTGTAGACAAGCAGGAATTCAGAAAGCGGTTATATCTTCTTCGGCAACAACATCGGCGCAAGTTAAAAACATAAATGATTTTATTGCTCATATTTGCCATGATTATCCGCACTTTATCGGTCTGGGCACTTTGCATCACCATTTGGATGATCCTAAAGCTGAAGTTGAACGGATATTAAAACTGGGGCTAAAAGGTATAAAAATCCATCCGGACTTTCAAAAAATAGAAATTGACCATCCATTAATGTTTCCTCTATACGAAGCTGTAGAAGGAAGACTTCCGATTCTTTTCCATATCGGAGACAACCGTATAGACTACTCGAATCCGTTACGCCTGTCCCGTATTCTGAAAAGCTTTCCCGGTCTCACAGTTATCGCGGCGCATCTTGGAGCTTATCGAATGTGGGATAGACTGGGAGAATTTTTCACGGAAAAAAATGTTTATTTGGACACATCCAGCACTCTTATGTATATTGACAAAGAACAAGCAGCAAAGTTTATTCGCTCTTACGGAGCAGACAAAATTCTCTTTGGGACGGATTACCCTATGTGGACTCACAAAAATGAGCTGCAAAGATTTCT
>ENA-UPSB01003935-UPSB01003935.1-bioreactor-metagenome-genome-assembly--contig:-NODE-3935-length-10686-cov-4.853259_pt1 | contig 10686 bp, 10 predicted proteins | sample MGYA00238182_ERZ773286 | MGnify/ENA primary metagenome ERZ773286 (study PRJEB29026, sample SAMN07631240) | bioreactor metagenome | isolation source: Switchgrass digestor | place: USA: Dartmouth... | reverse complement strand
AATGAACAGAAACTAGTACCGGAAGGCATTGAAGGAAGAGTGCCTTATAAAGGCCCATTATCTGAAACCATCTACCAAATGATTGGCGGTTTAAGGGCCGGAATGGGTTATTGTGGCGCTCCGAATATCGAGGCGTTGCGTAAAAATTCCAAATTTATTCAGATAACGGATGCCGGTCTCAGAGAGAGCCATCCTCATGACGTGTCTATTACAAAAGAAGCTCCGAATTATAGTTGAAAAATATTCCATAAATAAATAGAGCATAAAAATATATTGGATTAAAATAAAAATTAATTGTTAAAAACTATTTCGTTGCAGTAGTAGCGAAAAATAAATTTAATTTGGAGGAAAAAGTGTCTACTTGGCAAGCAATAATAATGGGTATCATTCAGGGATTGGGAGAGTTTCTCCCAATATCTAGTTCGGGGCATCTGGTGTTGGCCCCTTGGCTATTTGAGTGGCAGGTGCCGGGACTGGCCTTTGACGTAGCTTTACACATGGGAACTTTAATAGCGGTTTTACTATATTTTTGGAAAGATTGGCTTACTCTTTTTGAGGCGGCGTTGACCGGAAAAAACCGTGACAATCAAAGACTTTTTTGGTTTTTGGTATTTGCTTCGCTTCCTGCGGCAATAGTGGGGGTTTTGTTTAATGACGTTATTGAAAATGCTCTCCGTTCACCTCTTATAGTCGGAATAATGCTCATAGTATTTGGTATCATTCTGTACTTAGCGGATAAAAACAAGCAATTAAGACGGTTGGATAGTATGACGTTAAAAGATGCTATTCTCATAGGCTGCGCCCAAGCTATTGCCCTGATTCCTGGCGTATCCCGGTCCGGTGTTACCATTACTGCGGCCAGAATGTTTTCTTATACCAGAGAGGAAGCGGCAAGATTTTCTTTTTTGCTTTCTACCCCTGTAATTTTCGGAGCGGGCGTTTTAGAAATGTCCCAGCTAAACCTTGCCGAAATTAATTTTCCTTTCTTAATGGGTGTATTGACCTCAGCAGTGATTGGTCTATTAAGTATTTCTTTTCTGATGCAATTTATAAAAAGATGCAGTTTCAACGTTTTCGTAGGGTATAGGATAATTCTAGGTTTGGTTATTATTTTTATGTATTTCTTTTATGTATGATTCCCTAACCTGAAATAATATTTTAAAAACTAGATTAAATCGGACAAAAAGAATTTTGGGTTTCTTCTCTTCGTAAATATGTTTATTCGAAAAAATATGCTTCACAGGGAGGTGATTGGCACTACATGCGTCATAAGTTTGATGTTCAACTGATGGAATTAAAGAAAAAAATTGTAACAATGAGCGGGTTGGTAAATAAAGCGATTGACCAGGCAATGTTAAGCTTAAAAGAGAGAGATTTGGAGCTAGCGAAAAAAGTCGTTGCTGATGATGAAATCATAGATAATATGGAAAGGGAAATTGAGCAATTATGTACTCATTTGGTAGCAACTCAACAGCCTTTCGCTTCCGATTTAAGAAAAATAGTAGCAAGTTATAAAATGATTTTTTCCTTGGAGAGAATGGGAGATTTGGCGGTTGATATCGCCAAAGTATCTTTAAAAATTGGTCCTGTTCCGTTGATTAAACCATTAATTGACCTGCCTAAAATGGCGGAGATTATCGTTAAGATGATTCATATAGCGGTAGAATCATACATTAATGAAGATGTAGATTTGGCCAGGTCATTGGCCAAAATGGATCACGAGGTAGATCATTATTATAATAATATTTTTAATGAACTTAATGAAATGATAATTAAGGATCCAAAGGTGGCAACTCAAGGAGTTCACCTCTTGTTAGCCGCACGTTTTATGGAGAGAATAGGAGATTATTGTACCAATCTTGGAGAAGAGGTTATCTATATGGATTTGGGCGTCAGGGAGGATCTAAACAAATAAAATAGTTTAAATTAGACAATTATGTTTCATACCCTGTATTTCGTTTTACAGGGTTTATTTAATGGAAAGTATTGGAGGACAGTCATTTTCAGCCTTTTGAAAGCGTATTTATTAACAAAACGGCTTACGGAGGAGATTACATTTGAGAATTGACTGGCTAAAGATATGGGATGCACATCCTAATATTTTTGTGGTTTCAGACTGGGAGGAATGTCCTGAAGATAAAAAAAGGAATTTGAATCTTCCTATGCAATTCAGTTACTTTAGCAGCGGGGATTTAAGTTTAAGAGTTGGTATAGTTGCTACAGCTGATGAGTACAAAGATGAAGAATTGCTATTAGCCGGTATAATATGGGGAATGAGAATGGGCAACGGAGTGCGGACCATTGTATATTTTGTCGCTCCTAATTTCAGACCCTTATTTTTAGCTGCGATGGCTGAAGTCGGTGAACCTTTGACCTTTAAGGCGGTTTATTGGAGAGAAAAACTTACTCCAAGCTTATATCCTGTTTCCCCAAGTCTATTAAATCAAAATCAATTTCCTTCCAAGAAAAAAGAATTGAGACCCGAATGGGAGTTTTGGAGACGTCAGCTTAATCCGGTTGCTTATAACCATTTAAAAATAATAAAGGACTATTTTGAAGGTTTGGCTGAACGAAGAGTAAGACCCGTAATGGAAAAAGACAAAATTCTATACTGTTGGGGCAACATTGAAATAGCAGAGATAAAGAGGAAAGGGAATAAATTTGATCTTACGACAAAAATCAAATGGACAAGAAACAAAGATATTACAAAAAAGTTCCTAAAACCGGGGTGGGTTGATACTTCCGGAATGTTAAATGAAGAATTTTGTTATGCTATTAATGGCTTATTAGAGTTATTGGAAAACATGGAGAGAAGCGGTTCCCTTGATCCAAAGGATTTACTTAGTTTAACATTGTTATATGATAAGGATGTAGCTAACCGTTGGGGAAAACACTTTGAGTTTCCTTGGCAGATCGATAATCGTAAAGAAGCTTTGGATTTAAGTAATTATTACTTTTTTAAAGGTAACGGGCAAATAAATATATTGAGCTTAATTATTGATAAACCGTTAAATAGATTAGCAAATGTACTGCTAAACTATTGTAATTTCAAATACAATTACTTTAATGGCAATTTACATTTTGCTCAAGAACAAGTACAATGGAATAGGAAGATATTTCTTCTAAGTTTTTCCAATCTTGAAAATGAAATAATGTTAAGCAGGTCTTGGTTAAAAACACCTGAGAATTATCCTGTTGTGATATTGCCTGAAGACTGGAAAACAGAAGGATTTAAGAATTTAGATTAGAATTAACATATTGAAATAATGCAGATGTTTCGAATAACTGAAGGTGCACTTTGTATGAACAAATTGGACAAGAAGTAGGTGTAGACGCCATTAAGAAAGTAACAATATACACTGACGGTGCATGTTTTGGTAATCCTGGGCCGGGCGGCTGGGGGGCAGTTTTAAAATACGGAGAACATCTTAAAGAATTGAATGGATTTGAAGCGAAGACAACAAACCAACGGATGGAGCTCACAGCTGCCGTGATGGCTCTGTCTGCGTTAAAAGAACCCTGTGTGGTTGAGTTATATAGTGATAGTGCGTACTTGATCAACGCTTTTGAACAAAAATGGGTTGAACGGTGGCAAAAAAATGGCTGGCAAAATAGCAGGAAAAAGCCGGTCGAGAATCAGGACTTATGGCAGAAACTCTTGAAACTTAGTTACATACACAGAATCAAGTGGATTAAAGTAAAAGGACATTCCGGACATTCTTATAATGAAAGATGTGATGAACTGGCTAAGCAAGCAATAAACAAAAATATTATTTGAAAATTACGAAACTTTCAAATTTGGTTGACTATTTTCCTGATTCATTAGATAATAAAATTAGTGAAACCAAGTTTCATATAATGAAACGGTACATTAATTATTACTTTTAATTTTAATCGCCTACCTACAGACTTGCCATTTCTTTTTTCAAAAATATTGATTATTGCTAGGTAGGTGAATCCATAGGAAGAAAGGGGGGAATACTTTTAAGCAGAGCGGTTGTTTGACTTTCAGGCTAAATAAACTAAGAACAAAATTTCTTTATGGAAGGGATAAGTCATGGCTAAGTTTCTAGAGTATCAGGGTAAGGAATGGCTACAAAAGGCCGGTATGCCTGTGCCAAAAGGAAGAGTGGCATCTACGCCGGAAGAAGCTAAAGAAGCTGCAGAATGGATTGGCGGTCCTGTTGCCGTCAAAGGCCAAGTTCAAGCTGGAGGACGCGGTAAAGCCGGTATTGTAAAGCTTGTCAATACACCGGAAGAAGCTGCAGCCGCAGCTGCTGAAATTATGTCCAAAACAGTAAAAGGACTTCCGGTAAAAAGGGTGCTAGTTGAAGAAAAACTCGACATTAAAAAGGAATTTTACTGTTCAATTGTTATTAATAATTCACGCGATGCTCGTTGCCCGATGCTAATGTTTAGTACTGAGGGCGGTATGGACATTGAGAGTGTTCCTGAAGAATTAATATTTAAAGTTAATATTGACCCAATATTCGGTTTTCAAACTTATGATGCAATTGACCTTTGTGTAAAAGCCGGCATTCCGGATAATGAACTAAATAAATTTGCCTCATTCCTTACTAAGCTGGCAAAAATATATAAACAATATGATTGTCAAACCCTTGAAATCAATCCATTTGTGATGACCGGTAACGGAGATTTAGTATGTGCGGACTGCAAAATGGAAATAGATAATAGCGCTGTAGGGCGCCATCCGGAGTTCGGTATTAAGATTGCCCGAGATCTTCCTGGGGAGCCCACTGAACTTGATTTAATCGGTTGGTATATCGAAGAGACTGACTCTCGAGGAACCGGTTTTCTTATGAATATGGGTTATGATGAAGTAAGCCCTGGCTATATTGGTTATCACCCAATCGGCGGCGGTTCTGCTATGATGGGTTTGGATGCCCTTAATAAAGTCGGTCTCAAGCCGGCCAATTATGCTGATACAAGTGGTAACCCAGTGGGTTCGAAAATTTATCGTGTTGCTAAATGCGTTTTGTCCCAGCCCAATATTGATGGCTACTTGCTTGGTGGCTTTATGATGGCCAACCAAGAGCAATGGCACCATGCCAATGCTTTGGTCAAGGTACTTAGAGAAGAACTCCCGAAAAAACCTGGTTTACCTTGTGTGTTGCTCCTTTGTGGCAATAAAGAAGACGAATCTTTGGAAATCTTGCGTAGAGGCTTAGCAGACTTGATGACACCTGACGGCCCTGGCAAGAGAGTTGAAATCTATGGTAAAGAATATGTTACCGATACTAAATTTATTGGAGAAAGACTAGCAGCTCTGGCAAAAGAATACAGAGCTGAAAAAGAAGCTCAAGGAAGAAAGTAGGGAAATACAGTGCTGGAAATCAAGGAAAGAAGTATAATTATCAGAATCGATACCAGCAAATGCGAAGCATGCGAGTCTAAGGCATGTGTAGCAGCATGTAAAAAGTTTGCAAGAGGTTATTTGCAAATTGTGGACGGTAAACCGTCAGTCGAACATTTAACTCCGGAAGAAGTGCTTCGTCTGGGGACAGAATGTTTGGCTTGCGAAATTGCATGTCTGCTTGACGGAAACAAAGCGCTTCAGATCGAAGTGCCTATTAAAGGACTCGATGAATATCTTGCTAAGCGCGGTTTAGCTTAATAAAGTTTAGTTTTGTCAAGTAATTTAAAGCCAAATAAAAGCTTAAGATAAAATGAGGGATAAGTAATGGGCATTTTAATAAGTAAAGAGACTAAGGTAATTGTTCAAGGGATTACCGGTCGTGAAGGTTCCGTACGGACAAAATATATGAAAGAATATGGTACCAAAGTAATCGGCGGTACCAGCCCGGGTAAAAAAGGGCAGGAAGTACATGGAGTACCGGTTTATAACACAGTTAAAGAAATAGTCAGAGAACATGGAGAAATTGATTTTAGCGTTATCTTTGTTCCAGGCAGTGTTTTAAAGGCAGCGGTTTTTGAGGCGGCTGACGCAGGGGTAAAAAATATCATTCCGTGTGTAGAGGGGACACCTGTTCATGATATTATGGAAATGGTAGCTTATTGTAAGCTAAAAGGTACCCGTCTGATAGGACCCGGGTCAATTGGTATTATTACTCCAGGGGAGGCCGTTGTCGGCTGGCTGGTAGGTAACGTAGAATGGGCAAACAAATTCTTTGTAAAAGGAAATATCGGAGTGTTCTCTCGTAGTGGTGGACAATCTGGAACTATTCCTTGGGTGTTAAGACAGGGCGGTTTTGGAGTAAGTACTGTTATCCATACCGGAACAGAACCCGTTCTTGGAACTTCTATGGCTGATTTGTTGCCGTTGTTCGAAGAAGATCCGGAAACAAAAGGTGTTGCAGTATATGCCGAGATTGGCGGCTCTCAAGAAGAAGAATGCGCTGAAGTTATTGCGGCTGGCAAGTTTACGAAACCATTCGTGATCTATGTTGCCGGAGCTTGGGCGCCGGAAGGACAACGTTTCTCCCATGCATCCAACATTGTTGAGCGTGGCCGCGGTTCAGCTAAAAGTAAGATGGAAGCTATTAGAAAAGCAGGAGGATACGTTGCCGAGACTCCAACAGATATTCCTCTAATTTTGAAAGAATTAATAAAAGATTAGAACAAAAATATAACCATATTAGTTTATGCTAAATGAGGGAGAATACTTTGGCAAAATTTTCTTTGCCAAAGTTATATGCCCTGCAGGGCAAATAAAACGAAGGAGGATATTAAAAATGCCTGTAATGAGGTCAATTCTTTACGTGCCGGGTAACAACCCGAGAATGATCGAGAAAGCACCGACTTTCCCCGCTGACATTATTACACTGGACTTAGAGGATTCTGTTCCGCCGGCAGAAAAAGAAAATGCCAGAAAATTAGTTGCTGAAAATCTGAAATATGTTGGCAAGAACGGCTCATTGGTCTTTGTTCGGATTAACAACTGGGAAACCTTACTTACCAATGACGATTTGGAAGCAGTTGTTTGGGAAGGGTTGCACGGTGTAACTTTGGCTAAAACCGGTCATCCTGACGATGTCAAGCGTTTGGATTGGAAGCTTGAAGAACTGGAGCGCCGTCGTGGTTTAGAAGTTGGAAGCATTAAGATTTCTATGTTGCTTGAAACCGCAAAAGGTATTTGCAATGCTTACGAATGCTGCTTGGCAAGTAAAAGAAACGTTAACGCAATATTCGGTGCTGTTGACTATTGTCGCGATATGAGAGTTAAGCTAACTTCTGAGGCCACTGAGCAACAATACGCTAGAGCCAGAATGGCTGTTGCTTGCCGCGCTGCAGGTATCGTTGCAATTGATGCCCCGTTTGTTGCTTATCAAGATGTGGAAGCGTTTGAGAAAAATATCCGTGACGGAAAACAAATGGGTTACGAGGGCCGGATGATTATTCACCCGAGCCAGGTTGAAATCTGCAATCGTTTATATGCTCCAGATCCTGCTGATGTTGAGTGGGCTAGAGGTGTGGTTAAGGTATTTGAAGAAGAAGGCCTGGCTAAAGGTAAAGCAGCAGTATCCTACCAAGGTAAAATGGTTGACACCCCAGTATATCAGAATGCTTTGGACATTCTTGCCGCCCAAGCAGAAATTGATGCTAAAGAAGCCAGCAGGCAGAAAGAAGAATAATCAGTTAAAGGTCGCCTCTGAAAAAGAGGCGGCCAATAATTTAAGTCTCTCTTTGGTAAAACTATAGAGTTACGATAATGAGAGAAAAAGAATTGGAATTAAATGCCGGCAAACTATGTAAATAAACATAGAACAACATAAATGTAATATGGTTAGGAAAGGAAGATGAGAATGTCACGTATTAAGAACCTCCGCGAAGAAGCTTTAGCACTTCATGCCGCAAAGCCTGGTAAACTTGAAGTGAGAGTTACTGTTCCGGCTAAAGACAGAGATGATTTGACACTTGCTTATTCCCCCGGAGTAGCAGAGCCGGTAAAAGAAATTGCTAAAGACTTGGAAAATCTTGATATTTATACCAATCATGCCAACTTTGTTGCAATCGTATCGGATGGAAGTGCTATTTTAGGCCTTGGAAATTTAGGAGCAGCAGCGGCAATGCCTGTTATGGAAGGCAAGGCTTTGTTATTTAAAACTTTTGCTGATGTAGATGCTTTTCCAATTTGTGTTAACACTCATGATCCAGATAAAATTATTGAAATAATAGAATTAATGGCTCCTACTTTTGGAGGAGTTAATTTAGAAGATATTAAAGCTCCCGAGTGCTTTAAGATTGAAGAAAGCTTGAAAAAACGTGGCATTTTTAAAGGGCCGATTTTCCATGATGACCAACATGGTACTGCCGTTGTAACTTTAGCAGGTTTATATAATGCTCTTAAAGTTGTTGGCAAAAAAATGAAAGAAATCAAAGTAGTAGTAAACGGAGCAGGAGCTGCCGGAATTGCTATTGTTAAACTCCTCATGGCCGAAGGATTGAAAAATGTTATTATGTGCGATACCAAGGGTTGCATATATGAAGGACGTACCGAAGGTATGAATCCTTGGAAAGAGCAAATTGCTAAAGCTACGAACCCGGAAAAAGTAAAAGGAACTTTAAGAGATGCAATTAAAGGCGCTGATGTATTTATCGGTGTATCAGTTCCTGATTCAATTGATGAGGACATGATTAAGTCCATGGCTAAGGATCCGATAGTATTTGCCCAAGCTAATCCTATTCCTGAGATTTGGCCGATTGAAAGAGCGATAAATGCCGGCGCGGCTATAATATCTACAGGTCGTTCCGACGTTCAAAACCAGATAAACAACGTTCTGGCTTTCCCTGGAATGTTCCGTGGAGCAATTGATGTTAGAGCAACCGATATCAATGATGCAATGAAAATTGCAGCTGCAAAAGCAATAGCAAATTGTGTAAAACCTGAAGAGCTGAATGCTAACTATATCATTCCTAGTGCATTAAATCCTGAAGTTGCTCCGGCTGTTGCTGCGGCTACTGCTCAAGCAGCAATTGATTCCGGAATAGCCAGAAAACCGATGGATCCGGCTCTTGTTGCTGAGAACTTGAGGAAGAGACTTGCAAATCAATATAAATAGGGCAAGTTAATAATATACTTGTACTGAAATCTGAAATCTCCAACGTTAAAACAAATAGATATACTTCCCTATACAGAAGTTATCCAATATACTGCTATAGGGAAGTATTTTTTATTTCGTTATTATAAGCATTTATTTAATAACTTTGTGAAAAAGTTAATTATTTATTGAATTTTTCAAAAAATTAAAGTATTATTTAGTAAAAAAGATGGTATGGTGGTCAGACCACAAAAAATGAGGTGACATATATGAATAATATTAATGAATTGTACAAAGAGTTTAAAGAAAGATTTGAAGCAGTCAGTGGAGAGTGTTACCGGGTAGAAAAAGTCGCAGATATTGGCGAACTTTTAGTAGACATTTTGAAATCCAAAAACTGCAAAAATATTTCACTTTATGAGTCTCCCTTGTCTCACGCTGCAGGGCTTATTACAAAGTTAGCCGAAGCTGGATTTGAGGTACATACCGCTAAATTATCCGATTATACAAAAACTGATGATGTCGGTATTACCGAAGTTAACTGGGGAATTGCCGAACTTGGTACTTTGGTCCAAATTGCCCCTGAAGTGGATAATCGTCTTTGTTCTACATTGGTTCCTATTCATGTGGCTTTGCTTCGAACAGCAAATCTTGTAGCTAATTTAGACAGTATGTTGGACATTATTTATGATTTGCCTCAGATCCCTGGCTTTGTCGGTTTTATTACCGGACCCAGTAGGAGTTCAGATATTGAACGCGTTTTAACAATTGGGGTTCATGGACCGAAACAGGTTATAGCGATACTGGTGGATGACTGAGACCTGATGGATGAGAACCGGAAGAATAAGGAGTGAATAATAATGGCTAACAGCGAATTGAAGAAAGAAATAAATGTTGCTTTGCAAAACAATATTTTAAGAGGGGCATTGGAGCGATTTTCCCAAGCTTATCCAATAGCCAGGGAAAAAGCTTATCAAGGGCTTGATTTTGAAGAACTAAGAAATAAGGTACAGGAAGTAAAATCTTATGCTGCTGATCATATAGATGAAATGATTGAACTATTTGAAAAAAATGCCACTGCCAGAGGTGCTAAAGTCTTTCGTGCAGCCGATGCTAAAGAAGCGAATGAATATGTCAAAAAACTAGCTAAGGAAAAAAACGTAAAAAAAGTGGTTAAATCCAAATCTATGGCTTCAGAAGAGATTGGGCTTAATGAGGCTTTGCGCGAAGACGGCGCTGAAGTTCAAGAAACGGACTTAGGAGAGTTTATTATTGCTTTGGCCGGACATTCGCCTTCGCATATGGTCATGCCTGCTATTCACTTAACTAAGGAACAGGTTGCCGATCTTTTTACCAATTACACCAACGAAAAAAATGACCCGATTATTGCCCAATTAGTAGGAACTGCCAGGTCAGTAATGCGTCAAAAGTTCATAGAAGCGGATCTAGGTATATCCGGAGCCAACATCGCTGTTGCGGAAACAGGCACTTTAATAATGCTGACTAACGAAGGCAATGGAAGATTAACTTCTACAATTCCAAGCACTCATGTTTTTATTGTAGGTATAGAAAAATTTGTGCCCAAATTCAAGGATGCAAGCTATATCTTAAAGACTTTGCCACGCAATGGAACCGCTCAAAATATAACTACTTATGTTTCCATGTT
>ENA-UPSB01003934-UPSB01003934.1-bioreactor-metagenome-genome-assembly--contig:-NODE-3934-length-10688-cov-5.506442_pt1 | contig 10688 bp, 11 predicted proteins | sample MGYA00238182_ERZ773286 | MGnify/ENA primary metagenome ERZ773286 (study PRJEB29026, sample SAMN07631240) | bioreactor metagenome | isolation source: Switchgrass digestor | place: USA: Dartmouth... | reverse complement strand
GGGCACGGGCCGGGCGCACATCACCCGGGCGACGCTGGAGTCCATCGCCTACCAGACCCGCGACGTGCTGGGCGCCATGGAGAAGGACTCGGGCATCCGCCTGAACCGCCTGAAGGTGGACGGCGGCGCCGTGGCCAACAACTTCCTGATGCAGTTTCAGTCCGATATTCTCGGCGTACCGGTCGACCGGCCGAAGATCGCCGAGACCACGGCGCTGGGGGCCGCCTATCTGGCCGGCCTCGCCACGGGCTTCTGGCGCAGCCAGGCCGAGCTGGCCGGCAAGTGGGCCCTGGACCGGGGCTTCACCCCGACGCTCCCGGCGGAGGAGCGGGAACGGCTCTACGCCGGCTGGCGCCGGGCGGTCGAGCGGGCCCGCGCCTGGGCTGCGGAGTGAGCAGGAAGGCCGGGGGTTGCGTCCCCCGGCCTTCTTCATGGTCGACCCAGCGTGGGCAGACCATGTCCCGTCGCCTTACGTTCTGTTCGCATTCGCTGTTGGTGCCGTGGCCCGGCGAGGAGGTGCGTCACGGATCACTCACTGTCCCCTTCGATGGTCACCTGCTTGGTGCTGCTGTCCCAGCCCACCTCGCATCCGAGCGTCTCGGACACAAAGCGAAGGGGGATGAGCGTCCGACCATTCAGCACGATGGCCGGTTGCGGCATCGTCCTGACCTCGGTCCTCTCCTCCGGTCCCAGCGTCCGCACCACCGCCTCATCCGAATCGACGGTCAGCGTGATCTGAACGTCCCCCCGCTCGACCCGCACCTGGCGGGCAGCGCCGTCCCAGGTGACCGTCGCACCAAGGGCCTCAAAGACGGCGCGGGCCGGAATCAGCGTGTGACCCTCAGGGGCGATCGGAGCCTGTTCCAGCACGAGTGTTCTGGCCCACTCCTCAGGTGTGCCGGTGAAGTACGAAACCTGAACGCGTGGGTCGTTCAGATGCATCACGATCCGGACCCTGCCGCCAGGCTTCATGAGGCCCGGGGCGACTCGCCAGACGGGGACTTCGATCCACTCGCGGCATTTCTGCCCCGTGTAAGAGAGCCCACCGTCGAGAGCGAAATCGGCGACCGTGCGGTACAAGTGCATCCGTCGGACCTTCACCGGGTCCTTGGGCTGAAGGTTCGTGACCTCTTCCGCCGGCATGCTCTTGACGATGATCTCGTACAGCCAGCCATTCAACGAGGTGTCACGGAACAGGTCATGATAGGACTCCGGAATGTGCGAACGGTAGAACTCCGCATAGGGAGACTCCTGCCAGGGCCGGCCGTCGATCAACACGACCTCCCACTTCGGGAACAGGCCGGCCGTGCTTTCGAGCTGGTCGTGGATATACTTGTCCACCTGCTGCTCCCATTCATCCGGGGTGTGCTGCTTCTGCCAGACCGGGTTGATCACGTAATCCGCCCACCAGTCGTAGAGCCAGAAGGTGTTCCCGTTTGCCCTGATGAGTGTGACGTGTCGGTCGTATGTCTTACCCCCCACCGTGACGGTGGTGAGATCTTCCGAGAACACCCAGTCAGGATACCGCAGCTCGGGGATCTGCCCCACATTCAGGTCCACGTCCTGGGCAGAAGCAGTTATCGGACCCGGGAGGCCAAACAGCAGCAACGCCGCCGCGAGAACGGCACCGATCCGCTTCATGCTACCGCTCCTTTCTGCGTCCTATTGTGTTAGCGATATCTGTTTCTTCCTGTCTCCGTTGTCTGTTCCTTCTGCAGTCGGTTAAGTTCCCGGGCCTGAGACAGCAGCGATCTCGTCCCCGGCGAGCGTTCGCCCCCCTGTTGATCACCCCGGCAGGAATCGACGTCAGCCCGTCGTACCATCCTTGTTGAGGTGATTCAACATTGCAAACCGTCTGTCGCGTCGACACGCTCTACCACTACCTGCTTGCTGGAGACGACAATCTTCCCGGCATCCTCAGCCGGGGCCTGCTCCCACTCAGCGCGTTCCCCGAGTCGGAGCGGTGGCAGAGGTTTGAGCCCTTCTACCGCTCCCTGTACGCCCAGTGGGCCGAGCCGCTGCTGGGTCCCTTCCGCAACTCCGGCGTCTACTTCACTCCCATTGACTTCCGCCGGCTTCCGGGTTCCTACCTCTACAAGCGCACGCGGATCGCCGTGCCGTTGGCGGCGCTGCCGGCGGAGCGCGCGGTGCTGACCTACGAACTGGATGGGCAGCGGATCATCGCGCCCCTGACCACCGAGGCGCTGGAGCAGGCGGCCGCGATCTGGTCGGCGGAGATGGTGAAGGCGTGGTACGCCCGGAACCCCAACATGTCGTTCTACTACGTGCCCCAGGTCGCGGTGTTCCCCGAAGACGGGGTGCCCGTGCAGCCCGGGTGGGTGGAACGGGCGGAGGAAGGCGGATAGCGAGAGGAACGAGACGGAGCCCCGGGATCAAAGCGTCACGCCCGGCGGGGGCACGCGCCACAGGCCCAGCTCGCTGGCCACGGCGTCGAGCCGGACGTCGTGCGCCTCGTCGGGAATGCGCTCGACCAGCTGGAAGCCGTAGCCCAGGCCGATCTTCACCGCCCGGGCCAGCGCGGGCAGCAGCCGGTCGTAGTAGCCGCCGCCGTAGCCCAGCCGGCAGCCCCTGCGGTCAAACGCCACGCCGGGGACGATGACCAGGTCGACGGCCGACGGGTCCTCGGGCGGCAGGTCGGGCCGCGGCTCCGGAATGCCGTAGGCGCCCGGGGCCAGCTGCTCCGGGGTGCCGTCCCACCGGTGAAGCCAGAGCTTGTGGGTGGCCTGCTCCACCCTGGGCAGCAGCAGCCGCTTCCCGGCCTGGCGACCGGCCGACGCGAGGGCGGCGGTGTCCGCCTCTCCCCGGATGGGGATGTAAAGCAGCACCACCTGCGCCCGGGCCCACTCCGGCGAACCGAGCACCGCCTGCTGCGCCAGGTGGCTGAGGCGGTCTCGTTCGGCCGGATCCATGGCCTGCCGGGCCGCGATCGTCCGGCGGCGCAGGTCCCGCTTGCTTTCCTGCCGGCTTTCCTGCTGGCTGGCGTCCATCGGCAGATGCCTCCTTTATATATCAAGAGAGCCGGGCACCCGCCCGGCCCTCTTCTACTTCATTCCCAGGAATCCCTCCAGCCACTCGATGGAACAGCGGCCCTCCCGGAAGTCGTTCGACGCCAGGATGCGCTGGTGAACCGGCACCGTGGTCTTGATGCCCTCCACCTTGAACTCCGACAGCGCCCGCTGCATCTTGGCGATGGCGTCGGCCCGGTCCTCGCCCCACACGATCAGCTTGCCCACCAGCGAATCGTAGAAGGGCTTCATCTGGTAGCCCGGAAAGAGCATGCCGTCCCAGCGGGTCCAGGGCCCGCCGGGGACCTCCAGGGCCGTGACCGTGCCCGTCGAGGGGTAGAGCTTGTTGTCGGGGTCCTCGGCGTTCACGCGGCACTCGATGGCGTGGCCCCGGATGACGATGTCCTCCTGCTTCCAGGGGAGGGGCTCGCCGGCCGCGATGCGGATCTGGGCCTTGACGATGTCGATCCCGGTCACCGCCTCGGTCACGGGATGCTCCACCTGAATGCGGGTGTTCATCTCCAGGAAGTAGAACTCGCCGGTCAGCTCGTCGTAGATCATCTCCACCGTGCCGGCGTTGTCGTAGCCGACCGCGCGGGCGGCGCGCACGCCGGCCTCCCGGATGCGCTCCCGGGTCTCCTCGGGCAGAAACGGCGCCGGCGCCTCCTCCAGCATCTTCTGCCGGCGGCGCTGGATCGAGCACTCACGCTCGCCCAGGTGGATGATGTTCCCGTGCTGGTCGCCGAGCACCTGCACCTCGATGTGCCGGCCGACCTGGATGTACTTCTCCACGAACACGGCGGCGTTGCCGAAGGCCGCGCCGGCCTCGCTGGCGGCCTTCTGCAGGGCCTGCACAAGCTCCTCGGGGTTGTGGGCGATGCGAATACCCCGGCCCCCGCCGCCGGCCGTCGCCTTCACCATCACCGGGTAGCCGATCTCCTCGGCCACCGCCAGGGCGTCGGCCTCCCCCTCCACCAGCCCGTCCGAGCCGGGGATGGTCGGCACCCCGGCCTTCTTCATGAGGGCCTTGGAGGCGTCCTTCATCCCCATGGCCCGGATCGCCTCGGGGTTGGGGCCGATGAAGGCGATGTTCCACTGGCGGCAGGCCTCGGCGAAGAACGGGTTCTCCGCCAGGAAGCCGTAGCCGGGGTGGATGGCGTCGGCGCCGCTGGCCGTGGCCGCGGTGATGATGGCCGGCACCGAGAGGTAGGACTGGTTGGAGGGTGCGGGCCCGATGTAATGGGCCTCGTCCGCCATGCGGACGTGCAGCGCCTCGCGGTCGGCCTCGGAAAAGACGGCCACCGTCTTGATCCCCAGCTCCCGGCAGGCCCGGATGATCCGGATGGCGATCTCGCCCCGGTTCGCGATCAGGACTTTCTCAAACATGCTCTGCCCTCTCCCTCCCTGGTCTGCGTCGCTAACGGGTCCGCCCTCCGAACTGCGCCCGGGTCAGGTGCGCCTGGACCAGGCCCGCCTTCGCCCAGCCGCTGGCCGGCGAAGGCCCGGCCCCCACGGCGCCGGGCGCACTCCCCCACCCCGGCGCCGCCGGCTCGATCGACCGGATGGCGAAACTGCCCACAGGCTGATCCATCGCCGCAGAGATGGCCGCGGTGATCACTGCCACGATCTCCGCCGGCAGCTGGGCACGCCACGCGCCTGACATCACCCGATCACCACCAGCGGGTCGTTCATCGCGACCGACGTGCCCTTGCTCACCAGGACCTGCTTCACCGTGCCCGCATAGGGGCTGGTGATGTCGTTCTCCATCTTCATGGCCTCGAGCACCGCCACCACGTCGCCCTCACGCACCTGCTGCCCCACCTGCACGGACACGTTGACGATCATGCCGGGCAGGGGTGCGCACACGGCCTGGCCCTCCACCGGCTGGGCGCTGCCGGAGCCGGCCGAGGACGAAGCAGAAGCGGGCGAGGCGGCCGCAGCAGCCGGCGACGAGGCAGGCGCCGGAACAGGCGACGGGACGGGCGGGGCGACTGCCGAAACGGCCTGCGAAGCCGCAGGCGCGACAGGGGATGAAACGGCAGGTGCGGCGACAGGCGCAGGCGCATGCGCCGGAGCCGCCGCGGGCACAGCGGTCACATGCGCCGAAGCGGCAGGCTGGGAGATCTCCTCCACGTCCACGTTGTAGGTCACGCCGCCGATGGTCACCCGAAAACGTCTGGTCATCCGTGATCCTCCTTCAACCGCTCACACCGGGAAGTTGCCGTGCTTCTTGGCCGGGCGGGTCTCGCGCTTCGTCCCCAGGGCCCGCAGGGCCTGCGCCAGCATCGGGCGGGTCTGGCGGGGGTCGATGACCGCTTCGACGAAGCCGCGGCCGGCGGCGTTATACGGGGTGTTGAACTTCTCCTTGTACTGGGCCACCCATTCGGCCCGGGCCGCCTGGGGATCCTCCACCTCGGGGCCCGGCTTGAACAGCACGTTGGCGGCCCCGTCGGCGCCCATCACCGCGATCTCGGCGGTGGGCCAGGCGACCGTGAAGTCCGCGCCCAGCGACTGCGCCGACATGGCCAGGTAGGCGCCGCCGTACGCCTTGCGGAGCACGACGACCAGCTTGGGCACCGTCGCCTCGCAGTACGCATAGAGCAGCTTCGCCCCGTGCCGGATGATGCCGCCGTGCTCCTGAGCGGTGCCCGGCAGGTAGCCCGGCGTGTCCACGAAGGTGATCACCGGGATGTTGAAGGCGTCGCAGAACCGGATGAAGCGGGCCGCCTTGTCGGAGGCGTTGATGTCTATGCACCCGGCCAGCACCCGGGCCTGGTTGGCGATGATGCCCACCGTGCGGCCCTCGAGCCGGGCGAACCCCACGACCATGTTCATCGCCCAGCCCGGCTGCACTTCCAGGAAGTCGCCGTGGTCGACGACGGCGGCGATGACGTCCCGCACGTCGTACGGCTTGTTGGGGTTCTCGGGCACGATGTGGAGCAGCCGCTCCTCCATCCGGCCGGCGGGATCGGTGAGCGGCCCGGGGGGCGCGTCGTCCACGTTGTTGGACGGCAGGAACGAGAGGAGCCGGCGGACCGCCGCCAGGCACGTGGGCTCGTCCGGGGCCCGGAAGTGGGCGACCCCGGAGCGCTCGGCGTGGGCCTGCGCCCCGCCCAGGGCCTCGTGCGTCGTGGTCTCCCCCGTGACGGCCTTGATCACCTCGGGGCCGGTGATGTACATGTAGCTGGTCTTGTCGACCATAAAGATGAAGTCGGTCAGGCCGGGCGAGTACACCGCACCGCCGGCGCAGGGGCCCATGATGACGGAGATCTGCGGGATGACGCCGCTGGCCAGGGTGTTGTTGTAGAAGATGCGGCCGTAGCCGTTGAGGGCGTCGATGTGCTCCTGGATCCGGGCGCCGCCCGAGTCCTGGATGCCCACGATGGGGCAGCCGGCCTTCAGGGCCATCTCCTGCACCTTCACGATCTTCTGGGCGTGCATCTCCCCCAGCGAGCCGCCCATCACCGTGAAGTCCTGGGAGAAGGCGTACACGGTGCGGCCGTCCACGGTCCCGAAGCCGGTGATCACCCCCTCGGCGGGGGTCTCCCGCTTGTCCATGCCCAGCTCGGTCCCGCGGTGGCGAACATGCAGGTCGATCTCGACGAAGGAACCGGGGTCAAACAGGAGCGCCAGCCGCTCCCGGGCCGTGAGCTTCCCCTGCTCCTTCCGCTTGGCCAGGGCCTTCTCCCCACCGCCCAGGCGCAGCCGGGCCTCACGGGCCTGAAGCTCCGCCACCAGGTCCTCCATACTCACGGTTCTACTCACTCCCCACGTGCTGCACCAGCTCGGTCAGCACGCCGCCCGTCGACTTGGGGTGCAGGAAGCAGACCAGGGTGTTGTGGGCACCCGGGCGGGGCTCCTCGTCGACGAGCCGCAGCCCCCGGGCGACGGCCTCCGCCATGGCGGCACGGATGTCGGTCACCCGGTAGGCCACGTGGTGAATCCCTTCCCCCCGCCGGTCAATGTGCCGGGCGATGGGCCCGTCAGGCGCGGTCGACTCCAGCAGCTCCACGCGGGCGCCCCCGGCGTCGAAGAAGGCCACCCGCACCTTCTGCGACGGTACCTCCTCGATGCCCTCGAAGCGCAGCCCAAGCCGGTCCCGGTAGAGCGCGATCTGCTCCTGCAGGTCGCGGACGGCGATACCGATATGATCGATCCCCACCATCATAGCACGTCACCCTTCTTATGACCAGATCCTAAAACCGACTCCTAACTTCTTTCGTACCGGCCGGCTGATTCGCTGCCAGCCACATGCAACGGTCACGCCGGCTGGATCCGCTGCCGGCCGAACCCAAGAGTCATGCCGCTGGACGCGCTGCCGGATGAACCCAAGGGTCATGCCGCTGGACGCGCTGCCGGATGAACCCAAGGGTCATGCCGGCTGGACGCGCTGCCGGATGAACTCGATGGCCACCCCCGTCGGTGTGCCGGGCGTGAAGACCTCGGCGATGCCGGCCGCCTTCAGCCCGGGGATGTCGGCCGCGGGAATCACCCCGCCGGCCACGACCAGCACGTCGTCCAGCCCCCGCTCCCGCAGGGCCGCCACGGTCTTGGGCAGGAGCGTGTTGTGGGCCCCGGAGAGGATCGAGAGCGCCACCACGTCCACGTCTTCCTGCAGGGCGGCCTCGGCGATCTGGTCCGGGGTCTGGCGCAGGCCGGTGTAGATCACCTCAAACCCGGCGTCCCGGAAGGCCCGGGCCACCACCTTCGCGCCGCGGTCGTGGCCGTCCAGGCCGGGCTTGGCGACGAGAACGCGAATCTTCCGCATGCCTTACAACTCCTCCGTCGGTTGGTACTCGCCGAACACGCCACGCAGCACGTCACAGATCTCCTGCAGCGTGGCGTAGGTCCTGACGGCCGCCAGGATGGGCGGCATCAGGTTGTCCGTCCCGGTCGCCGCGGCCCGCAGTTCGGCCAGCGCCCGGTCGACAGCCGCCTGGTCCCGCCGGGCCCGGACCTCCGCCAGCTTGCGCCGCTGGGCCTCCTGAACCTCCGGGTCCACCCGCAGCAGGTTGGTGGGCGGCGGCTCATCCACCTGGAACCTGTTCACGCCGACGATCACCCGCTCGCCGCCCTCCACCTGGCGCTGGAACAGGTAGGCCGCCTCCTGGATCTCCCGCTGCATGTAGCCCCGCTCGATCGCCCGCACGGCCCCGCCGAGTTCGTCGATCTTGGCGATGTAGTCCATGGCCTGCCGCTCGATCTCGCTCGTGAGGTGCTCGACGTAGTACGAGCCCGCCAGCGGGTCGATGGTCCCCGCCACGCCGCTCTCGTAGGCGATGATCTGCTGCGTGCGGAGCGCCACCCGTACCGACTCCTCGGTGGGAAGGGCGAGCGCCTCGTCCATCGAGTTGGTGTGCAGCGACTGGGTGCCGCCGCAGACGGCCGCGAAGGCCTGCAGAGCCACCCGTACCACGTTGTTCATCGGCTGCTGGGCGGTCAGCGTGGAACCGCCGGTCTGGGTATGGAAGCGGAGCATCCAGCTCTTGGGGTTCTGCGCCTTGAACCGCTCGCGCATGATGCGGGCCCAGAGCCGCCGGGCGGCCCGGAACTTGGCGACCTCCTCGAAGAAATCGCTGTGGGCATTAAAGAAGAAGGAAAGCTGCGGCGCGAACGTGTCGACCTCCAGCCCCGCACGGATGGCGGCCTCCACGTAGGCGATGCCGTTGGCCAGGGTGAAGCCCACCTCCTGCGCCGCGGTGGATCCGGCCTCCCGGATGTGGTAGCCCGAGATCGAGATCGTGTTCCAGCGGGGAACCTCCCTGGCGCAGTACGCAAAGATGTCGGTGACCAGCCGCATGGAGGGCCCGGGCGGAAAGATGTAGGTGCCCCGGGCGGCGTACTCCTTCAGGATGTCGTTCTGGATGGTGCCGGCGAGCTGCGCGGGCCGCACGCCCTGCTTCTCCGCCACGGCGATGTACATCGCCAGGAGCACGGCAGCCGGGGCGTTGATGGTCATCGAGGTGGAGACCTTGTCCAGCGGGATCCCGTCGAAGAGGGTCTCCATGTCCGCCAGGGTGTCGATGGCCACGCCGACCTTGCCCACTTCCCCCTCGGCGTAGGGCGAGTCGGAGTCGTAGCCGATTTGCGTGGGCAGGTCGAAGGCGACGGAAAGGCCGGACTGGCCGTTCTCCAGGAGGTACCGGTACCGCCGGTTCGACTCCTCGGCCGTGCCGTAGCCCGCGTACTGGCGCATGGTCCAGAAGCGGCCGCGGTACATGGTGGGCTGCACGCCCCGGGTGAAGGGGTACTCCCCGGGGAAGCCGAGGTCGTTCAGGTAGTCGACCGGTACGTCGGCCGGGGTGTACAGCCGCTGCACGGGAATGCCGGAACCGGTGGTGAACTCCTCCTTCTGCTCGGGGGAACGGGCGAGAGCCGGAGCGACGGTCTGCTTGTGCCAGCGCTCCTGCTCGGCCGCGATGCGCTCGCGGTCTTGGGACAAGGGGCATCACCTCAGTTCACAGGTTAAGTCGCTCCGCAATAGCTGTCCTACTTTTTTCGACTTACACGCTGTCTGGTCTACAGAGAATGTTCTATAGTTTTCGGCACAACCGGGCTAGTTCCTCCTCGCACAAGTCTCGCGCAAATCTAACACAAATGGAAAGGCCACCGCCGGGAGGCCCGGGGTGGCCCGGTGTTTTATTCTCGTGCGTCAGGCAGGTTCCTCGATCCGTCCCACCTTGTCAAGCATCTCGTTTAATTCTGCAGCTGTGGCAGGATCAATCAGGTTGGCCCGAAGTGCCCCGCCGAGTTTGACGCGGAGGGAGGCCGCCGCACAGCGGGCCGAGAACTGGCCGTCCCTCGCGGCGATGTGAGGGATGGCCTCAACCTGGTACCGAAGCCAGACCCCGAGTGAGGCCGGGACGTTGGACTTGTCAAACTCCCTGCTCACCATGTGCCCGCTCATCGTTGACGCCACCTTTCCTGCTTTTACTCTTAACACGGACGCGACAGGGAAAAGGTTCGAAGGGAGGTGTCTGACTATATACCGGGATCGGGAGTGCCACCCTTTCTGCCAGCATGTTATCAGGCTCTTGACCGTCACCGGGGCAGACCCGCCGGACCGCCGGGTCCGGCGGGTCTGCGGAACGAGGAAACCTGCGTGAAGCGGGGCGGAAAGCTACTCGCCCGGTGCGTTCGGCAGGATGGTCAGCGTCGTCGTGGCGCGCAGCTTCCCGCCGAAGTACACCATGATCTTCACCTGGCCGCCGTCGCGCGTGGCCGCGAACTTGGCCGTGTCGAAGGGCAGCGTGTAGACGCCGTCCTCGTAACGGATCGGGTTGCCGTAGCCGAAGGGGGCGATCAGGGCGTTGGTGGCCGCGTCGCGCACCCGCACCGCAACGGTCCGGTCGAAGAGGTCGCCGGAGCAGTCACCCCACCGGAACTGGATGAGGTAGACCTCGCCGGCCGCGGCCGTGTCACCCGGCTGAGGCGTGATCCAGGTGACTCCGGGGCCGCCCTCGTCTGGCGGATTCGTGGCGAAGGTCTTCTCCGGCCCACCCTCGGCCCAGGTCCCGCCGCCGTCACGGGCCCGCACCGCGATCGTGTGGCTGGTGCTCGGGCTCAGGCCGCTCAGTTCGACGGAGGTGTCGGCGGTCTCGGTGTACAGGTCGCCGTTGAAATAGAAGAAGTAGGTGATCCCCTGGCCGGAAGCGGCATCCC
>ENA-UPSB01003929-UPSB01003929.1-bioreactor-metagenome-genome-assembly--contig:-NODE-3929-length-10703-cov-3.960838_pt1 | contig 10703 bp, 9 predicted proteins | sample MGYA00238182_ERZ773286 | MGnify/ENA primary metagenome ERZ773286 (study PRJEB29026, sample SAMN07631240) | bioreactor metagenome | isolation source: Switchgrass digestor | place: USA: Dartmouth... | reverse complement strand
GTGAAGATCCCGGCGACGACGGAGAACATCGCGCTCGCGTCGGAGCTGTCCTGCGAGGGAGTGCGCTGCTGCATCACGGCGGTCAGCAGCCCGGCGCAGGCGTACCTTGCGGCGCAGGCGGGCGCGGATTTCGTCGCGCCGTACGTGAACCGTCTCACCCGCCAGATGGGCGACGGGCTGAGTGTCGTCCGGCGGATCGCCGCGCTGCTGGCGGGCACGAGCACGCGCATCCTTGCCGCCAGCCTCAAGTCAGTCGAGGAGGTCACCGAGGTGCTGCTGGCAGGCGCACACGACGTGACGATGCCGCTCGACCTGATCCTCGCGCTTGGCGAGCATGAGTACAGCGCGCTCGCCATCGAGCAGTTCAACGCGCACGGCGACATTCTGTAGCGCCGCCACCCGCAGGAAACAGGACACCCCTCGCCACGCTACGGCAGAGGGGTGTTTGTTATTGGGTGGTGCAAACCCCCTCCGGCGATGCTCGCTCCGCGAACCCTCCACCTCCCCCTTGCAAGGGGGAGATCAACCGAACGGAGTGAGGTTGGGAGGGGGTTCTCGCATACGCCGGTAGGGTGCCCCCCTCACACCCCCTGCCAGAACGTGTCGAGGGCGTCGGTCGTCTGGCCGAGCTGCTCGAAGTGCGGCAGCCCGCGCGTGGGCTGGATGCGGGCCAGCGTCCAGTTTGGATGCTCCACAGCGAAGGGCTGTAACTCCTCAAACCCGGTGAACGGGTCTTCGTCGTAGATGACGAGCACCGGCATCGGCAGCCGGGCGTACACCTGCTCGCGGATGCCCTCGGAGAACAGCCGCCCGGTGATGAAATACAGCGGTGCGTGGTGCGCGCCGGGCTGGTGCGAGCTTTGATACGCGTACTGCACCAGTCCCTCGTCCGGCGAACCGACGAAGCTCATGTCGAGGAAGTAGCGAATGCTCGGCGTGCTGGCGATCAGGTCGAAGAAGGCCCGCCCGCCAAACGGGAAGCGGAACAGGCGCAGCAGCCTGTCGCTCATTTCCGGGCTGCGCGAGCGGTTCGTCTCGCTGTCTTCGCCGGGCGCGGAGAAGCCGGTCGGCGAGATCAGTGTGAGCGAGTTGAACCGCTCCGGCTGTTCGACGGCGGCCAGCGCGACAAACTCGCTGGAGAGCGAGAGGACGACCACGTCAGCGGGCTGGTCGAGCACTTTCTCGAAGAACTCCCTGATGGCTTGCCGGTACATATCGGGCGTGTACTCCACGTCCGGGCGGTCGGAGAAGCCGAAGCCGGGCAGTTCCAGCGCATAGACGGTGCGCTGGCCGCGGTAGTGCTCGAAGAGCGGGCGCATCTCGTAGGCGCTCGCACCCGCGTTGATGCTGTGTATCAGGACGAGCGGACGCCCCCCGGCGGAGTCGTCCACGTAATAGCTCAGGCGGCCCACCGACGTACCGACCGTGCCGCGCCGCGCCTCGACCGCGTTGGGCAGCGGCACGTTGTGATCAACTGCAAGGCGGCTGTAGGCGATCCAGCCGCCTGCCGCCGCGAGCGGCGCGAGCAGCAGCGCCCCGCCGATGAGCGCGCCGGTGCGCGCACGAGAGTTCCCAGCCATGTTTCACCCCAGTTTGTGTCAGTCCAAATAAGCTTCCTGCCTCTTTTGACAATAACCGCCGTGCAGATGGCGATCAAGAGAGAAGCAGGCTGGGCGGATGGGGGTATGGAAGTCGCCGCTGTTCTGAGTGCAAAGAAGCCGCGAATAAACTTCGCGGCTTTTTGGCAAGTGGCTTGACCCCGCGCGGGCCTGCGTGTATAAACACTCAATTCGAGCGAACAGGGAGGGGCGGCATGACCGGGACGATCATCAACGTCATCACCGTTTTGGTAGGGACTGCGCTGGGGGTGCTGCTCGGCGGGCGGCTGAGCGAGCGGATGAGCCAGACCGTGCTGCACGGGTTGGGGCTTGTCACCGCCGCCATCGGCCTGCAGATGTTCCTCGAAACGGCGAACGTGCTGATCGTGCTGGGTGCGGTGCTCGTTGGCGGCATCCTCGGCGAGTGGTGGAACCTGGAGGCGAGGCTGAACGGCATCGGCGCATGGCTGGAGGCGCGCGTCAACCGGGGCGGGGGCGACGAGGAGCGGGCAACCCGCTTCATCCGGGGCTTTGTGACCGCCAGCCTGCTCTTCTGCGTCGGGCCGATGGCCATCCTCGGCTCGATCCAGGACGGGCTGACCGGCGACTACCGCCTGCTGGCGATCAAAGCCATGCTGGACGGCTTCGCCTCGCTGGCGTTTGCCTCCAGCCTGGGCGTGGGTGTCGGCTTTTCGGCGCTGGCGCTGCTCATCTACCAGGGCGGGATCGCGCTGGCGGCGGCGCAGGCGCAGGCTGTGCTCACGCCGGAGATGATTGCCGAACTCACGGCGACGGGCGGCGTGCTGATCCTCGGCATCAGTGTGAGCACGCTGCTGGAGATCAAGCCGATCCGCGTCGGGAACTTCCTGCCGGCACTGCTGCTCGCCCCGCTGATCGTCGCCGCGCTGAATGCGCTGGGCATCCCGATCGTTCCGCAGTTCTAGCGACCCTACTCCCCGGCTCTGACCCCGCGTGCCGCCAGCGCCGCGCCGACGATGCCAGCCTGATTGCGCATCTCCGCCGGGACAACCTCCGCCTCGACGCGCAGGTGGGGCAGGAAGTTGTCGTGCTCCTCGCTCACGCCGCCGCCGAGGATGAACAGCGCTGCGCGGGTGCGCTCCTGCACCTGCCGCAGGTATTCGCCCAGCCGCTCGCCGAACGCCTCCCACTCCAGCTCCAGTTCCTTAAGCGCGCTGCCGGATGCCTGCTTATCGGCCTTCTCGCCCCGCACCTCGATGTCGGGGAACTCGACGTTGGGCACGAGCACCCCGTCCTCGAACACGGCCACGCCCAGCCCGGTACCGATGGTGACGACGATGACCTTACCGTCGCGCCCGCGACCCGCGCCGAAGACCACCTCCGCCAGCCCGGCGGCATCGGCGTCGTTCAGCACCGCGACCGGCTGCCCGGTGGCCCCCTCGAAGAGCGCGGCGGCGTCGATGCCCACCCAGGACTCGTCCACGTTGACGGCGGTCTGCACCACGCAGTCTTTGATCACCGCCGGGAAGGCCACACCGATGGGCCCGTGCCAGTCAAAGCGACGGGTAATCTCGGCGACGACGCCCGCGATGGCGTCGGGCGTGGCGGGGTCCGGGGTGTCGATCTCGACAGGCTCGGTGAGCAGCGAGCCGTCATCCGTATCGACCGGCGCGCCGCTGATGTCGGTTGCGCCGATGTCTATCCCGAGGATCTTCATAGTGCGTGTCTCCTGTTGGGCGGTCAACCCCCGACGATGTCCGGTATATCGCGCGGACTGCGGGGCAAGGCGTGGCAGTCGGCAAACGTGCGCAGCAGGTCCAGCAGGCGGTGGATATCCGTCTCGCTGCTGGCGATGCCGAGCGAGACGCGGATCGCGCCGACGGGCTGGTTGTGCATGCAGCTAGAGAACTGCTGCAACGTGAACTCCTCAGGCCGCAGCGAGGTGAAGCACTTATAGGCCTCGACGGCGGCATACTCGAAGGCGAACTCCGCCGCGCCGGGGTTGCAGAAACAGCCCGTGCGGAACGAGATGTTCGCCTCGATGGCGCGCTCCTCGACGAGCCGGTAGTCGATCACCTGCCCGTCGGGGTCTACAAGGTTGAAGGCGACGGTTCCGCCGCGCCCGGTGGCGGCCTGCGGGCCGTACACACGCACGAGCGGCTGCCCGCCGCTGTGCCTGAGCCCGTGCAGCCCGGCGAGCAGTTGTTCGGTCAGCACGGCGACGTGGCGGTTGATGCGCTCCATGCCGACGCGGTCGAGGAAGTCCAGGCCGAGCGGCACGGCGGCGATGCTCAGGTAGTTGACTGTGCCATCCTCAAACGCCTCGCCGGACAGCGCGAAAAGGTGCTCCTGGTTCTGCGCGGAGACGAAGCGCACCGTTCCGCCTGCGAACCAGGGCCGGTGGAGGCGGGCCATTGCCTCGCGCCGCATCAGCAGCGCGCCGACGCCGGTCGGGAAGCCGAACATCTTGTAGAAGGAGATGGTGACGAAGTCGGGCCTGACGGCGCTCAGGTCGAGCCGGCTCGTCGGGACGAAAGCGGCTGCGTCGAGCAGCACGTCATAGCCGCGTGCCCGCGCCTGCTCGACCCACTCAAGCGGGTGCTTCACGCCGGAAAAATTCGACTGGGCGGGATAGGCGAACAGGCTGGGGAGCGCCGGGTCGGCCTCTGGCAGCAGCGCCTCAAAGTTCTCGACGCGCAGCTCTTTGTTGAGCGGCAAGTACTCGACCGTCGCGCCGCGCGCCCGCGCGAACTCGCGGATGCCGTTGACCGAGTTGTGGTTGTCTGCGGTGAGCACGTAGCGGGAGCCGGGTTGGAAGGGGTAACTCTCGCCGACGAGCTTCAGCGCGCCGCTTGCATTCAGCGTGAAGATCACCTCGTACTCGTCGGGGTCGGCCTTAAAGAACCGGCGGATGCGCTCGCGGGCTGCCTCGACGTTGTGTGTGCTGGCGAGCGAGGTCGGGTTGCGCGAGTGGGGGTTGCCGAGCACTTCACGGGTCAGCAGGTCGGCGTGGGCCTGTATCTGCGACGTGCCGTATAGCCCGCCGCCGGTGTAATCGAGGTAGACGTGCCCCGACTCGTCCAGTCGTGCGAACTCGCGTGCCCGCAGCTCCTGCATCGTGGTTGACATGACGGTTGCTCCTGCGGCAAGGATCGTGTGATCTCAACTATAGTCCCACACGGCGCTGGACGGCAAGCGGGGCGGGCATTGACAAGCCCTCGCCCAGTCTCCATAATCCAGACAGGAGGCGGTATGAGCGAAGCACACGGGCCCTACCAGAATGTGCACGTGATCATCAACCCGGCATCGGGGCAGGAGGAGCCTATCCTTGCCACCCTGAACAAGGTATTCGGCGAGGCGGGCATGGACTGGGACATCAGCATTACGAAGCCGGGGAGCAACATCCTCCAGATGGCGCAGGACATCGGTCGCAGCGGTGTGGATGTGGTCGCCGTCTACGGCGGGGACGACACGGTTACGGCAGCGGCGGCGGGCCTGATAGGGCTGGGCGTGCCGCTGGCGATTTTGCCCGGTGGCACGGCGAACATCCTCTCGCTGGACCTCGGCATTCCAAACCGCCTCGACGAGGCCGCCGCGCTGATTGCCGGCGACAGCACACTCCGCCCCCTCGACCTCGGGCGGGTGGGCGACCTGTATTTCTCCAACCGGGTGAGCACCGGTCTGCTGGCGACGATGGTCATCAACGCCGACCGCGAGGCGAAGGGCCGCTTCGGTGAGCTGGCCTATGCCCTGCGCGGGCTGGAGGCGGCGCTCGGCGAGCGCGAGAACAACGTCTATACGCTCATCGTAGACGGGCTTACCGTCGAGCTTGAGGGGGTAGCGAGCTTCATCGCCAACACCGGCAACCTGTCGCTGCCCGGCGTGTCGTTCTCGCCAAACGTCCGGATTGACGACGGCCTGCTCGACGTGCTGGTGCTCAGGCGGGTCGATGTCGGTACGCTTGTGTCTATCGTTGCGAGCGCTGCCAACCTGGACAGCATCGGTGAGGAACTGCCCCACTGGCAGGGGAAGGAGATCACCGTACAGGCGGACCCACCGGCCCCGGCGGCTATCGACGGTGAGCCGCTTGGCGAGACACCGGTTACCGCCACCGTCGTGCCGTCGGCGCTCAACGTGATTGTGCCGCTGGGGGCAGAGGTGCAGGCATGATCGGAGCCGAGCCCAGCCCTTCAAACCCGATTCGGTCTGTGCATGTTATCGTCAACCCCGCATCCGGGCAGCCCGGCGACGCGGTGCTGAACACGCTCCACGCGGTTTTCTCCGAGGAGATGGGCATCGACTGGGATGTCTCGCTGACGCGGGACACCGGTGACGGCTTCCGGCAGGCGCAGAAGGCGATCGAGCAGGGGGTTGACGCCGTGGCCGTATACGGCGGCGACGGCACCGTGCGCGAGGTGGTCAGCGCGTTGAAATGCAGCGAGATACCGCTGGCCATCCTGCCGGGTGGGACGGGCAACCTGTTCGCGGTGCAGCTTGGTATCCCGAAGGCGCTGCGGCGTGCCGCGCGGCTCATCGCCGGGCCGCACCGCATCGACCGCGTGGATGTGGGCCTGGCAAACGGCGAGGCATTCGTGGTAGCGGTGGGCACGGGCTTCATCGCCGAGACGATGGACGTCACCGACCGCGAGATGAAGGACCGGATGGGCTTCCCGGCGTATCTCGTCGGCGGCTACAAGAAGCTGCGCGAGATGCCCCATGCCTACTATCGGCTGGTGCTGGACGACGAGCGGGGCGAGGAGGGGGAAGGGGTGGCCTGTCTCGTCTCGAACACGAACAGCACGGGCATCTCCGGCTTGCAGGTTCCATCCGGCGGCTCGAACCAGGATGGGCTGCTCGACGTGCTGCTCTTCCGCGATGTGGACGCGCCGACGGTGCTATCCATCGTGGGCGACATTCTCGGCCTGCAGGAACTGACCGCGCCGCTTGTGCGCTGGCCGGTCAGGAAGGTGGTCATTGAGGCGGACCCGCCGCAGCTTGTGACGCTCGATGGGGACATTACCGGCGAGACGCCGGTTGAGGTGACGATCCTGCCCGCGGCGCTGAAGATCATTGTGCCAGCGTGAGGGGGATGAGTCCACGAATGACACGAATAGTTTTGCATTAGCGTCATTCGTGCCATTCGTGGATCAACCAGCAACAGAGCCGCGACTGAACGTCGCGGCTCCTTGTTTGCACAAACTGACCTCAGATGCCCAACGCCTGGCGGATTTGCTGGATGATCGCCTCAGGCGGCTGCTGGATATCCACCGTCGGCGCGTCGCTTGGCTCCTCCAGCGCCTCGAACTGGCTGTCGAGCAGCGCCGGTTGGAAGAAGTGCTCCCGCCGGGACTCCAGCCGCGTGCGGATCAACTCGTAGCTGCCCTTCAGGTAGACGAACCGCACATCGTCCCCGGCCTCGCGCAGCCGCTCGCGGTAAGCGTGCTTCAGCGCCGAGCAGGCGATCAACGCGGGCTGGCCGGTTTCGCTCAGGCGGGCCGCCAGCTCTGAGAGCGCCGCCAGCCACCCGTCGCGGTCGGCGTCGGTGAGCGGCTCGCCCCGCCGCATCTTGGCGATGTTCTCCGGCGGGTGGAAGCTGTCGCCATCATAGAACGGCCAGCCGACCTGCTCGGCCAGCATCTGCCCGATGGTGGTCTTTCCGGAGCCTGAGACGCCCATCAGGACGACGATCATGGCAACAGCAGGTCGGGCTAGCGGGCCAGGATGTGCGTGACGACCGTCGCGCCAGTCCCACCGATGTTCTGCGTCATGCCGATCTCGGCGTTGGGGACCTGGTTCTCGCCTGCCTCGCCGCGAAGCTGCGTGACGAGATCGACGATCTCGTACACGCCCGTCGCGCCGACCGGATGCCCCCGCGCCTTCAGCCCGCCCATCGTGCTGATGGGGATGCGCCCCTCGCGCGCGATGCCACCTTCGGCGGCAAGCTGGGTGGCGCAGCCGGGCTCGGCAAAGCCCGCCGCCTCCAGGCTCAGCGCCGCCATAATGCTGAAGGCGTCGTGCACCTCAAACAGGTCGATATCGTTCGGGCCGACGCCCGCGCGCTCGTACGCCCGCTGCGCCGAGAGCCGCGCCGCCTCAAGCGCCAGCATGTCGCGCCGGTCGTCCAGGTTCAGGCTGTCCGTCGCGGTGGCGCTGGCGAGGACGCGGATCGGCGTCACGTCGAGGTCGTACGCCATCTCCAGCGGCGCGAGGATCACCGCCGCCGCCCCGTCGCACACGGGGGAACTGTCGTACAGGTTGATCGGCGGCGCGATGAGCGGCGCATTCAAGTACGTCTCCAGCGTGAGCGGCGAGTGGAACATCGCGTTCGGGTTGTTGATGGCGTTGCGATGCGCATTAATGCTGAACGGGGCGAACGCCTCGTGGGGCACGTTGTACTCGTACATGTAGCGCTGCATGATCAGCGCGTTGAGCGCGACGAATGTTGCACCGTGCACGCCCTCGTAATCCGCGTCGGCAGCGGTGGCGAGCGCCGCGGTGACGGCGTCTTTGGTGGCGTCGGTCATCTTCTCAACGCCGACCACGGCGACGATGTCGGCCATACCGCTCGCAACCGCGCGCACCCCCGCCTGGAAGGCCACACCGCCAGAGGCGCAGGCCGCCTCGACCGTCGTCGCCTCGATACCGCGCCAGCCGCAGAAGTCGGCGATGAGCGCGCCGAGTTGCTGCTGGTTATTGAGGCGCGGCGCGAGCATGTTGCCGACGAACAGGGCGTCGGGCCGCTCGATGCCGGCTTCCCTGGCGGCGGCGTGTAACGCCTCAAAGGCAAGCTGGCGCAGGCTGCGCTCCCACAGCTCGCCGATGGCCGTCTGGCCGATACCGATAATGGCTACTTCTCGCATGTTGAATGAATCCTCGTGTACTCGTCGTTGCGCGATGTCAGTCTGCACTGTAACGCAACGATTGTACCTCATTGCAGGCGCGGTGGACTGTCAGAAGCTATCAGGGTGTAGCAGGCTGGCCCGTCGAGCGTACCATCGCGCCCCGCGCCAGCACCAGCAGGAGCAGCGTGATGAGCGGAAGTGGGACCGCCATCAGGTGTGCTTCGGCGTCGGCGACCACCGTCGTGCTGAACAGCCACCAGTCGCTGGCGAACAACGCCGCCATCACCCCGAGCAGCACGAGGGAGTGTATCGCATTGAGCCGCTGGAGCACGGGCAGCAGCGCAAACAGGAAGACCACATACTGGTAGGTGCCGGTCTGCGGGGCTAGCAGGTGCGTGATGACCAGCGTGAAGGCCAGCGTCCAATCGAGCCGCCGGTTATCGTCATCTCGCAGCAGCAGCCACCACTCGACGAGCAGCCAGCCGGCCAGCAGCACGCGCAGCGCCCACAGCACGCCGTCGCCGAGGGGGAAGATGTCACGCGTGAGCTGGATGAGCACCGGCGGCTGCACCGGCATGTAATTGAAGTAGTTCGACATCTGGACAAACCAATCGGTGAGCCACGTCGGCACCATCAGAAATGATACTATCAGTAGACTCCCCATCGACAGCGCCGACGAGGCGATGAAGTGCCAGCGCCGGGCCTTGAGCGCCCACAGCAGCAGCAGCGGGATGATCAGGAACTGCATCTGCGGTTTGATGGTCGAGAGCGAAAGGCAAACGCCGGCGAGGACGTCCCGCCGGGCGGAAGGCTCGCCGCGGAACAGCAGCCAGAACACCAGCACGGTCAGGAAGAACACGACGACGGTGAGCTGGCCGAGCAGGATGGCGCGGGCGCTCGGGTATAGCAGCAGCGACCACAGTACAAGCACCGCCAGCAGCCACGGCTTCGGCTTCCAGTTGAAGTAGCGCAGCGTGAGGACCGCGCCGGCGACGAGCAGCACCTGGAGCGTTACCTGCCAAGCGGCCTGCACCCAGGCATAGGTGGGCAGCAGGGTGTACGGTGCGATGAGGAGAACGGTGTACATCGGGTAGAAGAAGGCGTGCTGCGGCCTCAGGTTGGTGTGCTCGTGCGCGTAGATGCCCTCGTGGATGCGCTGGGTGGCTTCATCCGAGTAGGGGTTGAGGCCTTCTGTGAGGTACAGCCGGACGCCCTCGTAGCGCACGAAGAAGTCCACCGCACCCGGCTCACGGGCGGCGAACACGTCGTGAAAGGCCCACGTATACGCGCCGAGCAGCACCACGCCGAGCAGGACGAGCAGCGCGGTGCGCTGCCAGGAAGGACGGGTTGACAGCACGGTAAGCTTCTTCGTCGACATCATACACCTCAAGCTTTCAGGTGGGGGACGGATGTGATCCGCTCCGGCGAAACGCGCCCCGCCGAGCCGCGCACCAGCGCCAGCAGCACCAGCGTGACCAGTGGCAGCGGGATAAGCGTAATACTCGATATCTCGGTTCCCGTTCGGGTCGCCAGCATCAGCCACCAGTCGCCCACGAACAGCACCACCATGGCGCCGAGCATCGCCAGCGGGTGTGCGGCTTCGAGTCTCTGGAGCACCGGCAGTAGTGCGAACAGAAACACGGAGTATTGATACGTGCCGGTGCGCGGCGCGAGCAGGTGCGTGATGACGAGCGTGAGGGCCAGCACCCAGCCCAGCCGCCGCTCGTCGTCACCTCGCAGCAGCAGCCACCACTCGACGAGCAGCCAGCCGGCCAGCAGCACGCGCAGCGCCCACAACGCGCCGTCGCCGAGCCGGATGAACTCGTGCGTGAGGAGTTGCAGCACCGGGGGCTGCGTCAGCGCGAATGAGGAATAGGTTTGCATCTGCGCGAACCAGTCTCCGAGCCATGTCGGCATCAGGAGGAATGATACGCCCAGCAGCGCACCCAGTGTCAGCGCCGCCGAAGCGATGAAGTGCCAGCGCCGCGCCTTGAGCGCCCACAGCACGAGCAGCGGGATGATCAGGAACTGCATCTGCGGCTTGATGGTCGAGAGTGCGAGGCAGGCCCCGGCGAGCACGTCGCGCCGGGCGGAAGGCTCACCGCGAAACAGCAGCCAGATCGCAAGCACGGTCAGGAAGAATACCGGGATGCTCAACTGGCCGAGGATGATGGCATACGCGGCTGGGAACAACAGCAGCGACCACAACACGAGCAGGGCGACCTGCCAGGGCCGGGGGCGCCAACCGAAGAAATCCAGAATGAGCAGAACGGATACGACGAGC
>ENA-UPSB01003923-UPSB01003923.1-bioreactor-metagenome-genome-assembly--contig:-NODE-3923-length-10718-cov-17.633218_pt1 | contig 10718 bp, 10 predicted proteins | sample MGYA00238182_ERZ773286 | MGnify/ENA primary metagenome ERZ773286 (study PRJEB29026, sample SAMN07631240) | bioreactor metagenome | isolation source: Switchgrass digestor | place: USA: Dartmouth... | reverse complement strand
GGAGGATTCTTTCCATCCTCCGTAGTCATTGCTCTTTGTATTCAATCTTTTATCCTTTATCTTTAGCCTGCCGCAGGCATGTCTGTTTCAATCCCTTATAGGTAGGCTAAAAACAAAAATTGAAAAGATATGAGGTAATCACCGTTAGAGAGTTTCAATCCCTTATAGGTAGGCTAAAAACTTTTATCGGAAGTTCAGATATTGGAAGCTCTAAAAGAGTTTCAATCCCTTATAGGTAGGCTAAAAACAGATGCTGGATGTGAGCATTTTGCATATGTAGCTTATGAGTTTCAATCCCTTATAGGTAGGCTAAGACTATAGGGGGAAAAAGACCCCCTATAACCCCCTTGGAAAAGCAAAAAACATAAAAAGACAAAAAACTAACTGAGGAAGGGAAAACCTTCCTCAGTATAAGGGGGCAGAGCCCCCTTATGAACCCCAAAAATTAAATCTTTAAAATCTTTTATTTTTTATCTTTTGCCTGCCGCAGGCACGGAGGATTCTTTCCATCCTCCGTAATATTTGCTCTTTGTATTCAATCTTTTATTTTTTTGCTTTTGCTTGCCGCAGGCATGTCTGTTTCAATCCCTTATAGGTAGGCTAAAAACAAAAATTGAAAAGATATGAGGTAATCACCGTTAGAGAGTTTCAATCCCTTATAGGTAGGCTAAAAACTTTTATCGGAAGTTCAGATATTGGAAGCTCTAAAAGAGTTTCAATCCCTTATAGGTAGGCTAAAAACATAGTTTTTAAAGTAATCTATGTCCAAACCTTTCTGGTTTCAATCCCTTATAGGTAGGCTAAAAACTCTGGGATAGAAGGAGGTAAGAGGAAATGATTGTCATGTTTCAATCCCTTATAGGTAGGCTAAAAACACTATATAAGTAATCCTCATAACACTCATTGTCAGCGTTTCAATCCCTTATAGGTAGGCTAAGACTATAGGGGGAAAAAGACCCCCTATAACCCCCTTGGAAAAGCAAAAAACATAAAAAGACAAAAAACTAACTGAGGAAGGGAAAACCTTCCTCAGTATAAGGGGGCAGAGCCCCCTTATGAACCCCAAAAATTAAATCTTTAAAATCTTTTATTTTTTATCTTTTGCCTGCCGCAGGCACGGAGGATTCTTTCCATCCTCCGTAATATTTGCTCTTTGTATTCAATCTTTAAATCTTTTTTCTTTTGCCTGCCGCAGGCATGTCTGTTTCAATCCCTTATAGGTAGGCTAAAAACATAATTTTCCTTTTCCCATCCAGATAGAGGCAAGGTTTCAATCCCTTATAGGTAGGCTAAAAACATGACAAAAATTACTCGACATTTTGCGGGTTATTCTCGTTTCAATCCCTTATAGGTAGGCTAAAAACGGGTCTGGTTAGGGTCTGGTTAGGGTCGCCGTCTCCCAGTTTCAATCCCTTATAGGTAGGCTAAAAACTCTCTTAATTTCTTTCCTTGTTCCTTTAATTCTTCCAGTTTCAATCCCTTATAGGTAGGCTAAAAACTACTTTTGAACGACCCCAAAGTTAAGAACGCATTCCTGTTTCAATCCCTTATAGGTAGGCTAAAAACAGGAGATACGCTCCTGTCTTTGATATGATTATAGAAAGTAGTTTCAATCCCTTATAGGTAGGCTAAAAACGGAGTATGTTATCAGATTGCTACTCGATGATGAGAAAAGTTTCAATCCCTTATAGGTAGGCTAAAAACTAATAAGGAGTTCGTTAAAATGGAAGAGTTAAAAACTATGTTTCAATCCCTTATAGGTAGGCTAAAAACTTATGCGGGAAAAGGAACTCGCATAATCCCAGCTAAGTTTCAATCCCTTATAGGTAGGCTAGACTATAGGGGGAAAAGACCCCCTATTACCCCCTTGGAGAAACAAAAAACATAAAAAGACAAAAAACTAACTGAGGAAGGGAAAACTTTCCTCAGTATAAGGGGGCAGAGCCCCCTTATGAACCCCTTCCGTCATTCCTGAATGGTTCTATCAGGAATCCAGAGTATTTGTATTCAATCTTTTATCCTTTATCTTTCAGCTTGCCGCAGGCATGTCTGTTTCAATCCCTTATAGGTAGGCTAAAAACGAATTCGTTTAACATATTTAACAAAAACTGCTTGAGTTTCAATCCCTTATAGGTAGGCTAAAAACTATGATAGAAAGAAAGTTCACGGTGATAGGAGATGTGTAGTTTCAATCCCTTATAGGTAGGCTAAAAACAAATTTCAGAGTGGTATATTATCATTCCCGAGTAAAAAGTTTCAATCCCTTATAGGTAGGCTAAAAACCCCCCTATCTCTTTTTTTATAAAAAGGAGGAATAAAAGTTTCAATCCCTTATAGGTAGGCTAAAAACGCAATTCCCAAGGAACGTTAGAACCTCGGGAAGATAGTTTCAATCCCTTATAGGTAGGCTAAAAACGATAAACCATTCTCCCAGCCTTCTACCGGACTTATCAGTTTCAATCCCTTATAGGTAGGCTAAAAACAAGTAGCTAAAAAGTAGCTACAATTCTTTATTATCAAGTTTCAATCCCTTATAGGTAGGCTAAAAACAAGAAAAAGGAGGAATTTACCCACGCCACGCCCCAAACTGGTTTCAATCCCTTATAGGTAGGCTAAAAACTTTGTCATTTTTTGCCTTTTTTCAAGGCTACTCTTAGTTTCAATCCCTTATAGGTAGGCTAAAAACCTTTTAATGAGATGGGTTATGGGGTGTTTAACCCTAGTTTCAATCCCTTATAGGTAGGCTAAAAACTACTTGGGGAGTTCAAAAATATCCCGAATCTACATTCGTTTCAATCCCTTATAGGTAGGCTAAAAACCCTGCTGTATCACTGCAATTATAGCATATCTTTTAAGTTTCAATCCCTTATAGGTAGGCTAAAAACAGCATATCTTTTTAAATTAAAGATATGCTGTTGCAGGTTTCAATCCCTTATAGGTAGGCTAAAAACTTTTCCTCTCCGAATCCAGTGTCTCTTGTTTCTCCTGGTTTCAATCCCTTATAGGTAGGCTAAAAACGCAGCTTGGAAACTAATAGCCACTCCATCACCGTTCTAAGTTTCAATCCCTTATAGGTAGGCTAAAAACAGTGGCAATCTCATCAACCACAGACTACGGAAGAAGTGTTTCAATCCCTTATAGGTAGGCTAAAAACCCGTTCGAGGGGCTTAAAATAAGGATTTTTTATTTCCTATTCACTTTTCAAGGTGCGCGCTTGAGATTATTAAAAACTATTGTTATCCTTTTGTCAAGCGGAGGCTAAAATATTTTTTCTTTTCTGTCGATCCCCGGGGGTTTTTGCGCTATTGGACATCGACGGAAAATTTGTTATCTTTTTATTCCTACTGGTGATATTTGCCAGTATTTATTTTTCCGAGGTTTATAAACAGGTAAAAATTATTCACATTGAATGAAAGACGAGATTGTTTCAGAGCTTTCTCCTCGCAAAGACGGGAAGAGGGTGACAGAAACATTTAGGAACGACGAATAAAGAGGTGTGGAGGTAGGACGATGGGTATAAGGGAGAAGAATTTTCAATAAAGCTCGATTTTTTGACAGAGTGGAGAGGTATTTGTTATAATTTAGGCGATTTTAAAATAGAGGTGAGAGAAAGCTATGAAAAAAGGAATTCATCCTGAATATAAAGAAACTCGAGTAATTTGTGCCTGTGGCAACACTTTTGTCACTCGTTCCACCAAATTTCCGGAGATAAAGGTGGAGATTTGCTCTAAATGCCATCCTTTCTTTACCGGACAACAGAAGTTAATAGATACGGCAGGAAGAGTAGAGAAATTCCGTAATAGATACGGAGATAATTATTAATTTTCACCTCTCAGGTAGCTATATAGCTACCTGATTTTCCTCAACTATGAAAGTAACTCTTTTGAATTACACACCCGATCCAGAGATTACCATTGCTTTAGCTGCTCGCACTTGTTATAGCAGCAAAATTCCTCTCACTATTTCTCGAGAGCGAGCGCAGCACTTAATCAGGCAACTTACCGAGCGGGGTCATGAGTCAGTATTAGAGCATGCTTCTTTTACTTTTTCTATTGAAGGTATATCGAGGGTGACTTCTCATCAGCTGGTGAGGCATCGTCTGGCTTCTTATTCCCAGCAGAGTCAGCGTTATGTCTCTATGGAGGAAGCTAATTTTATAATGCCTCCTTCTGTAGCTCTTAACCCGGAAGCTCAAGAAGCATTTCTTAAAGCTGTGGAAGAAAATAAAAAAGTTTATCAGGAGTTAGTAAACCTGGGAATACCTCAGGAAGATGCTCGTTATATGATGGCGCAGGGTGTAGCTACCAATCTGGTTTTGTCGGCTAATGCTCGGGAGTTGTTGCATATTTTTAACTTGCGCTTGTGCAATAGAGCTCAGTGGGAGATTAGGGAGTTGGCTCTGCAAATGTTAGAATTAGTGAAAGATTTAGCTCCGTCCATTTTTGAATGGGCGGGACCTCCTTGTGTGGAGGGAAATTGTCGAGAGGGAGAAAATAGCTGTGGGAAACCCTGGAAAAGAAGAGAAAAATAAAAAGAAATTTGATGTAGGAGGACAGGCTCTCATTGAGGGAGTGATGATGCGCAGCCCTTTTCGTTTGGCTATGGCAGTGCGCAAACCCAATGGTGATATTGTGGTAGAAGTAAAGGAAGGGAAGCCTATTACTCGCAAGTATCCCTTTCTTGCTTTGCCTATCATCAGAGGGGTGGTGAGTTTAATTGACTCTTTGGTAGTGGGTATAAAATCCCTTTCTTATTCTGCTTCTTTAGCCCTCGAGGAGGAAGAAGAGAAATTAAGCAGTATGGATATCGGGATTTCTATCCTTTTGGCTCTGGGCATTTTTGCCGGTTTGTTTGTGGCTTTGCCTACTTTTCTTTCTTCTTTGGTTGACCAGCTTATATCTTCTACCTTTGTTTTTAATTTAGTAGAAGGATTAATCCGTATCGGAATTTTCTTAGTCTATTTATTATTGATATCTCAGATGAAAGATATCAAACGGGTGTTTGAATATCATGGAGCAGAACATAAAGCTATTTTTACCTGGGAAAATGGTGAGGAGCTTACTCCGGAAAATGCTCGGAAATTTACTACTCTTCATCCTCGCTGTGGAACTAACTGGCTAATTATAGTATTGATAATCAGTATATTTGTTTTCTCTTTTTTAGGTAGACCAGGATTGGTTATGAGGATAGTGAGCCGGCTGTTGCTTATTCCGTTAGTAGCGGGTTTAGCTTATGAGGCCATCAAAATTTTGTCTCGACATCAAGATAATCGCTTAGCTTATATTTTAACTTTGCCTGGTTTGCTTTTGCAGCGTATCACCACTCGAGAACCAGATGATAGCCAGTTAGAAGTGGCTTTTGCTGCTTTGAAAGGTAGTTTAGGGGAGGATTATTATGTGGCGGGAGAAAACCAAGGAAATAGTTAAGGAATACGAAAACTTAACTCAAAAAGTAGCCGACCCTCAATTGATGAAGGATATGGCTACTTACCGGAAATTAACTCAAACTCTATCGGAAATAGAGCCTATAGTAAAGAAATATGAAGAATATGAGAAAAAGGAGAAAGAGTTAGAAGAAAACCGGGAGCTTCTTCACGAAGAAAGCGACCCCGAGCTTCGGGCTCTTTTAGAAGAAGAGATAGAAAAGTTAAAGGTCTCTCTTCAAGAAATAGAAGAAGAAATCAAAATGATGCTTGTTCCTCGAGACCCGCGAGATGAGAAAAACACTTTAGTGGAGATTCGAGCCGGGACAGGGGGAGAAGAAGCAGCTCTATTTGTAGCTGACCTTTTCCGGATGTACAGCCGCTATGCTGAGCGCAAGGGGTGGAAAATAGAAATAATGAGCTCTAACCCCACGGAGTTGGGAGGGTTTAAAGAAATCATATTTGCCGTAGAGGGAAAAGGAGCCTACAGTAAATTTAAATTTGAAAGTGGAGTACATCGAGTGCAGAGAGTCCCGGTGACTGAAGCGGGAGGACGAATTCACACTTCTACAGCTACTGTGGCAGTGCTTCCCGAAGCTGATGAGGTAGATGTAGAGATTAAGCCCGAAGATATCCGGGTGGATGTGTATCGCTCTTCAGGCCCGGGGGGACAAAGCGTCAACACCACTGATTCTGCGGTCCGGGTTACTCATATCCCTACCGGAATGGTGGTTACCTGTCAAGATGAAAAATCCCAGCACAAAAATAAAGCTAAAGCGTTGAGGATTCTGCGCAGCCGCCTGCTGGAAATGGAAAGAGAAAGCCAGAAAGAAGAAATAGACCAGGAAAGAAGAACCCAAATTGGTAGCGGCGAGCGAAGCGAGAGAATTCGAACTTACAATTTCCCCCAGAATCGAGTTACCGACCATCGGATTAATTTAACTCTGTATCGCTTAGAGTCGGTTTTGGAAGGGGATTTAGATGAAATAATCGAGGCTTTAGCGACGGAAGAAAAAACGAGAACTTTAGAAAAAGTGAGTTAGATGCCCTCGGTTAAAGAGGTATGGCAAGAACTAATAAAGGATTTTAAAAAACACTCTTTTTCTTCTCCTCCCCGAGAGGCTCGGTTGCTTTTATCTTCGGTCTTAGAAGTAGAGCCTTCTCGGCTTTATCTTTTTTGGGATGAAGAATTCCCCGAGGAGAAATCAGCTCGCCTAGAGGCTCTCTTAAAAGAACGCTTACGGGGTGTTCCTCTCCAATATCTCGCTGAAAAATGGGATTTTTTTTCTCTTACTTTTCGGTTAAAACGGGGAGTGTTTATTCCCCGCTTGGATACGGAGGCCTGGGTAGAGGAAGCTATTACTTATCTTCGCTCCCTCTCGGAAGAGCAAATAACAATTTGTGATATGTGTTGCGGGAGCGGAGTGATTGGCTTAACTTGTGCTTTCTGGGTAGATAATCTTTATTTATATGGAGCGGATATTTCTCCGCAAGCGGTGGAATTATCGAAGGAAAATGCTCGTCTTTTAGGATTAGATAAAAAAAGCACCTTTCTTCTTTCTGACCTTTTTTCTGCTTTCCCCGCTCTTCAGTTTGATGTTATTCTTTCTAACCCTCCTTACATTAAAAATAGGGATTGGGATTCTCTTCCTCCGGAAATTAGACTCTATGAGCCTCAAGAGGCACTTCTTGCTGGAGAAGAAGGGCTGGATATAATAGAGAGGATTTTGAAAGAGGGAGAGCCTTTCTTGAAAGAGGGAGGGCTATTTTTCTTAGAACATGACCCGGAAGAGCGAGAAGCTATTCAGAAATTAGCTGACACTCTTTCTCTGGAATATCTACGTTCTATTCCTGACCTTATTGGAAACGAGAGAGCTAGCGTAATTCGAAAAAGGAGGAGCAACAATGAAAATACTCATCGGTAGCGACCACGGAGGTTTTGAACTAAAGGAAGACCTTAAAGTTTTTATCCCGGAGTTGGGGCATGAAGTAAAAGATTACGGAACTTATGATACCCAATCTTGTGATTACCCCGATGTAGCTTTTCAAGTGGCAGAAGATGTAGTAAAAGGAGTAGGGGATAGAGGGATTTTAGTTTGTGGGACGGGCATCGGTATGTCTATTGCTGCCAATAAAGTGAAAGGGATAAGAGCTTCTCTCTGCCATGATACTTTTTCTGCCCGTTTTGCCCGGGAACATAATAATGCTAACATTCTCACCTTAGGTGGTAGAGTGATAGGAAAAGGCTTGGCTCGGGAAATCGTTCGAGTGTGGTTAGAAGCTAACTTTGCTGGAGAAAGACACGCCCGCCGATTGAATAAAATAGGAGAATACGAGGAAAATGAGAGATAGGCCAGATTGGGACACCTATTTTATATCCATTGCTCATCTTGTGAGCACTCGCTCTACTTGCTTGCGCCGTCAAGTGGGAGCAGTTATGGTGAGGGATAAGCAAATTTTAACCACGGGATATAATGGGGTGCCTCAGGGGGTAACTCATTGCACCCCAGAGAGCTGCTTGCGCAGCTTAAAAAATATTCCTTCTGGTCAGCAACAAGAATTGTGTCGAGGATTGCATGCTGAACAAAATGCTATAATCCAGGCGGCTCTACACGGCGTGAGCACTAAAGGCGCCACTCTTTATTGCACTCACAAACCTTGTATTTTGTGTGCTAAAATGTTAATTAACGCCGGAGTGGTGAGGGTGGTTTATCAGAACTTTTATCCTGACCCCTTGGCTGATGAAATGTTAGAAGAAGCAGGGATAGAAATGTGTATCTGGGAGGGACAGGTGATAGCTTATTGAAAAATATCTTATTTTTTAGCGTTCTATCCTTGGTTTTGGCTTTAGTGATGGTGCCTTTTGTCATCCGGTTTAGTGAAAAGAAAAAATGGTTAGATATACCGGATGGAAAAAGGAAAATCCATACTAAGCCTATTTCGCGCCTGGGAGGAGTAGCTTTATTCTTAGCTTTCTTTTTAGCTGTTCTTTTCCTCTCTCTTTGCAGCGATTTTCCTTTCCCTTTTTTTGTTTTAGGGGGAGGGGGAGTGATATTTCTCACTGGTTTAGTAGATGACCTTATATCTTTACCTCCCTGGGGGAAGCTTCTTGGGCAAATATTGGGCGCCCTTGTCCTTATTAGGGGAGGAGTGACCATTCAGTTTCTTACTCTTCCCTGGGATGAAATGGTTTACTTAGGAAATTGGGGTTATCCCTTAACTCTCCTTTGGATAGTGGGAATAACTAATGCTTTAAACTTAATCGATGGTTTAGACGGGTTGTCTACCGGTATAGGGGCTATCGCCTCTTTTACTCTGGGAATAATTGCTTGGCAAGAGGGAAGAATAGAGCCGGCAATTTTATCTTTTCTTTTGGTGGGTGCTACCGTAGGGTTTTTATTCTACAATTTTCCTCCAGCTAAGATTTTTCTGGGAGATAGTGGCGCTCTCTTTTTAGGAGGGATGTTAGCTACTATATCAGTGCAGGGAGCAGTAAAAAGTGCTGCGGCTTTTACTCTGGCTGTGCCTATCTTGATTTTAGGAGTTCCTATTTTGGACACTTTCTTTGCCATTATTCGAAGAAGCAAAAATCACTTGCCCGTGTCTTGCGCTGATCGAGGTCACCTTCATCACCGCCTCTTAGAGAGAGGTTACTCCCCTCGAGGAGTGGTGATTTTATTTTATGGAATAAGTGCTCTTTTGGGAGTAGTGGCTATCATCGTTAATACTTTCATCCGCAATGATACTTATTCTCTCCTTCTTATCCTCCTTCTTTTTGCCCTTTTCTGGGAGTGGGGGAAGAATCTGGGAGTATTGGATATTCCTAAAGGAGAAAAAACTATTGAAAAAAGTTAAAACTTTTTTTGTTCTGGGCACTCGCCCGGAAGTGGTAAAGTTAGCTCCGGTTATTTTTTCTCTTTCCCGCGAAAAAGAATTAGAAACTAAAATCGTAAACACTGGTCAACATCGGGATATGGCTCGCTATTTTCTTCAACTTTTTGCGCTTTCTCCTCACTATGACTTAGATGTTATGACGGAAAAACAATCTCTTTTTTATCTTACTTCCCAGATTATAAAAGGGTTAGAAGAAATATTTTTGAAAGATAGGCCTGATGTGGTTGTGGTGCAAGGAGATACAACCAGTGCTTTTTGTGGAGCTCTAGCTGCTTTCTATAGTCAAATAAACTGTGCTCATGTGGAAGCGGGGTTGCGCACTGGCAAGAAGTATAGTCCTTTCCCTGAAGAAATGAACCGGGTGTTGATTAGTAGGCTTGCTGATTTACACTTTGCTCCTACTCCTCATTCTCGGGAAAACCTTTTGAGAGAAGGGATAGAGAGAGGAAAAATCTATGTTACCGGGAACACCATTGTGGATGCCCTTTTCGGGGTTTTAAAGAGAAATTTACCTTTTCAGAATGAAATTCTGTTGCGGGAAATAGGAGAAGGGGAAAATCTACCCATAATAACGGTCACTGCTCATCGCCGAGAGAATTGGGAAGAAGGATTAGAAGAAGTAGCGAGGGCTTTGCGAGACTTAGGAGAAAAGTTTCCGGAGATAAAGATTTTCTTTCCTCTTCATCCCAATCCAGTGGTGAGAAGTAAAATTATCCCTATTTTATCTGCTACCCCTCAGGTTTTTCTTTTAGAGCCACTGAATTATTTTGATTTTGTTAAACTTCTTTCTCGAAGCACTCTTTTAATCAGTGATTCCGGAGGAGTGCAAGAAGAAGCCACAGCTTTGGGAGTGCCAGTTTTAATCACTCGTGACTTTACCGAAAGGCCGGAGGTGATAGAAGCAGGTTTGGGAAAGTTAGTAGGTTGCAATAGAGATAAAATTGTTTCTGAAGCAAGTAAACTCCTCGAAGAAAAGAGAGAAAGAAAAAGCCGATCGGTTTTTGGTGACGGAAAAGCTTCCTTCCGAATTACCCAAATTTTGCGGCGCTTCTCGGGGTTGGATTCTTCTTCGGTAGAGGAATTTGTCCCCGAATGACTATAGTATCCCGCAAAATTCTCACCATGTCCCACAATTTTTCTCTGGACACTATTATAGTTAACCGCAAAAGATAATCTGCGTGTTTTCTCTTCTCCGTCATCGCGAGGAGTAAGGAAGATGCTTCTCTTCCTCAGTGCTCTTTCTACTTTTTAAGTTTTTGTTTTTTTTATTTTGCCTTTTGGAGGTTATGTGGGGGCTCTGCCCCCCCTCATAGTCCTCAGCATTACCCATAAGTTTTTCTGGACACCATAGAAGGTTTTCAAAACAGATAAATGGACAAAAAGGAATAACTACTAACTACCT
>ENA-UPSB01003912-UPSB01003912.1-bioreactor-metagenome-genome-assembly--contig:-NODE-3912-length-10747-cov-4.788627_pt1 | contig 10747 bp, 12 predicted proteins | sample MGYA00238182_ERZ773286 | MGnify/ENA primary metagenome ERZ773286 (study PRJEB29026, sample SAMN07631240) | bioreactor metagenome | isolation source: Switchgrass digestor | place: USA: Dartmouth... | reverse complement strand
CCGGCTATTATATAGGAATGGGCAAAGTAAAGGAGATAAAGATACTTGTTGATATGTATGGGGCGGATACAGTTATATTCAACGACGAGCTGTCCCCTTCCCAGATAAGAAATCTTGAAGAAGCGCTCGGCTGCACCATTATGGACCGCACAGGGCTTATACTGGAAATCTTCGCAAGACGGGCGAAAACCCGGGAGGCAAAACTTCAGGTGGAGACCGCGAACCTGCAATATATGCTGCCACGCCTTGTCGGGCTCAGGAAGTCCCTTGAGCAGCAGGCCGGCGGTGTAGGTACAACAAACCGCGGCGCCGGTGAAAAATTGCTTGAACTGAACCGCCGGCAGATACAAAACCGCATTTCGCGCCTTAACGCCGAACTTGACGAGATCAGCGCGCAGCGCAATACGCAGAGAAAACAGCGCAAAAAAACTGGTATACCCATAGTTTCTCTTGTTGGGTATACCAATGCCGGTAAATCAACAATTATGAACGCCCTGCTGGAGGAAACGAACAGCGAGCAGGACAAGAAAGTTTTTGAAAAGGACATGCTTTTCGCGACCCTTGAGACCTCGGTGCGCAGGATAACGCTGCCGGATAAAAAGGCGTTTTTGCTGACGGATACCGTCGGTTTTATTGATAAACTGCCTCACAATCTTGTCAAGGCATTCCGCTCGACACTTGAAGAGGCCTGTGAAGCCGACCTTATAATACATGTGGTCGACTGCTCCGACAAGGATTATATGCGCCAGATAGAGGTTACCGAAAGGACTCTCAAAGAGATCGGCGTTTGGGGTATTCCTATAATATACGCCCTTAACAAAGCCGACAAGCTGGATATAAAGCCGGCAAGCGAACGGCCGGACAGCGTCTATATCTCTGCAAAATACAGGACAGGGCTTGACACCCTGCTCGGCCTTATAAAAAAGCGGCTGTTTGGCAATTATGTCCGCTGCAATATGCTCATACCGTATAAGGATGGGGATGTCGTCTCGTATCTGAACCAAAACGCGAATATTATACGAACCGAATATGACGGGGATGGCACAAGGCTTTCTCTTGAGTTAAGAGAGAGTGACTTTAACCGTTTCAAGAAGTTTGTGGTATCAAGGCATAAATAAAAATCGTTATATCTTTCTTCTGCCGTCATTGTCGAAGGTTTTCTTAAATGCCTTTTCAGTTGGGACTATAGAAGCAATCAGGACGAGAGTTTCGATTATCACAACGGCTAAAGTGACGTACAAGATGGTAACATCACTCTTGCCGTATATAAAAATTGTTGCCGCAAGTGATAGAAAGAACATGACAGGCCCGGTAATCGTGCATATCTTTCCGAAGTAATGGTTAGCGAATACCCAAGTGTCATTGTTTTTCATGGACATAGTTGTCCTGTATCCCACAAGGCCATTGATTTTTTTCGGCGCTCTTTTCACTAAAATGAAGCCGGCAATAGTGATAATTATCGGTATAATCGTGTTGGCAATCAGTGAAAGAATCCAATAACCCATAGTACATCTTCCTTGTTTCATACTTTAGACTAAAGACGCTGAGAAGACCAGTGCCAATATTATTTATTTCCTCCTGCCGTTTTTGTCAAAGTTTTTTCTTAAAGCGATTTCAGTTAGGACTATGGAGCCAATTAAGACAATGATTTGGATTATACCGATGACTAAGATAAAATTACCGATGATATGAGTATCCTTGCCGAATGCGAAAAACGTAGCCACCAATGAAAGAATGAGCATGACGGGGCCGGCAATACGGAATACCTTTCCGATGTGGGAGTTAGCGAATTCCCAAGTGTCATCGCTTTTCGTCGACATAGCCGTTTTATAACCTGTAAAACCGCTGTCTTTTTTCGGTATTCTCTTTGTGAAGATAATACCGGTAACAGTCATAAGTATAGGTATAATTGAGTTTTCGAACAACGAAAAAATCCAAAAACCCATAACACATCGTCCTCGTTCCGTACGGTCATAGACCAAGATGCCGCGATATGTACGCTTTAAGACAGCAAGAACCGAGATAAAATTGTAAAACAGAAAAAACTCTATACAATAATTATAATTTTAGTCCAAATAAAGTCAACTCCTCTTCCGAATCTACATTCGAAAGAGGAGTTTTGTCAATCTGGCTGAGTTATTGTATTTGCAGTGTTTACTTTACACATTTCTATGCCTTTGTCTGATTTTTCATTTTCAGTGCGTTCATTTTCACTGCTTTTTAATTTCATCGAACGCAGGTCAACAAACAGCCAAAATCCAGTAATAAATGCAGAAATAGCGTCGCTTATGGGGCCGGCGTAAAGAATTCCATTCAGCTTAAAGAACTTCGGAAGTATGAGGATTAGAGGAATGAGAATAAGGATTTGGCGTGAAAGGCTTAAAATCATCGACTGTTTCGGTTTTCCTACCGCGAGGAAGTAACCTGAACCTGTAATCTGGAAGCCCACTATGGGCATGCATGACAGGAAGATTATAAGCGCGTTTGTGCCGAATGAAATCAGTTCCTTATCGGTGCTGTCAAACAGAGCAATGAGCTGCGTCGGGATAAGACGCGTAAGAATAAATCCGGCGGTTGTAATGATTGTGTTGATAATGACTGCGCAGAGCAGTGTCTTGCGGACCCTTTGATACTTTTTAGCGCCGTAGTTGAATCCGATAATCGGCTGTGCGCCCTGGTTGATGCCGATTGCGGGAAGAATCATGAGCGTGCTGAGGCTGTTGACGATACCGATACCGGAGATGGCGATGTCGCCGCCGTAAGCCGCAAGACCATGGTTGAGCACGATTGTCAGAAAGCTGTTTGCCGCCTGGAGAACGAAGTTTGAAATGCCCAATGACAGGATTACCTTAACAATGTCGCCTTTGAGCTTCATATTGCGGGCTTGGATTTTTAAAATGTTGTCGCCGGTGAGGAAATGTATCAATATCCATGTCGTAGAAACCACCTGCGACAGAACTGTCGCAAGGGCGGCACCGTGCATTCCCATATTTAGCACGAATATAAAGATCGGTGCAAGGATTACATTCATGACTGTACCGATAAGCATTGTCAGCATAGCTGTAACAGGTTTGCCCTCGGCTCTTATCATGTTGTTGAGGCCGAAACCGATCATCTGGAAGACCGTGCCCAGGACGATGATGCCCATGTATTCCCTGGCGTATGGAAGAACCTCATTGCTTGCTCCGAAAAGCCTGAGCAGTGGGTCGAGGAATATAAGCATAAAGGCTGTGAAAAGCAATGAGACGATAATCAGCAATGAAAAAGCGTTTGCAGCGATTTTTCGCGCGCCGGCTTTGTCGCCCTCTCCGAGCTTAATTGAGATGTTCGCGGTGGCACCCATGCCGACGAGTCCGCCGAAAGCCATTTGAAGCTGCATTATCGGGAATGCGACGGTTATAGCCGTAATGCCGAGAGCACCAATACTATTTCCAATAAATATACGGTCAATAACATTATATAAAGCAGTTACTATCATCCCTATGATTGAAGGGACGGAGAATTCAAGAAGGAGGCTGACAATGCTCCGATTGCCTAATTTTTCGGATTTGTCCATCTCGAGTATCACCCTTTTCGGATCCTAATTATCTATCGTAAAAAATCCGCAGCAGATACTTGAGCAGATCCGCTGCGGTGTTTGTATTATAATTTAGGAATAATCGATATCTATTATTATACTCGGAGTAGAGAATATAATCAAGCAGAAAAAATAGTGTGTAGATGGCTCGTTTTTTGTTGAAGATGACACTTGATAAGTGTTATAATTAATTTTTAATAGCCAAGTTACTGCTGAGATTTTGTGCGGCGGAGTAAATAAAATGATATATAAAAGGTGAAGACGATGAAGATTATAGATATATCGGTAAAGGTACCTGAAGCGCCTGTCTATCCCGGCGACCCTAAAACGAAACTGTTGAGCGTTTCAAGCATAAAGGATGGCGATATCTATAACCTGACGGAAATTACGATGAGCGCCCATGCCGGCACTCATGCGGACGCACCGCTTCATTTTATCGACGGCGGCAGCAGCATTGACAGCCTTTCCCCGTCGAAATTTTGCGGCGAGGCCCGGGTTGTCACCATCTATAAAAAGGAGGGCAATATAGAGAAAAATGACCTTGTCCCTTTAAAGCTAATGAAGGGCGAGCGCATACTCTTTAAAACGCGCAACTCCGTTGACGGGCATATCACAGATAAGGAGTTTTATAAGGATTTCTGTGCCTTGTCCCCCTCGGCGGCACAATACCTCGTGGATTCAGGCGTTGCCCTTGCCGGCATAGATTACGCGAGCATAGGCGCGGGTGGCAGCATAGCCGAGACCCACAGGATCCTGTTGTCTGCCGGTATTGCGGTGCTCGAATGGCTCAATCTTGAAAAAGTTTGCGACGGCAATTATTTTCTCAGCGCCGCGCCGATAAAGATTGCGGCGGAGGGCGCACCCGCAAGAGCACTGCTTTTTGTTAAAGACTGAGGGACAATCTTCATAATTGAGAATTAAAATGCACTTTTTAAGGGGAAACCGGCATGGTTTCCCCTTTTTCGTGCGTTTTTTAATTTTTTGGCTGTAACATATTTTAATTTTATAAGTATAATGCTATGAAGTCAAAAAAACCGAATTGTGTTCGGGCTCAAATGGAGGTTGATATGTCTTATGCCCTTTTCAACCAGGGAACTGTTTGCCAGGGTTATTCAGTGCGAAGCCGGCGGTGAAGGCGATGTCGGCATGAAAGCTGTTGCTGTTACCATAATGAACAGGGTACACGTCCCATATGGTGAATATTTCAGAGTATGTCAAGGTGACCTCAGAAAAGTAATCTTCCAGCCGGGCCAATTTGATTGTGTAAGGGATGTTGTCGGTGGTCAGGTAAACTATCAGACAATATATAATATGAATCCGCAAGAGATACATTATGAGATAGCCGATTGGGCGCTCGGTGGCGGGGGCATGGGCGCGATAGCAAATTCACTTTGGTATATGAATCCGTTTAACCCTCAATGCCCGACCTATTTCCCGTATAACGGCAACGGTGTAATACAAACCCGCATTAATAACCACTGCTTCTTTATACCGACGCAGCAGTACGCCTACTCGTAAACCTAAGGCGCTGGCATATGACTGCATGCGGATAAAACAACTGAACTGCTTAAAAAGGCGGTTATATGCGTTTACCGTATATCAAGGGCAATTTATATTATAACTTCAGGAGATGGTTTAATGAATACGTCAAATCAGGGAAAAGCACCATGTTCATGTCAGGCGGGTCAGGACCAAGACATGTTTAAAGATACCCTTTCGCAGAATTTAGCGGCTCATTCCAACGGCAACGTCTTGTTAGGGCCTTTGGCGCAGGACGCTTTGCTGTCAGGTGTAGGCGGCGGGCCCTATTCCACTGCTGGGACGATGGGCATGCAGCCGGCACAAAGAACTGTTCAAAGTGGCGCACAGCCTTCCGGAACGATGGGAACAGCCGGTGCCGTGGGGGTCCAGCAGGGATTTCCCTTTGACGGCGGCATGCAGCCCGGCCCCACCTCTGTAGGGGCACAGCAGGGCACCGTTCCCCAGAATCTAATGCCGATAACACCGCTGACGGAGCCAATGCCTCAAACGATGCAGAATGTAATGTTCTTAAACGCTGCTTTGCGCACCCAGATTGGGAAAAGGATAACGGTCAGTTTCCTTATCGGAACGAACACATTCGTCGACAGGACGGGTACCCTCCTTTCCGTCGGGGCAAATTACATATTGTTGCTTGAAACAGACACAGATGATTTAGTGTTCTGCGATTTCTTTACCATCAAGTTCGTAAGAATATACAGATAACAAAAAAGGTTCCCGATTATGGGAACCTCTTTTTATTAATGTTGTTTCTCTGGCGCTCAAGCTCTTCTTTTAATATATCGTATACATCCTCAAGCGGCAGCTTTTGTATGCCTTCTCTCAAGGATGATTCGGCCTCTATTTTTTCAGCCTCTGTGCTTTTGGCTGTATTCTCGAGTACCTTTTGCTTCGCAACGTTTGACATGGCCTGGGTTTTGAGGGTTTCATACTGCTCAATGCTCATAACAACCATGTCCCCGTACCCGTCTTTTGTCAGAAATACAGGTTCATCCTGAGAATGGCATAGCTTTGATATCTTCAAAGGGTCTTCAATAAGTTCAGAAATCGGCATTATATTTGCCATTAAAGAGACCTCCCATTGCCAATGTATTACAAATCAAATACCTGCCGCTGTGAAGACAAAGCCTGTCCGATATGGCAGCCGTTTGTGCCGGTTCGAGCTTTATAAGACAAGCCGAAGCAGAAAGGAAAACGGGTGATTTAATGAAGAAATGCGGCTGGTTTAGATATAAGCGTTATTGGAGAAGTTTGCGCATTTCTGTTTCATAACTGTCAAGAAGAGCAGCGGTTTCCTGCTGGTTTTTGCCGCTGACAAGTAAATAGAGCTTCACCTTAGGCTCAGTGCCTGACGGGCGCACAACAACAAAATTGCCGTCGCAAAGTTCATAATAAAGCACGTTCGACGCGGTCAGCCCGGTAGGTGTTTTTTCGCCGGTTTCAAGGTCGACGCGCTCGCCGCTTAAATAGTCCCTGACGGCCTTGACCTTGACGCCGTTTATCTCGCGGGGCGCCTCGCTTCGAAGATCAGCCATCATCTTCTTCATACGGTCCTGTGCGCCGTTGCCTGTAATCTTTATGCTGATTGTCCGCTCAGCGTAGTATCCGTACTTTTTATACAGGGCTTCTATGGCGTCATAAAGTGTCATGCCCTTGTTCTTGTACCACACCGCCATTTCCGCGATGAGCATGGAAGCGACGACGGCGTCTTTGTCCCTTGCGTAGGTGCCGGCGAGATAGCCATAACTCTCTTCAAAGCCGAAGATGTAAGTATGGCTGCCTGTCGCCTCGAATTCCTTAATCTTTTCACCAAAGAATTTAAAACCTGTCAGCACGTTGAATATCGCCACATTGTTGCGGCGGCAGATTTCTTCCGTCATGCGGGTCGAAACGATGGATGTGACGACCGCGGCGTTTTCCGGCAGCGTACCGTTCTGTCGGCGCGCCGAGATGATATAGTCAGTCAGCAGTACGCCCACCTGGTTGCCGGTAAGGCTCACATATTCGCCGTCGGAGTTGCGAACGACGATACCAACGCGGTCGGAATCGGGGTCTGTGCCGATTATCAGGTCGACATCTTCCTTTTTAGCAAGCTCAATGGCAATCTTAAAGCCTTCCTTGTCCTCTGGGTTAGGAGATTTCACGGTCGGGAAGTCTCCATCGAGAACCATCTGTTCAGGAACACATATGATATTTTCAAAGCCGAGGCGGTGAAGCACTTCCGGAACAAGCCTGTACCCTGCCCCATGGAACGGGGTATATACGATTTTGAAGTCCTTGCAGGCCCGTTTGACATCTTCAGTGCCGACCGACTGGGCGAGAACATTCTTAAGATACCTTTCGTCAAAATCTTTTCCTATATAATTGACAAGTCCCTTTTCTTCCGCCTCTTTAAGGGGCATAGTTTTTACATCGTCAAAGATATCGGTTTTGCGTATTTCCGCAAGCACCTTGTCGGCGTTTGCCGGGGACAACTGTGCGCCGTCCTCCCAATAGACTTTGTAACCGTTGTACTCCTTTGGGTTATGGCTTGCGGTAATATTGATACCGGCTATGCAGCCGAGTTCCCTTACGGCAAAGGACAGTTCCGGGGTCGGGCGCAGCTCATCAAATACGAATGAGCGCACGCCGGCAGCGGCGAGTACGCTTGCCGCTTCGAGTGCGAATTCACGCGACATATGGCGGCAGTCGTGGGCAATCGCTACACCGCGGTTTGCGGTATCTTTGCCAAGCGACGCAATCATATTTGCAAGGCCCTGAGTAGCCTGCCTTACCGTAAAAATATTCATCATCGAAAGTCCTGCCCCGAGAATTCCGCGCAGGCCTGCTGTACCGAATTCAAGGCGGCTGCCGAACCTTGCTTCAATTTCTGATTCATTACCTTTTATGCCCTCGAGCTCCCGCCTGTAATCTTCTGTCATCAGCGGGCTCTTAAGCCACCTTTCATATTCCCGGATACTATCCATTAATTTTGCCTCCATTTCAACATTGTTACTGTATTAGATTAAATGATTTAATGGTATTCAGTGTAACGTCTACAAAGCGCATGTAGAGAGCCTTGCCCAGTTCCTCCACAACGCTGTCGCCACTTTTATCGGCGAGCATCGCAAAGGTTTGGCCGATGCATGTATCCACGTCGCCGCCGCGGCGGGCGCAGAGCGTATAGAAGGAAAAAGAGCCAGATTTGCCGATATCGTCATAGAATTCGGGCATCGATGTTTTCAGAGTGTCATAAAAGACGTTTATTACCACTCCCTGAAGTATCTGGCTTTTGATATTGGTTTCCACTGTATTTATAACCGCGAACGCCAGAAGCAGCCTTCTTTGCTTTCGCAGATTGGCGTCCTCCAAAACATCTTCGCCGAATGACGATTCACCGTCATGGCTGATTAGTTTTTGGGCAAGCGCAGCGCCGAGAGACCGCGCTTTTTCAAGATTGCCGTTTTTGCGATGGATTTCAAGTTCGCTGACCTGCGTTTCTACAGCCTTTTCCTCATCTTCGGAGGGTTCTTCGCCGGCTATTTTGATGTCACTGTCATCCTCATTATCTTGGTCCATAAAGCAGAGTCCAGCGAGCTTGGCTTTTGGGCGCAAGACCGCGGCCTTAGCTGCGTAAATGGCGCATAAAGTTATTATGAGCACCATGACAATAAAAATATCCATAGGCGAAACCTCCGTCACAAAAATCGTGTTATATTTTTGAGACAAGAAAATACGGCTTATGGCATATAGAAACTGTTATGACGCCAGTTTGGAATTGGCAAGGGCTTCTTCCAGAGCGGTGGCGAGCTGGTCAGGACAGGAAGTGTCCTTAAAACCGCATTTTATACCTTTGAGACGTTTTATGACATCTTCAACTTTCATACCTTCAACAAGGCGGCTGACACCCTGCGTGTTTCCGTGGCAGCCCCCTTCAAAGCTTACCTTGGTTATTATGCCATCTTCTATTACTATATGTATTCTGCGCGAGCATACACCTTTCGTTGTATAATTAATTTCCATTTAAACACCTCGTTAAAAACATGTCCGATGAATTTTAAATTATTCCCTATGGCCGTGCATAGTTTCAGTTTCATGTACTGTAGGAAAAAGCGAGTTATGTATTTTTAAATCCTTGCAAGGCCTTCCTTTTTCGCTTCGTCGGCAACAGCGTCGGCGACAGCTTGGGCAATCCGCGAATCGAACGGCTCAGGAATCACAATGCCTTCCGACAAGGATTTTTCATCGACAAGAGCAGCAAGCGCTTTTGCAGCCGCAATCTTCATTCCGTCCGTAATATCTCTTGCCCTGACCGCCAGTGCGCCTTTAAATACGCCCGGGAACGCAAGGACGTTGTTTATCTGGTTCGGGAAATCCGACCGTCCCGTGCCGATTACCTTTGCGCCGCCTGCCTTTGCCTCGTCGGGCATTATCTCAGGAACAGGGTTTGCAAGGGCAAAGATTATCGGGTCTTTCGCCATAGAGCGCACCATCTCGCTGGTGACCAGCCCCGGCCTTGACACGCCGACAAACGCGTCGGCGCCTTTCAGCGCATCGGAAAGCGTGCCGGTTATGCCGGATTTGTTGGATATCTCGGTCATCTGCAATTGTGCGTCGTTTAAGGCGTTATCTTTCGTGACGACCCCGTACTTGTCGCACATGACAAGGTCACCGACACCGAGTTTGAGCATAAGGCGCCCGATGGCGATACCGGCGGCCCCTGCCCCGTTTATTACAACTCTTATATTCTTTATATCTTTGCCGACAATCTTAAGAGCGTTAGTTAAGGCAGCGCAGGCAATTATCGCTGTCCCGTGCTGGTCGTCATGGAAAACAGGTATCTGAAGCCGCTCCTTGAGGAGGCGCTCGACCTCAAAACAGCGGGGAGCGGAGATATCTTCAAGATTAATACCGCCGAAGCTCGGCGAAATGAGTTCCACAGTGCGGACTATTTCATCGACATCCTTTGAGCCTATGCAGATTGGAAAAGCGTCCACGCCCGCAAAGCGCTTGAAAAGGACACATTTGCCCTCCATAACCGGCATTGCGGCTTCGGGGCCGATATCGCCGAGTCCCAAAACAGCGGTGCCGTCGGTGACCACTGCAACCATATTCCAGCGGCGTGTAAGCTCAAAAGATTTGTCGGGGTTATTCTTGATTTCAAGACAGGGCTGGGCTACACCGGGTGTATAGGCCAGCGACAGGTCATTGCGGTTCTCAAGTTTGGGGGTCGGTGTAATTTCAATTTTGCCGCGCCACTCATAATGTTTTCTTAGTGCCTCTTCTTTAATATCCATAATTCCTCCGCAATAGTACAATTGACATCTTTGTTATTCAAAACGCTCGAGAAGCTTGTCAAGTTCATCAGTTTCAGCGAGTTTTGTACCGAGCGGCGTTACCTTTGAAGAGGTCATGCCGTGAAAATCGGAACCGCCAGTTCTTATAAGATGAAACCGTTCAGCCGCCTCATATGCGCGTTTTGTATCCTCGTCCGACAGACGTGGGTGCCAGACTTCAATGCCGTCCAGCCCGAGCTCTACAAGTTCACTGATAATCTCGAAATTGTCGTAGACCCCCGGGTGGGCAAGAACCGCCGCACCGCCTGCTTCTTTAATAAGGCGGATTACGTCCCTAAAGTCGGGCAGTTCAAAC
>ENA-UPSB01003911-UPSB01003911.1-bioreactor-metagenome-genome-assembly--contig:-NODE-3911-length-10756-cov-3.529203_pt1 | contig 10756 bp, 6 predicted proteins | sample MGYA00238182_ERZ773286 | MGnify/ENA primary metagenome ERZ773286 (study PRJEB29026, sample SAMN07631240) | bioreactor metagenome | isolation source: Switchgrass digestor | place: USA: Dartmouth... | reverse complement strand
CTATATGCATGAAATAATTGGAAATAAAAACTACAGAAGGCGTATTTTCAGCTTCATATAGTTCTTTCATCAATTCATATCCGCACTCTACATGAAAATCCCCAAATTTCACTATATTACCATCATACGGAATACAGTAATCCTGTAAAGCTCTTTTATATCCTTCGTAACGTTCTATTGCGGAAGTTAGCTTTAAATCACCGCTAATAAAACCTATTCTTCTGTATCCCATATTAATCAGATGTTCAATTGCTGAATATGTACCGTTTATATTGTCTACAAGAACGGCATCGCTTTCAAAGTTTTCAACAAGTCTATCTGCCAAAACTACAGGCATATTCAGTTCTTTCAGGTAATTAAAATGTTTACCTTCGTTAGATGACGGAATTATGATAATACCGTCAACACATTTTTCACATAACAACCTTATCCTGTTTTCCTCTTCTTCTATGCTTTCATTGGAATTACATATTATAATACTGTATCCGAATTTCCTTGCTTCATCTTCCACACCCCTGGCTACATTCATAAAAAATTCATTTGATATCTCAGGAGCGATGAAGCCTATCGTATATGTTCTGTTTGTCTTCAGACTTCTTGCTATGTTATTGACCTTATAATTAAGATCGTTTATACATTTCATGACTTTTGCCCTGGTATTTTCACTTATCCGGGGGTCATTGTTTATAACCCTTGAAACTGTTGCTGTAGAAACACCCGCCAGCTTTGCAACATCCTTAGCTGTAACTGACATTTGTCAAAAACTCCCTTGCATACGATTACATATTCTATAATTGTATTTTATATTTATTCTTAAGTTTCTTCAATAGGGTTTGACAATTTTATTCAGCTTACAATTTTATACAATTTGGAAACAGATTGGCTAAAAGCCAATAGCTTTAGTCAGTGTGATGATTTACTGTGATGAGAATTTGCTGATGAATTAAAGATATATAAAAGATTTTGTAAAAAGTTTAATAAAATTTGAGCAAAAAAATATCAGTGGGGTGTTGCAAGACCCTACTGAAATTCGAAGGAGATCCAATCTTCTCCATTTAATTACTCTAATCCTGAACATCAACTTAAGTACTCTAATCTTTATCGTCAAATGAGGAGCTACTGTCTTCTCCATTTGATGATTTACTGCTTTTCATCATATCATCTGAAGTACTGCTGGTTTCGTCTTCGTCATCTGGAAAGTCATAGTCAATTTTCTCTTCTTTATCAGCTTTCACGTTTTCTGCATTGTTCTTTTTATCTTTACCATTTGAAGTTTTTTGCCTTGCTCCACAATAAGGACAAAAGTTTTCATCACCTTCCAGTTCTGCTCCACAGTAATCGCACAATTTTAAACTCTTTAACTCTAAAATTCTTTTCTTATAATTCTTTATAATGTTTTCACTTCGCTGTATTTCAGCGCATACTTCTTTTAATTCCTCGGGAACATTTTCTTGCGACTTAAAATAATTATATACTATTCTTCCAATTTCCTCGTATAACTTTTGTACTTTGTCTTCTTCTGTATTAATGCTCATATTGAGCTTTGTAATTTCCACCACTTCACTTGATTTTTTAGCTGCAACCTGTGCAACTTCACTTACTCTTTTACTGATGTTATCCAAAATATTCACTTACTTTCACACTCCTCAATCAGTATTTTCTTAAAAAGCACCAAATACCATATTTTAACATATTATGCATAAATTCATTTTACAGCTTTTTAAGAAAATAGTATATAGCTTAATATATTTTAACCAAAGAATCATTCTATTATTAAACTAATAAAAATTTAAATGGAGTGTGAAACAGTGAGTATCCGGCATAGAGTGCTATACAATATGTTACTCAGGTGTATGTTTATTATATGTACTTATTATATGTACTTACAGCTTAAAGTACTTCCAGTTCCCAATAAGCTATTGTTTGTCTTTTCCAGGTGTATGTAATATAAACACGATTTTCTTCGGCAATTACTGCAGGATATGAAAATTCACCATCTTTCCGGTCAATAGGGTTTTCATTATGATCTAGAATAAAATTCTCGCTCCAGCTTTTGCCATTATCTGACGAAATGCTACATGCAATAGGTGTCCTTGCTGCCCAGTTACCTCCAACCGGATTGTAAACCAAAACTAATCTGCCGTCATTCATTTTAACAAGATCAATACCACTATTGTTATTTGGTAGATTAATTGGATATGCTTCACACCATGTCATTCCACAATCATCAGAATCACTTCTGTATATAAATCCTTCAGTACTTCTTAATAACATGTGTACTTTTCCGGGTTCAGATTCCCAGAGCGTTGGTTGAATTATTCCTTTTCCTTGGAGCAAATCATGATTTAATGGCACCATTTCGCTTTTTGTCCATGTTTTACCTTGATCTGCGGAAATATCAACAAAAGCATCCCAAATAGTATCAGTTTCTATGGAAGCAGGTGCAAGCCATGTTCCGTTTGAAAGTGTTATCATCTTGTTTTTGACAGGCCCCCTTCCTCCAATATCTCCGGCTATAAGTTCCTTTGGTTCTGACCAGGAATTGCCCATATCTTCAGATGTAATCAGCTTTGTATACCAGGTCCTTGGATTAGGCCCTACTTTATAAAATAAATAAACTTTCTCTTTTTCATCTTTGAATAAAACAGGATTCCAGCATGGTACACCATCCTCATCAGCCACTTTAACCGGTTCGTTCCATTTCCCTTCTTTTCTCGATGAACACCAAATTGCAACATCATTATGGCCTTCATAGCTTCCACCAAACCATGCTGAAAGTATATTTCCATTTTCAAATCTTATTAACGTAGATGCATGGCACTGCGAGAAATGCTTTTCAGGTTCAAAAATATGTTCTTTGTGTATTACCTTAAATTTCATGTTCTACCTCCTATGTTTTATTGCCGTGTTTTTAATAAAAGCAAAATCATGTAGATGCATGGCTAAAAGCAAAATCAATTATGAAAACTTTATATCGTGATGTATTTTTTAACTTGATGAAAATAGCTTTTATATCATTTTACCATGTAATTCTGCAAATAAGTTATAACAAAAACATACTTTTAAAATTTTACTGAAATACATTAATATATCGCTTATATTCACTTGGTACTTGTGATTTATACTTTTTAAAAGCCTTTTATAAATTTGAAACGCAAAACAAGAATAAAAATTAATTCTGTTCTACTCAAACTCTCTGAACCCCATTGCTTCCCAGCACTTCCTGGTGATTGTATTACTTACAGGCAGTCCATTATCTTTTTGGAATTGATGCACTGCGTGTTTCAAGTCTTCGCTATATATGCCTGAAACCCAGCCTTTAAAATAACCAAGAGCTTTGAGTCTTTTTTGAATTTCCATAACATCCGCACCTCTGTCACCGGGTTCTAAAGATCTAAAACCAGTACCAAATGGACCGAAAGGTCCATTTACAATTATAACCCTTGTACCGTGAGGTACTATATCATATAATTCCCTTACATCATCATTATACATTCTAATACAGCCATGGCTGGCAGCACGACCGATAGATCCCGGTCTTGTAGTTCCGTGTATTCCATATGTACCCCAGGGAACATTAAGTCCCATCCACCTACCTCCAAATCCATCTCCCCAAGTATCTTTAGTAATTATCTTCCAATGGCCGATAGGTGATGGGGTATCTGACTTTCCACTGGCAATAGGATACTTTTTTATGCAAACTCCATCTTCCAGGAGATAAAGAGTTTTATCTTCTATCTCAATAAAAATTACATATTCAGGCTTTTTTACAGCACTTATCTGAGCAGCTGCATGTTTAGCTTCATTCCTGTAATCAATTATTATCTGATTGATACACAATAAGATTAAAACAAATAAAGAGGTTATTATTACATTTCTCTTTCCCAAAATAAAACACCTCCATATTCTTTAATAAAATATATGAAGGTGTGAATAAATATAGACATTAAATGATTTTATGTTCTATTTACTTCTTATGTGCATTATAATAAGCTTTTCCAGGCACCATAGTGATATTTCTGTACTTCATCATTTCCTCCACAGTGACTAACTGGTATCCTTCTTCTATGAGTTTCGGTATTATGACTTCACACGCGTCGGCAGTAGTAGGATAAGTGTCATGCAGAATAACTATATCACCATCTTTTACTTTTCCTACAACCTCATTTATAATTGCTTCCTTATCAAGGCTTTTCCAGTCTTTAGGATCAACACACCACAGCACTAGCGGATAAGGAATAACTTCCTTCAGATAATCATTTGGTGCTCCGTATGGGGGGCGAACAATATTTACATCTATGCCAATTACTTCTCTTATGAGATTGTTGGTGCCTTCTATCTCCTTATGTATTTCTTCAGCTGAGAGAGAATGCAGATTTTTGTGGTTATACGAATGGTTCCCTATCTGGCATCCCAGAGAGTATATTCTCTGCAAGGTCTCAGCATGGGTCTTAACTTGCAAACCTAATACGAAAAAAGTAGCTCTTGCATTGTGTAGTTCCAATATATCAAGAATTCGATTGGTGACTGCCTCATAAGGTCCATCATCAAAAGTTAGTGCGATCATTGGTTTATCAGGATCAACATATGATTTAAAATCGATATTAGGATCAATATCTGATTTTGAATCAATACCTGAACCAGCACTGGATTCAGGATAAACAGCTCCTGCAACTTTTGTCTCCTGTACCTTGTTATTCTGAGTCTTCTCACCCTCAGTTGCAGAGTTTGGCTCTGACTTCTGCAAAAAAGGTTCATTTGCATCCGGTGCATGACTTTCCTTATCCACTGTCTGTTGCTGTGACTGGTGTTGTTGATTTCCCAATTTCTGCTGTGACTTCTGTTCTTGCATTATCTCCGATTGTATGTCCTCTTCTTTTTCCTGTTCTGCCGGGTTATTTGTTTGCGCTTGTTCCTGATTTAACTGCACTTTTATTTGCTCTTCCTGGCTTTCTGGTAGTTGCTCAGACCTTTCCATGCCGTATTTTTCAGCATAAAAGTCCTGATTGATTACAGGAAGTTCTTTTTTAGGCAATAAAATACACACTATGGCAGCAATTATAAAACACAATGCCACACATTCAAACAATATGATGATTTTTAGTAAAAGGCGCTCTCTTGAGCTTAATTCAACTTTTGATTTTTCCTGTTTCGCATATTCTATATTACTCACTATATTTACCCTGTCAGCTTTTTTCGGGATTATGGTGTAGCAAATCCCCTTTTTACTCTATTTCAAACAATGCTTCTATCTCAACAGGAATATTGCCTGGTAGTGCATTAGTGCCAATGGCTGATCTTGCTGCCTTTCCTATCTCTTCACCAAACACGTCTACAAGAAGTTGTGAACCTGCATTTACTACATTTGGATGATCATAAAAATCATCTGCACATGCCACAAAGCCTAAAACTTTAACTGCACTTTTAACTTTGTTAAGATCACCTATTTTTTCATGAAGAACTCCCAATACATTTAGCATACAAACATAGGCAGCTTTTTGACCTTGTTCCAGGGTTAAATCTCTGCCAAGTTTTCCTGTTAAGATTGGCTTTCCTTCCACATTTGGGCCTTGTCCGGATATATAGATAAATTTTCCTCCGAATTCTTTAGCCGGATAATAAACTCCCATTGGAGTCGGTGCTTTTGGAAGAGTAATTCCTAATTCTTTTAATCTTTCATATACACACATACAATTTTCCATCCCTTTCATTTTTTTCATTTTTATATTTTATAATAAAATTTTTATGCTTTATATTATAATTTTACAATTTTATGCTCTAAATTTGCAATTATATTAAGATTCGCAATTATTATCATTATTATCCAAATGATCAGATAGAGAAAAAAACTCATGGATTTTTATCCATTGCTTTCAGGAAACACTTAGTCTATCATTTAAAATATGCACTTGCCACAATTAACATTACTTATCTTGTCGTTTTCCACCGCTATCTTGCCGTTTACAAAGACATAATCAAATCCTTTTCCAAAGCCGGTAGGATTTATATATGTACTTGTTTCCCTTATTTTCTCCAGTTCAAACAACAATAAATCGGCTTTATAACCTTCTTTGATCAATCCTCTGTCTTTTATGTTCATCCTCTGTGCGGGTAAATACGTCATTTTCTTTACTGCTTTTTCAATAGAAAGTATCTTTTTTTCTTTAACATACTTTTCCAACATTCTTGGAAAAGTACCGTATAGCCTGGGATGAGGTAAGCCTGTATCAGGATAAAGAGAATCCGAAATTATCATCGAGTAATGCAATTGAAGAACATCTTCAACATCTTCTTCCGACATATGAAATATTACCATTCCGACTTTACCAGCTTCCGAAACCAATAAATCACACATACAGTCAATTTCATCCTTGCCGGTCATTTCTGAAATTTCTTTAATGTTCTTGCCTATGAATTCCCTGTTTTCTTCCCTGTTTACTGAACTTATTACAACATTTTCCCAGCCTAACATATACAGAAGATTGTCCCAGTCACTGTGTTCGGTTGTTAAATCTAATCTTAGCCTTTGACGTACTGAGTTTTCTTTAAGCTGTGCCACCATTACTTCCATTCCTCCTGCAAGAAGAGACGGTGGCAACAAGGTATATAATGATGTTGAGCCTGCATTATATGGATAGGCATCACATGTAATGTCCATTCCTTTTGCTCTGTACTCATTAATGATATCTATTGCTCTGGATAACTGCTTCCCCCAGTTTGGTCTTCCAGCCGCCTTGAAATGGCTTATGTGAAGTGGTACTTCTGCCTTTTCAGCTAGCTTTATAACTTCTTGTATTGATGATACTAAATTATTACCTTCTCCTCTTATATGTACCGTAAGTAATCCATTATATTTATGTAATATTTCAGTTATTTTAGTGAGCTCATCAAATGTATAATAATTCTCAGGAGCGTACATAAGTCCTATTGAAAGTCCTTTTGCACCTAACGAAAGAGCCTCTTCTATATAATCTTTAACTCTGTCCAATTCATCTTTACTCAAAGATGTAGGATTAAAGCCTTTCACAGCGATTCTTACTGTTCCGTTTCCCACAAGTCCCGCGTAATTAAGCTTAAGACTATCCTTTTTTATTTCCTTAATCTCAGAAATATATTGGCCGTATGTTTCAAATATATAATTGCCTTTGTTTCTTCCAAGCAAAGGCTCTAAATAGTTGTTCAATGCTTGAAAATATTCCTTCGAAGAAGGCGCAGCGGACATACCGCAATTTCCGCCTATAACTGTTGTTATGCCTTGTCTTAGCTCAAGAATCCCAAAGTCTGGCTCCAGCACTTTCAAGTCACAATGCCTGTGAATATCAATAAATCCCGGAGTAAGATATTTACCCCGGGCATCTATGACAGTGCAAGGAATACAAGAAGGTGGATAGAGAAGATTATCTGCCTCTCTGTCCGTTACTAAACTAATGACATCATCTTTTATTCCAACATGACCAATATACGGTGTTTCTCCGGTACCATCTACTATCTTTGCATTTTTAATTATATAATCAAACATAAATACATACCTTCTCTCTTCATTAGAGCTACCTCTAAGGGTTAAGTTAAATAAATTAAAATAGGAAACGGTTCCATGGTTGAGCCATGAAACGTCTCTGTGAGCACATATGGGAAACAGTTCTTTGCTCAATGTTTAAAACACAATAAGACACAAGCAATAAGACACAAGAACCGTCCCCCTGTCTTAGTTATCCAAAGTAGTTTACTCCTGCTTCGAACAACTTTTGATCTTTTTCTCCAGGTACATTTTTGGCTACATTTGTGCCAATTCTTTCTGAATGCCCCATTTTGCCAAAAACTCTTCCATCTGGGCTTGTAATTCCCTCAATAGCCATGACGGATCCATTTGGATTATATCTGATATCATAAGTAGGATTACCATCAATATCAACATACTGGGTTGCAACCTGGCCGTTCTTTATCATTAACTCAAGGTCTTCTTTGGATGCTACAAATCTGCCTTCTCCATGAGAAACTGCAATAGTATGGATATCACCAACTTTTACATTGGATAACCAAGGTGAAAGTGTTGAAACTACCTTTGTATTAACCATGCAGGATACATGGCGTCCTATAGTATTAAAAGTAAGAGTAGGGCTGTTTTCATCCATGTCTCTTATCTCTCCGTAAGGAACTAACCCCAGTTTGATCAACGCTTGGAATCCGTTGCATATTCCCAGCATAAGTCCGTCTCTTTCCTTCAGGAAACGGGTTATGGCATCTTTAATTTGCGGATTTCTGAAAGCTGTTGCTATAAATTTACCTGAACCGTCCGGCTCATCTCCTGCGCTAAAACCACCGGGTATCACAATTATTTGTGAGTTGTTAATTTTCTCAGCCATTATTTCTATCGATTCTTCTATATCTTTTGAAGAAAGATTACGTATTGGGAATATATCAACAATTGCACCTGCTTTTTCAAAAGCCTTTTTGGTATCATATTCACAATTCGTACCGGGGAATACAGGTATAAATACTCTTGGTCTGGCTATTTTTATAACTTTGCTTGCTTTTTTCCTATTGGCTATAATCTTATTAATCGCATCTTTGTCAATTTTAATATTTAAGTCTTCCTTATTATTACTGATATTCGCACCAGGAGCATCCTTCGAAACTCCTGTATCAGCAGCCACAGCCTTTGTAGGGAAGATTTTTTCCAGTGGTTCCTGCCAATATTCCAAAGCCTCAGTAAGACTTATTGCAACATTGTCTATTTTGATCTCCGGCTTTTCCTGGGTACGTCCTAAAACTGTATATTTTAAATCATTAAACAGTTCTTCAGGCTTTTCATATTCAGGTATTTCCAAAATTACAGATCCATAATCCGGTCTGAAGAGCTCATCAATAGTTAAAGGATTCTCGAACACAAATCCCAACATGTTTCCAAAGCACATTTTACTGATTGCTTCTGCTATTCCTCCGGTTTTTATTGTAGATGAAGCAAGGATTTTTCCTTCTTTAATCAACTGATGAATTCTGGCATAATTATCTATTAATTGCTGAAAATCCGGCATCTCATTTCTGTCTCTGCTTAAAAGAAGTATAACAACTGTACTTCCGGGTACTTTAAACTCAGAAGATACTACATAATTAACATTTACAGGGCTTACGGCAAAAGCTACTACAGTAGGTGGTACATTGATTTCAACAATTTCACCTTTATCGTTCTTATATGAAAATGTACCTGACATACTGTCTTTACCGCCAATTGCAGCAAGTTCCAATTTCTTCTGAGCATAATATGCTCCTAATAAGGCAGCAAGCGGTTTGCCCCACCTTTTTGGGTCCTTACCAAGCTTTTCAAAATATTCCTGAAGGCTGAGTCTTATTGATCTATAATCTCCACCTATCGCTACGACCTTGGTAACAGCTTCAATTATCGAGTAAACTGCTCCGTGGAAAGGACTCCATTTAGCAAGTTTCGGATTATATCCAAATGTCATGATTGTGCCGGTAGAAGTATCCCCGTCCAATACCGGTAGCTTAGCAACCATTCCTTCCGAAGGAGTCAGCTGGTATTTACCTCCGAAAGGCAATAAAACAGTACCTGCACCTATTGTGCTGTCAAATCTTTCAACAAGTCCTTTCTGGCTGCATACGTTCAGCCTTCTAAGATTATTGAGCCATGCAGATTTTACATCAGTGTTATTTCTCTCATCCTGTTTTATTATTTCATCAGAAACATTTCTGAAAAAGTTTTTATCCGGATCAGGTAATATAATATGCGCTGAGCTTTTTCTTCTAGCTCCGTTGCTATTTAAAAACTCTCTTTTCAGCCTTGCAATTACTTTTCCACGCCATCTGAGTTTCAATTCCGGAGTTTCCGTTACCACAGCCACAGGAGTAGCTTCCAGGTTTTCTTCATTTGCTGCGTCAATAAATTTACTGATATTTTCCGGAGATACTACAACTGCCATTCTTTCTTGTGATTCTGAGATTGCAAGTTCAGTTCCATCAAGTCCTTCATATTTCTTTGGTATTGCATCAAGATTTATATCAAGTCCGTCTGCCAATTCACCTATTGCAACAGTTACCCCGCCTGCTCCGAAATCATTGCACTTTTTAATCATCGTGCTAACATCAGGATTTCTGAATAATCTTTGAATACTTCTTTCCGTGGGCGGATTTCCCTTTTGAACTTCAGCACCGCATGTTATCAAGGATTCTTCACTATGCTCTTTTGAAGAACCTGTAGCTCCACCGATACCATCTCTACCGGTTCTTCCTCCAAGAAGTATAACTACATCATCAGGTTCGGGTTTTTCACGAACCACATTATTTCTCGGAGCGGCTCCTATTACAGCACCCAGCTCCATTCTTTTAGCTATATAACCTTCATCATAAATTTCAACAACTTGTCCTGTTGCAAGTCCTACCTGGTTTCCGTAAGAGCTGTATCCTGCTGCTGCACCTGTTGTTATTTTCCTTTGCGGGAGTTTTCCCGGAAGAGTATTTTCTATAGGAGTCCGAGGATCTCCGCTTCCCGAAATCCTCATAGCCTGATAAACATATGATCTGCCTGATAACGGGTCTCTTATTGCTCCTCCAAGACATGTAGCAGCTCCACCAAAAGGCTCAATTTCCGTAGGATGGTTATGAGTCTCATTTTTAAACATTACAAGCCATTCTTCATCCCTGCCGTTTACATCAGCTTTAACGATGATACTGCAGGCGTTAATTTCGTCGGATTCATCCAGGTTGTCCAATATTTTTCTCTTTTTTAACTCTTTCGCAG
>ENA-UPSB01003897-UPSB01003897.1-bioreactor-metagenome-genome-assembly--contig:-NODE-3897-length-10817-cov-5.623676_pt1 | contig 10817 bp, 9 predicted proteins | sample MGYA00238182_ERZ773286 | MGnify/ENA primary metagenome ERZ773286 (study PRJEB29026, sample SAMN07631240) | bioreactor metagenome | isolation source: Switchgrass digestor | place: USA: Dartmouth... | reverse complement strand
AAATTCACCATGCAGATAGATATACCTGATGAGCTGCTTATTTATAAAGTACCAAAATTCTTCCTGCAGCCTTTTGTGGAAAATTCAATAATTCATGGGTTTGCAGAAATAACGGAAGGCGGTATTATACGTATTTCTTCAGAAAAAAAGGATGATAATCACAGTTTCATAATCTCGGATAACGGAAAGGGAATGACCCGGGAGGATATAGAAAACAGTGTAATTCGAGCTTCACAGGATAAGGGGATTGGGATATCCAATGTTCACCGCAGGTTGACTCTAATATACGGAGAGAAATATCATGTGCATGTAGAATCCGCACCGGGCAAGGGCACTTCTTTTTATCTGACCATTCCATGCGAACTGTGAATGACATGGATGCAATATTGCCCTGATTCATGATACAAATGCTTTGATTTGTTATAGAATGTGAGATTTATTCTATATATTTTCCTTATTTATGTATGATATATTGAAACCAGGTAAAAGGTATTCAGCGCTGAAATACCGAAAAATTAAAGAAGATCATTCGGAAAGGGGTATAAAAATGAAAAAGATATTTGCTGTTCTGATGGCAATTGTTTTGTTATTCTCTGCAACAGCATGTTCATCCTCTTCGAAAACTTCTGCGGACAAGACTGGAGATACTACCAAAAGTGACAGCAAAACAAGCAGTGACACGTCAAGCAAAAGCGATTCATCAGGCGATACGGTAGAGATCCGTTTCACCAACTGGGATGGTGGAGCTACTCTGGAAGCTTATGAAGAGGCAATAAACAATTTTATGAAGGAACATCCGAATATAAAGGTAACAAATCTGAACATTCCAAGCGAATACGATACAAAGATAACGGCAATGATCGCTGCCAATGATACACCGGAAATTGCAATTCTGGAGTCAGATTCTCTGCTTTATCCGCTGGCTGAGGAAGGCAAGCTTGTAAATATTCTGGAATTGATAGAAAACGACCCTGAGTATGATGGAAGCGATTTGATTGATAACCTGAAATACATGAGGGATCCGGACTTCATGGCAGGTTATGGTATCGGCCCGCAAAACATATGCCTGTTCTATAATCCTGCACTGTTTGAGAAGTATGGGGTGGAAGAACCACCGGCAAAATATGAAGATGCATGGGACTGGGATACATTTGTGGAGAATGCGAAAAAACTGACCATTGACAAGAATGGAAGAAACGCACTGGATCCTGATTTTGACCCTGAAAATATAGAAACCTACGGTTTAACCATTGGAAAATGGTGGGCCATGTATATGCCCTTTGTATTATCTGCCGGCGGTGACTATCTGAACGAAGACGGTACAGCAATAGGAATGAATTCTCCTGAAGCAATTGATGCAATGCAGAAAATTGCAGACCTCATATGGGTGCACCATGTGTCTCCGACTCCTACTGCCAGTGAGACCATGCCGGGTCTTTCCGAAGGTATCGCAACTAACAAGATTGCTATGTGCGTCAACGGACAATGGAGCAATAACACCCTTATGGATGATGGAGTAGAGTATAATGTTGCAGCTTTGCCCAAAATCGGCGATAAAGCAAAAACATTAATAACTGCAGGCTGCCTGAGCATTCCGGATACTCCAAAGAAAGAAGCTGCCTGGGAATTCTATAAATACATGCTCTCACCGGGCACCTTAAGCCCTCTGGAAAAGAGCGGTGCCTGGCTGCCATCCGTTAAGAGCGGATATACTGAAGAATACCTGAAAAGCATAATCACTGACAAACATCCTGCAAACTATTATGAAACCGTCTGCCTGCCAATGCTTGACGGTACGGCAGAACCCCCAACAACAAGCTGGGTTGTGAATTTTAACAAGATGAACAACATTCTCAGTCCGGCACTGGATCCCGTATGGGCAGGAGAATCTTCATATGCTGATGCAGTCAACAGTGTATTGGACCAACTGAATGCAGAAGTAAACGGGCGTAGAGACAAATAAGTGAAATGGCAGGACCATCCTTGATATACATGGAAGAATCCATGTATATCAAGGATTTAGGGATTCCTGCCGCCTGGTTTTCGAAATCTTGATTGGGGGAGATCTTGTGCCAAAAGGAAATGTTACGGCTTTAAAGACGCATGATACTTCAGGAAGGAAATCATCTTCCATGTCCCGCCGCCGGCTGCTGACAAATATTGCAGGCTGGGGATTTGCACTTCCTGCCATTCTGGGTTTTTTGTTTTTCAATATTGTACCAATGGCGTTAAGTGCCTATTATAGTTTATGTGATTATAATGTAATAAGCAAATCGGTTTTTACCGGATTTAAAAACTACGTCAACCTTTTTAACGGATCCGACCCGACTTTCTGGGCTTCTGTAAAAGCAACAATAAAATACACGGTTCTTGCAGTTCCTGCAAACCTGATTTTTTCCTTTATGATTGCAATTCTGCTTAACCGTCCGATGATGGGACGCGCATTCTTTCGATCCCTGTTTTATTTGCCCAGCATTGTCCCGTCAGTTGCCAACAGTTTTGTATGGCTTCTTCTGATGAATCCGGATTTCGGTCTTTTCAATGCCATCCTAAGATTTCTGGGTTTGCCGGAAAGCAATTGGATCTGGGGGGAGAAGACAGTCATCCCGTCCATAGTATTTATGGGAATATGGGGAACAGGTGCGACTCAGGTTATTTTCCTGGCAGGATTGCAGAATATTCCGAGAGTATATTATGAAGCACTGGAAATTGACGGGGGAAATGCATGGCATAAGCTTTGGTATGTAACAATCCCCATGATTTCACCCACCATGTTCTATAATCTGGTTATGGGCATTATAGGAGCACTGCAGGTATTCAATGCATCTTATATCATGACCAATGGCGGCCCGAACAATGCTTCCCTGTTCTATGTTTACAACCTCTGGCGGCAGGCGTTTACATACATGGACATGGGCAAGGCGTCGGCAATGGCATGGGTGTTGTTCGTATCAATACTTCTGCTTACTTTGTTTGTATTCAGGACATCCAAAAAGTGGGTGTATTATGAAGGAGGAGACGAGTAATGGCACTGAAAACCAAAAAACGGACTTCATATATCATAAGGCGTATCCTCTTTTATTCTTTTATCATCCTGCTGTCACTGGTTTGCATCATCCCGTTTTACTGGATGGTACGGTCATCCTTTATGAAAAGCACGCAGATTTACGTCATAGATCCGTTTGTCTTTTGGCCACAGGAAATGATATGGGAGAATTACAAGGATGCCACGAAATTCATGCCGTTCCTTGATTATACCCGTAACACTCTTTTACTGGTAGTACTGAATATTGTAGGAACGGTACTTACCAGTGCCATGTGCGCATACTCGTTTTCCCGTATAAAATGGAAAGGGCGCAACCTGGTATTCATGATCATTTTGTCTTCCATAATGCTTCCGGGCTCAGTTACAATTATATCCCAGTTCATAATGTGGAGTAATCTTAAACTTATAGATACTTATTGGCCTCTGACCCTTCCCGCGTTTTTCGGTGGAGGGGTGACGAATATTTTTATGCTGCGCCAGTTTTTCATGACTATTCCCAAGGAGATGGATGAATCGGCAACAATTGATGGGGCAGGGCATATAAGGATTTTTCTGCAGATAATAGTTCCGTTGTCCAAATCCGCATTAATAGTTGTAGGGCTTTTCACATTCCTGGGATGCTGGAATGATGTTTTCGGCCCGGTAATGTACCTGAATTCACCTCAAAAATTCACCCTTTCCCTGGGACTCCTGCAGTTCAGGGGAGAGTATACCACCAAGTGGAATCTGCTTATGGCCGCTTCCACGCTGGTTATTGCTCCGTGCGTCATTGTTTACCTGATAGGTCAGAAATATCTCATTGAGGGAATCACACTGACAGGTTTGAAAGCATGAAAGCTTGAAAGGAATGAGGAATATGAAACGATATGGCGGATGTCCGGTTGGATTTGATAAGGTGATAATAAACGGTGGCTTTTGGGCGGAAAAACAAAAACTAATGGAGGAAGTTACCATTGACGCTCTTTATAAACGTTTTGATGAAACTGGAAGGTTCGAGGCGCTGAAAGGAGAATGGAAAGAGGGTAAACCCAATAAACCGCATATATTCTGGGAATCGGACATAGCAAAATGGATTGAGGGAGTGGCCTATAAGCTGCAAAAAGGCAGGAATGAAGAACTGGAAAAGAAAATAGACCATATGGTTGATCTTATGGAAGCCTATCAGTCTGAAGACGGATATCTGAACATATATTTCACCGTTGTTGAACCCGAGGCCCGTTTCACACGCTGCACCGACCATGAACTTTATTGCGCCGGACACTTGATTGAGGCAGCCATAGCTTATCACAAAGCCACGGGTAAGGATAAATTTCTGAAAATCATGATGCGCTATGCAGATCTCATTGACAGGGTGTTCCGCATTGAACATTCTGCCGGGTTTGATACTCCCGGGCATGAGGAGATTGAACTGGCCCTGTATAAACTTTATAAACATACAGGGGAAAGCCGGTATCTGCAGTTGGCCATGTATTTTATCGATACCCGTGGTACCAGCAAACGGGACAAAACCTATGATTTTGCAGGGCTGGATTACATGCAGGCTCACCTGCCCGTGCGTGAACAGTTCACTGCAGAAGGCCATTGCGTGAGGGCACTTTATTTATATTCAGGAATGGCGGATCTGGCTCTTCACAACAGGGATGAAAGTCTTTTTAATGCTTGTGACAAGCTTTTTGACAATATTACGCAAAAACGCATGTATATAACCGGCGGCCTGGGATCCACCCACAGGGGAGAGGCTTTCACCTATGATTATGATCTGCCTGAGTTAACAGCATATGCCGAAACCTGCGCATCTATTGCTCTTGCCCTTTTTGCCCGGCGTATGTGGCTTATAAACCCAAACGGGAAATATGCCGATGCAGCAGAACTGGCAATCTATAATACTGTTCTTTCAGGTGTTTCACTGACAGGAGACAGTTTCTTCTATGAAAACCCCTTGTGTGCTGATCCAGGGAAAAATGCCTTTAATGATTCCCATACCCCGGGATTGAAGCAGCACCTGCCTATCCTGGAACGGGCAAAAATATTTGACTGCTCCTGCTGTCCACCAAATATCCTGCGCTTTATCGAATCCATCGGTGATTTTGCATATTCAAGCAGCGGAAATACTGTTTTTGCCCATTGCTATATGGACAGCGAAGCTGAAATCCCTTTGGAACATCAGATTGCCAATATAGAGCAGCATACCCGGTATCCATATGACGGAAGGATTATGTTTGTTGTAAAGAACGGTAATGAATTTGGCTTTGCGCTTCATATACCGGTGTGGGCCAAACGCTTTGACATCAGGGTAAATGATTCGGCATGCCGGTTTACCCTGAAAGACGGTTATGCATATATTGACGGATTGCTAAAGTCAGGGGATACAATAGAACTGAATCTTGATATGCAGATAGAAACAGTGGAAGCAAATCCGGAAGTAAGGGATGTCTGCGGCAGAGCAGCGTTAAAACGGGGCCCCGTCGTTTATTGCGCTGAGGGAGCCGATAACCGGTTCAATCTCAGGGATGTACGAATAAGAAGAGATACAAAATGGCAGCTGTATGAAAAGGAAATTGAAAATACAAGGATGATCGCCATAAGCGGTCCTGCAGAAATTCGCAGGAGAACAGACAGGCTTTATTCCGCTGAACCGATAGAAAAACAGGTAGTTACCCTGAACCTGATTCCTTATCATACATGGGCAAACCGAGGGGCTAATGAAATGAATGTATGGTTTTTACTGAAAGATTAAGGTGTGATTAAGTAATCAATACAGAGATAAATAATCAATGCAGAGGCAAGTAATCAATACAGCAGAGATGAATTTCGCTCTGCTGTATTATTTGTAACTTGCAGATAAATGCTTAAGGAGGGTTATGGTGGCACAGCGTGATGTAAAAGCTGATATTTTTAAGGGCTTGCTTGTGATTGGGATGGTATTTGCCCATATTTTACAGTTTTTTGGCGATTTGAACAAATATCCTGCGTCAAGGTTCGTCAGTGATTATGCCAATATAGTTACTTTTACAGGTTTTTTGTTCTGCTACGGCTATGTAATAGACATCGCTTATTTGGGCAGGGATTTTAAAGATGTCTGGAAAAGACTAATAGTTAACGCTTTCAGAACATTAATTGCTTTTTACATTTCAGGTATATGCTACAGGATGTTTATAGACAAAAAGCAGCCCAATAGGAATAATATCCTGGAAATTATCAAATTGTCAGACATACCCGGATATTCAGAGTTTTTATTAGCCTTTGCGCTGTACATATTAATTGTTGCACTGTTTTTCAAACCGATCAAAATGTTATTGTCAAACAAGACAGTGTTTTGGATTACATTTTCTCTGTTGTTTTTAACTACTTTTATTCCGTATGAGAAGATAAAGATCAATCAGCTGGGTTTGTTGATCGGAACAACAAGATTCTGCGCTTTTCCGGTTTTGCAGTATATGCCCTTTTTCATTCTTGGGATGTATTTCCACAGATACAGGACAGGATTCAATATTAAGTTCTTGTTGGGCTCATTGCTTTTCAGCGGGGCATCAGTTGTAAATATTATGCAAAATGACGGTGCTCTGCCCAGCAGGTTTCCTCCTTCCATTCCATGGCTGTTATTGCCGGCATTTGCACTCTATTTGTATTATCTTCTTTCGGCTTTTCTTTCAAAATCATCCGTGGCAGTCAGAGTGCTTCAGCCAATAGGAGAGAATACCCTTTTATACTTGCTCCTGAGCAATATTGTGATTTTTGCTGTTAAAAGCACAAACATGATTATTCTAATCAGCACTCTTGAAGGATTGTTATTCTCAGTGCTTTTGATGCTTATGATCCGCTACTTTATAAGGATCACGCGAACTTAGAGGGGAAAAACGGACTAGAGGGAACCGGTACCAAGAATTTGAAAATACTGGCTGCGTGAGCAGCCAGTATTCTTGTGCATCGAAGTATTTTTTAACTGTTGTTTAACAGCTTTAGCTTCGGCCATTAGTGTTGGTGTTTGGGTTAATGGTATTTATCAGCTTGTTGAAAGAATCCCTGATCTCATCCATAGGCCTGTTGTTTGTCATATCGTTGGACAAACGGCTGACCTGCTCGCTTATATCTGCTGAATCGCTGGTGTAAACATTTTTTATAGTAGGGTCTATTTGCTTTACTTTTGCAGTAATTGTTTCATTTGTAGCTTTAGGGTTATCTGCACCATTTTGACGGCCGTATGCGACAATGGCAGTATCCCCCATAACTACGACTTTAACATTGTTGATACCAGACATTGCTTCCAAACCGCGTTCTATGCTTGCAGCCTTGCTTCTGTCGGATGGCCCTGCAGCAGTCTGGGGTGTTTGACCGTTATTATTATTGCCTAACCCAAGGAAATTGCCGTTTCCGTTATTATTGTTGTTCATGTCTGCCGAGTTGTTATTATTGTTATTCCCTGAACGTATGTTGACTCCGGTAACGGTACGTTGGGTTTCGGGAGTTGCATCAAAACGCATGCCTGTGTTTCCGGTTGCATTATTTGCTATATTGCTTCCTGCGTTATTTCCTGTGTTATTACGGTTTGCGGTATTACCCGTTGTTACCTGTTGCTGGTATCTGGTGCGCGTTGTGTCAGGTGTGTTTCTTTCCTGTGTGGTACAAGCGCTAAAAGAGAATATAATAGTAGTTATGGCTGCAGCAATGGCAATTTTTGAATGGGATTTCACATTCATTATATTCACCTCCACAATTATTTTTCTCAGCAACGCCCTTTTTATTTGAGTTAATTTTTAATATGAAAGATAACAACTTTTTTTTTACCCAAATATTGAAAAATAATTTGTGGATCAATATAAATGATTCTTTACAAATCCATAAAAAAGATTCCGGCATGAAATCCATAAAAACGCCAGGTATGCGTTGTGTGTCACAGCCGGAATCGCTTCTTCGGTTAAGAAAGCTTTATTTAAATTTACATTTTTGCTTATTTAAGCATTACTTCTGTTGCTGATAAATCCGGTTGCTTCTTGATTCCCGATATTTTCCGGGACTTATGCCGGTCAGTTTCTTGAAAACCTTGGTGAAATAGCTCTGATCTTCATAACCGACAAGGTTTGCAATGTCGACCAGGGCGATGGAATCATCAGAAAGCAGCTTTTTGCTTACTTCAATCCTGACCTGGTTAAGATAGGTATTGAAGTTGCATTTCATTTCATCCTTAAAAATCTTGCTGAAGTAGGACGGACTTAAATATACATGGGCCGCGACTTCCTCAAGAGTTATTTTTTTCATGTAATTTCTTTTTATATAATCAACAGCTTTATATATGACGTCAATGTGCTTGACGTCAGTGAGGTTGAATACGCAGTCGGTAAACCTTACCATGATTTTTGAGAGCCAGTAAGTGAGCTCTTCCACGGTATGAAAACTGTTTATCTCCCCAAGGTATTTATAATTGAGACCGAATATCTGCTCAACATCGGCTCCGCCTTTAAGGGCTGCTCTTGAAAGCAACACAATCAACTCCAGCACCCTGGCTTTTATAACATCGAAATTTCCGCCGGTGGAGAAAAAAATGTAACCGAAAATCTCGTTGAGCACTTTTTGTGAGCCGGCCTTATCCCCGATTGATATAAGGGACAGAAGCTCTTCCTCCTTTTCCAGAGGATAGCTTGAAAGCCTTTCATCGCTGCCGCCCATCGTCTTGATATGCTGCAGGTATTTGGAAATGTCGGACTGCAGCTCATAGCTTTCCCTCTCAGAAATATACGGGGACGGATGACCGTCCGATATATGCTCGGCTACAGTCAAAAGCAGCTCGGACATACTTTCAACGATATCCGGCTTAATCACGGGAACTTCCTGGGCAGCTTGCTTCAATTCCGTGAGATCATTCTCATCTACCTGACTTTTATTAATGAAATCATCGATCAGAAACTGCTCCGGTTCAACCATCTGTACCGGACCTGCGAGCAAGGCTCCACGCATTACTCCGTCGACTGATATGGGAGAAGCCCAGTGCACCATGCCTGCAGGGCAGAAAAAAACATACTTGCCGCCAAACCTTTCTGCCTGGTAACTTCCATATAGATGAACATTTGAGCAATTGACGCTGTCTTTAAGGATGCCTTGTATCCTGCTGCAAAACCTGTTGGTTTGATCTCTGCTGCTTGAAACATAAAGAGGGTTGCCTTTGGAATCTATTATGGTACAATCAACTCCGACGGACTTGCTGTAGGCATCAACAAGTTTAGCCGCCCTTTGAAAGTCAAACTTGATATCTTCCTGCTCAATGTTTGGTTTCATCGCTTCACCTTTTCCAAAGTTTTGTACAGATTGTTCAGTACCCAAACTTATTATAACAGAAAGATATTTTTTTGAAAATGCAATGGTTGCTGCATTGATTATGAGATGCAAAAAAACCGTTTGAAAGCTGAAATCAGTCTGACAGCAGCCAAGCGGAGTTTGCTTTCCTGATTGACCCAAGATCAGTCAACCTGGGATGTAAAAGCATAAAAGCGGATACTGTTTCCAATACCCGCTTTGCTTTGTTCAAAATACGCCTTGCTAAACTGCATTGTGGACGAATGAAACAATGGAAGAGATCGGTATATCTGTTACAGAACCAACAGTGTAAACAGGATATCCATTCCAACCGCCGGCTGTTATCGCGCCCAATTCGCTGGCCGGAGCAACCGGGCCGGAACCGAAAGATCCTGAATAACCGCCATAGCTTCCTCCATGGCTTCCATAACTGCCATACCCATCACAGCTGCCGCCATATGGTTTATAACCCACATTAAAACCTGTGCAGGCATTACCTAAGGAACATCCCGGAGGGGGACCGATTCTGGTAATGAGTCTGACAAATACATTGTTAACTGCCAGTATAACCCCGGTGAATCCGGATCCCGACTGACCACCGCTGTTGGTAAATATTGTTACCGTCTCGCCGATATAATTTGCCAGCAAAGCTGCAAAGTTGCCACCTGAGAAGGTCCCTGGACTGCCATATACTCCATCGGGCATAATTGCCACTCCTTTCTTTGCGATATCAAGATATTATCATTAACATATTATGTGAACGCAAATATTTATGTTACTGTTTTATGTTATCTGCAAAGAGGTCCTACTTGTACAGCCTGAGGTTTATGGTGTCATAGGGATGCCTGTCATCAAGCCTATTCGGAGAATATAACATTAACTGCAGATTCAGCTCTTTTGAATCGGCAGGAGAGGTACCTCCGTGCGCGGCAGCTTTATATCCAATCAGGTGGTTCAGGCTGACAGGAATGATTTTTCCGTTTTCTTTCAGAATATTGAACTCCAACTTGTCTATTTTCGAATCACCCGGATTTGTCCAGTAAGGCCTGAAGCCTATGCTTATAATCCTACCGTCAACACCGAGTGAGTCTATGCTCATCCTATAACCCTCTCTTAATCTTTCCATCAAAAATGTTTTAAGGTTTTCAATTTCCCTGAAATCCATAATCTCATTCCGTTTCATTTTTCCTACCATATATTTTATGTTCTGTAAACTCATTATGTTACTAACCGCAGGTCTTTGATATCGTGCGGGTTATGGACTCATGCAGTATCTGACGGTCAGAACTTCCCATTAGGGGGAAGAATAGTATTCATACCTTTATTTTTACTTTCAGTTATGCCGGCCAGGAATTAATTTATTGGCGTCTTAACCATATGGCTAAAGCCAGTGGCTTGCAGACGCATTAATTTTTGTCATTGCCAATATCATTAACCGCTTTCCGCTTTTTTCTCCGGACCCGGTTTATATGCCGTTCAAAAT
>ENA-UPSB01003895-UPSB01003895.1-bioreactor-metagenome-genome-assembly--contig:-NODE-3895-length-10819-cov-4.881735_pt1 | contig 10819 bp, 13 predicted proteins | sample MGYA00238182_ERZ773286 | MGnify/ENA primary metagenome ERZ773286 (study PRJEB29026, sample SAMN07631240) | bioreactor metagenome | isolation source: Switchgrass digestor | place: USA: Dartmouth... | reverse complement strand
CAGCTCGCCCCGGTGTTCCTCCATGGCCCGCACGAGGCAGTCGATGGCCTCCTTGCCGAAGTCCCGCTCGCCGCCACGGGCGAGCGAGTAGGCCTCGTCGATGAACAGCACCCCGCCCAAAGCCCGCCGCACCACGTCACGGGTGCGCTGCGCCGTGTGCCCGATGTACTCGCCGACGAGGTCCGCGCGCTCTACCTCGACCATGTGGCCCTTGGGCAGCACGCCCATCTCCTTGAAAAGGCGGCCCAGCAGGCGGGCGACGGTCGTCTTGCCCGTGCCGGGGTTGCCGGTGAAGATCATGTGCAGGCTGCTGTTCTCGGCGGACAGGCCGGCCCGGGCGCGCCGGAGCTGGATCGCGATGTAGGCCTGCAGCTCCCGGACGAGCTGCTTGACCTGCCCGAGTCCGACCAGCCCGTCCAGCTCGGCCACCACCGCCTGGACCCGCCGCTGCTGCTGCTCCGCCTCGGCCGGTTTCGCCTGCACCCGGGGTGCGGTGCGCCGCCGGCGAAGCTCCATCGCCATCTGCAGGGCATCGGCAGGAGTGATGCGGCCCTGTCTGAGCCAGTCGCTGATCTCCTCCATCCGCTGTGGCTGTCGCAGCCTGGCCATCGCACTCCACCTCCTGGCAAGCATACGCTCGAGGTTCCGGGCCCAGCATGCGGGCTCCGGCCATTGGCGAAAAGTGGGAGCTCCGGGCGAAGGCGGGCGCACGGTACGGGCAGTTCCGGCAGGGATGGCAATTGTGATATACTAGAGACAAGAGAAATGGCCACTCCGGATCGGGTGCGGAGTGGCCGCGTGTGCGCGCCGAACCCGGCCTGTGAAGCCGGTGCATATACTCCACGGGAAAGGTCGTGATGGTCATGGTACGTGCACGTTCGCCGTCCGAGATTGAGAACCTGCGGTCGCGGATCGCCAGCCGGCTGCGCGTGCTGGATGAGCTGCTGAACACGCAGATGGAGGAGTACTTCTCCAGCCCGGGCAGCGAAGGGGGCGCGTACAGCGTACGCCCGCACCTGCGCCGGTACGTGGAGGTCGCCGGGCAGATCCTGGAGCGGATGGCCGAGCAGGAGGACGAGGCCGCACTGGACGTCGTGTTCATGGACATGCCCGTGACGCTGGTGGACGAGACCGACGGCACCGAAGAGGTCTACACCGTGGTCGGTCCGGATGAGGGCGACCCGGCGAAGGGACACATCTCCTGTCTCTCACCGCTGGGAGTCGCACTCCTGCTGAAGCGGGTGAACGAACGGGTGGTCATCGACGCACCCGGGGGCCGGTTCACCTACCGGATTGCGGCGGTGGGGAGCGAGGCACTGAGGGATTGAAGGGCGGCGGGGAGGTCCCCGCCATTTTGTATGCCGTTTTTCGGTCACAGGTGAACGCATGTCCGTTGAAGGCGGAGTTGCTCCGCCCTTTTTCGCGCGAGGAGACTCTTGGCGACTGTGGGTGTGGGCCTCGGTCTATCATCTGAATCAGGCAAGGAGCCTAGGGAGATAATGGCTGTGCGGCCCGGGCCGTCGGTACGGTCTCGCCCGCTGCGGCAATCGGCGCTGGCATGGGTTTCCTCGCCGCCGGGCTGACCGGCGGCTGCCCCGGCCGGTTGCCGGCCGTACCAAAGGCGGCGTTTCGGGTTGCTTGTCCGGCCGCCGGTTGATCCAAGGGACTAGCGCAAAGAAGCCGATAGGTACTTTCGCAAGCGGGCACCAGAGGCGGATGGCGACTACACGAGTCCCTCCAGTATGATCGTACCGTGACATTCACAAGGAGGTGCATTTGTTGGTCTGGCTACAGCTGCTTGTTGTCCTTGTCTTTCTGTACTTGGGTGTCCGCCTCGGCGGCGCCGGCATCGGTCTCGCCAGCGGCGTGGGCCTCGCTGTACTCGTCTTCGTCTTTGGTCTGGAGCCCACTTCGCCCCCGATCGACGTGATGCTGATGATCCTGGCGGTCGTCTGCGCGGCTGCGGCCATGCAGGTGGCCGGCGGTCTGGACTACCTGGTCCGGCTGGCCGAGCGGATGCTGCGGAGCAACCCGAAGTACATCACGTTCCTCGGCCCCATCGTGACCTACACGTTCACGTTCTTCGCCGGCACGGGTCACGTGGCCTACTCGGTCCTTCCGGTCATCGCCGAGGTGGCCCGGGAGACCAAGATCCGCCCCGAGCGGCCGCTCTCCATCTCGGTCATCGCCTCGCAGTTCGCCATCACCGGCGGCCCGATCTCGGCGGCCATGGTGGCGATGCTGGGGCTCACCGAGGCCATGGGCATGACGCTGCCCAAGCTGATGCTGATCACCGCCCCGTCCACCTTCCTCGCCTGCATGATCACGGCGTTCATCTGTAACTTCATGGGCAAGGAACTGGACGAGGATCCCGAGTACCAGCGGCGGGTGAAGGCCGGCCTGATCCCACCGGTCAAGCCCAAGACCCGTGAGGAGCTGATGGCCTACAAGGCCCCGCCCGGAGCCGTGCCGTCGGTCATCATCTTCCTGCTGGCCGCCGTCGCCGTCGTCATCCTGGGCGCCGTTCCTGCGCTGCGGCCGACCTTCGCCAGCGGCTCGACGCTGCAGATGTGGCACGCCATCTGCATCGTGATGCTGGTGGCCGCCACCGTCATCCTCTGGGTGACCAAGGCCGACGTCGGCGCTCTCGTGAAGGGCAGCGTCTTCCAGGCCGGCGCCAACGCCCTCATCGCCATCTTCGGCATCGCCTGGGCCGGCGACACCTGGTTCAACGGCAACCAGGCGGTCATCAACGCCCAGCTGGGCGGCGTTGTCCAGCAGGCCCCGTGGCTCCTCGCCATCGTGCTGTTCTTCTTCTCGGTCCTGGTCAACTCCCAGGCCGCAACCACCCGGGCCATCATGCCGCTCGGCATCGCCCTGGGCATTCCGGTTCCCATCCTGGCGGCCATGTTCCCCGCCGTGAACGGTTACTTCTTCCTTCCCAATTACGGCCCGATCATCGCCGCCATCAACTTCGACTCCACCGGCACGACCCGCATCGGCAAGTACGTGCTGAACCACAGCTTCATGATCCCCGGTCTGATCACCGTTGTGCTCAGTGTGGTCTTCGGCTTCGTGATGCAGGCCATCGTGTTCTGACCCTGCGCAGTTCCGGCCCCTCCCCGGCGGGAGGGGCCGGTTTTTCTGCGCATTTCTTCGTTTTGGCAGTGAACTTCTCGCCCCGCTCAGGCGTCGGACCGGCGGGTGATGCACATGAAGGAGAATCCCTTCCTGGAAGTGCGCCACGTCGCGAAAGCGTTTGACGGACGGCCGGTGCTCAGCGACCTGAGCTTCACCGTCCACCGGGGCGAGATCGTGGGCTTCATCGGTCCCAACGGGTCCGGCAAGACGACCACCGTGCGCCTGGTGAACGGCGTCCTCGACCCCGACGCCGGGGAGATCAGCGTGGGCGGGTACGATCCCCGCGCGGACGGCGAGGCGGTGCGGCGCATGTCGGGCGTGCTCACCGAATCGGCCGGGCTGTACATGAACATGACGGGCTGGGAGAACCTGCGTTTCTTCGCCGACCTGTACGGGGTGGACGAGCCCGGACGGGCCGACGAGCTGTTGGAGCAGTTCGGCCTGGCGGACGCGGCCGGCCGGAAGGTGGGCACGTACTCGACCGGCATGAAGAAGCGCCTGGGGCTCGCCAAGGCGATGCTGCACCGGCCGGACGTGCTGTTCCTGGACGAGCCCACGAACGGCCTGGACCCCGAGGGCATCCGGATGGTCCTGGAGTACATCCGCCGCCTCAACGAGCGGGAGGGCACCACGGTCATCATCTGCTCGCACCTGCTGCAGCAGCTCGAGATCGTCTGCCACCGGTACCTGTTCCTGCTGGAGGGCAGGGTGGTGGAACAGGGCACGCTCGGGGAACTGGAGGCCCGCTACTTCCCCACGGTGACGCTCGAGGTGGAGACGGACCTTCGCCTGGCCGACGGGCAGTACCGCGGGATCCCGGCGCGGCAGGTCGGCCCCGGGCGCGTCGCCTTCACGGTGCCGGGGCGGGGGGCCATCCCCGGCCTGCTGCGGAGCCTGGCCGGCGAGGCGGCCGTGTTCAGCGCGGTGCCCGTGCGGCACGACCTGGAGGCGCTCTACTTCAAGATCACGGGGGGTGAGGCGGGTGAATAGGAGAGCCGTGCTGGCCATCGCCCGGAAGGATATTCAGGCGATCACCGCCAACGTTCAGGTGTGGCTGCCGATGCTCCTGGTCCCGCTGATCCTGGGGGTCGGAGTCCCCCTGGGGATGGTGCTGGCTTTCCGGTTTGGCGCCGGGGCCATGTCGCCGTCGGACGTCGAGTTCGCCCTGGGCTGGGTGGAGAAGCTGCCTGCAGGGGAGCTGCGCACCGTGCTGGATGGGCTTCCTGAGCTCAGCCAGCGGCTGATCTACGTGAGCACCAACTACCTGATGGCGCCGTTCTTCCTCATGATTCCGCTGATGACCGCCTCGGTCATCTCGGCCGACTCCTTCGCCGGCGAGAAGGAGCGGGGCACCCTGGAGACGCTGCTGTTCGCCCCCGTCGACATGCGGTCGCTGTTCGCGGGCAAGGTGCTGGCGCCGTTCGTCCCGGCCGTCGGGCTTTCGGTTTTCACGCTGCTCCTCTGCACGGCGGCTGTGAACGCGGCGGCCTGGCCGTTGTTCGGGCGCATGATCTTCCCGCAGCTGAACTGGATTCCCCTCATGCTCCTGGTCATCCCGGCGGTCGCACTGCTGGCGATCCTGGTGAACGTGTTCATCAGCGCGCGGGTCGCCACCTTCCAGGCCGCGTACCAGCTGGGCGGCATGGTGGTGCTGCCGCTGCTGCTGTTGATCGTGGGGCAGGCGACGGGCGTGCTCGTCTTCAGCTTCCCGGTGGTCCTGGCCGCCGGGGTCGCGCTGCTTCTGCTGGACGCGCTGCTCCTGTGGCAAGTGGTACGCCGGCTCAACCGGCAGCAGCTCTTTGCCAGCCAGGTCCGCTGAGACCTGACCGACACCACGGACGGGCGGGTGAGGCCCTTGGACGAAGCCGATCTGATCCGGAAAGCCCAGCGGGGCGACCCCGCCGCCCTTGCGCTGCTGCTGCAGCAGCACTACCTGCCGGTGAAGAAGTACCTGGTGACCATCACCTTCGACCGCACGCTGGCGGAGGACCTGACGCAGGAGACGATGATCAAGGCGATCGAGCGCATCGGCCAGTTCCAGGGCCGGTCGCGTTTCAGCACCTGGCTCATGGCCATCGCCACCCGGCAGTACGTGGACTGGCTGCGGCGGGAGAAGCGGGCGCGACTGGCCGTGGTGCGGGCGGCAGACGAGCAGCCGCTGTGGCAGGCGGCGCCGTCCGCCGAGGCGCGGAGCCTCATGGCGGCCTTGCAGGCGCTGCCCCGTGAGGTCGCCCTGCCGGTGGTGCTCAAGCACTACTATGGGTACACGTACGAGGAGATCGCCGAGTGGATGGAGATCCCGGTGGGAACGGTGAAGTCGCGCGTGTTCAACGCGGTGCGCGCCTTGCGAAGGGAGCTGGGGCAGGATGACGCGTAGTTCGGAGCCCTGGGAGCGGAGCCTGCGGGAGGGCCTGGACGCCCTTTCGGCTGCGGTGGAGGAAGAGCGGCCGCCCGATCTGGGTGCGCTGATCATGCTGGTCAGCGACGTGCAGCGGCAGCAGCGGCAGGCGTTCCGGCGCGACCTGCAGCGCTTCCTGGCGGTCGCAGGGCTGGTCCTCTGCGGGTACACGTGGGCATCTTTCCGGTTCCCCATGTACTTCCTGGTCGCCCAGGGGGTGCTGGCCGTGGCCATGGCGGCCGGCGTGGCGCTGACGCGGGCCGGGGGGAGGAGGGCGACGCATGAATGACCTGGAGAGGATCCCGTGGTGGGGCTGGGTGCTGATCGTCCTGCTGCTCGGAACCCAGGGGGTGCTGATCTTCACGGATGCCCACCGCCGGGGCGCCAGGGCCTGGTTCTGGGGGCTGCTGGGGCTGATCCAGTTCCCGCTGCCCACCCTGTTCTACTGGCTGCTGGTGGTGCGCCCCGGGCGGCGGCGCTAGACGAACGGGCGAGCCATCCTTGTGTGCGGGATGGCTCGCCTGCGCGTCCGCGCCCTTCCGGCGGTGGCGCACAACAGGTAAAATGTACTGGATGCCGCGCATTGGTGCGTACTGGAGGTTGCGTCGTTGAATATCTGGAACCAACTCATCCCGAACTGCCGCGAACCGATCGCCAGGGCGGCCCGCGCCGCGCTGGAGCGCGTCCGGCCCGTGTGGGCGCAGGTCGACGAACTGGTGCTGCGCAATCAGGCCCGGGTGCTGGCCGCCTTTCAGGAGGCGGGCGTCGCAGAGGTGCATTTCACCCCGTCTACGGGCTACGGGTACAACGACATCGGCCGCGAGAAGCTGGACGAGGTCTTCGCCCGCGCCTTCGGGGCGGACGCGGGGCTCGTGCGGGTGCAGTTCGCCTCGGGCACCCACGCCATCGCAACGGGGCTGTTCGCCGTCCTGCGGCCGGGCGACCGGCTGGTCGCCGCCGCCGGCGCGCCGTACGACACCCTGCAACAGGTGATCCGGGGCCAGGCCGGCAGCCTGGCGGAGTGGGGCGTGACGTATGAGGAGGTCCCGCTGCGGGCGGATCAGACGGTGGACCTGGAGGCCGTCGCGGCGGCGGTGCGGAAGCCCGACGCCCGCTGCCTGTTCATCCAGCGCTCGCGCGGTTACTCCCTGCGGGCGCCCCTCACCGTGGCCGGGATCGGCGAGATCATCCGCACTGCCAAGGCCGCCAGGCCGGATATTACCGTGGTGGTCGACAACTGCTACGGCGAGTTCGTGGAGGCGCAGGAGCCGCCCCACGTCGGGGCCGACCTCACGTGCGGGTCCCTGATCAAGAACCCCGGCGGGGGCATCGCCCCCACCGGCGGGTACATCGTCGGCCGGGCCGACCTGGTGGAACGGGCGGCCGCCCAGCTCTTCGCGCCCGGCATCGGCCCCGAGGTCGGGGCCAACGCCGGAGCGAACCGGTTGCTCTACCAGGGGCTGTTCCTGGCCCCGCACGTCACCGGCGAGGCCCTGCGGGGCGCACAGTTCACCGCCGCCTTCTTCGAGCTGCTGGGCTTCGGCGTGCGGCCGTCCTACGACGCGTACCGTTCCGACCTGGTCCAGGCGGTGGAACTGGGCGCGCCCGAGGCGCTCATCGCCTTCTGCCAGGCGGTGCAGAAGGCCAGCCCGGTCGACGCCCACGTGCGGCCCGAGCCGTGGGCCATGCCCGGCTACGACGACCCGGTCATCATGGCCGCCGGCACGTTCATTCAGGGGTCATCCATCGAGCTTTCCGCTGACGGGCCCGTGCGTCCTCCGTACGTCGCATATTTTCAGGGGGGTCTTACGCGGGAGCACGTCATGCTGGCCGCCCTCCGGGCCGCGAACGATCTTGCGGCCGCCGGCGTTCTTACGGTGTAGAGGGAGTTGGTGCCTTGACCGGGCAGTGGATTGCGTTTGTGGTCGCGGTCGTCGTGATGCTGGTGGGCGTGGTGGGCACGCTCATCCCGGCAATGCCGGGCCTGCCGGTCGTCTTTCTGGCCATGCTGGGTTATGGCCTGTTCGATCGCTTCCGGGAGATCACGCCCGGCTTCCTGGTCGTGGCCCTGCTGGTGGTGGCGGCGACGCAGGTGGCCGAGCACTACGCGCGGGCCTGGGGCGCCAGGCGCTTCGGCGCCGGCAGGCCCGGGGCCTGGGGGGCGGTGATCGGCTCCGTCGTCGGGCTCTTCTTCATGCCGCTGGGCCTGCTGCTGGGGCCGTTCCTCGGCGCGCTGGTCTTCGAACTGTTCGCCGGCCGCTCCGGCGGCGAGGCCGTGAAGGCGGGGTTCGGCGGGCTGGTCGGGGTGCTGGGTTCGGTGGTGGTGAACCTGATCGTGGCCCTGGGGCTGACCGTGGCCTTCATCGTGAAGGTGCTGTTCTAGGGCGGGAGGCCCCCCCGCAGTGAACATACGAAAACGGCCCTGTGTGAGCGCCTCGCTCGCACAGGGCCTGCTGTTTTCCGCAATCAGAGCATCCGGCGAACCAGGCCGACCACCTTGCCGAGGATCTGACAGTCCGGCACGATGATGGGATCCATGAAGCGGTTCTCGGGCTGCAGCCGGATGTGGTCCTGCTCCTTGAAAAACCGTTTGACCGTGGCCTCGTCCTCGATGAGCGCGACCACGATGTCGCCGTTGTTGGCGTGCTGCTGGCGGTGCACCAGGACGTAGTCGCCGTCCAGGATGCCTGCCTCGATCATCGAATCGCCCTGGACGGTGAGGAAGAACAGCTCCGACTCGTCCGCCCGGACGAAGTCCGCCGGCAGCGGGAAGTGGTCCTCGATCGACTCCTGGGCCAGGATCGGCTGGCCCGCGGTCACCCGGCCGACCATGGGCACCGCGATCGTGCGCTTGAGCTGGGAATGGCTCCCGTCCAGAACCTCGATGGCCCTGGGCTTGGTGGGATCCCGGCGGATGTACCCCTTCTCCTCGAGCCGGGTCATGTGACCGTGAACAGTGGAACTGGAGCTGAGGCCGATGGCCTCGCCAATTTCCCGCACCGACGGCGGGTAACCCTTGGTGCGGATCTCATCCTTGATGAACTGCAGGATCTGGCGCTGGCGCTCCGTCAAGGGTTCCGGCATGCAGCGACACCCCCTGTAGTGAGGGCGGGAGCCCCTCCCGTCAGAGCTGCCCCACCCCGATCTCTCCGGCGCGCGGTCCGGTTGGGTAGATTGTACCACATGTCTGCCGTTCTGCAAACGCCTGTTCGAAAAAATGAGCGGATGGGCTTGACCGGAACATCCATTTGTGGTAGTCTAGAGACGAACACAAGTTCCAGTGCTGCCAAAGGGTTGTTCGGCACCGGGAGGGATGGCGATGGTCGCGCACAGCGCCCAGTCCAGGGTTCGGGTGGTCCGGAAACGCACGCCGAAGGCGGTCCGCAGGGCACGCACGCTCACCGTGCTGTTCGTGCTGACCCTGGCCGCGGCCGTACTGCTGTTCCCCCGCATTGTGCACACGCAGCCCAGCGAACCGCCCGCGGGCGTTCACCACACCGTCGTGCCCGGCGACACGCTGTGGGACATCGCCGTCGCCTACGGCGGCAACCGCGACGTGCGGGAAGTCATCTACGAAATCCAGGAGCTGAACGGGCTCTCGTCGGCGGAGATCCACCCGGGTCAGGTGCTGTTCGTGCCCACCGATCGGCGCTGAGGGGAGGGGGAGCGGAATGGCGGTGGTCGTACAGAGTTTCGATGGCAGCATGCCCGCCGATCTATATGAGCGGCTCCTGCGGCTGCGCAGGCGCCACCGAGCCGTGCTTCAGGCCGCGGCAGCCGGCGACTTCTCCAACGAGGCAGAGCTGCACGCCCTGAGCCTGCGACTGGGGCGCCTGCTGGCGGAGACCGCCCGCAGGCCGGTGGAGGAGCGGGGTGGCCTGCGCATGCTGGAGATCTCCCTCGCCGTGGACAGGATGTTCCCGGAGCTCAGGGCCTGGAACCAGCAGGCGGCGTTCCGTTACCCGCCGAGGAGCCGCGCCGGCGGGGCCGGAACGGCCTGAACGGAGCCGCCGCATGACATCGGGTCTGCACCTGAGGGTGCAGACCCGTTACTGTCTGGCAGTTCCGATGGACGCAGGATTGACCCCGATGCGCAACACTTTGGTATAATCATGCGTACATGGCACACGGACACGACGCGGGTATCTTCGGACCTCGGAAGAGCGACTGTAATGACGGGGTGAGGTACTTGGCCATGCTCTGTCCCGAGTGCCGGACCGACCTCCAGCCGGAGTGGCGGTTCTGCCACGTGTGCGGCTGGGACCTGCGCGCGGCCGAGGCGGCACGCAAGGCCGCCGAACTGGGCAGGCGTCCGGCATGGAAGCGCTGGGTCTCCGGCGTGTCGCTTGGCATCATGGCGTTTCTGGTTCTGCTCATGCTCCTGGTCCCCCGGGGCGAGGCCGAAGCGGTGCCCCAGGTGGGGTCGCCGGCGCCGGACTTCGAGATTCCGGCGCTGGACGGCGGCACCGTGCGGCTCTCGGATCTGAGGGGCCGGCCGGTGGTCATCAACTTCTGGGCGACCTGGTGCCCGCCCTGCCGCAAGGAGATGCCCGACTTCCAGGACGTCTACGACCGCTATAAGGCTGACGGGCTGCAGTTCTACGCCATCAACGTCGGAGAGTCGCAGGTGACGGTGCGCGACTTCACAGGCCGCCTCGGCATCGATCTGCCGATCCTCATCGATTCCAACGAGGAGGCCCAGACCGCCTACAACATCCTGCCCATTCCTGCCACGTTCTTCATCGACCGTGACGGCGTCGTGCGTGCGGTCTACCAGTACCAGATGTCGCGGGCGCAGATCGAGATCGAGGTGCAGCGGTTGATGGCCCGCTGATGAGGAGTCGATCGCCATGGCTTCACCGAACCTGTTTCTCGCCTTCGCGGCAGGGGTGCTCTCCTTCGTGTCCCCCTGCGTGCTGCCGATCTACCCGTCGTTCCTGAGCTACGTAACCGGTGTTTCGGTGGACCAGCTCTCGGAGGGCAGCCGGGCTGTGCGCTCGCGCGTGCTGAAGCACAGCCTGGCCTTCTTCGCGGGCTTCTCGGTGATCTACGTCGCGCTCGGCCTCACGGCCAGCGCTCTGGGGTCCTTCTTCTACAGCAGCCGCTCATGGCTCCCGGTTGTGGGCGGCATTTTCATCATTCTGATGGGCCTTTCGCTCATGGGCATCCTGCGCCTGCCCTTCCTGATGCGCGACACCCGCCGGCAGCTGGCCAGCCGGCCCGAGGGCTACCTGGGTTCCGCTCTGGTTGGCCTCACCTTTGCCGCGGTCTGGACGCCGT
>ENA-UPSB01003892-UPSB01003892.1-bioreactor-metagenome-genome-assembly--contig:-NODE-3892-length-10824-cov-4.040579_pt1 | contig 10824 bp, 12 predicted proteins | sample MGYA00238182_ERZ773286 | MGnify/ENA primary metagenome ERZ773286 (study PRJEB29026, sample SAMN07631240) | bioreactor metagenome | isolation source: Switchgrass digestor | place: USA: Dartmouth... | reverse complement strand
GCGGATTCAGCTCCCGCATTTGTTATCGCGTTAAAAAGAGTGCTTTTGCCGACATTCGGCAAACCTACTATACCAAGCTTCATTGTGTCAACTACATTCCTTTCGGTTATATGAATTGCGGCGGCAGCAATTTCTCTATACAAAAAACAAAGTGCCGCCGCGGCACCGCAACATCTCTATTTATTATAATGGATAGTCAACCCATGCGCAACCGTCAGCTTTAAATATAGCCCATGATTCCTCTGACGGAGACCTCCGATGAGGCCAGTTTTATTGTTTTGCCGCCGCTTTCAATATTAAGCGTGCCGTCAGCGTTTACGCCGACCGCCTTGCCGTATATTTCACCCTCCGGCGTTATGGCCTTGACCTGTCTGCCTATGGTTATGCAGGACGCTGTGTATTCATCGAAAAATTCCTTAGGGCTTATGTTTTCGCGGATATCTTCAAGGCTGTTGAGTATGCCGGCGACAACCTTTTCCGGCTCAAGGTCAATCCCCGTCAGCATCTTTATGGAAGCGCCGTGGGGAATCCCCGCGTTCTTGAAAAATTCGGGCTTTTGGGTCAGGTTGACGCCAATGCCGCAGACCGTTATGCAGCCGCCGTCGGTTATTTTTGACTCGCACAATATACCGCAGACCTTTTTGCCGTACAAAATTATATCATTTGGCCATTTTATCTTGAATTCTTTGCTCTTGCAGAGATTATTAAGGGTTCTCGTTACTGCAAGGGCACTTATCAGCGACAGGGGTATACCGCCTGTGTCCTTATCCTTAAACAGTACGGATATGGCGGCCATCTGGCCTTTTGCCGCAGCCCATCCGTGACCGCGCCTGCCCTTTCCGGCAAGCTGGTCCATTGTGACAGCGGCGCTGCCGTTGGGAATATTCTCAGCCGCGTCCTTCAAAAAATCGTTTGTAGAGTTCAGCTTTTCAAAACAAAATAGGCTTCGTCCCGTATATTTGGTTGTCAGCAGCTCTTGTATCTTTTGTTCTGTCAACTTTCTACCTCCACAATATTAAGTACCACGCCGGCGTTTGTTATGTCTATGATACCATAAGTAGGCGAGCCTCCTCGCGGGTGCCCGAGGCTGCCCGGATTCATAATGTAAAGACCTTTTTCATATGTGGCAACCGGGATATGGGTGTGACCAAAGAGCACAATATCCGCCTCCCTGCGCCTTGCTTCGTTTATTACCCCATCTATGCCGAATTTCACATGATATCTATGGCCATGGGTGTAAAAAATACGCTTGCCGCTTACAACGGTTTCGCCCACGTCGGGTAGCTGCGACCCGAAATCACAGTTGCCTGAAACGCTAAGTATATTTCTGCCCCTTAAGTACAGTCTTATATCATCAACGTCGCTTTCGTGGTCGCCCAAATGTATAAACAGATCCGCTTTCGGCTGCTGGAAAATCGCACGTTCAAAGTTTGATATATTCCCATGGGTATCTGAAATTACTACAATGCGCACTATTCGGTCAGTTCCTTTTCTCTTTTTATCATTCATATTTTGCCGCCGGAAATTGCAAAATGTGGCGGCAGGACTTTATTTATTATAACCCATTTGAAAAGTAATGTCATACACCTTTAATGCATAATATGAAATGTATAGATATAATTTCAGACTCATTGTCTATTCGTTCAGGAGGTTTTTATATGCCGCGGAATAATTCAAACGACCAGCTCGGAGCTATGCTCGAAACAGCCGGAAGGAAACTCGGCATTTCCCCGGACGCGCTGCGTGCCGCTCTCAGCGATCCGAAAAAAGCACAGCAGCTTGTCGGTGAAATCGACAGAAAAAGCGGCGGAAAAATATGCTCAGGCGGTATTGAATCGCTTGAAAAGATGGTTCGAAACAATCCGCAGGCCAGAAAAATATATGACGACATAATAAGGGGCGGAAAAAATGGATGATTTGAGCGGAAAGATAAACGAGATTTTATCAGACCCCGCAAGTATGGAGCGTATAAGAAAACTGGCAGAAATGCTCATGGGAACCGGGGGCGGCAGTCAAAATACCGCCCCTCCCCCAGAAGAAAAAAATGTGCCGGCTCCAAATACGACGAATAGCGACTTCCCCATTGACCCGGCAATGCTTATGAAGCTCAAAAGCGCGTTCGAAATGATAAATAGAGACGACCCCAGAATAACCCTTTTGGCTGCGCTCAAGCCGAACCTCAGCGCGGCAAGGCGCAAAAAAATAGACGACGCCATACATATCCTGCGCCTTTTAAGCCTTATGCCACTCCTGAAAGAACAAGGGCTGTTTAAAGACCTATTCTAACTTTAAACGCTGCTATAAAAGAAATTACCGGTCAGTTGACCGGCAATGAAGGGACTGATTATATGGCAAGGCACAATCCGGAATCGGAAGATGACTTTATAAGAATGCAGCAGGAAGCCATAAGGCGCGTGCGGGAAATGCAGCGACGGGCACGTGCGACCTTGGAGAACGCTGGAATGCATATCGAAAACAAAGACGACCCATTTCCTCCGCCGCAGGCCTACCCAGGATATGCACGGGAACCTGAAACGCCGCATATGCCGCCTGTTGCTCCCGCTCCGCCGCAAAGCGCTGACAACCCGCCGGCAGCTCTTGCTGAGCAGAAAAAGCCCGAGCCTGTGCAAAAGCCTGCAAGCAGCGTTCCCCGCAAAAGCGGGATAAACTTTTCACTTGACCACGACCAGCTGCTCCTGCTTGCGATTATACTTATGTTAATTCAGGACAGCGGAGACAAATGGCTGCTGCTGTCACTTGCTTATGTACTTATTTAGCTATCATTCGGCCGGTGTGCTTTCTTCCAGATCAATTCTTTTTAGTGCCTCTATAATCTCAAGCGCTTTGTTGGAAACTGAAGAAACTTCTTTGCTCGGGGCTCCTATGAAATTCCCTTGAACCGCGTCAACGCCCATGCGGTACAGTATTTTGATCTCATCCATATTTTCTACGCCAACAGCTATTATTTTTGCGCCTATCATTCTGGCTATCTGAAGCACGTTATTAAGCTCGCTTATTCTATTTATATTATAATTAACGTTTATCTGATGGACAAAACGCCCAGAAATCTTAACATAGTTTGGACTTAGGCAGGATATAGCATTGATATTTGAAAAGTTACAGGTAATATTGTCAATTGCGACCTGAAAACCGTCGGACTTATATGAATTTATTAGAGACTGAAAACTTTCAAGCGAACAGAGCGCATTTTGTTCGGATATTTCAACAACAACACGGTGGGGCGGAATGCCGAAATCCCTTGACCTGCGGACAACATTGTCTGCCTTATCGTCACTATATATGGCTATAGGGTCAATATTGATAAAAAGCGGTTTCAGAATATTGCGTTTTGAAGCGTTTATAAGGGCCATTTTCCGCAACAAAACATCAAGGTCACTTATGCGGTTGCGCCTTTTCGCCTCGGCAATAAGAGCGGTAGGCGTATAAAAGTTTGTGCCTTTCGGTCCCCGGCTCAATGCCTCGTAGCCTATCACGTTACCGTCAGAAAGGCTGACGATAGGTTGAAAATAGGTGTCTACAAAGGCATTTTTCAAGATATCATCGAAATTCGCTCTACCTTTCATACTCTATAACCTGACTTTCTAAAATTTATTTAAATTCAACAAAACAATCAGGATTATAAAACTTTTCACGGAGAATTTCAAAGAAATTTATTCCAGTTGTCATTGAATTCCCTGAGTATATGCGTATTTCGATGCCTATCGTGTAGTGGGTTGCAAAATATTGCAGCAAGCCTATAATTATAAGAGCAATCTGAAACCGGAGGAATTATGAAAACCGTTTATGAAAATTGTTATTGCAGCTGTAAATTCTAAATTTGTTCATATGTCGCTCGCGCCATGGTATCTTAAGGCGGCGTGTGAAGACCTCTGTGAAATAAAAGTCTTGGAACTTACTATAAATCAGGACAAGCCTGAAATACTGCGCTGTATTTACAACGAAAAGCCGGATATCATTGCTTTTTCATGTTATATATTCAACATAAGCCATATCCTGTCTGTCATACAAGACCTAAAAAAGATACTTCCTAAAGCGGTTATAATTCTCGGCGGGCCGGAGGTATCCTATAACGCCGAGGATGTTTTATTGCGCAACAGTGATGTGGATTATGTAGTCTGTTCGGAAGGTGAAGAGCGTTTAAAACAGCTTCTCACTTGCATTATCCGCGGTGAAAGCCCAGACGGGATAGACGGTATCGCCTACCGCGAAAAGGGAGAAGTCAAATACAACCCGCCGATAAATTATATAAAAGACCTTGATACAATCGTTTCGCCTTATACTGATGAGATGTTGAAGGCCGCAAAGAACAAAATCGCCTATTTTGAATCGTCCCGCGGATGCCCTTTTAGCTGTGCCTACTGCTTGTCCGGCAGTTCGGGCGGCGTACGCCGTTTTTCCTTAAACAGGGTCAAAAGCGATCTTGAAAGGCTCATGTTGTCGGACGCACGCCAGATAAAATTTGTCGACCGGACCTTCAACTGCAATCCGTCCCGGGCGCGGGAAATAATTAAATTTATACTCAATATGTCAAAATCAGGCAAGGCGTCACAAAAAAATTATCATTTCGAAGCCGCTGCTGATTTGTTTGACGACGAGACGATAGAGCTTTTATCAACGGCGCCTGCGGGGCTTTTTCAGCTTGAAATAGGGATTCAAAGCTTCAACGAAAAAGCGCTTGCAGCTTCTGCCCGAAAAACCAATCTTGAACGTTGCAAAGACAATATCAAAAAGCTGGTTTCATGCGGCAATATGCACATTCACCTTGACCTTATCGCCGGCCTACCCTACGAGGATTTTAAAAGTTTTAGCCAAAGCTTTGATAAGATCTATGAACTATCACCGCACTGCATACAGCTTGGATTTCTAAAGCTGCTGCACGGTTCAGCTTTGCGCAATGACGCTTCCAAATATGGATATGTATTTTCAGAACAGCCGCCCTATGAGGTGCTCAGCACGCCCTGGCTCAGCTATGACGACATTCTCGTCCTCAAAGGCGTGGAAGCGGCAGTGGACGTTCTTTACAACACCGGTAGATTTTTTCATTCACTTACTTATATTATATCTAAGTTGGAATCCGCTTTCAATTTCTTTTTGAAATTTTCGCAAATTTTGCAGGAATTTTATCCAGAAGGCTATGGGATTCCGTCCCGCGAGCTTTATAAAATGCTGCTGAATTTCGCTAAAGAATTTTTGCCGTCTGACTACAACACTATAAATGAATTGCTGAAATTTGACTTCTTCATCTCTGACAGCTCATGCAACCCGCCAAAAGCACTTGAAAGGCACAGTCTGCCCAACGCCCGAGAGCTTTATGCCGCTGAAAGGAGCAAAGGGCGCGTTCATTTCGAGCGCTTTTCGGTAAATCCGCTCGAGCCTTCTTCAAAGGTGCAGACCGATATTAAATTCGACTATACTACAAAAAATCCCGTCACGGGGCATTATGGGTATACATTTATTTGATTCGATCCTGATATTATGTAAACTTGCCGTTGGTTTATTCTTCGCCTGCCGGTTCATTCCGACAATCTTTGAAGCTTTGCAAAATCGGTAATGACAATCCTGCCGCGCTCAAGCCTCACAGCGCCGTCGTTTTCAAAGTATTTCAGCAGCCTGCTCACAACCTCCCGCGCGGTGCCGAGGTTTTTCGCAATCATTTCGTGGGTTACGCTGAGGCTCTCAGATTTTGTCAGTTCGGATTGCCTAAGCAGGAAACCAGCTATGCGCTGCCCCACATTTTTTGAAACGAGCTGCTCCACCACCCACATAACTTCAGAGAAGCGCTTTGACATCAGGCTCACTTCAAAGTTCCGCGCCTCGCTGTTGTTTTTTGCAATCTGTTCCCACGCGGCCGCCGGTATGGTCATTACCGTGCTGTCCTTTTCGGCCTCAAGTATTATTTCAAATGTGATATTGTGCAGTATACATGACGCGGTCAGCAGGCAAACGTCCCCGGGCATAAGGCGGAAAAGCGTTATCTCTTTGCCGTCAGCCGTTTCGAAAAAGGCCCGCAGGCAGCCGCTTTTGACAAACGCAAGGCCTTTGCACTCATTCTTTCCGCTCAAGATTATGCTGCCCTTGGGATAATGTTCGTTTGAAGCGCTTTCAATGCGCTCAATTTCAGTGTCTTTTAAAAAAGGCAGATGTTCTCTTAAGTACCTGATATCATTATCGCTTAGCATATGGTTCCTCCTTTGCTTGCCTGCGGTTATGGGAAATCATCTGTTGGCTTTATATTAGCACATAATAGCCCATTTTGGTGTCAATTATCGGTATCGCGGCGAAAATACAAGCTCATTTATAAACAACAGTTGGGTGATGCAGTACCAAACTGCATCACCCTTTTGTTCTGCTGTATGATACATGCCGATAACTGGTTTTGCCGTCAGAATTTTATGCCGCTGTAGGCCTTTTCGAGGATATCGCAGGATTTGTTAAACTGTTCCATTTCCTCATCGGTCAACGATAGCTCAATGATACCTTCAACGCCCTTCCTGCCGACAATGCACGGTACTCCGGCGTAAACGCCGTGTCTTCCGTATTCACCGTCGAGCATTGTGGAAACGGTAAGCACGCTGCTTTCGTCGCCGAAAATCGCCTTTGTTATGCGCACCATAGCCATGCCGATTCCGTAATATGTCGCTTTTTTGGCCTCGATTATCCTCTGCGCCGCGTTTTTGACCTCTTGCGTTATCGCTTTCATATTATCGCTGCAATACCGGCCCTTCGACTCGGCGCAGATTTGCATAACCGGCTTTGTGGCTATATACGCCTGGGACCACGGAATGAACTCGCTGTCACCGTGTTCGCCCATTACAAAGGCATGCACGTTTCTCGGGTCCACCTTGAAGTACTCACCGAGCAGATATCTTAAACGCGCCGAGTCAAGCGTTGTCCCAGTGCCTATGACCTTGCTGCGGTCAAAAGAGGACAGCGTTTTTGTCACGTGAGCCATGATGTCAACCGGATTCGTCGCTATCAGGAAAATGCCGTTGAAGCCCGACTTTACAACAGGGCCGACAATTGTATTAAAAACAGCAGTGTTGCGCTGCAAAAGGTCTATTCTGGATTCGCCCGGCTTTTGCGCGACGCCGGCCGCTATCGCAACAATATCGGCATCGCTGCAGTCGCTGTAATCACCGGCGTAAATCCGCATATGAGAACCCGAAAACGCAAGGCCGTGGTTAAGGTCCATAGCTTCGCCCTCTGCCCGCTTCTTGTCTATATCAATAAGAACGAGTTCATCACAAGCATTCTGGTTCAGAAGGGCATAGGCATAACTCATACCGACAAAACCAGTTCCGACAATAACAACTTTTCTGTTATCTTTCATCTAACCCCGTCCTTTCCTTTTTTTCTATTAATATTATACCATTTTGGTATACTTTTTCAAGTGCTTTAGAACATCTTCCCAAAAAAATTTCCGAAATTTATTTTGTACCGAAAAACCGGCCTTACACGCCAAAAAGCAAAAAGCGCAGCTTTAAAAAACAAAACACCCGGCTTTAAGTTGGCCGGGTCCTTATGCCATATTACATTATTCTTTGGAGCCGTTTCCGAATAGTCCGGTGAGCTGCTGGGTAATCTCGGTTTGAGGGCCCTCCGCTTCAAATACCCTTAATCCTGCTTTTGCTGCCATCCGGACCTCCGGCTCAGTATACATTCCCATTTTTATATAATTCCCGTTTTTATCCTTGATCGCGTATTTTTTCTTCACCCCTTACACCACTCCTTATTATGATGATTAATTTGAATGTTATCAGTTGGGCCGCTTAGATATTTTAAAAATGTGTTCCGAAATATTGCTCGCTTCGTGAAATATTATGTGCAAATATAATAATTAATAACCGCTTTAGCAAAATATTTCTGTCTATTTATATTAATTATTGCTGATACGCTGTAGGATTGCCGGCCCTTCTTTGTAAATCATATTTACAAAGCTACCAATTATTACAGTTAGTTCTCGGTCGCTGTAACAGTGCCATTATATGCAGCAAAACATAAAATAGTAATACCGTCCGCCGATTTTTAATGCCCGTCCGCTTCTGCCGTTTTTGGGTTTGCTCGGGCATTATCTGTCCGGAAACAATATCAAAAGGGGGAAAATACAATGACTGACAGAAAAACAATGTCGAGAAAAGACATTATGAAAAGTTCCCACACCGCGGTATTTCCCCGAAAATTTTCTTCAAAACTAACCTACAAAGGCGTTCCTGTCATAGAAATATCTGTTTCGTATCCGCATGTGGAGGTATACGGCAACCCGCGGGTTTCGCAGCATTTAAGCTATTTCTACCGCAGCAGCGCCAAGCGCTATTATGACAAAGCGTCCCATGAGCTTTATGATGCGGCTGTCGAGGAATACTTAAGTTCGGCAAAGCAGCACTACCCTTTCAGGCCGTTTAAAGTAATCCAGGATTTTGACGTGCCATATAACAAAAATAACCTGCTCAGTATCTGCTGCGAGCGCTGCGAATATACTTCCGGCGTGCACGTCAGCGCCGAAAAGTCCGCGGATACATATTTGACAACCACCGGCAGGCGCATGAAACTCGAAAACTTCTTTGAAGATTCTTATTACAAAAGCGTTATTTTTGAAAACATAACATCTGAAATTAAGCAGCAGAAAGAAGGTGGCTGTCTCCATTACTTTGACGACTATCTGAAGAATGTTTTCCGCTTTTTTGACGAGAATAATTATTATCTGGCTGATTCCGGTTTTGCAGTGTTTTACCAGCCGCACACGATTGCCGATTATGCGCTGGGTATACCTTCTTTTATTATTCCATATGAAAATTTTGGCGCAAGTCTCAAACAGCATTTGTTCAGATAGCTTAAAATTCTTTGCTCTTTAGATGCAAAAATCCGTTAAAAAACAGAAAAATCGCATTTTTCGTACTTTTTTTCACTTTTAGCTTTACCTGACTTGACAAAAGTGATATAATCTTCCGGAGAAATTTCGGAGGTGTAAAATCTTGGGAAAGGAAATTATTCAAGTTGATCAAAAGGTACCGATTTTAAAAGGTATCCCGCTCAGTATCCAACATATGTTCGCTATGTTCAGCGCTTCTGTTCTCGTTCCTACAATATTCCATATTAATCCCGCAATCGTACTTTTGATGAACGGTATAGGAACATTGCTTTTCATTCTTATTACAAAGGGCAAAGCACCCGCTTATTTAGGTTCAAGCTTTGCATTTATTTCACCGGTTCTTATTATTCTCGCAGATAAAACTAAAGGTTTCTCTCATGCTTTAGGCGGATTTATAGTTGTCGGCGCTTTGATTTGCGTGTTGGCAATTGTAATCCGCTTTTTTGGAACCAAATGGATTGATATAGTGTTGCCGCCCGCTGCAATGGGCGCTGTCGTCGCACTTATCGGACTTGAACTTGCCGGCAGCGCTGCTTCAATGGGCGGACTTATTTTATCAGATACTTATAAAGCCATCGACTGGCGCAATGTGGTCGTTTTTATCGTAACGCTCGCTATAGCTGTATTCGGTTCAGTCCTATTCCGGAAATTTTTCTCCGCGATACCTGTTCTTATCGCCATTATCGGCGGATATCTCATATCATGGCCGCTGGGGCTTGTGGATGTAACGCCAATACAGAAGGCGCCTATATTCTCAATACCGAATTTTTCAACACCTGTGTTTGATATAAACTCGATAATAATAATCGTTCCGGCAACGCTCGTCATTGTTTCCGAACACATAGGCCATCAGCTCGTGACAAGCGAAATCGTCGGGCGCGACCTTATAAAAGACCCCGGACTGCACAGGTCACTTTTGGCAGATGGTATATCCACCATGCTTTCCGGTTTCTGCGGTTCAGTTCCTACAACAACATACGGTGAAAACATCGGCGTTATGGCCATCACAAAGGTTTACAGCGTATATGTCATCGGAGGCGCCGCAGTATTCTCAATGGTCATCTCATTCCTCGGCAAAGTTACAGCCGCAATTCAGACGATACCGTCACCGGTTATGGGCGGCGTCAGCTTCCTGCTCTACGGTATGATCGCAGCATCCGGTCTCAGGATCCTTGTCGACGCAAAGGTCGACTACAGCAATTCGAGAAATATCGCCTTGACCGCAGTTGTTATGGTCACAGGCCTTTCCGGCGCGTTCATCCAGCTCGGCTCAGTACAGCTCAAAGGTATGGCACTCGCCGCTGTCGTCGGTATGGTCATGAGCCTTATATTCTATGTCCTCGACCACTTTCATCTCACAAACGATTACGAAGAATAACTTTTCATTAATAAAAAACGGGGCATATGCCCCGTTTTTTATTTGCTTTTTCAAAATAATAGCCGTAATATTGCGGCGCTTTAAACACAAAATATTTTTGCGGCGATGTGCCGCGGCGTAATTTTAATAAGGTTGGGTGGTTATCATGCCGAAAAGAAAAATTTCGCCGAAAACCCAGCACCTTAAAGATATTATCCGAAAGCCAAAGGGCACTTATAAAAAAGCGCCGCATAGTCCTAAATAAAACAAACCGGGCGGGGAAAACCCTGTCCGGTTTTTAAATTAGAATTCAATTTTGCATTTATTCATCACTGCACGCATGGTTTCGCCAGCTTTTGCCTTGATAAGCAGCTTGGCGCTTCCGTCGTAAGGGGTCGCGTCCCTGTTGATAATAACGATATTCTCGCCGCGGAAATACCTTATAAAGCCTGCTGCGGGATAAACGGCAAGGCTTGTTCCCATAATCAGCAGCATGTCGGCATTTATAATCTCATTTGCCGCCTTTTCCATAACGTCCTCGTCAAGGGGCTCTTCATAGAGCACCACATCCGGGCGC
>ENA-UPSB01003890-UPSB01003890.1-bioreactor-metagenome-genome-assembly--contig:-NODE-3890-length-10827-cov-5.510026_pt1 | contig 10827 bp, 11 predicted proteins | sample MGYA00238182_ERZ773286 | MGnify/ENA primary metagenome ERZ773286 (study PRJEB29026, sample SAMN07631240) | bioreactor metagenome | isolation source: Switchgrass digestor | place: USA: Dartmouth... | reverse complement strand
GAGCATCCTCAGACAATAGCATTGATTCTTTCATACCTAAAGCCACAGCAAGCATCAGTAGTACTCTCAGCTCTTCCGCAGGAAAAGCAGGCTGATGTGGCCAGAAGGATTGCAATCATGGACAGAACTTCTCCTGAAGTTATAAAAGAAGTAGAACGGATTCTTGAGAAAAAACTGTCTTCCCTTGTGACAGAAGATTATACAATTACAGGTGGAGTACAGTCCATTGTTGATATATTGAATAATGTTGACCGAGGAACTGAGAAATACATAATGGAAGTTATTGAAATCGAAGACACCGATCTTGCAGAAGAGATCAAAAAGAGGATGTTTGTATTTGAAGATATTCTTACTTTGGACAACCGTTCAATTCAAAGGTTCCTCAGGGAAGTCGACAACCAGCAGCTTGCTATTGCCCTCAAAGGATCCACTGAAGAAGTTCAAAGGGTCATTTTCTCCAATATGTCCAAACGCCTTGCTGAGATGATAAAGGAAGACATGGAATTCCTCGGGCCTGTCCGGCTTAAGGATGTGGAAGAAGCCCAGCAGAAGATTGTCAATATTATACGTAAGCTTGAAGATGCTGGTGAAATTGTAATATCCAGAGGCGGAGGAGATGAAATAATTGTATAACAGAGTGTTCAAGAATTATCAGATAAATGTGGGAAACCCGTTTCAAATAAAGGCAACGGCAGAAAGCAATACGCTGAAGCTGGTCAGATCTTTGCAGGCGGAGGAAGAAAAGGAAGAGATCTATAAAAGCTCTGTTGATATTGAAGAAACGATCTCCGAGGAAGACCATGATGATTTGATTGCAAAGGCAAGGGAAGAAGCAGAAAGGATAATGGAGGGAGCCCGCCTGGAGGCTGAAGAACTGATCCGGGAAGCTCAGGAGGAGTTGGAGAGGCTAAAGGTTTCAGTAGAGGAAAAAGCAAAGGCTAAGGGCTATGAAGATGGAATTAATGAAGGACGGAAAAAGTATGAAAAGCTTATCAAAGAAGCAGAAATGATAAAAGAAAAGGCAGAGGCCGATTACATCAAAGCTATGGACGGGATTGAGGCGGATGCTGTTGATATCATAATAGATATTGCTAAAAAGGTCATAAGTACTGAAATAAGGTCAGACAGGGGTTATATTTTAAACCTGTATAAAGAAGCCGTAAGGAAGTGCACAAGCAAGGGAAACATTGTCTTGAGGGTGTCTGCTGAAGACTATGATATTGTGGAATCCCGCAAGAGCGAGATCTTATCCGTGGTAGAAGGATTGGATAATCTTGATATCAAAAAAGATCTTTCTTTGAAAGAAGGGAGCTGTCTGGTAGAAACCCAGTTTGGAAGTGTAGATGCAGGGATTCAAACTAAGATTGAAAAAATAGAGAAAGCTTTCAGGCAAACATTGGGAAGATGAGGTCAGAGAATCTATAATGGAAGCACATGGTTTGAAAGTAGATCTAAGCAGGTACAGGAGATTGTTGGAAAGTTCCGATTTTATCGAATATAGGGGCAAGGTTTCAAAAGTAGTCGGGCTGACAATCGAATCCGACGGCCCGGAGGTAAACATAGGAGAGTTATGCAAACTAAGCACCACAAAAGGCAGTGAAGTAATAGAAGCGGAAGTGGTAGGTTTCAGGGAAAACAAGGTACTTCTGATGCCTCTGGGAGATATGAAGGGAATCGGTCCCGGAAGCAATGTAATCGCCACCGGTACCCAGCTCAAAGTAGGTGTAGGAAAAGAGCTGGTGGGCAGAGTATTGGATGGCATGGGAAATCCCATAGACGGTAAAGGTGCGCTGAAGATAGAGAAGTACTACCCTGTGGACAACAAACCTCCCCATCCTCTGCAGAGAAAAAGGATAAGGGATCCGCTGCCCCTGGGAGTCAAGGCTATAGATGGGCTGCTGACCGTGGGAAAAGGTCAGAGAATTGGAATATTTGCTGGAAGCGGTGTAGGAAAGAGTACGCTTCTGGGTATGATTGCCAGAAATACAAAAGCTGACATAAATGTCATCGCATTGATTGGTGAAAGAGGAAGAGAGGTCAGGGAGTTCCTCGAAAAGGACCTTGGAGAAGATGGTTTGGCCAGGACTGTAGTGGTGGTTGCCACGTCTGACCAGCCGGCATTGATAAGGCTAAAGGGTGCCATGCTTGCTACGGCGGTAGCAGAGTATTTCAGGGATCAGGGCAAAGACGTATTGCTTATGATGGATTCTCTTACCCGTTTTGCAATGGCGCAAAGGGAAGTCGGGCTGGCGATAGGAGAACCACCGGTTTCAAGAGGCTATACACCGTCTGTATTCTCCACTTTCCCGAAATTATTGGAGAGGGCAGGCAATTCTGAAAAGGGATCAATCACAGGACTGTATACCGTTCTGGTGGACGGAGATGACCTTACAGAACCTGTTACAGATACAGCAAGGGGTATATTGGACGGGCATATCGTATTGTCCAGGGAGTTGGCCAACAGAAACCAGTATCCGGCAATAGATGTGCTGGCAAGCGTAAGCAGGGTTATGTCCGATATCATTACTCCGGAACATAAACGAATAGCAAATGAAATCAAGAAAGTCATGGCGATATATAAAAATGCGGAAGACTTGATAAATATTGGAGCTTATACCAAGGGAAGCAATGAGAAAATTGATTATGCCATTGAGGTAATAGACAATATAATAGGCTTTTTGGAACAGGAGACTCAGGATAAATTTACATATGAAGAGGTTATGGACTTGCTGGGCAAAGTATTGAAATAGCCCGGAACAACCGATGGCTGTTCTGCGGTGTTGTGTACATGAACCGGCAAGCCAGAAGCATAAGTTAAGCGTGGGGTTAAAATGCCTAAATTTGTTTATAAGTTTGAGACTATTTTGGACTTGAAAGAGCAAATCGAAGATAACCTAAAGAACGAACTGGGGAAAGCATACAGAAAGTTGGAGTTTGAAAAGGATAAGTTGATGTCCCTGGAAAATGAAAAAAAGGAATTGGTTACCGAGCTTGTATCCAAAACCTCTGATGGAATTCCGGCAGGTAAGATCAGGGAATATGGATCATACCTCGGAGTGGTCAGGGAACGGATCTGGCACCAGCAAGAGAGTGTAAATTATGCCCAGTGCAATGTCGATAAATGTAAGGAAAGGCTTATAAAAGCAGTTCAAGAGAAAAAGATGTTTGAAAAGCTCAAGGAGAAGCAATACAGAGTTTATATGAAGGAGCAGTTCAGGCAGGAACAAAGGCTTACGGATGAGATTGTAAGCTATAACGAGGCAAGGAAAACCTCACCCGTCTCAACAGGTGGAAACCAGTGATTCTGTTTCAAAACACGCATAATTCTTTTGTTTATATTTTACTAATTTCATAAATATTTACGCAGGGGATAAAAATGGCAAAGATAATAAACAGCACAAAAACAAACATGAACACAAAAACGGATAACCAAAAAGAAAAAATTGATAATCAGAAAGATAAAAAGAACAAGATGAATCAAAGAATGAAAAGCGTATTGCTTGGCCTTGCAGCCTTTCTGGTGGCTACGGCAATAATGGCTGCGATTTTCGGAGGGGCTTTTTATTTTATTATACACAATAACATAAACGGCCTGGCTGACAGGTACAGGGAACAAATCATGTATATGCCGCTGTTAAGGCTGGCTCTTCCGGAACCTCCCGATCCTGAGGATCCCAAGTACATGACAGAGGATCAGCTTAAAGATAAATACAATGAGCTGAGAAAAGAAAGAGATGCACTTAAGAATCAGATTGAAGAACAGAAAAAAACCATTAATGAGCTTGAAAAGCTTAAGGAAGATTATAACAGCCTGGAAGAGAAGTATGAAAGCCTCAAAAAAGATGTAGAGGCAGAGAGGCTGGTGCTCAATGAAAAACAAAAGCAGTTAGAAGAGGACAAGAAAAAATTCGATGAGATGGTAGTAAGTCAGGATACGACAGGGTTCAAGGAGTTTTTTGAAAGCATAGACAAAGAGACGGCTGATGCCTTATACGCACAAATAGTAAAGCAGGAAGCCGAGGACGCTGAAGCCAAAAAGTTTGCCCAGATGTATGAGCAGATGGATCCTGAAGCAGTGGCTGATATTCTGGAACAACTGGGAGAAGAAAAGATAGATTTGATAATCGCCATACTTAAAAATATGAAAAAAGACAATTATGCAGCGGTTATGGAAGCTATGGAGCCAAAGTTTGCAGCAAAGGTAACTGAAGAAATGTCAAAGTTATATCTTAAGGAGCAGACTGACGCCCAATAGTTTACATAATATAAACTGTGAAAGGAGGTGAGAAGATGATAACACAGTTGTTTATGGTACCAGTAACAGGAGCAGCCAGAGTATCTTCCGACCGGAAAAAGACTGATACATCTTTCTCTTCCAATAAGCCCAGCCAGTTTGAAAGCATTCTGGGTGCAAGACTAAGCCGCAATGAAAACAGAAAAGCGAACCTTAAGTCTTCTGTGAAAGAGACATGCTACGAGGATGAAGAGAGGATAAGTTCCGTATCAAACCGGCAGGCCGGGGCAAGATCCGGTGTTATGAACACAAAAAGAGCAACGGATAGCAGCAAGGCAGAGCAAAAGGATGAGAATTATGAAGATTTAAATGTTAGCGATGAAGAAATGAACGCAAAAAGAGAAACTTCTTCAAACCTGTTGAATATTGCAGGTATTCTGGCTCCAATCATGAACATGGATTCAGAAGAGCTTGTACTGTTGTTTGACAGTGCCGGTATAGAACTATCGGATTTGGCTGGCGGAGCAGATGTACAGGAGATGGTATCAAAGCTTTCAGAACTGTTGGGATTAAACGAAAACCAGGAAAGAATCCTGACAGAATTGCTGAGCATGGCGGAGGGCCTGCAGGCAGGTCAGACCTTGAACGGCGGCATGGAGCAGGAAGCTGGTTACATCAGTGGGAATAACAACTTTGTGAGAGTCGAACATGACGATTTTACTGTGATTAACCAGAAAGACTCTGTTGACTTGACAGAAGTAATTGCCAAGTTTAAAGCGCAACTGGAACCAAAAAGCATGATCAACGATGCTGCAGAAGCAAGTGTTCCGGAAGACGTGGAGCCCATGCTGTTGGATGAGAAGGACAACTTGGATGAAGCAAACATTTATGAAGCTGCCGAACAGGTAGTGGTGCCTGCAGATACAGAGCAAAGCAGTGAAATTGAAAACTTTAACGAGAAATCGGGAATGGATGGAAATCCAGGGAAAAAACCAACTGTTGATGTATCAAAGTCTGATATAAACACAGAGGAAGATTTTAGCAACGAATATAATTCCTTAATAGCAAGCATGACATCAGGTAATGCCGAAAAAACAGGCTTTGATGCCGGGCCGGTACAAGTGTCGGAAAGCTTTGGAGCAAAAAACGATGGTATTTTGTCCCAGGTCATGGAAAAGGCAAAAGTTGTGTTAACCGAAGACAAATCCGAAATGGTGGTGGATTTGAAGCCGGATCATCTTGGCAAGCTTTCGCTGAAGCTTATAACTGAAAATGGCATAGTGATGGCAAAATTCACCGCAGAGAGCCAACAAGTCAAGGAAGTTCTTGAAGCCAATATGCAACTGTTAAAAAGCGCTCTCGAGAAGCAGGGTTTTGTAGTACAGGGTTTTGATGTCTCCGTCGGACGGGATTCCAACAATGAGTCTGAAAAAAGAAATCTCACCGGTGACAGGCTCAAAACTTACGGTATAAGAACCAAAGCCACCACGGGTATGACGGTGGGTGTGGCTGCAGTAATGGACATACCTGATGCTGTCAACCCATATATGATAAGCGGCAGCAGCATAGACCTTACTGCATGAACAGTGAAAAAACTGTAAAGGAGGTGTTACAGTGGCGGTCGACCAGGTGACAGATCGGAAAACCATTCAGCAAATAATTGAAGAATCATCCACAAAGACCAGTACCAGCCGAAACACGGGCGAACTTGGAAAAGATGATTTTTTGAACCTGCTTATCACCCAGTTGAAATATCAGGACCCCCTGAATCCGGTGGATGATAAGGAATTCATAGCACAAATGGCACAATTCAGCTCATTGGAGCAAATGCAGAACATGAACAGCACTCTCACCAAATCACAGGCTTTTTCCCTTGTAGGAAAGCACATAACTGCCAACATTTCAGATTCGGATACTTATGAGGTTAAGGTGGTAAGCGGTGAGGTTACCAGCGTGAAAATGAGCAACGGGAAAACGTATGTGGTGGTGGATGGACAGGATATATCATTGGATCAGATTACCGATGTAACAACGGCAGATTTAGCTTATCTTCCAAGCCTTGCCGAATACACCGGACTAATTGGGTATGATGCCGTAGGTATAATTTACGACAGTGATTCTTCCGATGCAATAGGCATCAAGGGATATATTAAAGCTATACAAATGGGAATCTACGAGAATTATGCAGTAATGGACGGTGTTGAAGCTGAAATATCCGGAGTTATCACCAGCAATGGTGACCGTTATTCCAGCCCGGACAGGATAAGAGAATATCTGAATGCTCATATGCCTCCGGCGGAAGAACTGGTGACTGTTATAATAACAGACAGTACCGGCAGCAAAAATGTTCCGGTTACTGCAAAACTCAGAAGCTATACAGAAACTGACGGAAAATTCAAACTCGTTCTCGACGAGGTATTGGCCCCTGTTAACGGAATAACAAAAGTGACGGCTGCAACTCGAAATACGGCTGAAGAAAGCCTTTCTGAGACGGAGAACTCAGTTGTTGAATAAACAGGAGGTATCTCTATGGTAACGAATTTCAACCATATTAACCATATGGGCAGAGTTACAGACAGCAGCCAGGCTACCCCGGTCACTAAAAGACAGGTAAATGACGGAAGCAGCTTTGAAAAAATCCTGAAGGAGAAGCTGGAGGGTAGTCATGACATAAAGTTTTCCAGACATGCCGAGATGAGGATGCAGATGAGAAACATACATCTTACCGAGCTTCAAAAGGATAAGATAAGCAAGGCCATCGACAAGGCCGAGGGCAAAGGGGTAAGGGATTCCCTGGTGCTGATGGACAATCTTGCCTTTGTGGTTAATGTTAAAAATCGCACCGTGATTACTGCGGTAAGCAGCAGTGAACTGAAAGAAAATGTATTTACCAACATTGACGGAGCTGTATTTGCATAAGAAATGCTCTTTTCGGTTCAATATGCAAACCGTAAAATGTGCAACCAATGAAAAAATAGTATACGCAGCTGGACCCATTCGGGAGGCTGCCTATTCCTGAACGACGGACGGAATAGATAGAGAACGAAGGAGGTCATTTAATTATGATGAGATCGATGTTCTCTGGTGTATCAGGCCTAAGAGCACACCAGACAAGAATGGACGTCATAGGTAATAATATTGCAAACGTGAATACCGTGGCTTTCAAATCAGGAAGGGTTACTTTTCAGGAAGTATTCAGCGAGACGTTGAAAGGTGCCAGCTCGCCGAATCTGGATACAGGCCGGGGAGGTACAAATCCGATGCAGATAGGCCTGGGTCTGGGCGTTAACGCAATAGATACGATCATGACCAGGGGAAGCGTGCAAAGGACCGACAATCCTACAGACCTGGCGATTGAAGGAGAAGGCTTCTTCATCGTAAGGGGAGGAAGCGGCGATTCATACAAGTTTACCCGGGCAGGTAATTTCATACTGGACAGATTGGGCAACCTGGTGACAGAAAGCGGGTTGAATGTGCTTGGATGGGAACCGATATTAAATCCAACTACCGGTGAGTATGAGTTTAATTCCGAAGCAGAACTGGTGGAGCTGAACTTGCTGAATAAGCAGATTATAGAGCCAAAAGCAACAACCAGAGCAGTTCTGCAGGGAAATCTGGACGCAGGCTATCAGGAAAAAGAGACATTTTCAGTGCCCATAACCATATATGATACCCTGGGAAATGCCCACGACGTGAAAGCTATATTTACAAAAGGAACGACAACACAAAACAGCACTACGTGGACTGTGTCTTTTACATCAGACAGCGGGCAAATAAACAAGACAGCAACCCTGACTTTTGGTTCCAATGGAAGACTGACATCAACTGAAAATATAGTGGAACTGGAATTGGCATTGAACGGAAACCGCGGGGTTGAAAATCCAAAGTTCACTGTTGATCTTTCAAACATTACAATGTATGCATCGGATTCATCAGTAAAGGCAAAGGCTGTAGACGGATATAAAGCAGGAACGTTGTCCTCATTCAGCATAGGCTCGGATGGTATAATAACCGGTATATACAGTAATGGCGAACAACAGCCGTTGGGAATGATAGCGCTTGCCACCTTTAGCAACCCGGCCGGCTTGCAGAAAGTGGGAGATAATCTGTACCAGGTTACCACCAACTCCGGGGATTTCAGCAAAGCAGTAAAGCCCGGTGTTGACGGAGCAGGCATGCTGAATCCAGGCACCCTGGAAATGTCGAATGTAGACCTTTCAAAGGAGTTTACTGAAATGATAGTAACTCAGAGAGGTTTCCAGGCCAACAGCAGGATAATAACCACTTCCGATGAAATGCTGCAGGAACTGGTTAATCTGAAGAGATAATATAAAAAGCGGAGAAATTAAAAAGATAGTAGATTAATGATAAGAAAGAGCAGGAATTCTGCCGAAGAATCTAGAATAAAATAAGCTATGTCTCAGGCTGCAGGCAAAAGTGTTTGCAGCCTGAGAAAATAATATATTGAGTTTTGGATAATATATTGAGTTTTGGGCGCAAAGATATTATCATATATACATATAGAATCATACATACATATGAAAAATGTTGAAAAATATCAGTACAGATAGATGCTGAATCTGAACGGACCACGATGTTAGAACAATATTTAATGTTTTACAGTTTTTTGTAAATAATTTCGCAATGAAAGAAATAGAAAAAGCACTAAATAATTTTCAAAAGATAAAGGGGGCCTAACTTTGGAAACTAAAAACAAGGCTTTTACCATAGTTCTTCTGGTAATTGTAGCAGTTCTTGCATTAAGTCTTTTGATACTGGCAATAGTCTTCTTTACTGGTAATGGTAATAACACTGCCAATAATAATACAAGTTCTAAAGAACAAGTTATTACTGTCCCTTCAGACGATGAACTGTCTTCCAAGCTTTTATACGGAGAAGAGTCTGCTCTGTTGAACCTTAAGAATGAAAACAAAAAGTCCTCAACACCGCCTGTTATTAAGATTAATATTGAGCTTTTATATTACAAGAAGGTAAAAGGCGTAAACACCGAAGAAAAATTGGAAATGTATGACAAGAGGATAAAGGAACTGGTTAGTACATATTTTCAGAACATGACTATTGAAGAAGCTATGGATCCTGAAACCAAACAGAAAGCCAAGAATGATCTTATTAACGGCATTAATGAAATGCTACTTGAAAATACGGGCATAAATAAGCCTATTATATATAATGTTGTTTTCAGTGAGTGGTTCTATACATAGGGGGTGAGTTAATAAGTGGGGGAAATACTATCGCAAAGTGAAATAGATGAACTTCTAAAAGCTTTAAATACCGGCGAACTTGATGTGGATAAGATACAGGATAATAGTCAGCAAAAAAAGGTAAAAACATATGATTTTTTCAGACCCAACAAATTTGCCAAAGACCACATAAGAACTCTCCGCATAATTAATGATACCTATGCAAGGCTTGTAACCAATTTTCTCTCTGGATACCTGAGAAATTTGGTTCAGGTTGAAGTTATTGAAGTTCAGCCCATGTCATATTCTGACTTCAGCAACTCCATAGCCAATCCGGCAATACTGGCTATAGTTGATTTCAACCCATTATCCGGAACCATAATACTTGAAATGGATCCCAACATTTCCTTTGCTTTGGTTGACAGGATTCTGGGAGGCAGGGGTGCTGCGCTGGAGAAAATCAGAGGTTTTACCGAGATTGAACTGGCGATTATTGAAAGAGTTGTAATTCAGATGCTGAATTTGATGTCAGAGCCATGGGAGAACGTGATAAAATTAAGACCAAGGCTGGAGAAGATTGAGACGAATGCCCAGTTTGCCCAGATCATTTCGCCCAATGAAACAGTGGCTCTTGTTACTTTAAAGGCAAATATAGGGGAAGAAGATGGTTTCATAAACATATGCATACCATATATAGTCGTTGAGCCTATAATATCAAAGCTGAGCACCAGATACTGGTTTACCAGACTGGAAAAAGAATCGACCAAGGAAACCAAAGAAAATATAAAAAGCAGGATTGAAACCGTTAAGGTGCCGGTGAGAGCAATACTGGGAAGTTCAACAATTCCATTGTCAGATTTCTTAGAATTGCAGGTTGGTGACGTGATTCCTTTGGATACCAAAGTGAATGGTGAGTTGAAAGTCCTTGTAGGTGATCTCGAGAAGTTTACTGCAATGCCTGGCGTGAAGAAGAATAAGCTGGCAGTAAAAATATTACGCGTTATAGATACGGAGGATGAATAAATGAGTGATATGTTAACTCAAGCGGAAATAGATGCTTTGCTCAATGGAACTCCAGTTGCATCATCCGGTGAAAATGGAGGTACAAAAGCGGTTTTGTCTCCGGAGGAAATTGATGCTATAGGTGAAATAGGAAATATAAGCATGGGGACATCGGCAACTACGCTTTTTACCTTGTTGGGACACAAAGTTACAATTACAACTCCAAAAGTTGAAGTAACAAACTGGCAAGAAATGGCCAGCAATCATTCAACCGGTTATGTTGCTGTCAAGGTGGAGTTTACCGATGGAATGAAAGGAACGAATCTGCTGCTCCTGAAAGAAAGACCAGCTAATTAAAGTCAAGAGTTTATAATAAAAATTTTGAGAAAT
>ENA-UPSB01003889-UPSB01003889.1-bioreactor-metagenome-genome-assembly--contig:-NODE-3889-length-10828-cov-5.005569_pt1 | contig 10828 bp, 9 predicted proteins | sample MGYA00238182_ERZ773286 | MGnify/ENA primary metagenome ERZ773286 (study PRJEB29026, sample SAMN07631240) | bioreactor metagenome | isolation source: Switchgrass digestor | place: USA: Dartmouth... | reverse complement strand
CGCACCTGAACGCCGTTGTACACTTTGGTCAGGCAGCCGATCAGCGTGCCCCCGGCGGCCTGCACGCGGTCAATCACCGCCTGCTGCCGGGCGGCCAGGGTTTCCTGGTAGGAGCGCTGCTCGGCGGCGCTCATCGTCCCCGCGCCGCGCTCTAGCAGGTGGCGCGCCAGGGGAGCCTGCTCGAACTGCACGATCACTTCCACCGTGCGGTCGGCGAACTGCCGCAGGGCGTTCGGCAGCGGCCCGGGATAGTTCACAAGGAACTCGTCCAGCGTGATGCCCTGCAGCTGGTTGTAGATCTCGTCCGGGATGCGCTCCAGCGGCCGGGGCGGCCGTTCAGCCTGCGCGGCCGCCAGGGTGGGCGCGGCCGCGAGCGAGCTGACCACCAGCCCGACCAGGATAAGCAGCGAGACGAACAGGTTGGTTTTTCCAGGCATGGTCTCCCTCCTATGGCGAACACATATGACGGATGATCCAATGCCCAACCATCGGCCGCCCGATGACAGGGTCGGGCCGGGCCGGTGTTGCTTATGGCGCCAGGCGAGGCGGGTCGATGGATATATGGTTGAGCGTGAACAAAAAGATTGAGCCTTCCGGTTCTATCAATTTCCCCACAGTCCGTACCTGTCAGTATAGGCACCACCGGGAAGGCTGTCAAGAAATATTTATAAAAGCAATCAAGGATAGGTCATAGCTTCAGGCCCGTTAAAGCTGTCAGGGGCGGTCATATGACCGCCCCTGCGCTGTCTGAGAAGGAAAAGGTTACTTGCCGATCTGCGGGAGGAAGGTCTCCTTCGCTGCGCTGACCACTTCGGCGCGCATTCCGAACGCGTTGTGGTGGTGCAGCAGAAGGATTTCGGGCAGCTGCTTCCATCCGCTGACGTCGTACTCCACCGGGATGTAGTACTCCGGCAGGTCCACATACATGGGAACCCCTGCAGCCCCTTCTGAGAAGTCGAACGTCGGCGTGTTCATGTTGACGGTGTAGACATCGGAGAAGTCGATGACACCATCCATGTCTCTAGCCCACGTGATTACATAGAAGTCGAAGATCCCGTCGTCATCAACGAACCCATTCAGGTCGACCGGCAGTGTCATTACGTTGCTGTTGAGCAAAGACGTGTTAACCAGCCCCTGCGGGAGCCCGTTGATATCCCAAATCGAGGTAATCTCTCCGGCATTCATGTCTAACAGAATGGCTACTTGCTCGTCTATGTACTCGTCAACCGTCAGAATGCCAAAGTCGTAGTTGAACAGGTTGTAGTCATCCACCCCGTCCTGATCGGTGTCGATATAGATATCGAAGATCACCTCGTTGGGGTTGTTCCACTGACCATAGGTGGCGAAACCGAAGGTCAGCAGCGGAGGAAGATAGGTTTCGCTGTCTATGTAATTGTGGTTGACACTCACACCGACGTACTGGATGTCGGCGTAACTGACCAGGGGATCAGCATCCTGCGGATCGGTACCCACCAGGTGCAGCGGGGTAACCACCGAGACATATTCAAACTCCTCCTCGTCCTCGCTGGTGTTGAAGCCGATGCCATCCAGGTCGATGTAAGCCAGGCCCTGCTCACCTCGCAGCCGGAAACCGTCCCAGGCAGCGTCCATCTCAGAGGCCAGCTGCGGCGCGGCGTAGACCGGCAGGCGCTGGTACTCCTCGCCGTTGGCTAGGTGGATGTACCCGCCGATCTCGCCCATCCAGTAGCGGTAGCCGGTCATATCCAGGGTCGGGTCGTAGACGTCCTTCATGGCGTTCGCGTCAGCAGTGAGCTTGACGGAGAAGGTCGTCGAGCCGCCAGCAGGTACCACCAGCGGACCGGTCAGCGGGCTGCCGTTCGTGGCCGTCAGGGTGACTTCAACGCCCGGCATTTCCAGCACTGGCACATAAGAAGGCACCAGCGACAGCTGCTCGCCGGACTTGTTCACCACACGGATGGTCTTGCTGGCGGTGTAGGTGTCGGTGACCTCCGGCGCGCCGAAGGACACGCTAACCGCGTTCTTGTCATCCGCGTTGTAGAAGATGAAGTCCGCCTCAGCCGCGGCCTTTACGTCCACACGGCCGGCGCCGATGCGCGAGACGTTGTACAGCAGGCCGCTCTGGTTGGCGTCCGCGTAGAGCGGGTGGGTGGCGGTGTTCATCACCAGCGCCTTTAGCTCTTCGACCGTCCAATCCGGGTGGATTTCAGCCATCAGGGCCATCACACCGGCCATGTGCGGGGCGGCCATCGAGGTGCCGTTGTACACGGCGGCCTGGTTGCCGGTGCCCACAGCCGTGGAGGCGATGGTCATGCCCGGAGCGGTGATGTCCGGCTTCAGGAAGGCGTCACCCCGGCGCGGGCCGCGCGAAGTGAAGTAAGCGATCATGTCTTCCTGAGCCAGGTTGTAGCTGGGAACCGTATCAATATACTCATTGGTGAAGGTCACCTCAACCAGGCCCTCCGCCAGGGCGGCCTTGAGCAGGTCGCCCACAACCGGGGTGGTGACCACGCCCGGAATCTCGGCAATGCCGGTGATGGCGAAGTCCAGCACGGGGCGCATATCGGCCATGATGTAGCCGGCCGCCCCGGCATCGTACAGGTTGCCGCCGCGGACTACAGAACCGCACTCGTTGGTGACCCCGTCTTCCAGGTACGTCCAGTCGATCAGGACCGCCTTGCCGGTGAAAGACCCGTCCGGATAAGACCTGCAGGCGCCGGGGTTATCCGGGACGACGTCGCCGGCGTAGACCAGCTCCAGGGTGACGGGCTCCTCCATTGCACCCCAGTTATAGGCGTAGGAGAGATCGGCAGGCAGGACGGTGCCGGCGATGGTCTCGTCTTCCGTGTTATCGGTGACGACGAAGCCGTCCATCATGTCCAGTGGGTCGATAGAGGCGGCCGTGCTGATGGCGCCGGTGGCCACGCCCGGCGAGCCGGTGACGAAGAAGGAATCACCTTCATTGCCCGCGGAGGTGACCACGATCACGCCGGCTTCCACGGCATTGTTCGCCGCCACAGCCGAGCTGTCCTCAACCGAGCCGTAGGGCGAGCCGAGCGACATGTTGATCACGTCCACATGGTCGCTGAAGTCACCGTCGTCGTTCGGGTCCATGGCCCATTCAATGGCCAGGTCGGTCAGGTCGGTCGAGCCTGAGCAGCCGAAGACCTTCAGCGCGTATAGCGAAACCGAAGGGGCCACGCCCGGACCAATGGTGAACTCATTCAGGTCGAGGCCGGGTTCGTAGGGACCTTCGTAGGTCAGGCCGTCTTTGGTCACACCGTAACCGCCGATGGTGCCGGCTACATGCGAGCCGTGCCCGTTGCAGTCCAGCGGGTCAGGATCGGGGGAGGGTTCCGTTGGGCCGACATCTCCGCTGGCGTCGTAAAAATCGCCGGCGAAGTCCCAGCCTCCGATCACCTTCACGGTGGGGAAGTCGCCTTCTTCCTCAAAGGAAGTCGGGTCGTTCTCCCAGTAAGCATTCATATCGCCCGGGCCGCCGAAGTTGGCGTGCAGGTAATCGATGCCGGTGTCGATCACGGCCACGGTGATGCCTTCACCGGTGTAGCCATCCAGCATCTGCCAGACCTCGGGCGCGCCGATGGAGGGCACGGAGGAGGCATTGTCAATGGTCTTGGAGATCAGCGGGTGGATGGCCTTGACTCCGGGCAGTTTGGCCAGGGTGACCAGGTCGCTGGTGTCCTCAAGGAGCAGGGCGATGCCGTTGTAGGCGCGCTGCACCCGGTAGATTTCCTGGACATCCAGCTTGCGCGAGCGCACCTGGGCCATGAAATTCTCCTGGGCTTTGAGGATGCGATCCAGCTGGGCTTTGCCGGCGTCGATGGCGGCATCCAGACCCTGGGTCTTTTCCACCCGGCTGTAGACTCTGACGGCCGGCTGGTCAACCAGTTCGACCACCACTTTCACCGGTCCGGACTGGTTCACCAGGTCTTTGGAAATTTTGTCCAGCGCGATCTGGCCGTCCAGTTCCTTGGGAGTGAACCCCTGAGGGGTCAGCCGGCCTGATCCAGTGCCTTCCTGGGCCTGAATGCCGGCGCTCAGGGTCATGCTGAGCACCAGCAGAGCGGCCATCAAGGCTGAAAATACACGAAAGGTGCGGTTTGAGACAACCATGGAAATCTCCTCAGGCAGTGTCAGGTACGATGGAATCGACTGCGAAAACCAGTGGCAGTATGAGGGTCGCGGCACCTCCTTCGGTGAAGGTAGATTGTGTATTTGATGGAATAAGTGGAACTCCAGGGAACCAGGGTATCCCCCTTGGTCCTTATTATGGGACATTCTCGGGGAATGTCAAGTCTGGATGTGCAGTAAATTTACCGCCGGCGGGAGCCGCGTTACCAGTAATAGGATAAATTAGGAAGTGAGAAGGGGATAGAAAAAAAGGGGCGGCCGGGAGACCGCCCCTGATATCAGCAGGCGGTTACTTTTTTAGTTCTTCTTCCAGGATCTTGCGCGCCAGGGTGGGATCGGCCTTGCCGCGCATCTCGCGCATCACCTGGCCGACAAACCAGCCGATCAGCGTCTCCTTGCCGGCGCGGTAGGTCTCGACTTCTTTGGGATTGTTCTGCACCACTTTTTGAGCCACCTCGCGGATGGCGGCATCGTCGCTGACCTTGGCCAGGCCTTCCTGCTCGACGATCACCTGCGGGGCGCGGCCGCTTTCCTGCACCTTCCACAGCAGGCTCTTGCCGGTCGAGGTGTTGATGGTGCCGGAGTCCACCAGCTTGAGGATGCTGGCCAGGTAGGCCGGGGTCAGGCGCAGTTTGTCGGCGCTCAGGCTGCTTTCGCCCATAAGGCGCAGCACGTCGTTCATCAGGTAGTTGGAGACCTTCTTGGGGTCGCCGCCGTAGGCCTGCACGGCCTGTTCGAAGTACTCCGAGAGGTGGCGGTCGCCGGTCAGGATCTCGGCGTCGTACTCGGGCAGCCCGTACTGCTCCATAAATCGCTGGCGGCGCTGCAGCGGCAGCTCCGGCAGGCGGGAGAGCAGTTCCTGGCGGCGCTCCGGGGTCAGGCGGATGGGCAGCAGGTCCGGCTCGCGGAAGTAGCGGTAGTCGGCCTCGGTTTCCTTGGAGCGCATCTTGCGCAGCTCGGCGGTGGTCTCGTCCCATTCCAGCGTCCAGGCCTCGATGCGGTGCCCGGCTTTGACCTCGCGGATCTGGCGTTCGATCTCGTGAGCGATGGCGTCGCGCACGTTTTCGATCGAGTTGACGTTCTTGATCTCGGTCGTGGGGTTGAGGTAGGTCGCGCCAACCGGGCGGATGGAGACGTTGGCGTCACAGCGCAGGTGGCCCTTCTCCATGTCGGCCTCGGAGATGCCCAGCCAGCGCAGCAGCTGGCGCAGGCGAATCAGGTACTGGGCGGCCTCATCGGCGCTACGCAGGTCCGGTCCGGTGACCATTTCCACCAGAGGTACGCCGCAGCGGTTGAAGTCGATGTAGCGGCGTCCGTTGGCGTTCTTGGTCTTGCCGGCGTCCTCTTCCAGATGCAGCTTGTGGATGGTGACACGGCGGATGTAAGGCTCGCGGCCGCTGGCGGCGGGCATGGGCAGGTCCAGATAGCCGCCGTGGGCCAGGGACTGGTCGAACTGCGAAATCTGGTAGCCCTTGGGCAGGTCGGGGTAGAAGTAATTTTTGCGGTCGAAGAAAGACAGTTCCCGCACCTCGGCGCCCATGGCGGCGGCCAGCAGCACGGCCTTTTCCACGGATGCTTCGTTCAGCACCGGCAGCACCCCCGGCAGGCCCGAGCAGATCGGGCAGATGTTGGTGTTCGGGGGATCGTTCCAGGAGTCGGCCTTGCAGGCGCAGAAGATCTTGGTGGTTGTGTTCAGCTGGATGTGAGTCTCCAGCCCGATAATGGCTTCATACTCAACAGATTCGCTCATAGGTTCGCTCGCGGTACGGTAATGTTCTGGTTGAGCCGCTGCAGCACCTTCTCGCCGGTTAGCTCGCGGTAGGCGTCCGAGCCGATCCAGCGGGCGGTGCGGTCCGGGCTGGCTTTCAGCTCCGCGGCCAGCTGCACGGCGCGGGCATGCAGCCCGAGGCTGCGCTTGCCCATGTTACGCAAGGCCCAGTTGACGGCCTTTTTGACGAAGTTGCGCCCGTCCGTGCTGGCTGCGGAGACGGCGGCCAGGAAGGGTTCAAAGCGCTCGTCGGGGGCGGTTTTGTCATGCCAGGCCAGGGCGGCCATCAGCGCGAAGCCGCCCCGGCGGACAAACTCCTCCGGGCGTTTGCTCCATTCCAGGGCCTTGTCCCAGGCGTACGGGGTGCGGTCGAACAGGCTGGTGCAGGCCTGGTCGCAGATATCCCAGGAATTGAAGTCCGCCGCCCAGCGGTCCATCTGCTCCGGCGTCACTTTCGCCGGGTCGTCGATGAAGCAGGCCAGCAGGCGGGCTTCGTGAACGCCGGTCTCCCACAGCGCCAGGGCCAGGTCATGGTCGCCCTGCCAGCGGCGGGCCATGCGGCGCAGATCGTAGACAGAAATGCCCAGCGTGTTCTCGGGGTTGATGCCGTAGCGAGCCATCCCGGCCACATTTTCGGGGTTGGCCATCGATCTCAGTTCGGCCAGGATGGGCTCGACGTCCGTCATGCCTCAGGCCCCCATGGCCAGCACGGCCGGCCGGGCTTTGCGCCAGGGGTCGGACTCGGTGGCCATTTCATAGCTGCGGCCGATGGTGAACAGCCGGTCTTCCGAAAAGTCCGGGCCGAGCAGCTGGATGCCGATGGGCAGGCCTTCGGCGTCCAGGCCGGCGGGCAGGGTCAGGCCTGGGATGCCGGCGTGGTTGGCGGCCACGTTCAGCTGGTCGGCGTACTGCATCATGACCGAATCGCCGTAAACCGCGCCCATGGGGAAGGCGGGGGCCGGCGTGGTGGGGGTCAGCAGCGCGTCCAGGCGGTAGGGACCGGACGGGTCGAAAATGCGCTCGAAGTCCTGGCGGATGAGCGTGCGCACCTGCAGGGCTTTGCGGTAATACTGCTGGCTGTACTGGGCAGCCGAGACGTACATGCCCATCAGGATGCGCAGCTTGGGCTGCTGGCCGAACCCTTCGTTGCGGGTGCGGCGGTAGAGCAGGTTGAGGTCATCGTCCGGGCGGGCGGTGCGGTAGCCGTATTTCACGCCGTCGTAGCGGTGCAGGTTGGAGGCGGCCTCCACCCGGCTGATGACAAAGTAGGCCGGGATGCCGTAGCGCGTGTTGGGCATGGGCACGTCTTCAACGATCTCCGCGCCCAGCCCGGACAGGATTTCGGCCGCGCGGTAGACAGCGGCGGAAATTTCTTCTGGCAGCGGCTGCTCGCCGTACTCGCCGGTCTCCAGGTTGGGGTAGGTGATGCGCAGGTAATCGGGCGAGAGGCCGATGCGCATGCCGCGCACGCCGTCTTCCAGTTTGGCGATGTAATCGGGCACCGGGACGCGGGCGGCGGTGCTGTCATACGGGTCCGGGCCGGCCATGGCCTGCAGCATCAGCGCCGCGTCGGTCACGCTGCGGGCGATGGGGCCGACGCAGTCCAGCGAGGAGCCGAAAGCGATCAGCCCGAAGCGCGAAACGCGCCCGTAGGTGGGCTTGAGACCGACCACGCCGCAGTAGGCCGCCGGCAGGCGGATGGAGCCGGAGGTGTCGGTGCCCAGCGAGAGCGGGGCTTCGCCGGCGGCCACCGAGGCCACCGAGCCGCCCGAGGACCCGCCCGGCACCCGGCTCAAGTTCCAGGGGTTGCGCGGGGCGGGCTTGAAGGCCGTCGATTCGTTGGAGGAGCCGTAGGTGAACTCGTCCAGGTTGACTTTGCCCAGCATGATGGCGCCGGCTTCCTCCAGGCGGGAAACCGCGGTGGCGGTGTACGGGGCAACGAAATTGCTCAGGATGCGCGAGGCGGCCGTGGTGAGCGTGCCGCGCACGGCGAAGATGTCTTTGACGGTAAAGGGAATGCCTGCCAGCGGGCCGACCTCTTCGCCGGCCGCCAGCCGGCGGTCGATATCACGGGCCTGGGCCAGGGCGCGCTCAGCGGTCAGGGTGATGAAGGCATGCACCGCACTGGCGTCGTCCTCGCGCGGCTCGGCATCCAGCGTCCCCGGGCGCCCGTCGACCATCTCTATTCGGCGCAGGCAGGATTCAACAATATCCACGGCCGAGACGCTGCGCTGGCGCAGCAGCAGGGCCAGTTCATAGGCAGGGTAGTCGCAGAGTTCCATGATTATTCCAGGGTGGTGTGCGGGATATCTGGCACGACAATGTAGCGGTCGTCCGTTTCCGGGGCCTGGGCCAGAATCTCGTCCGGGTTGGGGAAGGGATGCCATTCATCCGGGCGCAGTCCGGGGCTGGTTTCCGCGCTGTAGGGAATGCCGTGCAGGCTGGCCGGCAGATCGGGGTCGACCGGGATGGCGGCCAGCTCTTGAATGGCGCTCAGCTGGTTGTTCAGCTCGCGCATCAGGTATTCCGCCTGCGTTTCATCCAGCTCCAGGGCGGCCAGCTGCACCAGATGGTCGAAGGTTTCGCGGTCAATAAATTGTCGGGTCATCAGCTTACCTGTTGGGGATGGCGCTCATCTACGGCGCCGAGAGGGTGGGTACAACGTTGGGCGGCGCGGGAGTGGCCTCCAGCGTGGGGGTCGGCGTCCAGGTGGGCGGCAGGGAGCGCAGGGTCGGTGTCACAGTGGGCACGACCAGCACCGTGGGCACCGGCGGAGGCGGGAACGGGTTCAGACTGGAGTAGGGGTTCAGGTAAATCTGAACAGTGATCACGATCACTGCCAGCATGGCAACCAGCAGGACGATCGAGAGGATGTTCCAGACCGGGTCTTTCACGTTTGAATCCTTTCCGTGGGAGGATGCGCCGCGTAATCTCCTGTCAGTATAATCAACTTTACCGGGCTGTCAAGAAACGGCCGGCCGGGCGGGCGTGCTATAATTCCCGCACGGTTGTTATGTCCCTGACATCCAACGAACAAAGGGTTGCAAAAAAGGTGCCGTGGCCGGTCCGGCTGCTGATCGCCCTCTTCTGGGCTTACAGCCTGATTGGCTGGCTGCGGGTGGGTGAGGCGCTCTCCGGCTGGCGCTGGCTGGAGGCGCTGGCGCCTGCTCCCGGGCCGCTGTATGTGGCATTGACCGGTGCGCTGGCCGGGATGCTGGGGCTGGGAACCGGGCTGGCGCTGCTGCTGCGCCTGCGCTGGAGCCCGGCGGCCGCCCGCGGCGCGGCGCTGCTGGCTGCAGCCGCTTACTGGCTGGACCGGGTCCTGTTCACCCGACTGCCGGGCGGTGACCGCGGAACCCTTTTCGCCGCAGTGCTGACCGCTGCCGGGCTGGCCCTGGTGTTCGGGATCCTGGCCTGGTGGCAGCGCATACCGGCGCGTAAGGTGGCGCATGAACTCGAACGATCAGGAAATTGAGGTCAAATTCTACGTTCGCGACCTGGCGGCAGTGCGCGTGCGCCTGGAGGCGCTGGGCGCTGTGCTCGCCGCGGAGCGGGTGCTGGAGCACAACCTGCGCTTTGACACCCCGGACGGCCGGCTAACTCAGAAGGGCCTGGTGCTGCGGCTGAGGCGCGACCGGCGTGCGGTGCTGACTTTCAAAGGTCCCTCCCGGCCCGATGCCAGCGTTGCTGAGCGCACTGAAATTGAAGTCGAGGTGGGCGATTTCGACGCCGCCCGCCGCCTGCTGGAGGCGCTGGGCTACCGAGTGGGGGTGATGTATGAAAAGTACCGCACCACCTACCGGCTGGGAGAGCTGGAGGTGGTGCTGGATGAGCTGCCTTACGGGCACTTTGTGGAGATCGAAGGGCCGGATGCGGATGCCATTCAGGCCGGGGCGGAACAGCTGGGGCTGGACTGGGAAGTGCGCTGCGTGAAGAGCTACCTGGCGCTGTTTAATCATCTGGTCAACCGGCGATTGCTGGATGCCCGCAACCTGACCTTCGCCGAGCTGAAGGGAGTCTCCGTCTCGGCGGCGGACCTGGGACTGCAGCCTGCGGATTAAGACTGACAGCAAGCCCGAAGGTCCCGAGACTGGGTTTTCACACCTAGGGATATTCCCCGCTTTTTCCCGTCCCCCGTTTTTCTATAATGGAAACAGAGGGAAACGAACCGGTGATCTGCTGCGCCAAGTTGACGAACCGGGTTGTGCTGCCGCTGACACCTACTGGCAGCGCGGCCTTTTTTGCTTTTTTCTCCGGTGAATAGGTTGATTGGGAGCAGGACTTGCCTGGCGGAACATCTAGAGATTCCACTGGATCGACGCCGCGCGATTGGGGGGAAAGGGGATAAAAGAACATGCTCATGCCGGCCCTGGTTTCCACGGAAGAAGTCCGGCGATTATGCCAGCTGATGGGGCTGAGCGACTGGACCCGCCTGGAGGTGGACGACATCCCCCTGGATGAAGCGGAGATCATACGGCAGGCGCTGGGGCCAATTGCCCGGCGGGTGGACCCGGGACTTCCGCTGCGGGCTGGTCAAGGAGCTGCTGCACGGCCGTAAAGGCGCATTCAACCTGACCAACAACCATCCCCTGCTGACCGGGATGCTGGCGCTCAACCACCTGCTGGAAGAAGCCGACTACTACCAGGACGAGCGCATCCGGGCGGTGCAGACCAGCCTGTCACTGGCCATTCAGGCCGGGGATGGCGCGCGCATCGGCCAGCTGTACCACGAGCTGGTGAACCTGTACCGGCCGGCGGGCGATCGGCGGGGTGCGGCCTTCGAGTAAGCGCCGGAGGGTCAGTCGGCGGCCATCACCGGGGCAGGGTGGATAGTGTACCCGGTGGTGATATGCGCCACGCCCCGAAGGGTGGAGGCCACCGAGCAGTACTTTTCCTCCGCCAGGTGGATGGCCTGTTCGACCGCCTGCG
>ENA-UPSB01003886-UPSB01003886.1-bioreactor-metagenome-genome-assembly--contig:-NODE-3886-length-10835-cov-5.281447_pt1 | contig 10835 bp, 7 predicted proteins | sample MGYA00238182_ERZ773286 | MGnify/ENA primary metagenome ERZ773286 (study PRJEB29026, sample SAMN07631240) | bioreactor metagenome | isolation source: Switchgrass digestor | place: USA: Dartmouth... | reverse complement strand
AGATAAACACGCCGTCCACCTGAAGGCTTTCCGTGGTCAGGACCAATTCCTGCACTCGCGCGGTCCCGATGATGGATTTGACTTTATCCTGCTTAACCATAATTCTCGGGTCAAGGCTTCCCCAGTCTTTATAATACGGAATGTAATAGACTTCGGCACAAATATCCGCCAGATAATTAGCTTCATCCTCGGCTTCCTTCCCGTAAGCTATGACCGCGACGGATTTATCCTTGTAGAGAGGCCCGTCACAAGTGGCGCAATAGCCCACTCCTTTTCCTAACAGTTCGGTTTCCCCCGGGAACAGTTTTTGCGTCGAGACCCCGGTGGCGAGAATTACTGCATCGGCTTCAATAAAATCCACGTTATTAGACAATATGAACGGCGGACCGGGATAGATACTGGCCACTTTCCAGGGAATTATGGCAATTTGCATTTGTTTTAAATGGTCCAGAAAACGCCGGCGCAATTCTTCCCCTTTGATTTCCGGGAAACCGAGAAAATTATCCACTTTTTCGGCCGTGGCCAGCTTCGGACTGCAAAACTCCTGACCCAGCAGAACAAAATGCTTATTCCTTATTTTAGCGTTGACGGCCGCGGCCATACCGGCCGGTCCACAACCCACTATGGCCAGTTCATAATGTTTTTCCAATTGGACCTTTTTCTGTTCCATAGGGTTACTCCTTTAAAACAGTCATATTAAAAACCAAGGTTTTCGCCGATGATAACTACGTGAATCTTGGACAACGAAGGACATCTATGAATTATGGTGGTGACATTGCAAATACGGGTCGGAAGCTGACAGTCGGCGCACTGCCCGGTTTTAACACACGGATTCGGACGCTCGAGCCTTTTGTTGTTTAGCGGCGCAGCTATATTTCTGATCCTCTGTTCCGCCTCTTCCAGATCTTTAACAACTTTATTGATTCCCGCAACCACAATTGTTTTTTGCGGGCCGAAAATCATTGAGGCTACCCTGTTCCCTGCTCCGTCCCGGTTAACCAGTTCCCCTTTAAGGGTTATGGCATTCGAACTGGTCAAAAAGACGTCTGAGTTCAACTGTTTATAGCGGCATTCCTTTATTTCTTCAGCAGAGAGACCGGGTTGGCCGTGATCGTACAAGGTAAAGCCTTTCTGGTACAAAAGGTCTATCAATCCTATCTCTCTGAGGGTCGAAGAACCGCCGACACCGATCCTGGCTCCTTCCGGAATTTGCTGAAGTATATAGTCCACCGCTTCCTGGCAGGTCTCACAGTATAAGGCTTCAAAGCCGTGCTGCCGAAGGGCTTTGACCGCTCTTTCACCTATGGTGCTATTATGCCAGTTTTTGAGCATATTTATCATATTCATCATTCCTTCTTGTCGGATAGTATATTCCCAATTAACCGGATGGTCTATTTCCAATTAATTGGAGGGTTTATCTAAAATTTTAGTACTGTCTTCGGGAAAGTCAAGAACAACCTCCGCCTCCTTAACACTTTCCTGTAAGTATTTATTAACTCGCTAGATATTAATAACTAGATATTACTAGATATTAATAATTGTGTGGTTTTCAGATTAAGACGTTTTTTGGCAAGATACTTGGCGATACGCATTAAGGAAAAGTACAAAAGCTATCAGAGTGGGAATCAGCGCGAACAGATAGATATATTGGTAGCCCATTGCTTCCGCAATCAAACCCCAAACAATCGAGCCGATTCCTATGCCTATATCAAAGCCCAGGAAGAATGTCGCATTAGCCGCCCCTCGGCGGGAGGGATCGATGTTGCGGACAGCCATCGCTTGCAAAGCGGGTTGAGTGCCGCCGAACCCGATTCCATAGATAAAACCCGCTACCAGGAAGGCGAAAAGGGAATGGGCAAAGAACAAGATCAACATGGCTGCAAACACGGCTAAAAGTCCCGGCAATACAGCGGAAGCATATCCTTTGCTGTCGGCCAGACGCCCGAAAATAGGACGGCAAACCAGTAAAGATAAGGCATAAACAGTAAAAAACAAACCGATATTCTCTACCTGGCGATGGGCAGCATAAAGAGCAAGAAAAGTCACTATCGAACCGTAGGTTATAGTCACAAAAAGCATGATTATTCCCGGAGTCAAAGCCCCTTTTTCAATAATGGCGGTTTTGCCGCCCCGGCTATTGGATTTCGGTTTTAAATAATTAATCGGCAGAGCGACCAAAACGGCAAGTACAACAAAAACCGTGGCCGCTGTAAACACCGTATTAAAACCATAGCCGGACATCAACTCCAAACCCAGCGCCGGCGCAACGGCCATAGCCAAAGTTCCGGTTAAACCGAAATAGCCCATCCCTTCGCCCATCCGGGACTTAGGTATGATATCGGAGGCGATGGTATTGGAAGCCGTGCTTGAGGTGCCCCAACCAAAGCCGTGCAGAAAACGCAGAGCCAAAAGGGTCAAAATGCTGGGAACCCAATGATAGGCCACCGTACAAAGTAAAAATATCAAAAGGCCAATGAGGTAAACCCCTCTTCTGCCCTGTTTGTCCAACAAATTGTCGGCCACCGGTCTCATTAAAACAACGGATAAAGTAAAACTCCCTGCAACAACGCCCGCCCACGCTTCCGAGCCGCCCAACGCCGTTGCATAAACCGGAATGACCGGCATCAACATTTGAAAGCCCAAAAAAATAAAAAGGTTGGCTAAAGATATTAAAACGAAATCCCTGGTCCAAAGGGGTTCTCGGGCAACCTTATCCGTCACTGTCTGCAATTGTTTTCCTCCTCAAATCCCTAAATTTTAAAACATAATTAAGGCACAATTTTAAAATAGTAAAATATAATTACTCAAAATTAAAATATTTATTGTAAAATTATAACAAAAATAATTTTAAAACCATATTTTTATTATAACAATCGCCGTTTCGATATTCAAAATTATTTAATTGCTACTGTCATTTATCTAAACTTTCCGATTATTTAAAAATTGTTACGGTTATTTTTTAGTATTTTGAGTTTGTTTACCAAGACTTAACCTGGTAAAATAAGCAAAGAATATAAATAGATACATGGCCGTGGAAATAAATGCGAAAGGTAGTACTGGCGTAAATGAATATCTGGATTTTTAACCATTATGCCACCGCTCCTTCCCAAGTCGGCGGAACAAGACATTACGACCTCGCTTCCGAACTGGTCCGCAAAGGCCATCAGGTTACAATTTTCGCCTCTTCTTTTAACCATTTTTCCCGCAAAGAAACCCAGGAATTCGCCGACGGTACATATCATAAGGAAGAGAAGCTGGACAATATAAACTATGTTTGGATTAAAACCTCCCCGTACAACAACACTCTAAAACGGTTGCGCAATATCCTGGACTATACTTTTAACGCCTATCGCGCTGCCCGCGCCAGATTGACCCGGGAAAAACCCGATATCATAATCGGCTCGAGCGTTCACCCATTGGCCGCCCATCTCGGCTATGTGTTGGCCAAAAAAGCCCAAAAGCCCTTTTATTTCGAAGAAAGAGACCTATGGCCTCAGACCTTTGTGGATTTCGGCAAGCTGAGCAAACACAATCCGATTGCTGTGGCCCTGTACGCCTGGGAAAAACACCTTTATAAGAAGGCCACCAGAATCATAGTTTTATTTGAAAGAGCTACAGGTTATGTAGCCTCCCGCGGCATTGACTCTGAAAAAATCATCTTCCTGCCGAATGGGGTAAATTTGCAAGCCTTTCGTCAAAACGAAAAAAAACGGGATCATACTATAGCGCAGCTTATGCAGCCGTTCAAATATAAAGTGGTCTATACAGGCTCCCACGGAATAGCCAACCATTTGGAACCTCTGATTGAAACCGCCAGCCTGGTACAGCGGCAAAATCCGGACATCCGGTTTATTTTGGTCGGGGACGGCCCGAAGAAAAACGAGCTGCGACAAAAGGCTGCCGAATATCAACTTGCTAACATTACTTTTGTCGATCCGGTTCCGAAAGAAAAAATACCTTATTTATTAAGCTTGGCGGATCTGTCCTTCATTTCGATGCAAAAATCCCCTTTGTACAAATGGGGATTCAGCATGAATAAAATATACGATTACATGGCCGCAGGTTTGCCTATAATGCTCTACTCCAGTTCGGAAGTAGTCGGCGATTTTCAAAATATTTTCGGCGTAGAGCTCGCTGAAAGCCCGCAAGAATTGGCGGCAAGAATCAGCACCCTTATCTCCGATGTCAGATACAGGCAAGAAGCGAGCCAATTTTTAAAAGCTTATGTTGCCGAACACTTTTCCTGGGAAAAACTGGCTTTAAAACTGGAAAAATATATGTTAAAGGACTGCATGCAGGAGTTGAACCATGCTGAAAAGAATATTTGACATTCTTGTCTCTTCGTTCGGTCTGCTGCTAACTTCACCCCTTTTATTGCTGACCGCTTTAGTTATTAAATTAAGGCTCGGTTCACCGGTTCTTTTTACCCAAGTACGTCCCGGTCTGCACGGCAAACCCTTCGTGATTTATAAATTCCGGACCATGACCGACGAGCGGGATGAAAACGGTGAACTGCTGCCGGACGAAAAGCGTTTGACCAAAACGGGAAAACTGATTCGCAAGTTAAGTTTGGACGAACTCCCTCAACTGTTTAATGTGTTAAAAGGGGACATGAGTTTAGTCGGCCCACGTCCGCTGCTAATGGAATACCTGCCTCTGTACACCCCGGAACAAGCCCGCCGGCACGAAGTAAAGCCCGGCATTACCGGTTGGGCTCAAATTAACGGACGCAATGCGTTAAGTTGGGAAGACAAATTTAAACTCGATGTCTGGTACGTGGATAATCGTTCTTTCTGGCTTGATCTCAAAATACTCTTTTTAACCTTTGCCAAAGTGTTTAAATCCGAAGGCATAAGTCAGAACGGGCATGTGACTATGGAAAAGTTTCAAGGGAGCCCCAACGGGAATATAATATTTAATCCGGAGAAAACAGAACCTCTGAAAGAAAATCCGGAAACAGAGAAACCGGAAACAGCGAATAGAAAAGAAGGTGCCTGCAGTGACTAAATTGATTCTAATAGGCGCCGGCGGCCATAGCAAAGTGATCCAGGACATCGCAGCGGCCGGCCGGGAATATGAGCTCTATGCAATTGTGGCCGATAATATCACCAAAACGGAAATTCATGGCGGTATTATCCGAGCCCACACTTCCTTCCTCACAGAAATACCAAAGTCTGAATTGGCGGAATATAAATTCTGTCTTGCCATAGGAGATAATGTCGTTCGCAAACAACTATTCTGCAGGTTGGCCATCCCCGTTGAACAGTACGCCGTGCTGATCCACCCGAGCGCAACCATAAGCCGTTCCGCTCGGATAGGCTACGGCACCGTGGTCATGCCGAACGCAGTTATTAACGCGGATGCAACAATCGGAAATCATTGTATAGTCAACACCGGAGCCGTGGTTGAACACGACAACCGCTTGGCCGACTACGTCCATATTTCGCCGAACACCACCCTTTGCGGCACGGTCAGCGTCGGTGAAGGAACCCATGTAGGGGCCGGAGCGGTAATCATACCTGGCAAAAAGGTCGGCCGCTGGAGTATAGTCGGTGCCGGAGCCGTTGTGACCAAAGATATCGAGTCCTACGTTATCGCTGCCGGTGTGCCGGCTCGGATCACAAAGCGGCTGCTCCCGCCGCCCGAACAATAAGCAAAACACTTTACAATATTGAAACACAATTTAAAGGACTGCCGCCTTCAGTAATCCTTAGTATGATGGCGTGTCAGTCCTTAATTGATTCAAAGTACTCTTTTAAACAAAACTAAAGGGCTAAACGAAGCAAAACAATATTTATCCGGATACTTTCCAGGATGCCTTGCGAGATGCTTTAAGGAAAAGAACAAGTGCGATCAGGGTAGGAATCAAGGCAAATAAATAGATATAATCATAGCCGAATATGTCCACAAGAAAGCCCCAGGCAATCGTACCAAGACCGAAACCGGAATCAAAACAAAGCAAAAAGGTTGCATTGGCCGCGCCGCGGCGAGACGGATCCACATTACGAACAGCCATTGCTTGCAAAGCGGGTTGGGCGGCGCCGAACCCGATTCCGTAGATAAAACCCGCCAGCAAAAACGCAAGCAGCGAATGGGCCAAATACAAGATAAATATAGCTAAAAATATGGCCAGAATCCCCGGCAGGACGGCAGCTTCATATCCCTTGCGATCGGTCAGCCGTCCAAAATAAGGACGGCTAAACAGCAGGGCCAAAGCAAAGGCCGTAAAGAACAGACCGATATTTTCCACCTGACGTTCCGCAGCGTAAAGGGCAATGAAAATCAAAACTGAGCCGTAAGTTATAGTCAAAAAAAGCATAATCAGGCCCGGAAATAAGGCCTCTTTCTCAATAGCGCTTGTTTTAACGTCCTGGCCATTTGGTTCCAATTTCATGCATTTAATCGGCAAAGCAACCAAAAAAGCCACTACCCCAAAGACCACGGCCATAGTAAACGCCGTGTCGAAGCCAAAGTCAGCCATTATTTCCAAACCTAACGCCGGCGCAACAGCCATCGAGAAAGTCCCGGTCAAACCAAAAAAGCCCATCCCTTCTCCCATCCGCGACTTTGGAATGATATCCGTGGCAATAGTATTGGCCCCTGTACTCGAAATACCCCAGCCAAAACCGTGCAGAAATCGTAAAACAAAAAAGATTAATAGACTTGGGACCCAAAGGTACGCCAGCGCACAAGAAAAGAATAACAAAATTCCGACAAGAAAAACCCCTTTTCTGCCATACCTGTCCAGCAAATTGCCGGTCAATGGCCTTATCAGAACTGCGGAAAAGGTAAAACCTCCTGCGATAATTCCCGCCCACGCTTCCGAACCGGCTAACTCTACAGTATATACCGGAACAACGGGCATGAGCGTATGAAGCCCCATAAAGATACAAAGATTAGCCAAACAAACCAAAATAAAGTCCCTGGTCCAAAGCGGTTGTTCCATGGCTTTTTCCGTCGCTACCCCAATTTGCTTCACCCCAAAATCCTCCGTTTCCTAGCATAACATAGCGGAATCAATTGTTGTAACATCCAAACGAACTGTAACAGGAAAAACTTAAAAAATGCAGAGAACACAGCAAAAACAGCCCCATGGACTGTTTTTACTGTGCTCGGATTATTAAATACTATTTTGTCAGACCGCGCTAACCTATTCGGCCAACTTATTTAAAGTAACGCAAGGCATGGTAATCGATATAGGCGGACAAAGTAGGTTCGACGCAAGATTCCCTGCCAACACCGCTGTCTTTTATTCCGCCGAAAGGCATCCCAAAGGCCACAGACCCAAGGCCGTGCATGTTAATAAATGTCAGTCCCGCTTCTATCTGTCTGGCGATTTCCAAAGCCCGCTCAAAATCACTGGACCAAACGGAAGAAGCCAGACCGTAATTACTGTTGTTGGCATAGGCAATGGCTTGCTCGACTGTGCGGAAAGGAGTAAGCGGTATAACCGGGCCAAACTGTTCACAGTGTACTAATTCGGTGGTATGCTCCTTATCAATCACAACATGAGGCAATATATAATATCCGTTATTCCAATTTTCCGGTTCCAGTTTTGAGCCGAGTTCGCGAACTGTTGCTCCTTTCTTCCGGGCATCCGCGATCAGGTTTTGAACAAATTTATACTGGGCACCATTATTGAGTGGCCCGAGACTCGAGCGCTCGTCCAAACCGTGCCCGACCCTAAATTTATCCACTTCCAGGCATAACATTTCATAAAATGTGTCAAAAATTTCTTCAGCTACATAAATACGTTTCACGGCATAACAAACTTGCCCGGACCGAGTAAAAATTCCTCTGATTAGTCTGGGCATTAATTCTTCCATCTTGGCATCTTCCAGGATAATTGCCGGATCGTTGCCTCCAAGCTCCAGTGTCACATCTTTAAAAGTCTCGGCAGAACTGACATAGACTTTGCGTCCCGTATTGCTGCCGCCGGTAAAGGCAACCTTTTCAACCAGCTCATGCTTGGTTAAAGCTTCCCCGACCTCGACTCCGCCGTTAACTACATTAATAACCCCTTCGGGTAAAACTGCAGCCATTCTTTTTAATAATTCCGTCAGGGCAAGCGGAGCATTCGGCGAAGGCTTGACCACGATCGTATTTCCGGTCATTAAAGCCGGAACCAGTTTCATCATGGTAAGAACTACAGGCATATTCCAGGGGACTATTGCCGCGACTACTCCTTTAGGTCTTTTTTCTATACTAATCCAGCTTATTTCGTCTTCTTTTTGTTCCGGTTGCATAAAAGAAGCGACCACACCTGCATAGTCACGGACACGAGTATAGCCCGCGTTAAAATCCATTTTTGCTTCCCGCAGCAAACCGCCATGCTCTCTGGACAGCAGTGGTGCCAGCTCATCTATTGATTCTTTTAAAACCTCTCCGGCAGCTTGAACTCGGCTAATTCTTTCTTCTACGTCCAGTTTTCGCCAAGACAGGAAAGCCCGGTGGGCTGCTCGGACTGCCTGATCAACTTCTTTGGCTGTACCGAGGGCCACTTTACCCACAATATCGTCCAGTTTGCCCGGATCCCGCACTTCCGCATATTCAGCGGTTGAAACCTCAGTATTATTAATAATGAAATAGGCTCTTATCTCGCCATGGCTGTCGGCCATTTCTTCTCCTACACCCTTTCTTAAAAGATTTTTTGCTTAACATATTCTTGTGCAATAAATATGCCAAAAATAATAAATCAGCTTTGACAAGGTCGCAACCTTTGGTCAGAGGCTTCCTCAACGGATTATAGCGTTGACGAAGCCCACAAAAATGATAACATTTTACTAATTTTTTTGCTATTTTGTCTTAATTTAGGACATATGATTAAATATGATTTAAATATAATTAAATATAATTCTAACAAAACAACTTTGAATCGTACCAAAATTTACTGGCCAAAAAAGAGCGAAAAATCGCCCTTTGATACGCTGAAATATAGTAGAATATATTTAAAACTATAAAATATCTATTCTTGATTTATAAACTTTTTTATTTAAATACCATTCAAGAAGGGGCAACACAATATATAACCAAGTAGAATTTTAAGTCATTCCGGCAATTCGGCACCGATTTTGTCGTAAGCGGAGAGGGGATCTGAGATGGCAGACAATATTACAACAAAAGACTTCCTAAACCCGGATGAGGAATTAAAAGTCAAATACTTGGCTCAAACCGGTTTTTTTGCCGGTTTTACCGCCGAACAGCTGCGGGAAATAGCTTCGGAGTTTCAATGGCAATCTTACGCCAAAGGGACGGACGTTCTGAAGCAGGGCCAAAAAGTACCCTACTTTTATGTAGTTGCCGAAGGCCGGCTGGCATCATTGCTCGAAAAAGAAAAGGTCGAAGCTCTGCCGCTCGCCGTATTCGAACCGGGCAGCGCTTTCGGAGAAATCGCGCTGTTGACCGGCAGACCTGCCGCTTCCACTTTCCGTTGCCTGGAAGATTGCCTGCTTCTGGCTCTGGATTCGATGAATTTTGCTCTGCTGCTTGTAAGGTGGCCAAGCCTGAACCAGAAGCTTATTGAAAAACTGTCCAGCCGTCTGCAAATGGCCAACGATTTTTTGTTTGAGGCTAAATATAAAGAGTATTTACGCTCTGCAATGCAGCTTAGCCAATACCAAGAAAGATTCTTAGGAGTCTGGGGCGGTAAAGGGATAACCTTGAGCATTAATGCGAAAATTGAAGAGATGGCCAAGAAACCCGAAAATCTTTTGATTATCGGGGAAAACGGGACCGGACGTCAGATGCTGGCTTGGTTCATCCATAAGAGGATATTCGGAGAAAAAGCTCCGTTTGTAGCTATCAAAGGCAGTCATTTTGAACAGCAATGGGGACAATCCATCGGCAACCTGCTCACTCTGATCGAAGGCGGAACTCTGCTTATTAAAGAAATAAACCTGTTACCGCCCGAAGCTCAACGGGATTTAGCCGAAAAGTTTAAAGAGCGAACTTCAAAATGCCTGCTGCTCGGAACGGTCTATTCCGAAGCTGAAAGGGAAAGCTTAACAAAGGAGCTTCAGGACTGTTTCCCCCAAAAATACTTAATTAAACCGCTGCGCGAGCGCAAACGGGATATCAATGTCATAGCCCAGGCCGTTCTGGAAAAGCTGGCCGCAAAACACAACCGCAAAGTCCCAAAACTCGACCATGAATCGATCCGACTTTTGCTGTCGCACAATTACCGTCAGCAAAATATGACCGAACTGATTCAAATCATTGAGCGGGCTTTTGCCTTAACCAAAGGCGATGTCATAAGCATTGAGCACATCTTCTTCGGCCCGACGGCCCAAAGAACGGGGAAAGCCATTAACCTTTTGGCCTGGTCCCCTCTGAAAAAGCTGCTGCAAAAAGGTCTATTCGTTTCTGCACTTCAAGGAATAACAGCCGGCCTGCTTATTTTTCTAATCCTGCTGTTTTTAGTCAGGCCCGATTTGCCCTTTACCTTAGCGGTCCTGCCCTTTGTCTGGGGGTTGTGGTGGCCGGCCCTGGTTATTCTCTCACCGCTAATTGGCCGGGTTTGGTGTACGGTATGTCCTTTTGCTTCAATCATGAATTTTTTCCAAAAATACCTGCACTGGGATCGCCCGGTTCCGACTTTTTTGAAGAAATACGATTATCTGGTGATAAGCTTTTTGTTTTTGCTGGTTTTCTGGGTGGAAATAATCACGGAAATGCGACAAAACCCTCTTAAAACGGGTCTCTTGCTTTTAACCCTTTTGGCAGGCGCAATAATCTTCGGACTGATCTTCAGTCGACATACCTGGTGCAAAAATATTTGCCCGTTAGGCGGTCTTGTCGGTACGGCCTCAATTGGCTCGATTCTGGAGATTCGCTCC
>ENA-UPSB01003883-UPSB01003883.1-bioreactor-metagenome-genome-assembly--contig:-NODE-3883-length-10839-cov-5.011128_pt1 | contig 10839 bp, 9 predicted proteins | sample MGYA00238182_ERZ773286 | MGnify/ENA primary metagenome ERZ773286 (study PRJEB29026, sample SAMN07631240) | bioreactor metagenome | isolation source: Switchgrass digestor | place: USA: Dartmouth... | reverse complement strand
GATAGCGTCCGAGGACAAGCATGTAAAATATGTCATCTTCTCAAGAAATTTCGGCAAGGAGGCGGCCATTTTCGCCGGACTTAAAGAGAGTAGGGGAGATTATACTGCCGTAATGGATGTTGATTTGCAGGACCCGCCCTACTTGCTCAAGCAAATGTATGACATATTGGAAGAAGGCTATTATGACTGTGTTGCGGCACGGCGCGTTACGAGAAAAGGAGAGCCGCCGATTCGCAGCTTTTTTGCCCGCTGTTATTATAAGCTTATCAGCAAGATATCGGAAACGGAAATTGTGGACGGCTGCAGGGATTTCAGATTAATGAAACGGCAGATGGTGGATTCTATACTGTCCGTCACGGAGTTTAACAGGTTTGCCAAAGGTATTTTCAGCTGGGTTGGGTTCGAGACAAAGTGGCTGGAATACGAGAATGTCGAACGCGTTGCAGGCACGAGCAAATGGTCATTCTGGAAACTGTTTCTTTACTCAATCAACAGCATTATAGCCTTTTCAACGGCGCCTCTGGCTATTGCATCGGTTGTAGGCGTTGTGCTATTTGCTTTGTCGATTATAATGATAATTTTTATCTTTGTCAGGACACTTGTTTTCGGCGACCCTACAAGCGGGTGGCCTTCGCTGGTCTGTATTATACTGCTGCTGAGCGGAATACAGCTTTTGTGTATGGGCATAATGGGCGGCTACTTGGCGCGAGCGTATATGGAGACAAAAAAAAGGCCTCTTTATATAGTTAAAGAGACCAACATAGAGCTTAAAAAATGAAAAGGGGGGCAACATATAACTAAACCGAATCCAAAATTTTATGTTTCATATTTTACAAAGACAAGGCGTTTGTCTTCTATTTTTACGATATGGTGTAAAGTTCCGATTGAAAAGGTTCCTTTATCCGGATGTTTCAGCAGTTTATAAATCATAACGGCGGAAATGATAATTACTATGGCCTTAAGCCAGAGTTCCGGAACAAAAATCAGGGCGAAAGCCGACACACCCGCCATACTGACTGCAACACCGTAAGAATCCGGCCTTATTACAACCACAAATCTGAAAAATGCCATAAATAATGCAGGGACGATAACAAAAATTGTGAGCGGCAGCAGACCAAGCAAGACTCCGTAAGCAGTTGAAACTGCTTTGCCGCCCTTGAACTTGAGCATTGGTGAAAAGGCGTGACCGAGAACTGGTGCCGCAGCGACAGGAACCAGATAGAATCCGCTCAGTCCTATAAATTTAACGGCGATAAAAACAGGTAAGAAGGCCTTAAGTACATCGAGTACCATGCAGACAATACCTGTCACAAGGCCGACAGACCGGATTACATTTGAACATCCCGGGTTTTTGTCGGCAGATATTTTTACTATATTAACACGAAACAGAACCAGAGGAATCAAATACGAGTACATAACGGCACCGCTTATAAAAGCCGCCAGTGTCATTATGATACACTGTGTTAACCGGCACAAAGTTATTCCTCCCCAAATGTCCCTGCCTGACCTGCCGTTTCAACAACAAGTTCGGCTATTCGTTTGCTCGTATCTGTTGAAATATATTTTTGCTGAGCAGAAATCAGCATATTTGACAGATTTTGGTCCTCTGTGATTTTTTTGGCCGCCGCTGCAGCATCCTTGATATTTTTTGCTGATATTGCCATGCCGCATTTTTCAAAAAACGCTGCGTTCATTGTTTCGGCTCCGGGAATAGGCGCAGTAAGAATAAGTGGAATACGCTTCGACGCTGCTTCGGAAATGGTTAATCCTCCCGGCTTGGTTAGCACCACGTCGGCAGCGTCCATAAGGATATCGACATCATCAGAAAAGTTATAGGCTTTGACCGACGGGTATTCACATAATTTTCTGTAAAGTTTTTCGTTATGCCCGCAAACCGCCGTAATGATACAATCTGGTTTTACCTTCTTAAGTTCAACGCACAGTTTTTTAATGTTCCCAAAGCCAGTGCTGCCGCCCATACAAAAAAATACTGTTTTGTCAAGCGGCAGATTCAGTTTTTTTCTGGCCACAGCTTTTTCTGTCTTATGTATATACTTTGTTCTGACCGGAATACCTATAGGTACGATTTTTTCTTTTGGTATACCTTTTTCTGCGAACTCGTCTATCAATAGGGGCGATGGTATTACAAATTTATCTGCCTTTGTTTCCTCCCAAAACGGGGAACAGGTGTAATCAGTCATTATTGCGACAGACGGAATTCGGATTCTATTCTTATTATAAAGATATGTAAAAGCCTGCGCGCCGAATATATGCGTACAGACAATCACATCTGGCATTGATTCGTTAAGTTTTCTTTCAAGACTGCTGCTGTAAAGTGAATTTAAATAGTAAATAGGCGAATGCCTTTTGCTGGAGCTGACAACGGCTCCCATATTGTAAAGGGCGCTGAAAAGCAGCGGAGTATGATTGACGATATTGCTGTAAAGTGAAGAAATATGAGGTGAGATATTTCTTTTGCCAACGCTTAGAACATCTAAAATTTCTGTTTCACAGCCAAGTGCGTTGAGGCCTTCACTGATAGCACTTGCAGCCGCATTATGACCTTGCCCTGTCGACGTCGTAAGTATTAATACTTTCATTGCGGGCTCCTTTGTTTTATTAACGCATTTTCAATAATGCAACTTAAAAATAAGACTTAGCTGTATCTTAATTTTAACTCTATAGCTGAAATAGTCAAGAACGACATCAATAATTCTATAAATTTACCTATTTATATTTTATGGACATATGTCTGCAAGTGATACCTTAATATAATAATATTCGACTCAAACTTAATAGTTAAGCCCAGAAATCTGCAATGTTCGAAAAGCCGATTAGGGATATGATATCAGTTGTCGTGCTGAACCTTTTTGAGCAAGGGAATTATCTTGTTGCCGATTACCGCTGCGATGAGAGATTTTGCTGTATCCCCCGGAATAAACAGAAGGCATCCCGTTTCAATCGCATTCGGAATAGTTATATCCATACCCATTGAGTATTTCAAAACCAAATACATATACGGGACGCCAATACAGTATACTGACAATGAACTCAACAGGCAGACGACAAAGAGTTTGATAAATGAATTGCGTTTGCCCTTGTCCGAAAGCTTGCCCGAAATAAAGGCCGACAGAATAAATCCCAGCAAAAAGCCGAAACTGGGGTTAAATATGTATGACGGCCCGCCACCGGACGTAAAAATAGGGATACCTGCAAGGCCGAGCCCTATATAAATAATCTGCGAAAGAGCGCCCACATAGGGGCCCAGCACAATGCCCGACAGCATGCTGAACAGCGTCTGAAGCGATATGGGAACAGGCCCGACAGGAATTTTAATAAAAGCACCGGCGGCCATAAGTGCCGTAAACAATGCGGCTAAAACCATATTTCTCGTTCTGTTCATATTATTTGTCCCCTTAATTGTAAACTAAAAAATTAAAATAGGTTTACAATTAATTTATAATATTTGCCTCGCGATGTCAAGACTGGCAGTAATAATTTGTGATATAATTTTGTTGAATATAAGTACGGAGGGTACCGTTTTTGAAAGAGAAAATTCTTGAGATTCTCAAAGAAAATAGGGATAGCTTCGTTTCGGGGCAGGAAATCAGTAATAAACTGGGCATTACCAGGGCCGCAGTCTGGAAACATATAAAGCGGCTCGAAAATGACGGCTATAAGATTGAATCTATGTCAAAAAACGGTTACAAGCTGGTTTATTGCCCTGATGTTTTAACATATGAGGAGATAAAAGATACATTGAAGTCAAAAATTATAGGGCAGCGTATTGTTCATTTTGATACGCTCGGCTCAACAAGTGAAAAGGCGCGGGAACTTGCCGAGTGCGGGGAAAAGGAGGGCACGATAATTATAGCAGAAGAGCAGTCGGACGGAAGAGGGCGGATAGGACGGAAATGGTTCTCGCAAAACAGGCTTGGGATCTGGATGTCGGTTATTTTAAGACCTGGTATTCGGATGAACGAAGTGCCTTTAGTGACCGGGCTTGCCTGTGAGGCAGTTGCTGCGTCTATTAGGAAGTTTGCAGAGAATGTCGAAATTAAATGGCCTAACGACATTTTTCTTAATGGGAAAAAACTGTGCGGAATACTGACGCAGGCAAGCGGTGAAACGGATATGGTCGATTATGTAATTGTTGGTATAGGCATTAACGTGAATGAAACTATAGATGATTTCCCGGATGAGATTAAAGATAAGGCAACCTCCATTATGCTTGAGACGGGCAAGGTTGCATCGCGGAAACAGCTTTTATGTAGCGTTATATCCGAGTTTGATGGCTTATACTGCAAATTTAAAAACACCCTGCCATTGAATAGGGAACAGTAACTGGCGAATATAATTTAGGTACATAACAGCGTCAGGATATATTTATTTTAACAGCAATATCGAATTTTCTATTGCAATTCAAAGACTTTTTTGATATAATACTTTTTGCGTTCCGACGCAAAGTTAATTTTGGAGAGATGTCCGAGCTGGTCGAAGGGGCACGACTGGAAATCGTGTAGGGGCCTAAAACCCCTCGAGGGTTCGAATCCCTCTCTCTCCGCCATAATCAAATCCCTTGATGATGGCTATTGAGCCATTTATCAAGGGTTTTATTTTATCTGTTTTTAGCGCCAGTTTCTACAATAAAAAATAATATTCTGCTAAATAATCCTCTTGGTTTCTATTTCTTGTATTGAATCAGATACTGTCAAGGAGTATAATGGTAATAAATATAAGAATCAAGAAGGAGGGTATCGTGTTTCGGCCTCAATTATTCTTCTTGCAATAAAATAAGTGAACAAATATGATATGCAGCAAATGCGGCAAAAATGAAAGTAAGTACGAAACAAGATTGGGTTTTTTATGTCTTGAATGTTATAATAATTCTCTTAAGAAGGTAGACGAACCATCAATTAAATGTTCTGTTTGCGGAAGAACCATATTTTCAGGAGATTTTTACGCTTCAGGAGAAGATAATGAAACTTTTTGCTTACATTGTCTTAATGACCGATCAGATAAGGCAACAAATACAAATGAGGACAAAATTAATAGGCCAGTACACTTGAAAAAAGGTAATAGGCCAGCGCACATTTTGCCAAAAATTATGTATGTATTTTCCGTGGTGCCAGTTATATTATATACAATTCTCGGTATAGTTAACTTCAACACCAGTTATGGGCATAGCGTTTTAACTATTTTTTACTATAGTATCAGTGTGCTTAATATCGGGTGTTAAGATATTTGCATTAGGTAAGTTAGTTGAAGCAGCAGGACTTTACATATTAAAAATAAAAGAAAATTTGTTAAAGGATAGGCTATAGTTTATGCTGTAGGCGTTTATTATTTGAAATTAAAGTCTTGCATATTCAGCCGCAGGTTCAGGTGACGTCTGGCCCTGCGGATGTTGTTTTATGTGTTAAATGGGGACGTAAGACAGTTTAACAAATAAAAAATAGCAGCAGATTTAAAATTTTGAGTGCTGCCGTAAAGTTTCAATGTGTGAGCGGATTTTCCAAAATATTACTCCCGTTTACCCCCCCTTTTTTTTTGTCCCGTTTAGTCGATTTTTGTGCCATTTTTAAAAAATTATTGTAAAATATTAATCAACAGGAAACCCAAATATGTGAATAGCAAAGATAGAGCGAAAAATGGATTATATGGGTAGCAGCTCACAGTCTCGGATTAGGAAAATAATAAAAATGTCGCAGTATATAATTGGGGCATATTTCAAAATTAAGCGCAATGATGCACCAAAGGTTTGAGGCAAAAATGACATTCAAGAATGGAAAACTTACATTTTAGACCAAATCGGAGATACAAAACCCGGCAAGCTAATAAAACGGCAAGCCGGGTTTATTTTTTGTATTAACAATTAAGAGAACGGCAGGGACGGATTTCATCTCAGCCTTTATATTTTAGGATATACTCCGCGTCGCGCTTTACTGCGTCATCCGGATTTTGCTGTGCTCTCGGTGATTCATCCTCGACGACAATCCATCCGCGGTAATCTGTAGCTTTCAAATAGCTGACAATTTGGTCAAAGTCTATATTGCCTTCACCCATGACGGCCCATTTGCATTGTGCGGTGCGGTCTTTAAAGTGGACGTGCCGTATCTTCTGGCGGCTCTTTTTCAAAATGGTGAGAGGGTCCATGCCGCCGTTGACAATATGGCCGATATCCGGCGCGTAACCGATATCTGTGCCTTCCAGCATATCAAAGAGCACTTCGTAATCCTCTGCGGTTCTGAATAACGAGTTCTTAGACGAGTTGGGATGGTAACAGGTTACAATACCCTCCTCGGCGGCGATATTGCAGACGGAATTCATACAGGAAATCAGGTTTCGGCGCTTTTGCAGAAGTTCCTTGCCGGTGCCTCTTTCCACGTCGCCGGCGTGATGTGAAACGACAAGCTTGGCAAAAGGGAAGTGCTTCAGAAAATCAATCGCCAGCAGGGAAAATCTATGTTCCTCTTCGGTTTCCTGCTCATGCTCCCACGGTTGGTGCAGTACCAATGAGCACAATGTGATATTGTTCTCAAAGAGAAGCTCTTTCAATTGGGCAGGCTTATAAAAATACTCACCGAGCATGTCTATTTCAGCTTCAAGCCCCTGATAACCTGCATTGGCGATCTGCTTTATTATGTGGGGCATCTGGCCACGAAATCTGTTGGCACTCATTTTCCACGGATATGTTTGGCAGCCGAATTTAATAGCATTCATTTTCAGTATGCTCCTTTTCTTATTACGCGGAAGGCATATATATACATGGAGTATATATGCCTTAATGAGATAAGTCAATGAGAAATTTCAATGCTTAACTTTTTATTGAGTTTATCCCGTTGGTATGTAAAAACATTATGCCAAACAGCAAAATTGCACGAAGATATTTTCAAATGGGCAGAAGAATTCTTATGTTGATAAGTTTTGCATTGATTTGATGATAAATTTGCACAAAAAAATTTAAAAAAGTGTATTGACTTTATGAATCATTTGATGATATAATTATATCACCATATCAGACGTCTGACGTCTGATTTGTAAAACTAACTAAAATTAATAATATATTAATTTATACATCAGACGTCGGATATGTGATTTTGCAATTAAAAAATACATATAGAAAACCGTTTGCCGGAAAGGAATTTTTATGGGGTTAGAAGACATTGAAAAGATATCTGAAACTCTAACAGGTAGTATACGGGCTAACAGATCTGATTACCCTCAAGAAATTGCAGCGAGGATAAAGACCTTAATTGCAGAACGGTATTACAATCCAGGCGATGTGCTTCCAAGTGAATCTAAACTGAGCAAGATTTTTGGATGTGGCCGTTCTTCCGTACGTGAGGCTATAAAGATATTAATCGCTGAGAATGTAATTGAAATAAAAAAGGGAATTGGCACTTTTGTAGTTGAAAAACCTGGACTACAGAAAGACCCGCTTGGCCTGAGATTAATAGACTCAAACCGCGTATTGGAAAACCTGATGGAGACACGCCTGTTGATTGAACCCAATATAGCCTTTTTAGCTGCTGAGCGCGCTACTGAGGATAATCTCATAAAACTTCAAAATAATATAAATGAAGCACATAAAGTACTTGAACTCAATCAGAATCATACAGAAGTTGATATGGCCTTCCACAACGCCATCGCAGAAGCGACAAAGAACGAGGTTATCTTCCGCATCATACCGATTATCAATGATTCGATTAAAGCAGGTTATGAGAAAACAGTTAATTCGCGGGATAGTTTTGCGAAAGCAATAAAGTTTCATGAAGAAGTATTTAATGCAATAAAAAACAGGGATGCTGAAGGCGCAAGGGAAGCTTTAAAATGTCATCTTATGCAGAGCATCGATGACATTTTAATGAATAAAAAATCTAAAAAGGAGAATGAGTAATGGTAAAGTTCGTAAGAGCATTATCTGCCGCTCTGGCAGCAGTGATTGTTGCCGGTTCTTTCGTTGGCTGTGGCAGCAAGACCTCATCGAATAATGCTGCCTCATCTAACGATAATACACCGGTTACTATCACACACTGGCTATGGGTTGACTCTGCAGATTACATGCAAACCATGAACAAAATCGCAGATGATTTCCATTCCAAGTATCCAAACATTACAGTAAAAATGCAAACCTACGCTTATTCTGATTTCAGCAACACGCTGACAACTGCGTTGGCCGGAGGAGGCGGACCTGATACAGCATCGTTCAAGCTGACATGGACTCCTGCCTACACTCAAAACAATTACCTTCTCGCGTTAGACGATGCAGTAGATAAATGGGAAGGAAAATCTGAAATCTTGCCTATGCTCTGGGACAAGATGAAAGAAGCCGGCGGCGGAAAGATTTACACAATGCCGTGGACATGGCAGGTGCTTTATGTCTACTACAGGCCTTCCTATTTCAAAGCGGTCGGAATCGATTCAGTACCGAAAACTTTTGATGAGTTCATTGAAGATATTAAGAAATGCACCACCACTATAAACGGCAAGAAAGTTTATGGTTTCGGCCTGCGCGGCGCTTCCGGCGGTCAGGAACCGTGGGGCAGCTTCATCCAAGCTTACGGCGGAAGATTTGCCGACGAAAATAACAAAGTCATACTCAATAGTCCCGAAACAGTTAAAGGTACTCAGGTATTCATTGATCTCTATAAGAACGGTTATGCGCCTAAGACTGCTGTAAACGATGGCCTTGCTGAGCTCAAGACAATGTTTAACAATGGCCAGATCGCTATGTTTATCCATCACATTGGTTCCTCTGTCGACATGGTCAAAGCAAACGGCGATGATATAGACGCGTTCCCAGTACCGAAGGGTCCCGGCGGACAGTGGACTTCAATGGGTGACACAGAGAACGTTGTAATTGCATCAACCAAGCATCAGGATGCAGCTATCAAATGGGTTGAATACCTTGCTTCAGCCGATGCGGTTAAGAAATGGGACCTTGCAACAGGCAATCTGCCGGTTGTCAGCTCTGTGGCCGAGGCTGCAGAATTTAAAGATAACAAGTTCATGAAAGTCTCAATGGAAAGCCAGTCTTATGCAGGTATCTTCCCGATCCTGCCGACAACAGCAAACTGGGTCAACAATGTCTGGGCACCAGTTATGCAGCAGGCTCTAATGGGCAAGATTTCAGCAGAAGAAGCTGTAAAACAACTTGATGCGCAGCTAAAGGGTCAGGCTTGATTGCTAACAGAATTCAATAAGAAAAAACCTAAATTCAGGGGTGCCTGCAAAGGCTTGCGGGCACCCTTGAAAAAAAGATTGCGTGGTTAGTTATGAAGAAGAAAATCCATTGGGCCCCATATTTATTAATCATGCCGGCGGTATTGTTTGTACTGCTCGTTGTAGCTTATCCTGTGTTAAATTCAATAGGGATGAGCTTCCAAAACTATAATCTGATGATTCCCGGAGTGCGGGGATTTGTCGGATTTAAAAATTACATCACCGTTTTGACCGATTCACTGTTTTATCAGTCATTGTTAAATACGGTAATCTGGGTTGTATTTGGTGTTGGTTTTCAGTTTATTTTCGGATTTATACTTGCGCTTATTCTTAACACCAGCTTCCACGCAAGAGGCGCTATAAGAGCTACAGTGCTTGTTCCGTGGGTCACACCGGGCGTCCTGATTGGTTTGATGTGGAGCTGGATGTATGATGGCAATTACGGTGTCATTAATGACGTTTTGCATAAACTCGGAATAATAAATAAATTCATTCCCTTCCTGGCAAATCCAAGTACGGCTCTGCCTTCAGTAATTGTCACGATAGTCTGGCAGGGTATACCTTTCTTTGCAATTATGCTCTTGGCTGGTTTACAGGCAATTCCAAATGAATTGTACGAAGCTGCGGATGTTGACGGTTGCTCCCGCATTCGCAAGCTGTTTAACATAACGATTCCGTCTATGAAAAACACAATCTTCGTAACAACAATGCTTCGCATTATATGGGTAGCAAATTCTATTGATGTTATCTTCTCGATGACTGGTGGCGGCCCCGGCTATTCAACCCATACGTTAAGTGTTTATGCTTTCAAGAAAGCGTACGGTACACTCGATTTTGGCATAGCTTCGACTCTTTCCATTATGCTAACCCTGTTATTGATGATTGTCGAATTTTTCTACCTGAAAAACTTTTTTAAAGACGCTGAGTAGCGTCAGACTGGATGGGTGCTGCAATGAAAAAAGAAAGTGTACTCTCAAAAATATTTTTGTTCTTTATACCTCTCACTTTAATTCTTATATTTACGCTTTTCCCGTTTTATTGGACGCTAATAACGTCCATCAAAACCCCGAAAGAAATCTTTCAGCTCACATATTGGCCTCATAGTGTATCATTTAGCAACTATATTAAATTGTTTACTCAGTCAGACTACTTAATCTGTCTGCGTAACAGCTTTTTGGTAGCCGCTTGCACTACACTGGTGACATTATGCACAACGCTGCTTGCAGCTTATGCTTTTTCCCGCTACAGGTTCAAGGGAAAGAAAGCGTTTTTGACCATCTTCCTGATGATCAATATGTTCCCCAGCGTTCTGCTTTTGGTTCCGCTGTTTGCAATCATGCGCAATCTGCATATCCTGTATACTCCAGGTGCGCTGATTCTCGCTTATTCAACATTTACAATTCCGTTCTCGGTCTGGATGCTGACCGGCTTCCTCAACGACCTGCCGTCTGCCTTGGAAGAGGCGGCGATGGTTGACGGCTGCAACCGGCCAAAGGCTTTTGTACGGATTATCTTACCGATTGCCGTTCCGGGCATTGTCGCGACTGGCGTTTACATCTTCATTAAGATCGGAAGAGCACACGTCTGAACTCCAGTCACGGCTACATCTCGTAT
>ENA-UPSB01003882-UPSB01003882.1-bioreactor-metagenome-genome-assembly--contig:-NODE-3882-length-10846-cov-5.834955_pt1 | contig 10846 bp, 8 predicted proteins | sample MGYA00238182_ERZ773286 | MGnify/ENA primary metagenome ERZ773286 (study PRJEB29026, sample SAMN07631240) | bioreactor metagenome | isolation source: Switchgrass digestor | place: USA: Dartmouth... | reverse complement strand
TGCTCTTCCGATCTGAAGTAGCCGATGAGCGGAGTGATCTCCGGGCGGAACCGGCCGGAGATCACTCCGCTCATCGGCTACTTCGCCAACACACTGGTGATGCGCGCCGATCTCTCTGACGACCCGGAATTCCGCGCTTTCCTGGCCCAGGTGCGCCGGGTGGCACTGGAAGCCTACGAAAACCAGGATATCCCCTTCGATCGCCTGGTGGAAGAACTGCAACCCGAACGGGACCTGAGCCGTTCACCGCTCTTCCAGGTCATGCTGGTGCTGCAGAACACGCCCATGAACGTCATCGAGCTTCCGGGCCTGACGCTCTCGCCGCTGGAAAACATCCACACGGGGACGGCCAAGTTCGACCTGATGTTCTCCTTTACGGAAACCGGCCCCGAACTGACCGGGTTCATCGAGTACAACACCGATCTGTTTCCACCCGAGACGGTCGAGCGCATGGCCATCCACATGCAAACGCTGCTCGAGAGCATCGTGGAAAACCCCGCTTTGCCCCTGAGCAAATTGAACCTGCTCAGCCCACAGGAGCGCCACCAGATCCTGGTCGAGTGGAACGCCACAGATCTGGAATACCCGGCGGATCGCTTCGCCCACGAATTAATCGCCGCTCAGGCCCAGATAACGCCGCATGCAGTGGCTGCGGTTTTCGAAGACCAGCAGCTCACCTATCGTGAACTGGATGAGCGCGCCAACCAGCTCGCCCACTACCTGCAAAAACTGGGCGCCGGTCCGGGGACACTGATCGCGATCTGCGTGGAGCGCTCCCTGGAGATGCTGGTGGGGGTCCTGGGGATCCTGAAAGCCGGCGGGGCCTACGTTCCCCTGGACCCGACCTACCCGCGCGAACGGCTGTCGTACTTACTGCAGGACACCCGTGCTCCCATCATCCTCACCCAGGAAAAGCTGACTGACCGTCTGCCGGAGCATGATGCCCGCGTGGTGCTGATCGACGCCGGCTGGACGGAAATCAGCCAGGAAAGCTGCCACCCGCCGGCGTGCCAGATCGACGCCGATGACCCGGCCTACATCATCCATACTTCGGGATCAACTGGTCAGCCCAAAGGAGTGCAGATCCCTCACAAAGCCCTGCAGCACTTTGTTCACGCCATGCGCGCCCAACCCGGCTTCTCGGTGGATGATGTGCTGGTTGCAGTGATCACCCTGTCGTTCGACATGTCGGTCTTTGAACTGTTTGTGCCCCTTACGGTAGGCGCGCGCGTGGTGATCGCCAGCAGCGATACAGCCGCAGATGGCGTGCGTCTGGCGAAGCTTCTGGAGGACAGCGGGGCCACTGTGCTGCAGGCCACTCCGACTACCTGGCAGCTGCTTGTGCATTCCGGCTGGCAGGGCTCCCCTCAACTGCGGGCAGTGACAGGCGGCGAGGCGCTGACACCACACCTGGCAGACGCACTGCTGAAGCGCGTTAAGGAGTTGTGGAATCTCTACGGCCCGACCGAAATTACCGTATACGCCGCCGGCTGCCGGGTGGAAGCAGGGGATGGCCCGATCCACATCGGACGCCCAATCGCAAACGCCCAGTGCTATATCCTCGATTCCAATCTGCAGCCCGTGCCCGTGGGCGTCACCGGTGAGCTGTACATCGGTGGAAAGGGCCTGGCAGACGGTTATCTTAACAAACCCGAACTAACGGCGGAGAAGTTCATCCCCCACCCCTTTGACCCACAGCCCGGCGCCCGGCTGTACCGCACCGGAGATCTGGCACGCTATCTGCCGGACGGGAACATCGAGTATCTGGGCCGCATCGATCACCAGGTAAAAATCCGCGGCTTCCGGGTTGAACTGGGAGAAATCGAAACCCGGCTGCGGCAGCACCCTGCCGTCCAGGAGACTGTGGTCGTAGCACGGCAGGACTCTCCAGGGGAGAAGCGCCTGGTCGGCTACGTGATCCTCAAACCCGGGATGAGCGCTACCGTCAGCGAACTGCGGCAGTTCCTGCGCGAACAACTTCCGGATTACATGCTGCCATCGGCGTTTGTGTTCCTGGACTCTTTCCCGCTCACTGCCAACAAAAAGATCGACCGCAAAGCGCTGCCGGCGCCCGACCAGGAACGCCCCGATCTGGAGGTGGGTTTTGTAGCCCCGCGATCGCCGGTGGAACAGGAACTGGCGCAGATCTGGGGAACGCTGCTCAAGCTGGACCGTGTTGGAGTTCAGGATAATTTCTTCGACCTGGGAGGTCATTCGCTGCTGGCTGCTCAGGTCATCAGCCGCCTGAATCAGGCTTTTCGGGTTAATCTGCCGCTGCGCACGATCTTTGACGCGGCCACCATCGCCCAGCTGGCCGAAAAAGTGGAAGCTGAACGCATCCAGGCTGAATCCACAACACACCCGACTTCACCGCTGGACCGTGATGATGCATTGAAGCTGCTCGAATTCTGAGCGGTGCCCAGTTTTCCAGCAGGCAGTTGAAGTAAACGGTAGTCAACCTGCTGGATGGTAATAAGCTCCATATCCCGGAGAACGGAGAAGAATTATGGATAACCCAATCGCAGCGCAGATCGAATCGGCCGAGAAAATGGATTTAGAAGGCCTACGGGTTGGTTTACTTTACTGGAACAACTACAACGCCGTGCGCAATCTCGAAGATGTGTTTGCGCATATGGGCTTTGAGACCACGATCTTTCCCTATAACACAACAATCCCGGAAGGGCTGGATGTGATCTTCGTGCGCGGACCGTACGGCAGTCTGGCTCCGCTCGGGAAACAGCTCACAGCCACACCCGCGCACCGGCGGCCTGCCTTCGTTTATGTGATGGTCGAACCGCTGCCGCATCCCGGACTACCCGAATGGCTGCGGCGTGCCGCCGGATGGTCTCGCTCGGCGGTAGAGCGCATCGCTTACCGTCAGGCTCCCGATGGGGTCTGGAAGGCTGTACCCTCTTTCCCCCTTTCAATGCTCAAAGCTTACCGCTTCAATTATTACGGCGACCTGATGTGGATGCAGCGCGAGGGGATCCTGACGGTGCTGGGCATCCCTTCGCGCTGGAATGTAGATTTCCTGCGCCAGCGCGGCTTCGACCCTCTCTATCTGCCCCTGAGCATACCCAAAGATCCAACCGTTAACTTCCGCAACGAGCGCGATATTCCCGTCCTGTGGCTGGGCAAACCGGGCTCCGGACGGCGTGCGCGCATCTTAAAACGCGTCCGGGAGGATTTGAAACAGAGAGGTGTCGAACTGATGGTGATCGACGGCATCGAACACCCTTATGTGTTTGGCAAAAAGCGTGATCTCCTGCTGTCGCGCACGAAGATCATGTTGAACATCCTGCGCAACTGGTGGGATGACAACTCCATGCGCTATGTGCTCTCAATGCCGAAGGGCGCCCTGGTCGTCGGAGAACCCACCCTGCCCCATACCGCATTCGTGCCCGGGGTTCACCTGGTGCAGGCTCCAATTGAGCAAATTGCCGACCAGATCTGTTACTACCTGGAGCATGAAGAAGAACGCCTGCAGATCGTCGAGCGTGCTTATGAGGAAATTACCCGTTATTCGCCTGTGGATATTATGCACGCCGTGTTTGAGCGCGCCGTCAGGCAGCGCCAGAGCGGACTGGTGACCACATCCATGTTCGTAGAGCGCCTGCCTCAGGGGGCCAGCAGTACGAAATGACAGACCAGCTGTTCGCGTTCTGGGGAGGAATGTTTTGAGCAAGGTCGTAATCTATGGCAACGGGCCGGTTGCGAAAGCAGCCTTTCACGCCATTACCTTCGACTCGCCCCATGAGGTCGCCGGTTTCACGGTGGACCGCAGCTTCATCCAGGAGGACGAGCTGTTTGGGCTGCCCGTAGTACCTTTTGAAGAGGTTCATTCAATTTTCTCGCCCGATCGTTTCCTGATGTGGGTTGCCGTAGGTTATGTGGGCGTCAACCGGGTGCGGGCAGAGCGCTTTCAGCACGCCCGCGACTGCGGTTATCGCATGTTCACATATGTAAGTCAGAAAGCGACGGTCGGCCCAGACGTACAGATTGGCGCCAACTGCTCCATCGGCGTTGGCTGCGTGATTTCACCATCCGTGCGCATTGGCGATAACGTAACCATCAGTGCCAAATCCTTTATCGGTCCCGAAGCGGTGATCCAGGATCACTGTTTTCTGGCCAACCGGGTCACGGTTGCCGGCGGCGCTGTCATTGAACCCTACTGCTTCCTGGGGCTGAATTCCACCATCAAAAACGGCGTGCGTGTCGCGAGTGGCTGTGTGATCGGTGCAGGTGCGCTGATCCTGCAAGACACGCGCGCAAAAGAAGTGTATCTGGGTAAACCGGCTGACTTGCTTTCAATTTCCAGCGATGACCTGCCTCTGCGCTAAGTCCTTTGCTGCCGGCTGTGTCAGCCGCTTTTCTGGCTCTCCCCCCGGAGAACCTGCTTGTCAATTTCAATACCCAACCTAAGATCCTGGTGAAGGAGATGCCAAGATGAAAACTGAGATTTCAGATCTGGCCATTTTCGGAAAGCCGCCCGCATTTAATGAAAAGCTGCACGTGGGACGGCCCTACATCGGGAATCGTGAGCGGCTGATGGAACGCATGAATGCCATGCTGGACGCTCGCTGGCTGACCAATCGCGGCCCGTTTGTCACCGAATTTGAACGCAAGATCTGCGAGATTACCGGTGCAAAGCACGCCGTTGCCGTGTGCAACGCGACCATTGGTCTGGAAATCGCCATCCGCGCTGCCAACCTGCAGGGCGAGGTCATTATCCCCTCGTTCACTTTCATCGCCACCGCCCACGCTTTGCAGTGGCAGGGCATCACACCGGTCTTCTGTGATATTGACCCCAAAACACACAATATCGATCCCAACAAGGTCGAAGCCCTCATCACTCCCAAAACCAGCGGGATCATCGGAGTGCACGTCTGGGGACGGCCCTGTGATATCAAAGCCCTGACCGAAATTTGCGAAAGGTATAATTTAAAGCTGCTCTTCGACGCCGCACATGCCTTCGGCTGCTCCTACGAAGGGACCATGATTGGCAATTTCGGCTCCGCCGAAGTGTTCAGCTTCCACGGCACGAAATTCATCAACACCTTCGAGGGCGGCGCCATCGTGACCAATGAAGACACCCTGGCCATTAAAGCCCGGCTGATGAAAAATTTCGGATTTGTGGACTACGACCAGGTAGTCTATCTGGGCACCAACGGGAAAATGGATGAGGCCTCCGCCATTATGGGCCTCACCAGCCTGGAGAGCATGGATGAATTTGTGGCGATCAACTGCCGCAACTACTACCACTACCGCCAGGCGCTGGCGCATATCCCGGGCATTGAGTTGATCTCCTATAATGAGGCTGAGCACAACAATTACCAGTACATCATCGTTGAAGTCGATGAAAAAGTGACCGGGGTCACCCGCGACCAGCTCGTTGAGATCCTGCATGCAGAGAACATCCTGGCACGCCGTTATTTTTACCCGGGCTGCCACCAGATGGAACCTTACCGTTCATACTTTCCGCATGCAGGCCTGCTGCTTCAGGAAACTGAAAAACTGGCGAGCCGGGTCATGTCCCTGCCGACCGGTCCGGTCATTTCGACGGAAGATATCGACACCATCTGTCAGATTATCAGCCTGGTTGTGAGCTGGGGGAGAGAGAACCGCTCCGATTTATCTTCCCAGCTTTCGAACTGGGCCGGCATGCAGGCACGCCTGGCTCATGTATAACCAGAGGGGGCAGCCGCTCACCAGTGAGAGGAAATTGTGGACAAAATCATCCTATACGGAAACGGCAGCGCAGCGCGTGTCGCCTACTATAACTTCCAGTACGATTCACACTACCAGGTCGCTGGATTCACGGTCGACAGTCAGTATCTGAAAGAGCAGGAACTGTTCGGCCTGCCAGTGGTGCCGTTCGACCAGGTCCATACCGTCTTTCCGGCGGACGAATACGGAATGCACATTGCCGTGGGTTACCTGGGGGTCAACCAGGTCAGAGCTGCACGTTTTCAACAGGCCAGAGATTTGGGCTACCGGCTGGTCAATTTTATCAGTTCAGGCGCGGTGATCGGTGAAGATGTGGAAATCGGGGAAAACTGTTCGATCGGGGTCAACACTGTGATCCATCCCTTCGTGAAAATCGGGGATAACGTCTTCATAGGAGCAAACTCCTTTGTAGGCCACGACAGCATTATTGAAGATCACTGCTACATTTCGGACTGTGTCACCATCGCTGGCAGTGTGAAGGTGGAGCCTTACTGTTTTCTGGGCATCAAATCCACAATCCGCAATAAAGTCCGCCTCGCCCGCTCCTGTGTGGTCGGCGCCGGGGCCCTGATCCTGCAGGACACGAACGAAAAAGAAGTCTACCTGGGCAAACCAGCGGATCTGCTGACAATAACCAGCGACCAACTACCGGTGCAGTAAGTCTTTTCCATCGACAAACGAACACTTTCATGAGAAAAAAGCGGGCCTTCGAAGGCCCGCTTTTTTATTTACGGTTGTTGATAAAGGCTTCAAACCGCTCACGCCTTCTGGCGTAAATAATCCCTGGCGAGCTGCACAGCCCCGACGGCCGGTTCGGTTACTTTCTGAACTGGTTCGAGCTGCAGGCCGCGGCTCGCCGCGGCGGTCAGGAAGGCCTGTGTCACTCGAGTGCCCTGCACAATTACGCCCCCCGCCAGGGCGCAGGGCACCGGACCGCTGAAACCCAGCCGCACTGCGACCACCTGGGCTGCAGCGGCCAGCTCTTCACCAGCCTGCTCCAGGATTCCTTCGGCAGCCGGATCTCCCTGAAGGGCTGCCTGCTCCACCAGGGCTGCCAGGGCAGCAATCTCTGTACGCGGGAGCTCAGAACGGTAAACGTAGCGGATCAAATCCTCAGGCCGTTCCAGTGACCAGTGCGCCAGCACCAGGTGGGTGAGGGCTGTCTGCGGACCGCGCCCGTCGGCTGCCCGGGCCACGCTGCGCAGGGCTGCCCTGCCGATGTCATACCCGCTGCCTTCATCGCCCAGCAGATAGCCCCAGCCTCCGGCGCGGGCAACCTGCCCCTGTGTGCTGCGACCGTATGCGATGGATCCCGTGCCGCAAATGACGGCGATCCCCCATCCTTCAGGTGTGCCGGCCGCCAGCACCAGCCGGGCGTCATTGACATAGCGCACCGGCATCCCCGGCCACAGGCGCTCCGCCCAGACTTGTAGAGGCTGTTCGTCACCTGGCCGGTCTACGCCGGCCAGGCCAAAACAGGCCATCTGCACCTGCCGGGGGTTAAATTCCAGGCCTGCGCTGGCGAAAGCCGCGCGCAGCGCCCGGTCAATCTCCTGACAGGCGTTCTCAACACTCACAGCCCGGTAATTGGACGATCCAGCGGTACCGCGTCCCACAATAACGCCGTCCAATCGGGACACCAGAGCGGTGGTCTTACTTCCGCCGCCGTCTACGCCGATCAAATACTGCATGAGGATGGTTCTACCCTGCTTTCAATGCAATTGCTTTGCGCACCGAGCCATCCGCCTGCGCCAGCAGCAGGCGCGCTTCTTCTGGGGTGACTTCCGCAAGGCTGGCTACAATGGCAACTTTCGCTTCCCCGCCGGCGCGGTCGAGCTGCTCGGCAGCCTGTTCCGGGCTGAGCCCACAGGCCTGTTCCACAATCCGGCGGGCGCGCTCACGCAGTTTGGCATTGTTCGGCTGCACATCGACCATCAGGTTGCTGTAGGTTTTTCCAAGTCGCACCATCACACAGGTGGAGATCATGTTCAACACCATTTTCTGGGCTGTGCCGGCTTTCAGTCGGGTAGAACCGCTGATCACTTCCGGACCGGTGATCGGCGCGATGTAAATATCCGCCAGAGCAGCCATCGGCGAGGGGTGATTGCAGGCCAGGCTGATGACCAGCGCGCCGCGACTGCGGGCAGCGCTCATCCCACTCAGCGTATAAGGTGTCTGCCCGCTGGCGGCTATCCCCACCAGGCAGTCCTTTTCCGTAATATTCAGCGCCAGGACATCCCGCTCCCCGGCCTGGCGGTCATCTTCTGCGTTCTCAACCGCCTGTGTCAGCGCCTTCTCGCCGCCGGCGATCACCCCAACAACCATATCGGCAGGAACGTTAAAAGTAGGCAGCGTCTCAGAGGCATCCAGCACACCCAGGCGCCCCGAAGTTCCCGCCCCCAGATAAATTAACCTGCCGCCCTGACGCATGCGTTCCGTGATGGCATCGATCGCCTGGGCGATGCGTTCCAGTTCGCCGGCGACAGCCTGGGCGACGCGAGCGTCCTCTTCGTTCATCAGGCGCACCATTTCCAGAGTTGAAAGCAGATCCATATCTTCTGTCGCCGGGTTGCGCGCCTCGGTGTATATAGCAGAATAGGCCGGGGATTCTTCAGGTGTCATTGAATTTCTCCGACTTTCAACAGGTTTCCATCAACAGTTGATGAACTTCGACAGCCCAAACGGGCGCCTTCACAATGCAGCAGCATGGAAGAATGGGCAAAACGTCCAGATCCATCCGGGGTCATGCATAATCAGCCTGTAATTTTTCCAGCCGGCCCACGCTCTCCGGAAGGCCTCCAGGACGATTGCGCTTCAGCCAGACCTGGCGATAATCGGAGACCAGCTCCGGAAGATCGGCGGCCAGCGCTCGCTTCAATTTATCCGCCCGCCCAGGGTCCTCCTCCAGCGCAAACATCCCCCGCCAGCAGGCGTGGCGCAGCAGGCGAAAAGTAAGGTCAAACTCCTCGCGGATCAGGTCAGCATCCGGGCGTTCAATGCGCGCCTGCTGCAGGGGCTCGCAGGCAGACTCTGCCGCCCGCAGGGCATTTTCATAATAGGAGGCCGCAGCTCCGGGATGAGCGCGGATCTTCTCCAGCGGCCACTGCATGGTCCAGAAAAGGATAGATGAGTTGTGCGGCTCATCCCACAGACTGCGGTAGACGTTCCCCAGGTCGCAGGCCGCTTTGCCCGCCGCGCCGCTGGCATCTCGAAACGCATGCCAGCTCAACGATCTGGAGATCTCCAGGTCGCAGTTGGCGGCGCAGCACCATGAGAGAGCCGCTCCGACCATCAGCCCCAGCGAACTCACCGGCCAGGCCTGCCAGTGGCCGTAATCACCCCAGTCGGTGATCAGATACCCGCTGGCTCTATGCCGCAGCCCGTTCTCAGCCGCGTTGTGCAGATTTTCGACTGCGTTATCGGTGCGCCCGGCCAGCGAGCACCAGGACGAAGTACCCGGGCAGACGTAAAACGGGATGCCGCTGGCAGCAAACTGCGCCCCGTGCTGGTCAAATGGATGGTGTGCTTCGTACCCCCACTCCAGGGCAATCACATCGTTGGGCAGCTCAGGGATCAGCTCCGGGTGCTCGACGATGATATCCCCCCAGAACTGGGGGATGCGCCCGTGACTGCGGACTTCCTGGAAGATCTGCTGGAGGAAGGTCAGATAGACGCGGGCACGCCCCTTTTCCTCACACGCCTGCCGGCTGCGCCCCTGCCCCAGGTCCCAGGTCTCATCCCCACCGATATTGAACATGCGGCTGGAAAAATGGGGCAGCAGCTCGTCATACAGGCCGCGCAGAAACTCCAGGCTGCGCGGTTCGACGGGGGCCAGGCTGAAGGAACCGGCACGGTAACCCCACGGGGTTTGAAAACCGTCCTCCACTTCAGCAAGATGTTTGTACTCGGGACGGTTCAACCAGGGAGCCAGGTGTCCGAACGACTGCTGGTTGGGAACCAGTTCAATAAAGCGCTCCCGGCAGTAGCGGTCCAGCACAAGAACATCCTGACCGGTGATGGGGGAGACATCCGCCCACACAGCGGGATGACTGCGGTAAGCAAAGGCATGCTCGAAGTACAGTTGAAGCTGGTTGATCTTCCACCCGGCAAGCTGGTCGACCAGGTTGAACAGGGTTTCCATCTTGGGCACCCGGTTGCGGCTGACGTCCAGCATCACCCCACGGGCGGGGAAATCGGGCCAGTCGCTGATGGTCAGCCCGGGCAGGCGTGGAGTACACTGCTCGATGATCTGGATCAGCGTGCAGGCGCCGTAGAAGACACCTGCCGGATCGCTGCCCTGGATGAGAATACCCTGGGGAGAAATGGACAATTCGTAGCCCTGACCGGGGAGCGGCAGTCTGGAGTCCACCCGCAGGGTCAGCCCGATCAGGTCGGGGGGGATCGCGCCGCCGGCAGCGATTTCCCAGTCAAGCGTGCAGCAGTCCCGCAGGATCTGCTGCACGCGCCGGGCTGTGAACAGCAGTTCCTGGGGCCGGGTGGTCTGGATCACGATAAGCCGCGTCCCATCCAGCAGGTACTCATCCGTGGAAAAGGTCAGCTGGCGGGGTACAGGCAGAAGGAGGATCTGGTCATGCACGGCGGATTAGCTCCTTATACAGGATGAGGTACTGGCGGTGAGCGTAAAAACCAAATTTTTCGTAATATGTGCGCAGGTGTGTCCAGTCGATGATACAGGCGGCAGTGCCGCGTTCACGCAGAAACCGCAGAGCGACATCGATCAGGGCTGTCCCCAGACCCTGGCCGCGACAGCCAGCGCTGATCCCGATTGGACCCAGCTGTCCCCAGGGGCGCGGCAAACCGTGCATATAGAAGCGGTCCAGCGGGCGCAGCGAATCTTCCAGTGTGATCTGGCAGAAACCATCCACTCCTCTTGAAGTCCACAGCAGCAGGTAATCTTCTGGGCGTCCGTTCTGGCGCAAATGCTCCTGAAATTCGTAGCGCCAGCGCCCGGGGAACTCGCGAGCTAGAAAGGCGTCCAGTTCAGGCTCCTCACCGGCCTGGAGCGGCCGGACAGAAACGGCCAGATCCTTCAACGCATCGGGTGGCCGGTAGCGGTCCAGCAGGCCGGCCATATCCCAGACGACGCTCTCCGTCTGCG
>ENA-UPSB01003881-UPSB01003881.1-bioreactor-metagenome-genome-assembly--contig:-NODE-3881-length-10846-cov-6.490594_pt1 | contig 10846 bp, 9 predicted proteins | sample MGYA00238182_ERZ773286 | MGnify/ENA primary metagenome ERZ773286 (study PRJEB29026, sample SAMN07631240) | bioreactor metagenome | isolation source: Switchgrass digestor | place: USA: Dartmouth... | reverse complement strand
CGTCTCCGCCGGCGTCAAAGGCGTTCCCACAGCGGCTCTAAAGACTTTTAGAGCTTCCTCATAAGGTATGTTCTCGAGGAAGACAGTCCTTCCCGACGCGTCTCTTTGTTCCAAGCCAGACCTACCTCCCAAATGCTAGTAGTGCTGCTCCAGCTTTGTGTACCAATCCCACGCTCCAGGTTAGTGTTCCAAGCTAGTGTCTAAGGTCAGCGCTTCGAGTCCGTCTCCAGGTTCTAGGTGGAATAAAGCCTTACTTGCACAGTTGTGCCCTTTTGCAGCCCCTCAGAGTTCCTGGGCACCACGATTTCCCCTTGAGCCCTCACCATAGTTGTGATAAGCCCCGACTTGCCCAGGATGGGTTCGGCCCAGAATCCGTCTTTGTCCTGGATCAGCCTTACCCGGATGTGGTCTTGTCTTCCGGGAGCTGACGAGACGTTTCTGGTGAGCCTGGCCGTTACCGTAGGTTCGATGACAGTTTCGGCTCCGGCAATCGCCGCTGACGCGGCCAAGTTCGAAGGGTCAAGCGCCCCCAGCATCGCGTCAATAGACGGTCGCACGAAGAGACTGAAAGCGGTCAGAGCGGATACCGGATGACCCGGTAGCCCGAACAGAAGCTTGTTGCCTGACGCCCCCATGATGACCGGCTTGCCGGGACGTACCGCCACGCCGTGTACAAACACTCCCGGGGGTCCTAAGTCCGAGAACACTCTTACGGCGTGGTCGCGGACGCCCACGGAGCTTCCCCCCGACACTATCACCATGTCAGCGGCTTCAAGGCCTCTTTCGACCATGGAACGCAGCGCGTCGTAAGTATCGTGGGCGATTCCGAGGATGAGGGGATCCCCGCCCGCGGACTCAACCGACGCGGCGATGGAGTAGCTGTTGATGTCCCGTATTTGTCCCGGACCGGGGGACGCTTCGGGCGGCACGATCTCATCGCCTGTGGATACTACGGCTACGGTAGGCTTCTTGGCCACCGGTACCTGGCAGACCCCCAAGGCGGCAAGCGCTCCCACATCGGGAGGCCTCAACCGAGACCCTCGAGGGAGCAGGAGGGAGCCCGCTGATACGTCCTCGCCCTTCTGGATGACGTTCTCTCCGGGAGAAACAGGCTTCATGATTAGAACGGTTCCGTCCGGAAGGCTTTCAGTGTGTTCAATCATGACACATGCGTCGGCGCCATCAGGGAGGATCCCGCCCGTCGGGATTTTCGAGGCCAGCCCCGCAGTGAGCTTCCGCCGGGGGAGGCTCCCCATTGGGATGTCTTCTACCACTTGCAGAATGGCCGGGAGCGATTCGGAGGCTCCGAAAGTATCTTTAGCCAGCACCGCGTACCCGTCCACCGTGGACCTACAGTGAGGAGGGATATCTTCATTGGAACGCACATCCGCTCCAAGGACGCGTGTCCTGCATTCGGTCAAATGAACCAGTTCAACCTGAGGAGGGGGCGGACTCCAGTGGGAAAACAGGGTCTTTAGCGCCTCTTCAACTGTCTTGACCTGAAAGAACCAGTCCATGGCGTCCTCCCGTGAGTTTGTTCTGCTAGTCAGTTTGCCCCACGAAAGGAAGCCGCCGAAAAGCGGAAAAGCGCCTGTTTGGCGCTCGCTTAGAGTAATCCGCGACAAACCGGATACCGCCTGCTCGAGGCAGCTCGGACACCGCAAGTCGCGTTATTCCAGCGTGCTCCTTTCCAATGTGGGAGGCGAGACCGTTTCCAGACTCACCCTACCGGCCATCGTCCATAGGCCAGACCTGTAGGCCTTACCCTTAGGCTCAACGGCTCGGAGCAGCTGTTTGATACTAAGCCATTATACCACTCATGGGAGAATGGCACGTGAAGGGGTTCCGACAACTGTTTGCATTGCATGTTGCCGAATGATTGGCACAGAGTGAGCAGCCGGCGCTCTTCAGGCGGAGGCGGGTCAACCTGTCTAGAGTGAACTCCGTCGACTTCGGGGAGGCTGCCGCGCGAAGGTAGAAGGCTCTAGAACTGCATTTCCATTTTGTCCCGGTCAACCACGCCGCGCAGTGTCTCCACACCGAACAACGTCTTTAGGTGCTCGGCCAGTTCATCCATGGCGCTTTCGACCGCGGCGCGGTTTATGTCAGTGAACCCGTCAATGGGGAAGAAGATGTGGCTGGAGGATTCGGTTACTTTGCCTTTATCGTTTTGCCTCCAGATCCATCGCCTTGTCCTGATCTCGTCGCCCGCCGCGTACACCAGCTCGCCTTCGGGGACTTCTTCGGCGGTCACTTCCCCGAGGGGAGTGAACATCTTGCCAGAGCGCGAGAAACGGACCGAGACAGACCCGCCGATGGCCTCTAGGTCGTGCGCGCCCATAGGGACGCTGTGCTTCAGAGACACAGCGTTTACCAGGTTCACAATCGGGTTTATGTACGGCAGGGGATGGCCTTTTAGGACGCGAGACGTCAAGGCCTCAATTGAACTGGGGAACTTGTTCGGGTTGTAGCCCAGCTTACGAAATGCCTCGCGGTAGCAGGCGATGTCCGGGTGGGTTTTCAGGTCTGTCCCGCGGAACTTCGCGTTTACCTGCAGAACAGCTTCTTGAAGCAGGCGGGTCACGCTTTCCGCTGTGCCTTTGGTTCCCGTATTGTCAATCCCGTCGGCCACTACGACTCCGATACACAACGTAGGCAGGACGTTAAACACATCGGGTTCGATGCGGAATCCCATTGAACAACTCCCCTTTGACGGAATCTTCCGGCGCAAGTCGCCCTAGGTGGCTCTACTATATCCCGGCTTCTTGCCCAAGGCAATTAAGGCGCCGACAATGGCCAGCGTGTAGACGATGACCGTGTATGGGGCGAAGGCCGCGGGGGAGACTTGCAGGGCTTCCCCGCACATTGCCGCCATGACGTTCCAGGGGATGATGCCCGCCGCGGGTACGCCCGAGTCCGCCAGGACGCCGGCGAAGTCTTCAGCGCTGATGCCCAGCTCTTGTCTCTTGGCGGTCATGGCGCGTCCGGGGATTATGACGGACATGGCCTGGTTGGACGCGATTGCCGTCGACAGAACGCTTATCCCCATAGCCCCCAGGAGGAAGGACACCCTGTTCTGGAGCTTATTGACGAGGCCGCCGGAAATATCGTCCATCATCCCCGATGACTCCATGATCCCCGTGTACATGCCCGCGAAAAGGAGCATCAAAGCCATGTTTGTGGTCCCGCGGAGGCCGCCGCTGTGGAAGACCTGAGCCACCTCAGGCCGGGCGCCGCCACCCGGCGTGTACCCTAGGAGGACAGAGCGCAACAAGGTGAGCAGGCTTTCATGCTGATAGAAGATGGCGATCGCTCCTCCCGCCACTAAGCCCGCCACCATGCACAGGCGAACGGGTACTCTCCGTGAAGCTAGGACCACGACCAGAACCGGCGGGATGAGCACCCAAGGGGTGATCCGTGCCATCTCCGTAAGGCCCGTCAAGAACTGGGTTTTCCACGCGAGTCCGGCGCCGTCGGACGACGCCTTCACGGTGAACCCCATGACAGCAGCAGCCACGATGCACACCACGAGAGCCGGAATCCCCGACGCCAACAGGCGCCTGCTTGCTTTCCGCAGGTCAGCGCCGGTCATGTCCACGGTCAGGTGGAATATCCCTGAGAGAAACGACACCCTGTCCCCAAATATGGCTCCGGACATAATTGCCCCCGCTACCGGGGCAGGGGGCAGGTTGAACGCCCGGGCTATCCCCATGACAGCGACTCCGACTGTCGCTACAGTCCCCACCGAGCTTCCAATCAAGGTGGACAAGATGGCCGACAACAGTAGTCCCGCAAGAATCACGTGCCGCGGGTCCACTAGGGAAACGCCGTAGTAGACAAGTCCCTGGATAGTACCTGACGAGAACCATGCGGCTGTCATCATGTTTACCAGGAGCACCAGGATGACCACATTCTTGACTCTGCCTAGGCCGCCCGAAGCGAAGCGGAGGAGGTGGGACATGCTCAGTTCAGTTCCCGCTCTACGCGACCGGACCGACGCGCACAGCCCGGCGAGGATTGTGCCCGCTCCCATAGCCCAAAAAGGGGGTAGGTGAATGAGAATAGTGGTTACGAGCGCCGCGATAAGGCCCAGCGCCGACACGTACGACAACAACTGTCCCGACCGATAAGCTTGTGGGGCCGACTGATTGATCTGTCCCCGCCCCATGCCTTTTCCGCCGCTCAACGTCTATCACACACCGGACTTTTGTGACATAGAGTCGATTATTCGCCAAGGCGGGTACAACTCCTTCATGGCTGCCACCGTCGGCGATGCGCAAAAAAGTCTTCTGTTGTGAATATCTATGCAGGACTTTGAGTAGTCCTTGAGTAATGCATTGTTATCCCCAAAGAAACCGCCAAACGAATGAAAGGAAAGGGAAAGAGGTGTGACAGACTTGATGCTAAAGTATGACCACTACTATACCTACAACGAGCTTGTAGGCGCGATGAAAGGCTTGGTGGAAGCCCATCCTGACTTGGCAAGGCTCGAGGTTATCGGAAAGTCGGGAGAAGGCAGGGACTTGGTGGCTATCATCATCACCAATTCCAAGACCGGGCCAGATGACTCCAAGCCGGGCTACTATATCGACGGCAACCACCATGCCGGAGAATGCGTCGGCTCAATGGCTTCTCTGTATACCGCCGACTACCTTCTCTCCAACTACGGGACGAACGCTCAGGTTACCCGGTTGGTGGACACTTGCTCCTTCTATATCCATCCCAGGGTCTCGCCTGACGGTACCGAGGTATACCTGACGACTCCCGAGACCATGCGGTCTGTCCCGAGGTACTATCCGTACCTACAATGGGAGGAGATGGACGGGCTCTATCCCGCGGATGTCAACGGCGACGGAGAGATCCTGCTAATGAGGGTCGAGGACCCGAACGGCGAGTGGAAGGTGTCATCCAAAGACAAACGTGCTATGGCCAAGCGCGCCCCTGATGAAGTCGAGGGGACTTTCTACCGGGTCTACCAGGAAGGGTTCGTAAGGAACTACACCGGGAAGCCCATAAAGAACGCTCCTTTGAAGTGGGGGCTCGATCTCAACAGGAACTACCCTGCCGAATGGGGGCCTGAGGTCGTCCAGTCAGGCGCGGGGCCGTACCCGTTGTCTGAACCGGAGACAAAGGCCGTCGCGGACTTTGTGATCGCCCATCCCAATATCTGCATCGCGATGACCAACCACACAACCGGCGGGGTGTTGTTGGCGGTACCCGGATCCTGCCCGCCCAGCAAGATCCCGCAACACGACTGGGCGGTACTTAAGGCCCTGGGGAAGATCGGAACCCAAGTGACAGGTTATCCGTGCATATCCATTTTTGAAGAGTTCCACGCCAAGAGTGAGAGCTGGAGCCACGGAGCGGCCGATGACTGGCTGTACCTGCACCGCGGTATCGTCGCCTATACAACCGAGCTTTGGAACCTCGCCACCAGGGCCGGGGTCAAGATGTGGCCGCGGACCGAGAAGGATGATGAGGAACAAGAAGACGACTTTGTGAAGATGCTCCAGTGGCAGGACAAGGAACTGGGCGGAGAGGGCTTCGTGGACTGGACGCCTTTTGACCATCCCCAGCTGGGCAAAGTGGAGATCGGAGGCTGGAAGTCTAAGTTCGTCGTCCAGAACGCTCCTCCGGCGTTCTTGCCGTCCGAGTGCGCCAAAATATCCGAGTGGTTTGTCAGGACCGCGGAAGCCCTGCCTCACCTGTCCATAAGCGAGGTTAACGTGGAGAAAGCGGGAGAGGGCGCCTACGTCGTCAGCTGCCTCTTGGCCAACACGGGATACCTTCCCACTTACGGCACCAAGAAGGCTCTTGAACTGAAGCTTCACTTGCCGTTGACCATCGAGCTGTGCGGAGAGGGCATTGAGGTGATGGGATCCGCCAAGCAGACGCTAGGGCAACTGGAAGGGCGCGCGGCCAGCCAGGCTCAGTTCTGGATGGGTTACTTCAGGGGCGACAGCCCTACGCGCGAGACCAGGGTGAAGTGGACGGTCAAGGCGGCACCTGGCGCGTCCGGCAAAATCACGGCCAAGTCGGCCAGGGCGGGCACCGCAGTCGCGGAGTTCACGATATAGTCGGTCTCCGGGTCCGGGATGTGGTTGCCGCGCAACAGATGATATAGATGCGGACATTGAGTTACCGCCTTCCTCGCCGGGTTTTTGAGGCTCGGGCCAGACTGTATGTTTTTGGGTTCTCCTAACCAGACTACCAACAGAACCATAAGACATACTGTCAGGAAGGTGAGAGTGGTCATGTCCGGCATCAGTTGGGTTACGCGTATCTTGACGATTATTGGAGGTCTGAACTGGGGTCTCATCGGTCTTGCCAACTTCAACCTGGTCGCGGCCATCTTCGGTGAAGGCACTACAGCCGAACGGGTAGTTTACTCGGTGGTAGGTATCTCGGCCCTATGGGAGCTCATCAGGCTCTTGATGAGGGAGCCCGAGAGGGCGGAGGCCAGACGCGACTAGCGGAAACCCAGGGAAGTACAACTGAAGGATAGTTAAACGTAGCTAAACAAGGAAGCCGCGCCGGCTAATCCGACGCGGCTCCTTTTCTACTCGTGGATGACGACCTTTGTCCGCTCAGGAATGTAATCGTAGATCCACTTGGCGTCCTCAACTTTAAGCCGGATGCATCCGTGTGACGCCGGCGTGCCAAGTTTGGCGGCTTCCTCGGGAATGATTTTCTGGTTCTTGTCCATGGCGACACTGTGGAACAGGTAGATGCCCCAGTCTTTAAAGGAAACCCAGTACTTGGCACCCTGTTTGTACTTCTCGTTGAAGAACCATTCTCCCCGGTTTTGGATCTCGAATGTACCCAGCGGGGTTTCATGACCTTCCACGCCTGTGGACGCGATCATCTCCCGGTGGACTACATTCTCGCCCTCCATGATGCGGACTTTCTGCTCGCTTATATCAACGTCAATCCAAAACGTAGTGCTCGTGATTCTGGATGGGTTTTTCTCTAGTTCGCATGTATCCAGGTGGTTTTCCTCAGGGGTCAATTCAACCAGATCCGATGGGTCCTCCGATGAGCCCTTATCCCCTGTAGGGGATTGGATGCCAGTATTGCCGACGGGATCCAGCGCCTCCCCGGCTTGCCTGGAATGCCACTCCGCTACCCCAAAGTACAGCAGCACGAGCAACATCGCCACTACTGCCATCTGTCTTGCGCGTCTCATGACATCCTCCGGTCCCATAAAACTTGAATCTGTCGATCGTTGTCGTATCATGCCGTCTCTTTCGACATACAAAGTACGATAAATGTTCGCGTACGCACGGACAATTTGTTGCACTTACATACTTGCGGAACTTGTCCGAGCGCGGGAGGTGTGAGATGGCTATGCGGTAAGATGGCTATGCAATAGGCGGCTATGCATTGTGGCGTCCAGGCGAAGCCTGGCGTCTACCTTGGTCAGAGGTTGTCGTGGCCTTCCGGGACAGGGATGGTCTTTCCAGAGGCTCCTCCCAATATATTAGCGGGAGACTAGATGAAGAGGGGAAACCGGATGATCGCCCAGTTCACACTGACTGTACCCGAAGGGAAAAGGTTCATCGCAAAAGCAGTTGCGAGCATGCCTCCGGTGAGGAGGGCACGGTTCTCTGGGAAAGTCCTTCTCAAAGGCGGAACAACCGTTAGCGCCGTATCAGAGGAAATCGGGGGACCGCCTCTTAGGATATCGGGCCGCATCACTCCTGACGGAGCCAGGGCCGCCGCGGACAACTCTGACCCTCACTGCATCGTGATAGAGAAAGGGACCGCGACACCGGTCGACGACAAGTTGGAGCTTACTGTGGAATCGATGGGACCGAGGGATGTGGCCATCATCGGGGCTAACCTAATCGATCATCAAGGAGGCGCCGCTATCCTCGCCGGAGGTCCGCTCGGCGGAGCCGCGGGAAAGATCATCTCGGGATTGGCGGCTCAAGGGGTCCAGGTCATCATCGCGTGCGGCGTGGAGAAAATGGGGCCCGGCTTGGTCCAGGACGCGATCGCGGCTTGCGGGAGGTCAAGAGTCACCGGAGCCATGGGCATGGCCGTGGGGCTCGTCCCGCTTCACGGCACGTTGGTGACCGAGGTCCAGGCTTGTTCTCTCCTGGCCAGGGTAAATGCTTCCGTGATAGCCTGCGGAGGTGTGTTTGGCGCCGAGGGAGGCACGACCCTCGTTTGCGAAGGTGACGAAGAAGAACTGGCCAAACTCATTTCCATCGTAAAAGAGGTGAAAGGGACGCGTCTTTCCGGTGCCCCACGTAGCTTCATGGACTGCGTAAAAGGCAATCCGGCCTGCTCCCGGCATATGGCTTGCGATACGTTGTATTCGGAGATCTTGTGCCCCGATACGTTGAGTCGGGGAGCCAGTCCAACAGTCGCCGGCGGTTAGGAGTGACCCCTCAGAGCTTTCGCGAAGGGAATAAGAAAGTGCCCGAGCGCCTAAAGCATCGGGCACTTTTTGCTTCCGCCGGCGCGCTTCCGAGCGGTATGCCTCTTACGGCATCCTCAGGCGATACGCGTCTTACCGGTTCCTCATTATGGTCTGTTCCCGCCGGGGACCAACTGAAATCCAACCGACTCTTACACCGGTCTGTTCCTCGACGAAAGCCACGTAGTCCTTCGCCTGCTTGGGCAGCTGGTCGAAGGTCCGGATGTGGGATATGGCCTGCTTCCAGCCTGGCAACTCCTCTAAGACCGGCTTGGCCCGGTCCAGGGTGCCGGTCAGCGGGAACTCGGTTGTCTGTTTCCCGTCAATTTCGTATGCCGTGCAGACTGGGATTTTATCCAGATATCCCAGCACGTCGAGGAGAGTCAGGGCGATAGTGGTGGCGCCTTGCATGCGGCATCCGTACCTCGTGGCGACCGCGTCGAACCAGCCTACTCGTCTCGGACGTCCCGTCTTGGCGCCGTACTCTCCCGCGTCGCCTCCGCGTTCTCTGAGCTCATGAGCGGCTTCTCCCTGAAGTTCGGTGACGAACGGGCCGGCTCCGACAGCGCTGGAGTACGCCTTGACCACCGCGATAACCTCGGTTATCGCCCAAGGCGGTAGCCCGGCCCCGACCGTCGCGAATCCGGCCAGCGTGGACGACGAAGTCGAGAAGGGATAGATGCCGTGGTCGGGGTCCCTGAGGGCGCCCAGCTGTCCTTCCAGCAAGATGTTCTTGCCTTTCTTCACGGCATCGTGCAAGAAACTCGAAGTATCGGCTATGAGGTGGCGGATCTTCATGCCGTCCTCATAGAGGCGGTCCACCACTTCGTCCAGGTTCATGGTTGGTTTGTGGTAGAGGTGCTCCAGGAGGACGTTTTTCGCCTCGACTATGGGCCCCAGCCTGTCGCGGAGAGCCTCTTTGTCGAAAAGCTCGCCTGCCTGCACGCCGACCTTCGCGTACTTATCTGAGTAAAACGGAGCGATGCCCGACCTGGTCGAGCCAAACTGTCGGGCGCCCAACCGTTCTTCTTCATACGTGTCAAAGAGCTTGTGCCACGGCAACATCACTTGGGTGCGTTCGGAGACCATCACCTTGGGTTCGGGGACGCCGCGTTTCTTGAGGTCGTCGAGCTCGCGGATAAGTTCCCCCATATCCAGGGCCACTCCGGGACCGAGTATGTTGACCACGTCCGGATAGAACACGCCCGAAGGCAAGAGGTGGAGGGCAAACTTTCCGTATTGGTTGATGACTGTATGTCCTGCGTTGCTGCCTCCCTGGAACCGGATTACCACATCCGACTTCTCGGCAAGGTAGTCGACCATCTTGCCCTTGCCTTCGTCTCCCCAGTTGGCGCCTACCACACATGTAACTGCCATTACAGTTCCTCCTTACACCCGGTGAACGTCATTGCCATTCGCCGCCAATAACATGATAATGACAGCGGACATATAACGGTACTTGTCTATCCTTATGCGATCCATAAGGAGGCGTTATAGTTGTTTGTGAACCTGGACCTTTACCGGGTCTTCCACTATGTTGCCCGACTCGGGAGCATTTCCCGTGCGTCGGAAGAGTTGTACGTTTCGCAGCCCGCCGTGTCCCAATCCATTAAACGCCTGGAAGAGCAACTGGGAGTGCGCCTTCTCATCCGCACCCCAAGAGGAGTGCGCTTGACCCAGGAGGGGGAGACTCTGTACCAGCACATCTCCCAAGCTTACAGTCTTATCGAGGCGGGCGAGCGCCGCATCCTCGAAGTCCGCGGGATGATCAGCGGGGAGGTCCGCATAGGAGCCAGCGACACGCTGTGCAAGTACTACTTGGCTCCCCATTTGGAAGTGTTCCACCGCCAGTTCCCGGGGGTCCACATTCACGTGACCAACCGAACCACGCCTGAAACCATCGAGCTCCTCCGGTCGGGGAAAGTGGACATTGGGCTCATCAACCTGCCCATAGCGCCCGATCCATCGCTTGTGGTGAGGGAAACCATAACGGTTCACGACTGTTTTGTGACGGGAACCAGGTATTTGGAGAAGTATCCCGGCATCATTGAAAGACCGATCCCTTTGGAAGAACTGCTCAAGCATCCCCTGTTGATGTTGGAGACTGCTAGCAACACCAGGCGGTACATAGACCGCTGGGCTTCCAGCAAGGGCGTGACGCTTAATCCGGAAGTGGAGCTTGGAAGCATCGACCTCTTGCTCGAGTTCGCGGGTATCGGGCTTGGAATCGCCGCCGTGGTCAGGGAGTTCGCTCAAGCGGAGCTGGCCTCGGGGCGCTTGAAGGAAGTCAGGCTGCAGGAGCCCATTCCTCCAAGGCGCATAGGAATCGTGACGCTCAAGAATGTCGGCCTGCCAGTGGCCGCGTCGCGATTTGTGGACTTGCTGCTGGAAACAGGGGAATAGAACCTCCCGAGGCTGTTT
>ENA-UPSB01003879-UPSB01003879.1-bioreactor-metagenome-genome-assembly--contig:-NODE-3879-length-10848-cov-7.655795_pt1 | contig 10848 bp, 13 predicted proteins | sample MGYA00238182_ERZ773286 | MGnify/ENA primary metagenome ERZ773286 (study PRJEB29026, sample SAMN07631240) | bioreactor metagenome | isolation source: Switchgrass digestor | place: USA: Dartmouth... | reverse complement strand
TAGCCGTGACTGGAGTTCAGACGTGTGCTCTTCCGATCGCCGCCAGGAGCGCAAGCGCAAGGGCCGCGGCATCGGTTCCGGCCTCGGGAAGACCGCCGGAAGGGGCCACAAGGGCCAGAACGCCCGCTCTGGCGGCGGCGTCCGCCCGGGCTTCGAAGGCGGCCAGATGCCGCTGATGCGGCGGCTGCCCAAGCGGGGCTTCTCCAACGCACCGTTCAAGGTTACGTACCAGGTGGTCAACGTCGCCGACCTCGAGCGGTTCGAGTCGGGCACTGTCGTTACTCCGGAACTGCTGCATGAGAGCCGAGTCTGCAAGGGTGCGGTGAAGGGCGTCAAGATCCTGGGCACGGGCGAGCTCACCAAGGCCCTGACCGTGCGGGCCCACGCGGTGAGCGAGTCCGCAAGGCAGAAGATCGAGGCCGCGGGCGGAAAGGTTGAGGTTATCGGAGAAGCCACCGAAGAGGTGAAGTAACAGCCATGAGGATGCTGGAGACGCTGCGCAGTTCGCTGCGGCTGCCGGGCCTGAGGAAGCGCCTGCTCTTCACCATCGGCATGCTCGTGCTCATTCGGATCTGCGCGCATATTCCCGTCCCTGGGGTGGACCTGGATCAGCTTGCGAGAGTGTTCGGAGCGGGCGGCCTTTTCCAGTTCTTTGACATCTTCGCAGGCGGCGCCTTCTCCAAGTTCGCGATCGTCGCGATGGGCGTGACCCCGTACATCAACTCGTCCATCATCATGCAGCTGCTCACCGTCGTGATCCCGCGGCTGGAGGAGCTGCAGAAGGAGGGCGAGGAAGGCCGGAAGAAGATCCAGCAGTACACGCGCTACGGTGCGGTGGTGCTGGGCCTCGTGCAGGCCTTCGGCATCGGTTACGCCCTGAAGAACTCTGGCGCCTTCCTCCACAACAACTGGACCACCCTCTTCGTGATCATGGTGAGCCTGACGGCGGGCACCGCCCTCGTGATGTGGATCGGCGAGGAGATCACGGAGAAGGGCATCGGCAATGGCATCTCGCTGATCATTTTCGCAAACATCGTCACCCGGCTGCCTTACTCCATTGGCAGCGAGATCCAACTGCTTCAGGCCGGCCAGCACAACATCTTCCAGCCTCTGGGCGTGGCTGTGATCGCCCTCCTCATGGTTGTCTTCGTGGTGATTATCAACGAAGGCGTACGGAAGATTCCGGTGGAGTACGCGAAGCGTGTCGTCGGCAGGCGTGTGATGGGCGGGCAGCGGACTCACCTGCCCATCCGCATCAACCAGGCCGGCGTGATCCCGCTGATCTTCGCCTCGTCGCTGATGTACCTCCCCATTACGATCGCACAGTTCGTCCCGTACTCGAAGTTCGCCATGTTTGTGGGGAAGTACTTTGAAACGCGCTCTGCCTGGTTCATGCTGATCAACGCGTTGCTGATCATCTTCTTCACGTACTTCTACACGGCGATTACCTTCAACCCGGAGACCGTCGCCGATAACATCAAGAAGAACGGCGGGTTCATCCCGGGGTACCGCCCGGGCAAGCCCACCGCCGAGTACCTGGAGCGGATCTCCAACCGGCTCACCCTGGTGGGTGGTCTGTTCCTGGCGGCCGTCACCATCCTGCCGATTACCCTGATCGGTCTGCTGGGCGTCCAGAACGCGTACATCGGCGGCTCCTCGCTGCTCATCGTCGTCAGCGTGGCGCTGGAGACCGCCAAGCAGCTCGAGGCCCAGCTGGTCATGCGGCACTACCAGGGATTCATGCGCACCTAGGTACGTGTTGACGCGCAGAGGACCGGGCCGTCCCGCAGGGGACGGAACCGGTCCTCGCGGGTACGGCCGATGCCGTCCCCCGGCCCACCCGGCCCCCGGGGTGCGGGGCGGACCTGCGGGGGCGGCGCGGACCCGCCCGCAGGGGGCTCTGAGGAGGAGAGGGAACGGATGCACATTATCCTGATGGGACCTCCAGGTGCCGGCAAGGGCACGCAGGCTGCAAGGCTGGCCGAGCAGGAGGCCATTCCGCACATCTCGACCGGCGACATCTTCCGGGCCAACATGCAGCAGGGGACGCCTCTGGGCAAGCTGGCCAAGGAGTACGTCGACGCCGGCAAGTACGTTCCCGACGACGTCACCAACGCAATGGTCAAGGAACGGCTGGCGCAGCCCGACTGCGTGAAAGGCTTCATCCTGGATGGCTACCCCCGCACCCCCGACCAGGCCCGTGCACTGGAGGGGATGCTGGCCGACCTGGGGCTCACGCTCGACGCCGTGATCAACATCGCCGTCCCGGACGAACTGCTGGTGGACCGCGCCGTGGGGCGGCGGGTCTGTCGCTCCTGTGGCGCTACCTACCACGTGAAGTACAATCCCCCGTCGCGTGAGGGCGTTTGTGACCGGTGCGGCGGTGAGCTGTACCAGCGCAGCGACGACCAGGCGGAGAAGGTGGCCGTGCGGCTGAGCCTCTACCACAACCAGACCGCGCCGCTGCTTCAGTTCTACGCCGAACAGGGGCTGGTGAGGACCGTAAACGGCGATCAGCCGATGGAGAAGGTCACGGCAGACATCAAGGAGGCCGTCAAGGGCAACCGATGATCATCCGCAAGACGACCCGCGAGATCCAGCAGATGAAGGAGGCCGGGCTGATCGTCTGGCAGGTGCACCAGGAGCTGGCGCGGGTGATCGAGCCGGGAATCACCACCCGGGAGCTCGACGCCCTCGCCGAGCGGCTGATCCGCCAGGCCGGCGGCATTCCGACCTTCAAGGGTTACCACGGCTACCCGGCGTCGATCTGCGCCTCGGTCAACGAGGTGGTGGTCCACGGGATCCCCGGGGACCGGAAGCTTGCGGAGGGCGATATCATCGCCATCGACCTCGGGGTGACCTACGGCGGCTGGGTAGGCGACTCGGCGTACACGCACCCCGTCGGGAAGGTGTCGCCGGAGGCCGCCAGGCTGCTGGAAGTCACACGAATCGCGCTTGAAAAAGCGATTGCCCGGTGTTATCCTGGCAATCGGCTGGGAGACGTGGGCCACGCGGTGCAGTCGTACGTAGAGTCCCAGGGCTTCAGCGTTGTTCGCGACTTTGTGGGCCACGGCGTGGGGGCGCGGATGCACGAGGACCCCCCGGTTCCCAACTACGGCCAGCCTGGCACCGGCGTGCTGCTGCGCCCCGGGATGGTGCTGGCCATCGAGCCGATGGTGAACGTGGGCACCTGGGAGGTGCGGGTGCTCGACGACGGGTGGACCGCGGTGACAGCCGACGGCAGCTACTCGGCACACTTCGAGCACACGGTGGCGGTCACGGAGAACGGCCCGGAGATTCTCACCAAGCCGTGAGGAATAGTTTCCCGGTTTCGTGCTATAATAATGATATTGCTCTCTGCGTGCGAACCCACTTTCGCTTGGGAATACGGAGGTGCACGTCGGTGGACCAACCGGGTCTAAGGCCCGGCGCCATTGTGCGATCTCTGGCCGGACGCGACCTGGGATCCTTATACGTCGTGGTGCGAGTGCTGGACGAGCGGTTCGTCGCGGTGGCCAACGGTGGGCGGCGGACGGTGGCCCGCCCGAAGCACAAGAATCGGCGGCACCTGGAGGTGCTTGGTTGGGCGGATCCCTCCCTGGCTCTCCGACTGGAACGAGGCGCCAAGGTCACCGACGAAGAGATCGCGAAGGTCCTGGACGAAATTCCTGGGGAGAGCCTGTGAGGAGGGATGATATCCGCGTATGTCCAAGGACGATGTGATCGAGGTTGAGGGCACCGTTGTGGAGCCACTGCCCAACGCCATGTTCCGGGTGAAGCTGGCCAACGGACACCAGGTGCTCGCCCACGTGTCCGGCAAGATTCGCATGAACTTCATCCGGATCCTTCCAGGCGACCGGGTGACGGTGGAACTGTCGCCTTACGACCTCACTCGTGGTAGAATCGTATACCGGTATAAATAGATCGGCCCACGGAAGGCCGGTTAACCGACTTTTCCTTTTTCCTTTTTGGTCTGCATCCCTGCGCTTGACATGGACCGCACACGGCCAGAGCGAGCGCGTAAAGAGAGGAGGGGCTGCTCGTGAAGGTTCGCCCGTCGGTGAAGCCGATCTGCGAGAAGTGCAAGATCATCAAGCGGCACGGTCACGTGATGGTGATCTGCGAGAACCCGAAGCACAAGCAGAAGCAGGGGTAGGGTACGGAGGCGTGCGCTTCGCTAACCGTACGGCGGCCCCGCAGACCAGTGAAGTTTTTGCCTGTCTTGGGCTGGCGCACCTCTTGCGGACGTAAGGGGGAGCACCGGCATTTCCGCATGGGCTCGAGGTTCGGACACTGCCGGGAGGCGTGCAAAAACCGGGCTGGAACCCGGCGGCCTCGCCGTCAGGGAGCGGCTGGTGGCCGAGGTCCCTCTTCCCTCGCCACTTTTCCTGCGGCGTCGTCGCTCCGGGACGGGTCGTGCATTTTCTTTCAACTTCGCGTTTCCGATTTGAGGAGGGTTTTTCAGGACAATGGCGCGTATCGCAGGTGTGGACCTGCCCCGTGACAAGCGCATTGAGGCTGCCTTGCCGTACATCTACGGCATCGGCTGGTCGCTTTCCCGTGAGATCCTGCAGAAGACGGGTATCGATCCGAACATCCGCGTCCGCGACCTGACCGAAGAGCAGGTGGCCAAGCTTCGCGAGGTCATCGACCACGAGTACAAGGTCGAGGGCGACCTGCAGCGTGAAGTGCAGATGAACATCAAGCGGCTGATCGAGATCGGCTGCTATCGTGGCCTGCGGCACCGCCGTGGCCTGCCGGTGCGCGGCCAGCGCACCAAGACGAACGCCCGGACCCGGAAGGGCCCGCGGCGCACGGTCGCCGGCAAGAAGAAGGCCGGCAAGTAAAGGGAGGGACACGGCTAAATGGCAAAGCGTGCCGTTCGTACCAAGCGGAAGGAGCGGAAGCACGTCGACAAGGGCGTGGCCCACATCCGTTCTACTTTTAACAATACCATCGTAACGATCACCGACATGCAGGGGAACGCCCTCGCCTGGGCGACCTCCGGCTCGATGGGCTTCAAGGGCTCGCGGAAGTCCACGCCGTTCGCTGCGCAGATGGCGGCCGAGAAGGCGGCCAAGGACGCGATGGAGCACGGCGTGCGCGAGGTCGAGGTCCTGGTGAAGGGGCCGGGGTCGGGCCGTGAGGCGGCCATCCGCCAGCTGCAGGCCGCTGGCCTGGAGGTCACGACGATCAAGGACGTGACCCCGATCCCGCACAATGGCTGCCGTCCGCCGAAGCGGCGCCGGGTGTAGGAACAGGAGGGAAGTAGCAAGACATGGCGCGATACACTGGAGCCGTCTGCCGGCTGTGCCGGCGGGAGGGCGTTAAGCTCTACCTGAAGGGCGAGAAGTGCTACAGCGACAAGTGCCCCGTTGTGAAGCGGGCGACCCCGCCCGGTCAGCATGGCGTGGCCCGGCGGAAGCAGTCGGAGTACGCCCTGCAGCTGCGTGAGAAGCAGAAGGCCCGTCGGTTCTACGGCGTGCTGGAGCGGCAGTTCGAGCGGTACTTCGAGATGGCCAGCCGCAAGAAGGGTGTCACGGGCGAGGTGCTCCTGCAGCTCCTGGAGCGCCGGCTCGACAACGTGGTGTACCGGATGGGCTTTGCCGCCAGCCGTGCGGAGGCCCGCCAGATCGTGAAGCATTCCCACATCGAGGTCAACGGCCGCAAGGTCAACATCCCCTCTTACCTGGTGCGTGAGGGCGACGTTGTGGCTGTGCGCGAGTCCTCCCGCGACCACAAGCGGCTGAAGGAGGTCGTCGCAGCCGCATCGCGCACGGTGCCGGCCTGGCTCTCGGTCGATCCCGAGGCCATGCGGGGCACGGTTCTGCGCCTGCCCAATCGTGACGAGATCGACGCGCCGGTTCAGGAGCAGCTCATCGTCGAGTTCTACTCCCGGTAATAAACGCGTCGGTTGCGCGGGCCGCGGCCCTCGTCTCGGCCGCGGCCGGGGAGCGGATCTAAGATCTGGGGCGGTGGCGTAGGGCGCTCACAAGTGAGTGAGACAGGGAATTGGGGGTATCTACCAGATGATCGGAATGGAAAAGCCCAAGATTGAGACCGTAGTGCTCGCCGAGGACAACAGCTACGGCAAGTTCGTGGTGGAGCCTCTGGAGCGCGGCTACGGCATCACCCTTGGCAACTCGCTGCGGCGAATCCTGCTCTCTTCGCTGCCGGGCGCTGCAGTTACCTCTGTGAAGATCGACGGCGTGCTGCATGAGTTCTCCACGATCCCCGGCGTGGTCGAGGACGTGACGGATATCATCCTCAACCTCAAGCAGCTGTCGCTCCGGATGCACAGCGATGAGCCGAAGATTCTCCGCATCCAGGCAGAGGGCGAGGGTGAAGTCACCGCTGGGGAGATTCATACGGACGCCGACGTGGAGATCCTCAACCCGGACCTGCACATCGCCACCCTGGACAAGGGCGGACGGCTGATTGCCGAGATCACCGTGGCCAAGGGGCGGGGGTACGTGCCGGCCGACCAGAACAAGACCCCCGACATGCCCATCGGCGTAATCCCCGTCGACTCGATCTTCTCCCCCATCCGCCGCGTGAACTACACCGTCGAGCACACCCGCGTCGGCAACCGGACCAACTTCGACAAGCTGACCCTGGAGGTCTGGACGAACGGGGCCGTTCGCCCGGACGAGGCCTGCTCGTGGGCGGCGAAGATCCTGAAGGAGCACCTTGAGCTCTTCATCTCGCTGACCGAAGACGCCGACGAGATCGAGTTCATGCAGGAGAAGGAAGACGACGACCGCAACAAGCTGATGGAGATGACCATCGAGGAGCTCGATCTGTCGGTTCGTTCCTACAACTGCCTGAAGCGCGCCGGCATCAACACGGTGGCGGAGCTCTGCTCCAAGACAGACGAAGAGATGATGAAGGTGCGCAACCTGGGCAAGAAGTCGCTGGAAGAGGTCAAGACCAAGCTGGCGGCCTTCGGCCTCAGTCTGCGGCAGTCCGACGACTAGCCCCGAAGCGCTTTCATCTGGACAGGATAGGGGTGAACGAGAAAGATGGCTCATTATCAGAAGCTCGGTCGCGATAGCTCCGCACGCAAGGCGCTGTTCCGGGCTTTGGTGACGGCCTTGTTCGACAAGGAGCGGATCGAAACGACCGAGGCCAAGGCGAAGGAGGTTCAGGCCATCGCCGAGGAGATGATCACCCTCGCGAAGCGCGGCGACCTGCACGCCCGGCGGCAGGCTCTGGCTTACATCTACGACGAGTCGGTGGTCACCAAGCTGTTCCAGAACATTGCCTCCCGGTACGCTGACCGCAACGGCGGTTACACCCGGGTGATCAAGGCCGGCGTCCGGAAGGGCGACGCAGCCCCCATGGCGATTCTCGAACTGGTCTAAGCCAACTGGTGCGATACGCCCGGGCGCGCAAGCGCCCGGGCGTTTCAACGAGACGGGAGGGAGATGTGTCGTGGCCGATCCTTACATCGTGGTCGAGCAGGTCACCTACGCCTACGGGCGGGAGGACGGCACCGACGGCGCTCCGGTTACCCTTGCACTGGACGGCGTGGACGCCGTTGTCCGGCGAGGCGAGTTCCTGGCCGTGCTCGGCATGAACGGTTCGGGGAAGTCCACCCTGGCCCGGCACCTCAACGCCCTCCTGCTGCCCCGCACCGGCAGGGTGCTGGTGGACGGCCTCGACACCCGTGAGGAGCACAACCTCTGGCCCGTTCGGGACCGGGTGGGCATGGTCTTCCAGAACCCGGACAACCAGATCGTCGCGGCCGTGGTCGAGGAGGACGTGGCCTTCGGCCCCGAGAACCAGGGGCTGCCCCCAGAGGAGATCCGGGTGCGCGTCGCCGAGGCCCTGGCGGCCGTCGGCATGACCGCCCACCGTCTCCGGCCGCCGCACCTTCTCTCGGGCGGCCAGAAGCAGCGGGTGGCCATTGCCGGGGCGCTGGCCCTCCGTCCGGCCTGCCTGGTGCTGGACGAGCCGACGGCGATGCTCGACCCTTCCGGGCGGACCGAGGTGCTCGAGGTGGTGCGCCGCCTCAACCGTGAGCTGGGCATGGCCGTGGTCTGGATCACCCACTTCATGGAGGAGGCCGCCGTGGCCGATCGGGTGATCGTCATGGCCCGGGGGAAGGTCCAGATGGTCGGCACCCCGCGCGAGGTGTTCAGCCAGGCGGAGCGCCTGCGCGAGCTCCGGCTGGACGTGCCCCCTGCCGTGCAGGTGGCCGAGCGGCTTCGGGCCGACGGGGTTCCGCTGCCGCGCACAATACTGACGCTGGATGAGCTGGTGGAGGCCTTATGCCAATTGTCTTCGAAGGGGTAAGCCACATCTATCAGCCCGGAACGCCGTTCGAGTGGAAGGCGCTCGAGGACGTCACGCTCACCATCCCCGACGGCGAGTTCTGGGGCCTCATTGGTCCGACAGGATCGGGCAAGTCGACCCTGATTCAGCACATGAACGGCCTCCTCCGGCCGACCAGCGGCCGCGTGCTGGTGGACGGCATGGACCTCGCCGACCGCTCCACTGACCTGCGGAAGGTGCGGCAGCGCGTGGGCCTGGTCTTCCAGTACCCGGAGCACCAGCTCTTCGGCGAGACGGTCTTCGAAGACGTCGCCTTCGGACCGCGCAACATGCGCCTGGACGCCGCCGAAGTGGAGCGGCGCGTGCTGTCGGCCCTGGAGCGGGTCGGGCTGCCCGCCGACATCAAGGACCGTTCGCCTTTTGGCCTCTCGGGCGGCCAGGCCCGCCGGGTGGCCCTGGCGGGGGTCCTCGCCATGGAGCCGCGGGTGCTGATCCTGGACGAGCCCACGGCTGGTCTCGATCCGCAGGGGCGGGCCGAGATCCTCGATCTCGTGGGCACCTTCCCGGCGCTGGGCATGACCGTGATCCTCGTCTCTCACTCAATGGATGACGTGGCCGAGCGGGCCGACCGCGTGCTGGTGATGCACCGGGGCCGGGTGCACATGGTGGGCACGCCCCGGGAACTCTTTGCCCGCCGGGCTGAGCTGGAGGCCATCGGGCTGGGCGTGCCCGCGGCGGTGGACCTCGCGGACAAGCTCCGGGCGCGCGGCTGGGATCTGCCGCCCGACATCGTCACGCTGGACCAGGCGGTGGAGGCCATCAAGGCGGCCTTGCAGGCGAGGGGAAAGGGGGCTGACCGGCGGTGACCTTTCAGGGCGTGACCATCGGCCAGTACTTCCCGGGCAATTCCCTGCTGCACCGCATCGATCCCCGGGTGAAGATCACCGGGGTCCTGCTCCTTTCGGTGGCCATCTTCCTGCCCCGCGCCTGGCCCGGTTATCTCGCCAGCATCCTGTTTACCCTGATCCTGGTTGCCCTCTCGCGGGTCCCCCTCCGGCTGATTCTGCGGGGCCTGCGCCCCATTCTGATCTTCCTGGTGATCACCGCGGCGTTCAACCTGTTCCTTACGCCGGGCGAACCGCTCTTCCGCCTCGGGCCGCTCACGGCCACGCGGGACGGCCTGGTGATGGTGGGCGTCACCACCACCCGCCTCCTGCTCCTCGTGATCATCGCCTCGCTGCTCACGCTCACCACTTCGCCGATCCGGCTCACCGACGGGCTCGAGCGGATGCTGCGGCCCCTCCGGCCCATCGGCGTTCCGGCGCACGAGCTGGCCCTGATGATGACCATTGCCCTGCGGTTCATCCCCACGCTGGCGGAGGAGGCCGACCGCATCATGCGGGCCCAGCAGGCCCGTGGCGCCAGCTTCTCCAGCGGCTCCCTCATGGCGCGGGTGCGCAGCCTGGTGCCCGTGCTGGTGCCGCTCTTCGTGGCCGCCTTCCGGCGGGCGGATGAGTTGGCCACGGCCATGGAGGCCCGGGGGTACCGGGGCGGCGACGGCCGCACGCGGATGTACGAACTGGTTTTCGCGCCCCGGGACGGCGTCGCCCTGGCCGTGCTGGTCGGGTTCGTCGTCCTCGTCGCGGTCCTGCGCCTGACCGGCTTGGGCTAGGCTTGCCCGGGGCAGCCAGCGTTCCGCAGGGGAGGTGAGGGTGTGCAGTCGGTGAAGCTGACGATCGCTTACGACGGCACGGCTTATGCGGGCTTCCAGCGGCAGCCCAACGCGGTGACGGTGCAGGAGCGGCTGGAGGAGGCGCTGCGCGCCGTCACGGGCGAGCCGGACCTGCGCATCGCCTCCGCCGCCGGCCGCACCGACGCCGGCGTTCACGCCCGGGGTCAGGTGGTCCACGTGCGCACCCAGTCTACCAACATCCCCATCGACCGGTGGCCGGCCGCGGTGAACAGCCGGTTGCCCGACGACATCGCTGTCGTGGGTGCGGCGCTGGTGCCGCCCGAGTTCCACGCCCGCTACTGGGCGCGGGAGAAGCGGTACCGGTACACCTTCCACATCTCGCCCTATCCCTCGCCGCTGACCCGCCTCTACGCCTACCACTGGCACCGCCCCGTGGATGTGGTGGCGATGCGCCGCGCGGCGGAGCTGCTGGTGGGCCGGCACGACTTCGCCGCGTTCCGCGCCACCGGGGGATCGGCCCGAACGACGGTGCGGACGATCACGCGGCTCACGCTGACGCAGGACGGGCCGTTGCTCTACCTGGATGTGACGGCTGACGGCTTCCTGTACAACATGGTGCGCATCATCGCCGGCACCCTGCTGGAGGTGGGCGCTGCCCGCCGCACCCTCGCGGAGGTCAGGAAGGCCCTGGAGACCGGCGAGCGCCGGTACGCGGGGCGCACGCTGCCTCCCCACGGCCTCTGCCTGGAGGAGGTCATCTACGGCGACGGCCCGGGCCGTCCGCCGTGGTTGGCTCAGGACGCCGATGACGAGGAATCGTCGTCGGCTCTACGTCAAGAAGTGTGGAACGGTCGCCAGCCAAGCCAAGGGCACAAAGG
>ENA-UPSB01003874-UPSB01003874.1-bioreactor-metagenome-genome-assembly--contig:-NODE-3874-length-10859-cov-4.975750_pt1 | contig 10859 bp, 6 predicted proteins | sample MGYA00238182_ERZ773286 | MGnify/ENA primary metagenome ERZ773286 (study PRJEB29026, sample SAMN07631240) | bioreactor metagenome | isolation source: Switchgrass digestor | place: USA: Dartmouth... | reverse complement strand
CCGGAGATGACCATCTAGTCGGGGTGCTTTTTACACCACTACTATGGACTGTAGCTAGCGTTCCCCCATGAGCAGCGACGGAGACGGCTGCAGGTGGGAAGCGGAACAGCGCCCTGCTTCTCGCCGGAATGCGGAGTTGAGCATGGCCTGAGGGGAGCCCCGGCCACCAGGGCGGTGGTCGGGGCGCTTTGTGAAGACCTGAAAACGGCGCTATCCGCCGACGAGGTAAATCGAGTAATCCATAAAAAGAGCGACTATTATTGTTAGCAAGCATTGACATTACACAGGAGACGACCTATTCTTCAAATTACACCATCTCTACATGTTCAGAGGTGAAGTCAATGCGTAGATGGTTGTCTGGTGTCCTGTGCGCGTTGATCCTGCTCACCAACAGTAACCTGGCGTCAGCCGCAACCGTGGCTCTTCCGATGGATGACGCCGGCGGTCCCGGCGGAGGCAGCTCCACGGCGGCGGTGGGAGCCGCTGCTGGCGCGGCCCTGGTAACATGGCTGACCCAGGTGTTCGCCAGGCCGCTGCCGGAGAATCCGCCTCTTCCCCAGACGCTGGACGACTTGAATCAGTGGCAGGATATCAGCGACCCCAGGGCTAAGGAAAAGGGTCATGAGACGTATCAGCACCCCAACACAGGCGATATTATCCACGTGGACAGGGCCACGCCGGGAGCGCCGGGCTGGCGGGGGCAGGATCACTACCACTGGGAAAACCCCGACAAGACGGGCAAGCACGACCAGTACCTGGATAAGAACGGCAATCCGGTTCCCAAGGGCAGCGACAAGTCCCATATCCCCTTCGAGACGTCCCACTGATGACGTGAACGAGGTGACGCTCATGGACCCGATGTCGACGTCCATCACCTTCCACGAGAACTCGATCGTGGAGCTGCGTCTTGTGCCCGGAGAGGGGCGGCTGGAAATCGTGATGGAGCGACCGATCGAAGGATCGGATGGCCACAAGATGGTCATATTCCATGGAGTCCGCGGCCTGAATCTCACTGGATCGATCACAGGCGGACCCAGGCGGTATCTGCCGGGCGACGAAGTTCTGGATATTTACTTCGAGCAGGTCCAGGCTCCGGAAGAGGGGAAGACTCTGGTCAGAGCTGAGGTCATGATCAACCCGTGGCTTCCCTTCCCGCAGACGGGTCTGAGCGTCATCGAGATCCTGGCGGAACGCGTGGAGTTGGGCTGACTTAATCCGCAGGGGCTGATCATCAAGAATGTGGGCGTGCGCCCAAGGGGTGCACGCCTTCGTGTGTCATTCCCGAGCCGTGCCAGCCAGGGCGAATGGGCCCGGTTGCCACCCCGCTAGAGGAACCGCTGATTCAGGGTCGAATCAATGAACGCAATCCCGCCGGCACTGCGCCGGCCAAGGAGGATGGCACGCCGTGACCCGTCCGGCCATCGCGGTAGACGTTGCAGTGCAGATCGACCGGCTCTTCGCCGGGGATGCCGAAGCCAAGGTCCGCACAGAAGGCTGGGCCGACCGGCAGACGGTGAAGTCCCGGAACTTCCGCCAGAGCTGGCTCGCGGAGGAAGGCTTCCAGAAGGTCCTCCACAAATACCGGGTGCGGTTCCAGTACCGCGGCCAGTACACGGGCGACCGCGACAGCGCCGGCCCGGAGTTCACGCTCTGGCGGCCGGACGGCGCCTTAGTCACGCTGGATGTGCGCAGCCGGCTGAACAGCGAGCTCCTGAAGTGGCAGGAAGTGCCGTACCCCGACGACCGGTTCCTCCACGAGCAGCACCTGATCGCCGACTACACCGTCGCCTGCGGGGTGCTCGACGTGCAGGGCGCCAGGCGGATTCTCTACTACGGCGCCATCGCCAAGGACAGGCTGCTGGCGGAACTGGCGAAGTCTCCGGTGCGGCGTTCCCGGAATCAGGGGGAACGCTTTCGCGTGGTGTCGCTCGACCATTTCTCGCTGCCGCTGCTGGAGAAGCTGCTCAGCGAGGTTCAGCACGTCTAGCCGGCGCGCCGCCCCTTGTCGAGGTCGCTTTCCTGGCCGAAAATGGGGGGTGGCGGATTTCTTGATCATGTTGTGCCTGTGGGAGGCAGCGGAATGTCAGAGGACTCCCTGAAAGAGTGGTTTGAGCTTTTTGGCCAGAACGATCCGCAGCAGCAGGCTTCAGCCGGCGGCGAGGATCAGGGCAAGTACCATCCCAACAATCAGCTGAACGACCTCACCGGCAAGGAGTGGCTGAAGTTCACCAAGACCTGGTTTGTCCATTCCCCGCCCTCCCGGACGCAGGATGAGATCCAGCATCCGGCCAAGTTCCCCGAGGGCGTGGTTCAGGAGTTCATCCGCTTCTTCACCAAGCGGAACGAGTGGGTGTTCGATCCCTTCATGGGGGTGGCGTCCACGCTGGTGGCCGCGCGCCTGGAGGAGCGCAACGGCGTCGGTATCGAGCTGGTGCCCAAGTACTTCGAGCTCAGCCAGAAGCGGCTGCAGCAGGGGCTGAACTTCTCCGACACGCGGCAGGTCCCGCTGCTCGGCGACGCGATGAAGCTGAAGGAGCTGCTCGGGGCCTTCTGGGACGCCAACCCGGACGTGCCGCGCCAGATCGACTTCACGATCACCTCGCCGCCCTACTGGGACATGCTTTCCAAGAGCCGGGGCGGCGTCGAGTCCGCGCACAAGAAGCGGGCGAAGCAGGGGCTCGACACGATCTACTCCGACGACCCCGCCAACCTGGGGAACGTGTCCGACTACGAGGAGTTCATCGAGAAGCTGGGCCGGATCTTCGACGACATCTCCGATGTCACCCGTCCGGGCCGCTATCTCGTGATCATCATCCAGAACATGCGCACGCCGGAGGGCGTGGTCGTGCCCTGCGCCTGGGACCTCGCCCGCCGGGTGGGACGCGGCGACAAGTGGGCGTTTCAGGGCGAGAAGATCTGGTGCCAGGAGAACAAGAAGCTGGGCATCTGGGGGTATCCCAAGGTCTTCGTTCCGAACTACCATCACCACTACTGCCTCATCTTCCGGAAGCCTGAGAAGGCCTAGACGGGAGGGCACGCCAGATGGAGCAGCTCAGGCCCTGCTGGGAATACACGTGGGATTCCGAGACGGTGGAGGTCCTGAGGGAGCGCACGCAGGCGAAGATCGAACGGGAAGGCGGATGGGGGCCGCGCGCCGCGGTCAAGGCGCAGAACTTCCTGCTGGCTGAGCTGAGCGAACGGGCCTTTCGGGTCCTGCTCGGGCAGCGGAACGCAGCCTACCGCACCCGCCAGCTTTACGTGGGGCCGGCGGAGGGCGCCGGCCCCGACTTCTGCGTGTGGGACAAGGCAGGGCACGAGATGACCATCGGCATCCGGGCCCGCCTCCAGAGCGACCTCCTCCGGTACCGGCAGCTGACCTATCCGGACGACCGCACCCGCATGGAGCGGCACAGGATCAACTTCTTCACGATCCCCGCCGGCGTCGAGTTCGGGCCCGACGGCTCGGCCACGGTCCGGTTCTACGGGGCCCTGGACCGCGCCGGCATGCTGGACGCGCTCGACCGGGCGGAGGTCAGGATCTCCTACCGGAACCATGAGAAGTTCCGGCTGGTGGACCTCGCCAGCTTCTCCTGCGCGGCCTTCTGGGCGCTGCTCGACTCGCTCTCCGGCTGCTATCCGACGGCGGGGGGGACCACACGGTGAAGCCTCTGGCCCGACAGCTCTTCAACCTTCTCCTGGCTGCAGGCGGCCCCCTCGATGCCTACCAGATCCAGAGCGCCCTCCGGCAGTCCAGCGGGGCGGCGCTGCCGCTGCCGTACCTGACGAAAGTCCTCCGGGAGTACCCGGAGGTCTTCGTGCAGGTGGGGGACGAACGGTGGACGCTGCGGCAGCTGCTCGACCCGGTCGCCGGGGAGGAGCCGCCTGCCGTGGCCGGGTCCCGTCCGGAGGGACCGCCCCCGGACGCCCGGGGCTACGTCGTGTTCGACGTGGAGACGACCGGAACCGACCCCGCCGCGGCGCGGCTGATCCAGATCGCCGCCCTGAAGGTGGTGGAGGGGGAGCCCGACCGGTGGAACGAGACGCTGGTGAATCCCGGCGTCGCGCTGCCCCTGCCCATCACCCGCCTCACCGGCATCACGCCGGAGCAACTGGAAAGCGCGCCCCCGCCGCGGGAGGCGCTGCTCAGGTTCCGGGAGTTCGTCGGGGACCTGGTTCTGGTCGCGCACAACGGCACCTACGACGTGACCGTCGTGAACGCCGAGGCCGACCGCGCCGGCCTGCCCCCGGTGGCCAACCCGCTGGTGGACACGCTGGAGCTGGCCGTGCTCGTCGAGCCGGGACTGCGCCAGTACACGCTGGTGGCGCTGGGCGCGCACCTGGGGCTCGCCTTCGACCCCGAGTCGCTGCACGATGCCCGCGCCGACGTGGACCTGACCCGTCGGGTCTTCGAGGCGCTGCGCGAGCGCTGGGCGGGGCGCCCCGCCTGGCTCCGGGACACCGTGGCGGCGCTCCTGCCCCCGCAGGAGTGGACCGCCGCGGCGTTCCTGCCGCCGGCGACGGGCCCCCGCCCCGCCGCATGGGCGCCGATCCTACTGGGCGCCATCCGCCCCCTCCGGCTGGACCCGCTGCCGCCGGAGCCGCATGCCTCCGGCGGGGCTGCGGCCGGCGGTGCGGCCCCCGGCGAAGCAGCACTTGGCGGTGCGGCGGCCCTGTTCGCCCCCGACGGCATCGTCACGCAGACCAAGGGCGCCTACCGCCCCAACCAGGAGCGGCTGGCGCACGAGGTGGAGGCCGCGCTCCGGGACGGCCGCTTCACCATGATCGAGGCGCCCACGGGGACCGGTAAGACCCTGGGCGCCCTGCTGCCTGCCGTTTTCCACGCCAGGACCCGCGGCAGGCCCGTGTTCCTCTCCACCTACACGATGGCCCTGCAGGAGCAGCTGGCGCAGGAGATCGAGTTCGTGCGGGACCGGCTGGGTATTTCCTTCAACGCCCTCGTGCTGAAGGGCAAGGGCAACTACCTCTGCCCGCGGCGGCTGGAGTCGCTCTGCAACGAGGTGACGCCCGGGAGCCCGTTCCCGCTTCGCTATGGCCTGTCCCTGGTTCTCACCTGGGTCGAGGTCACCCGCACGGGCGACCTGGACGAGATCCACTTCTCCGCGCGCCAGCGGTACGGCGGCGTGGCGGAGGTGCTGCGGTCGCTCAGCGCGGAGCACTGCGCCTGCGGTCCGGGGACCCCCTACTACGACGCGGGGGCCTGCTTCGTCCACGCGCTGTACCGGCAGATCCCCCGGGCGCAGGTGGTGGTGATCAACCATGCGCTGCTGGCCACCCGCACCCGCACACCCGGCCGGCTGCCCCTGCCGGTGGCGGACCTCATCGTCGATGAGGCCCACGCCCTGGAGGACGCCGTCACCGGCGCCTACACCGAGGCCGTCACGGCCGGCACGTTCGCCGAGGCCCTGGGTGCCTTCTTCGACCCGGTGCTGAACCGGGGGGCGCTGCTCCGCGCCCGCCAGGTGCGGCTCCCCCCGGTGCTGGACCGGCAGGTGCAGGCCCTCCTGGGGCAGGTGCGCGGCCTCGGCGTGCACCTGAGCAACCTGGGCCGCGCGCTGGAGCGATGGGTGCACCTGCAGCTGCAGGGCCAATCCCCGCACCCGGAGTACGGCGCACGGGTGGTCCTGAACCGCGGCCTCCTGAAGCTCCCCGCCTGGTCGCCAGTGAGCGCGGTGGCGGCGGACCTGCAGCGGGCCGGGCGCCAGCTCATCGATGAGGCGCGGCGGTTCAGCGATGAGCTCCGCAGCCAGAAGAGGGAGACAGCGAAGCTCGTCGCTGAGGAGCTGGCCTCCGCGGCGCTGGCGCTGGAATCCACCCTCGACCTGGCCCGGGAGCTGGCCCGGGTCTCCAACGAGCAGTACGTCTACTGGGTCGAGCTGGTCCCCCGCCAGGGGGGCGGCTGGTCGTGGGGGCTGCGGCGTGCGCCGATCGACGTGGGCGCCCTGCTCCGGCGCGACCTGTACGACCGGCTGGACAGCGCTGTCTTCCTGTCGGCAACCCTCACGGTGCGCGGCTCGTTCACGTTTGCGGCCGAGCGGCTGGGGCTCAGCCTGCTGCCCGCCGAGCGCCGGACGTTCATCCGGCTGCCTGAGACGTTCGACTACGCCCGCCAGACGCTGGTGCTCATCCCCGACTACCTGACGCACCCCAACGTCAACCCGGTGCGCTTCCAGGAGGAGCTGGCGCAGGAGCTGGGAGACCTGCTCCCCATCACCCGCGGACGGGCGCTCTGCCTCTTCACCTCCCGGGAGATGATGCAGGCCGTGTCCGGCCTGGCCGGGCCGGCGCTGCGGGAGGCCGGCATCCCGCTCCTGGTGCAGGAGCCGGGCCAGAGCCGGGCGTCCCTGCGCCGCCAGTTCGCCGAGGATGTGGAGTCGGTCCTCTTCGGGCTGCGCAGCTTCTGGGAGGGCGTGGACGTGCCCGGCGAGGCGCTCTCCTACGTGGTGATCACGAAGCTGCCGTTCCCGCAGCTCGGCGACCCCGTCATCGCGGCGCGGGCCACGCAGTACCGCATGCGGGGGCGCAACGACTTCCTGGACTACATCGTGCCGCTGGCGGTCATCCAGTTCCGCCAGGGCTTCGGCCGCCTGATCCGGAGCCACGCCGACAAGGGCGCCGTGGTGATTACGGACAGCCGGCTGGCGGCGGGGGCGGTGTACAGCGACTACTTCCTCGACTCGCTGCCCGACTGCCCGGTGGTCATCGGCGACCGGCAGACCGTCTACACCGAGCTCTGCGCCTTCATGGACCTCGAGGCCGACCTGACGGCGCTCACCGACCTGCAGACCGAGTTCGACCGGAAGCTGGCCGCCCTCACGCTGGAGAAGCCCTACCTCTCGCCGGAGGAGTACGAGCAGGTCCGGGACAAGGTGCTGGCCGCGCTGCACCTGTTCGGCCTCGCCGAGTTCCGCCCGGCGCAGGAGGAGGTCGTGCGGAAGATCCTCAGCGGGGAGGACGTCCTGGCCCTGCTTCCGACGGGGGCGGGCAAGTCCCTGACCTTCCAGCTGCCGGCCATGCTCCGCAAGGGGCTGACGGTGGTCGTCTCGCCACTGAAGGCCCTGATGAAGGACCAGGTGCAGGGGCTCCACCGCCGGGGCATCGCGCCGGTGCGCTACCTGATGAGCGGCATGGGCCGCCAGCGCGACCAGGTCTACGCCGACGTGGCGGCGGGGAAGGTACGGCTGCTCTACATCTCGCCGGAGCGGCTCCGGGACGAGCGGATGGTGGAGGTGCTCCGGTCCGGCGTCGTCCAGGTCGTGCTGGACGAGGCCCACTGCGTCACCACGTGGGGCTACGACTTCCGGCCGGACTACCTGGCCATTCCCGCTGCTCTGCGGGAGCTGGGCGCCCGGCCGCCGATGGCCGCCCTCACGGCGACGGCCACCCCCGAGGTCAGGCAGGACCTCATCGAGCAACTGGAGCTCATGCCGCCGCACATCGTGACCCTGCCGGTCGACCGGCCGAACCTGCGCTTCCACGTCTGTAAGGTCAGGTCCGAGAAGGAGCGTCGCCGCCGCCTGATCGGCATGCTGACGGCCGAGCCGGGCGCTGCGATCGTCTACGTGGTCACCCGGGCGGAGGCCGAGAACACCGCCCACTTCCTGCGGCTGAACGGCATCGACGCCCGCGCCTTCCACGGCGGCATGGACAAGGTCCAGCAGGACACCGTGCTCGAGGCGTTCCTGGACGGCCAGGTCCGGGTCGTCGTCGCCACCTCGGCCTTCGGCATGGGCGTGGACAAGCCGGACATCCGTCTGGTCATCCACTACAAGCTGCCGGCGGACCTCGAGTCGTACTACCAGCAGGCGGGCCGCGCCGGCCGGGACGGGCAGGTGGCCCACTGCGTGCTCCTCTACCGGGAGACGCAGGGGGACCGCCGGGACGAGTCGGTGCACCACTACCTGATGAGCAAGTCCGCGCTCAGCCAGGCGGTCGCGGCGCGGCTGCTGGCGTACCTCCGGGACGCGGGCGCCGGGGAGGCGTACATCGACCCCTCCGAGGCGGAGGAGGAGCTGGAGATCCCCGAGGATGCGCTCCGCCGCCACCTGCACCTGCTGGAGCAGGAGGGGGCGGTGCACCGCCGGCCGGACATCCCGTCGCTCCTGCGGATCCAGCTCCGCACCACCGTGGCGGAGTTCATCGGAGCGGCCGGCGATCTGGGGGCCGCGCTCGTCGCGCAGGCCGGGCTGGGGGACTTCGACCAGGGAACCGCCGACCTCACGGCGCTCCCGTGCCCGCTGCGGGAGGCGAATGTCGCCGTCCGGGAGTGGGCCCGCCGGGACCTGATCTACTGCGCGACGATGAAGACCCGCCTGGCGGTGGAACTGACCGGCGCCGAGCCCTCCTGGACGCCTCTTGCGGTCTACGAGCAGTACGAGTCCCGCCGGGCGGCGAAGCTGGAGCAGATGCTGGCGTACATCCACCTGCCCAGGGGCTCCTGCCGGCGCCGGTACATCCTGCAGTACTTCGGGGAGGAGGCCCCGCCGGTGTGCGGCGCCTGCGACAACTGCAACCCCCACCTGGAGACGCCCTGGTCGGCGCAGCTTCCCGGGCAGGTGGTGGACATCGGCGACGTCTATGACCCCGGCTACACCCTCCTCGCGGTCATCGACGAGCTGGGCGACCAGTTCGGCTTCTTCAAGCTCCGCATGATGCTGAGGGGCACCGACCGGATCGTCGTGCGCGGCGAGCCCATCAAGCTGCCGGTGCGGCTGCGCCACAGCCCGTACTACCAGATCCTCAGCCAGGTCCCCGACCAGCGCATCACCGCCATCTACCAGCGGCTCGTTGCCGAAGGCTACGTGGAGAGCTACCAGACACACACCGAAAACAACGAGATGTATACCTTTAACCGACTTACCAGCCTGGGACGGGAGCGCCTGGAGAGCGGCGAGATCCTGGGGTGGTAAGCGGCCAGAGGAAGGAGGCCGCCGCGATGGACCCGCGCGAGCACCCGGTCAGTTCGCAGACGCTCCGCCGGTGGATGGAGGAGGCCGGCCGCCCCGTCGGGCTCGACTACCTGGTGGCGATGCACCTGGAGTCGACCGGCCGGGAACGGTCGCAGGTGAAGATCTACGACCCCAGGTGTGACTTCGTGGTGGGTGACCGCGTCTACGTGCCCAAGGCGCAGGGCGAGGGCTGGGTCGTCCAGAAGCAGGTGCAGCCGGAGAAGCCGTGGGACTTCATCTGGATTCGGTTCCCGCTCGACTGGGAAGGCGGAGGGCGTGGCGGGAGCGGCGGGGTGAGCCGCTACTGGATCTGCAACCGGGACCGGACGGGGGCGCAGCCGCAGGTCAAGTCGACCCGGGGTGCCGCTGCGCCGGCCACCGAGCAGGACCAGGCGCTGGCGCGCACACGCGTGGAGCAGGCGCTGCTCCGGGACGGGCAGTTCATCAGCTGGGGGGAGGAGTGGTACCTGGCGGACCGGCTTCCCCCGCTGCCCGACGACCTGCCGGAGCGCGCGGCGGCCCGCCTCCGCGCGGCAAGACGGGCGCAGCGCACGGAGGAACTGGTGGAGGCCGTGCTGGGCACCCGGCCTGCGCCGGATGACCCGGCCTACCTGCTTCTGCAGTTTGCGGTGAACGTGCGGCTGGCCGGCGCCGCGGACGCCGGGATCGTGTGCGTCAGCCACTTCGACGGCGGCGTGTGGGACCTCCGGCAGCGGGTGGAGCGGCTGTTTGCGGTCGTGCCGGAGCGGTTCCGGCTGCCGCGGGTTCGGTCGGAGCTGCTGCGGGAGGTCGTGTACCTCCAGCCAGATCACTACGAGGACGACCTGAAGCCCCTGGCCGAGGAGCCGCCCGCCTCCGCCCGGGCCGCGACGCTCAGGCGGGTGCTGTCGTACGGCGAGTTCGTCACCGGAACGCTGCAGCTGCCGCCCAGCCAGCGCGGCTTCTTTCCGGCGGTGGTGCAGCTCACCTTCGTGGACCAGCGCACCGGGGAGCCGTTCACTGTCCACTACAACCGGGACACCGGCTGCGTCGTCGGCCTGCAGGACTGGTACTACGAGAACCTGCTGGTGCCCGGGGCGATCCTGCGGATCCACCGCACCGGGCGGCCGGGGTCCTTCGCCCTGGAGGTGCGGGACGGCGGGCAGCAGATCACCTACCGCCGCCTGGTCTACGACGCCGCGGCCGACGAGGTGCGGCAGGTGGACGAGACGTACGTCACGACCTGCGAGGTCGACCCGATGGCGTTCATCGAACAGCAGCGGCTGGGCCAGATCGAGCTCCTGCGGCGGCAGGCCCGGCCGGGGACCAACCTCTACGACCTCACGGTGCGGGTTTTCCAGGAGTTCGGCAGCCCGCTCCACGCGCTGCGGGTCTATCACCTGGTGGATGCCGTCCGCAAGACGACCCGGGCGTCGATCTGGGCGATCCTCAGCAGCTACGCCTGCTTTGAGCAGCGGCCGGAGGAGCGGGGGACGGGCCTCTACCGCCTGAATCCGGCCAAGGTAGGGATCCGCACGATCAAGGCGCGGGTGAGGGACAAGGTGCGGGTGCCGGTCACGGAGCCGGAGGGGGCTGGCGGGACCGGTGCGGGAGCTGGTTCAGGGGCTGGTGCGGGAGCTGGTGCTGGGGCTGATGCGGGAGCTGGTGCTGGGGCTGATGCGGGCCCTGCCGCAGGGACTGGCGCGGGCGCTGGCGCCGGGGCCGGTATCGAGGCCGAGGCCGCCGGTGCACGGGCGCACTGGCTGCTCGTCCTGCCAGGCGATGCCCCGCCGGACGGTGCCAACGTGGCCCGCCGGGGCTGCCGGCCCGGGGACCGCGTGCTCATCGCCCGGGAGGCCCCGCCGGCGTTCCTGGGCACGGCGCGGGTCGGTGCCTCCGGGGCGCTGACCGGCG
>ENA-UPSB01003870-UPSB01003870.1-bioreactor-metagenome-genome-assembly--contig:-NODE-3870-length-10885-cov-4.937858_pt1 | contig 10885 bp, 8 predicted proteins | sample MGYA00238182_ERZ773286 | MGnify/ENA primary metagenome ERZ773286 (study PRJEB29026, sample SAMN07631240) | bioreactor metagenome | isolation source: Switchgrass digestor | place: USA: Dartmouth... | reverse complement strand
ACCGGTAGTCTATACAGATAATCACCAGAGGGATACATCCATTATAGCCCGTTCCCCCCTTAACCCAAAAGCGGACCGCCGCGCGGCGGTCCGCTTTGCCACCGTTAACCTTTACCGCTAAAATGTCAGCGCGGCGGTGTAGGGCTGGCGCCAGTCCTGGTAGGTCTCGGCCAGGCGCGGGCCTTCAGCCGCCAGGGTGACCGTCTCTTTGCCGCGCAGGATTTCGCCGCCCGGCAGGCGCACGGCCAGGTCGATGACCAGCACCATGCCGGCCTCCAGGCGGGTTTCATCCCAGGCGGTCAGGTAGGGGGCTTCGTACGGGGTCACGCCCACGCCGTGGCCGGCGCCCAGGCCGGAGATCCAGTCCGCGCCCAGTTCGGCGGCGCGGGCCGAGACGGCGGCGTAGACGTCACAGGCGCGCGCGCCGGTGCGCAGGGCCGAGAGGGCCGCGGCGGTCAGCTCGCGCAAGTGGGCGTAGCCCTTCGCCTGGTCGGGGTCGGGCTGGCCCATGGTCAGCGTGCGGGCGGAATCGGCCCAGTAGCCGTCCAGCGAGGCGCGCATTTCCATGCGCACGGCTTCGCCCGGCTGCATTTTCTTTTCCTGGCCGATGCCGAAGCGCGGCGAAACCGGCCAGAAAACCCGGGCGTGCGGGCCGGAGGCGGTCAGCGAGAGGCCGTGGTAGGGGGCCAGGTCGGTGCCGCGTTCCAGGCAGTGCACGCGCAGGTCTTCGCACATGAACTTTTCGGTGCGCCCGCCCAGCGTGGAGACGTGGTGCATGGCCCCGGCCACGCCGTGATCGGTCATGGCGGCCAGGCGCTCGAGCAGTTCGATCTCGTCCTCGGTCTTCACCTGGCGCAGGGTGCGCAGCAGGTCGTCGGCGGAGACCAGCTCGCGGCCCGGGAGGGCGGCGCGCAGCCTGGCCAGCTGGCCGGCGGTGAAGCGCTCCATGTCCACGCCCAGGGGAGCGCCTTCGGGCAGGCCGGCGACCAGCCCGGCGACCAGGCGGGCGGCTTCGGCGGCCGGGTCAGGGCCTTCGGGATAGGGCAGCACGGCGCCGGTCCAGCCGGCGGCGCTCAGCGAAGAGGCCAGCGCGGCGGGAACGACGCAGGCGCGCTGCTGCTGGCTCCAGACCACCACCAGCGGCTGGCGCGCGGCCAGGACCGGCAGCATGGGCAGGCAGACGCCCGTCAGGTACTGTACGTTGTCAGGGCCGCAGACCAGCAGCGCGCCCAGCGAGCGCTGGCTCAGGGCCTTGGTCACTTTTTCGTTCAGGGTTGCTCGGTTCATGGGGATGCTCCGGTAATCTTAGTGCGTGGAACGGAAGCCGGTGATGGCGTACAGCCGGTTCCAGGGTTTGAGCCAGCTCAGCAGGCGCGGGCCGTTTTCTTCCAGCGCGTAGGTGTCCATCGAGCGGATCAGCTCGCCGGAAGGCGCCCGGGTGACCACGTCCAGCACCACCGCGGCGCCGGCCGGCAGCAGTTCATCGGAGCCGGGCACCAGCCAGGGGGCTTCGGCTTCGGACCGGCCCACGCCGTGGCCCACGCCGCGCTCGCCGCAGAAGTCGATGCCCGCCTGGCGGGCGGCTTCGGCCGCGGCGGCGTACACATCGCCCGCCTTCGCCCCGACCCGCAGGGCGGCCAGGGCGGCGGCCTTGACGGTCTGGTTGTCCTGGTAGGCGCGGGCCTGTTCGGGTGCCGGCTGGCCGATGGAGAGCATGCAGGCGGCGCGGGTCCAGTAGCCCAGGTAGCCCACCGAGCATTCCAGCCGCACCAGCATGCCGGGCTGGATCACGCCGCGGGCGGGCAGGTATTCGTGCGCGCCGTCCGCGCCCTGCAGCACGGCCAGATGGCCGACCGAGGAGGCGTCGAACTCGATGGCGTGCACGCGCACGCGCTCGCCCACCTCGACCAGGGTGTAGGGGAGGATGCCGGTGGTGCCTTCCAGGTGGTTAATAGCGCCGATGAAGCCGCGCGCGGCCGAATTGGCGGCCGTTTCGATGCGCTCCAGCTCGCCCGGGGTTTTGACCAGGCGGCGGGCGGCGAACCAGGCGCTGTCGGGGCGCAGCTCGCAGCCAGGCAGCGCGGCGGTGACGGCCTCGCCCAGGGCGGCGGGGGCGTCCTCCAGGTCGGTCAGCAGCGGGCCGGCGGTCAGACCGCGCCCGGCCAGCGCCTGCGCCATGGCGCGCGCCGCGGCCGGATAGCCAGGCCCGGCGTTTTCATCATAGGCGGCGATCTCGCCGTCGTAACCCTGGTCGGTCACGGCCTGGGCCCAGTCGAAGGGCAGGGCCAGCAGGCGGCGGCCGTCGCGGCCCAGGTAGGCCAGCGCGGGGCGCTCAGGCCGCAGGTGGCGGGGGAAGGGCAGCGCGGCATCGGCCAGGTAGGAGACGTTTTCCGGCACGCCGGCCAGCAGGCCGGCGGCGCCGGTGCGCGAGAGCGCATCCAGCAGAGGGGGGAAGATGTCAGCAGGCATGGCAGTCCTTTAAGGATGAGGGATAAGAGGGATCAATCCCCGGCGAACGCGCCGCGGTAGACCAGCGCGGCGGCTCCGGAAACGAAAGAGCGGGTGCCCAGGGTGGAGATGCGAATCTCGGGCAGGGAAGGCAGGCGGCCTTCCAGCCGGGTGAGCACTTCGCGGCGAATGAAGTCACCGGCTCCGGCGGCCTTGCCGGTGATCACAATGACCTGGGGGTCCAGGATCAGGGTCAGGTTGGCGATCATCTGGGCGACGGCGTCCATGGCCGGGTCAATCAGCTCGCGCGCCCAGGGGAAGCCCCGGTCGGCGGCCTGATAAACGGAGAGCATATCCACCAGCGGGGGCAGGCTGGCCGGGTCCATGTCTCTGGTGCGCTCGCGGGCGGCGCGCAGCAGGTTGGGGCCGGAGGCGATGCGGTCCAGCCAGCCTTCCGGGGCGGGCGGCTCCAGCAGGGCCTGCGGAGTGGGAAAGGTGCTGCCCAGCAGCCCGGCCTGGAAGGTGTGGCCCGGATAGAGCTGCCCGTCGATCATCAGGCCGGCCAGGATTTTGGAGCCTAATGTCAGGCAGACGAAATTGTTCACATCGCGGGCAGCGCCGAAGACATGCTCGCCCAGGGTGAAGATGTGGATGTCGCTTTCCAGGTAGACCGGGATGTGAAACTTGCGGAAGAGCTGCTCGCAGATGGGCAGCTGTTCCCAGCCCAGGTAGGTGGACTGAATCACCACGCCGTCGTGGGTGTTGTTGGCCCCCGGCACGCCCAGGGCGATGCCGCGCAGGCGCCCCGGGGCGGATTCGGGCAGCCCGTCCAGCAGATCCTGGATCAGGAGGAACAGGTTCTCCAGATTTGCCTCGCCCTGACCAGGCTGCAGGGGGCGCTGGCACTCGAGGTGTACGGTGCCGCACAGGTCGGCCACGGCGCCGTTCATCTCCGGGCAGCCCAGGTCGACGGAGGCGATCCAGTGCGCGCCGCCGTTGAACTGCAGCAGCTCACCGGGGCGTCCCAGGCCGTTACCCTGACGGCCGGCCGCGTGCACCAGGTCGTCCTCGATCAGCTCCTCGACGATGCGCAGCACGGTGGGCAGGCTGAGGCCCAGGCGGGCGGAGATCTGCGAGCGGGAGATGGGCTCTTCCGCGCGGATCAGATCCAGGATGGCGGCGCGGTTGATGCTGCGCAGCTGGCGGGTGTCTGTCATCTTTTTTCTGGACATTGTTCCGGAATCCCCTTGAAATCCTGGTGAAAGGGCATTATACTCGCATTAGTTTCATACCTTATGTAAGTAATTTTATCCCGTTTTGCGCAGGTTAGCAACCCATTAACAGTATAGTTACCGGTATCCGCTCGTCCCTCTGCCAGAGCCATTGGCGAGCGCGCCGCACCGGCACGCACGCATAGGCATCATTTTACCCGGTTACGAAAGGATCACTTTATGGAACTTCGCCAACCTGTCCGTATCCTTTTGATGGCAGTCGTCGCGCTTTCGCTCGTGCTGTCTGCCTGCCAGCCGGCCGCTCCGGCGGTAAACCCGCCCGCGGCAGAAACCGAGCCCGCCGCCCCGGCCGGTTCGGACACTGAGGACCCCGCCCCTGAGGGCGAGCCGGTCGACGAGCGGCTGACCACCCTGGTCGTGGCCGTGGACGCCGATCCCGCCAACCTGGAGCCGGCCACCAACCGCGCCTTCCCCATCGGCAGCGAGATCATCATCAACGTTTTCGACACGCTGGTGGCCTGGAAGGCCCCCGACTTCACCACCCTGGAAGGCCGACTGGCCGAAACCTGGGAAGTGTCCGAAGACGGCCTGACCTACACCTTCCACCTGCGCCCGGACGTCAAGTTCCATGACGGCACCGAGGTGAACGCCGAAGCGGTCAAGTTCTCCTTCGAGCGCACCCTGGAACTGAACTCGTACATGACGGCCTACTTCGGCCCCATCACCGACATCACCGTGGTGGACCCGCTCACGCTGACCATCACCCTGGAGAAACCCCTGTCGGTGTTCCTCTCCTGGCTGGCGCAGCCGCAGGCGGCCGTGGTCAGCCCGGCGGCGGTGGAAAAGTACGGCGATGAGTTCAACGTGCACCCGGTCGGCTCCGGCCCGTTCATGTTCGAGAGCTACATCCCCGACACCGAGGTGGTGCTGGTGGCCAACCCCGACTACTGGCGCGGCGCCCCCAGGCTGCAGAAGATCATCTACCGGGTGATCCCGGACGCCTCCACCCGCCGCCTGGAACTGGAAAACGGCACGGTGGACATCGCCCAGCAGAACGGCCAGCTGTACTCCGTTCCGGTGGAGGACATCAAGGCCCTCAAGCAGAACCCTGAGATCGAGGTCATCGAGGTTCCCAGCCAGATCATCCGCCAGATCGACTTCAACAACACCAACACCGACAGCCCCGTGGCGGACCTCCGCGTGCGCCAGGCGATCTCCTACGCCATCGACTACGACGGCCTGGTCAACGATCTGCTGGGCGGCACCGCCAGCCGGGTCTACGGCCCGCTGACCGAAAACAGCTGGGGCTTCAACCCGGCCGTGAAGGAGAATGCCTTCTACTACGATCCGGACAAGGCCCGCGAGCTGCTGGCCGAGGCCGGGTACGAAGAGGGCGAACTGAGCTTCACCCTGTACTCCTTCCAGGGCACCCTGTGGGGCAACGTGGCCGCCTTCGTGCAGGCCAACCTGGCTGACGTGGGCATCAACGTGAGCATCCAGCAGATGGAGTTCCCGCCCTACAGCGAGCTGCACCGCGCCGGCGAGTTTGAAATCGCCCTGGACGGCCGCCAGCCCTGGTACAACGACCCCGATGCGCACATCACCATCGGCTACCACTCCGAGCTTGGCCCCACGGCCATGACTTTCCGCATGCCGGAAGACCCCGAGCTGGACCAGATGATCCTGGAAGCCCAGGCGGCGCCGACTCAGGAAGAGCGCACCGAGCTGTACTACGAAATCCAGGACCGGCTGATGGAAAAGGTGCCGGGCGTGTACCTGTTCAGCCCGAACATCATCATCTACAAGCGAGCCAACGTGAAAGACCTGGTGGTCAACAGCGCTCCGCCGCTGAACGAGTACTGGAGCGTGTACAAGATCGCCGACTAAAACCTGGAGCTGCGAAAGCCTGAAACACAAGGCGGCGGGCGCAAACCCTGTGGCGCCCGCCGCTTTCCCCCCAAAGGTGACCCTATATGCTTGAATTCACTGCACGGCGCATCCTCTACAGCATCCCCGCTCTGCTGCTGGTGCTGGTGATCATCTTTTCGCTGGTGCGCATCACCCCCGGAGACCCGGCAGTGGCACTGCTGGGAGAAGGCGCCACCGAGGCGCAGGTGAAGGCGCTGCGCGAGCAGCTCAACCTGGACCTGCCCATGCACGAACAGTTTACCCGTTATGTTACCGGCCTGCTGCACGGGGACCTGGGGACCTCCATGCGCACCAACCGGCCCATTCTGCAGGAGCTGATCCAGCGGCTGCCGGCCACGCTGGAGCTGGCCCTGTTTGCCACGCTGCTGGCGCTGGTGGTGGGCATCCCGCTGGGCATCCTTTCGGCGGTGTACCGCAACAGCTGGTTCGACCAGGCCGCGCGCCTCTTCTCCCTGGTGGGGGTCAGCGTGCCGGCCTTCTGGTTTGCCATCATCCTGCAGATCATCTTCGCCCTGCTGCTGGGCTGGCTGCCTGTCTCCGGGCGGCTGGACCCGCTGGTGCGGCCCGAGACCGTCACCGGCTTCCTGATTCTGGACGGACTGCTGACCGGGGATTACGACGCGGCCAAGGACGCCCTGCGGCATATCCTGCTGCCGGCGGCGGTGCTGGCGGCCTTTTACGGGGCCACGGTGGCGCGCTACCTGCGGGCCAACATGCTCGAGGTGCTCAGCTCGGATTACATTCGCACCGCGCGCGGCAAGGGCCTGGCCGAGGTCAAGGTGCTGCTCAAGCACGCCCTGCAGAACGCCATGCTGCCGGTGGTGACCATCATCGGGTTGAAGTTCGCCGAGCTGCTGGGCGGCGCCATCCTGACCGAGACGGTTTTCTCCTGGCCCGGGATGGGGCGCTACATGTTTGAAGCCATTAAAGTGCGGGATTATCCGGTCATCCAGGGTGCGACCCTGGTGTTTGCCACCATTTATATGCTCTCCTCTCTGCTGGTGGACCTGTTCTACGGTGTGCTGGACCCCCGGATTCGATTAAAGGGATAGTGGATATGACCAATTTGACACGCACACAGTCACAGACCGGGGCTGCGGCCAGACCAATCTGGGTGGAGCGCTGGCTGCAGCGCCAGGCCATGACGCTGCATTTCCTCAAGCGCAATCCGCTGGCCGTTGTGGGCCTGGTGATCCTGGGGACCATCCTGCTGGGGGCGCTGCTGGCGCCGGTGATCGCGCCACACGACCCGACGAAAGTGTCGGTGAAGGAAATGCTGGACCCGCCCTCCGCCGCGCACCCGTTCGGCACGGATTTTCTGGGGCGGGACCTGTTCTCGCGCATTCTGCACGGCGGGCGCAACACCCTGGCCATTGGCCTGGCGGTGGTGACGCTGGCCTTCGTGGTGGGGGTGTCGGTGGGCATTTTCTCCGGCTTTACCGGCGGCTGGGTGGACGTGGTGATCATGCGCATTGTGGACGCCATGCTGTCCTTCCCGGCGCTGGTGCTGGCCATCGCCTTTGCCGCCGCGCTCGGCCCCAGCCTGACCAACTCGATGCTGGCGGTGGCGCTGACCTTGATCCCGCAGTTTGCCCGCCTGGCGCGCGGCCAGGCGCTGGGGGTGCGCTCGCTGCTGCACGTGGAGGCGGCCCGTTCGCTGGGGGCCGGCACCGGCCGGCTGCTGTGGAAGCACATCCTGCCGCTGTGCCTGGGGCCGCTGCTGGTGCAGGCCAGCCTGTCGCTGGGCAGCGCCATCCTGCAGACCGCCAGCTTGGGCTTTCTGGGCCTGGGCGCGCAGCCGCCGACCCCCGAGTGGGGCGCGGACGTCTCCGCCGGGGCGCAGTTCATCCGCGAATCGCCCTGGGTGGCGCTCTTTCCGGGCCTGACCATCCTGCTCTCGGTGCTGGCCTTCAATCTGATCGGCGACGCGCTGGTGGACTGGATGAACCCGCGCACCCGCAAGGGGTATTAGGGAAGATCATACAGGCGGCCGGGTCCGCCCGGCCGGGAAAGGAGCCTGCATCATGGAAACTCTTTCAATCGCGGTGACCAAAGCCCGCATCCTGCCCGCCCGGCAGACCACGGACGAATGGAACACGCAGACCATCCAGGCGCTGGTGTTCGAGCCGCTGGTGCGCTGGCAGGACGGGAACGCCATCCCCGCCCTGGCCGAAAGCTGGGAGGTGCTGGAGGAGGGCCGCCGCTGGGTCTTCCGCCTGCGGGAAGGGGCGCGCTTCGGCGACGGCTCGCCCTGCACGGCCGGGGATGTGCTGCGCATGATCGAGACGGTGCGCTCGGCCCGCGATTCGTTCGGCATGGCCGGCCCGTATGCCCGCTATCTCGCAGACCTGACCCTGTCGGCCCCCGATGAGCGCACGGTGGAGCTGCGCTGCCCCGAGCCAAACGGCGACATCGCCGACTTTCTGTCAGAGATCTACATCATCAAGGAAGACGCGCAGGGCCGCCCGGTGCTGGGCACCGGGGCTTACACCGTGGAGGATTACGCCAACGGTGAGTTCGTGCGCCTGCGCCGCCGCGAGGACGCTTCTCCGTCGCTGCAGTACGAGCGGCTGGAGTTCCTGGCCATGCCCGAGGCGGAGGAGCGCTACCAGGCGCTGGTCTCCGGCCGGGTGGGCCTGGCCATGGACCTGGACCAGCTGGAGCAGATGCCGGCTGGCGACGACTTCGTCTGGCAGCAGAAGGCCAACACCCTGTCGGTGCCCTTCTTCCTCAACGGCTTTGTGCCGCCCTTCAACCAGCCCGCCGCCCGCCTGGGGATCAACCTGGCGGTGGACCGGCAGGCGCTGATCGATGAAGTCTGGGGCGGGCGGGCGCTGCCGGCGGCGACGGTGGTCAGCCCTTTCCACTGCGGCTACGACAGCCGCATCCAGCCGCTGGCCTGTGACCTGGAGCGGGCCAAAGCGCTCTTCGATCAGGCCGGCATGCCGGCGGAGCTGCACCTGCGCACGCCCACCTACATGCCCGAGCGCGCCCTGCGCACCAGCCAGGTTGTGGCCGGCCAGCTGGCGCGGGTGGGGATTAAGGTGCGCATCGAGGTGGTGGAGGACCGCCCCGAGTATGCCCGCCAGGTGGGCGCCAAGCAGATCGGCCACATGGCCCTGTTTGACTCTTCGCCGCACTCCACCTACCGGGTGCTGTTTGACAAGATTTCCAGCCGCCAGCGGGCGGTCTGGTGGCAGGGGGTGGAAGACCCGGCAGCTGACGACCTGTTCGCTCAGGCCCATGCGGAGTACCGCCCCAGAGAGCGCTGGGAGAAGTACGGCCTGGCGCTGCGCCACCTGAACCAGAACCCGCACTGGCTGTACCTGTACCATCCCATCCTGGTGTTTGCCTGCGTGCCGGAAGTGCGCGGCGTGGAGCTGACCCATTCCGGTCTGCTGCGCTTCCCCGGCGCCTGGTAAGAAATCGAGGACTGCAATGCAAAAGTATTCCCAGATCACTTTCCTGTATTACGAAGACCTGGAGCCGGCCGCCCGCTTCTACAAGGACGTGCTGAAGCTGGACCTGGTCCAGGACCAGAAGATGGCCAAAATCTACCGGGTGGGGGCGGCTTCCTACCTGGGCATCGTGGACGGAAACAAGGGCTTTTTGAAGGCCCAGCCGAAGAGCGCCGTGCTGGTCACCCTGGTGGTGGACGACGTGGAGGCCTGGCACGCCTACCTGGTGGAGCAGGGCGTCAAGATTCTCCAGCCGCCGAAGCGCGGCATCCATGCTGAATCGGTGTTCTTTGAAGATCCCGGCGGGTATGCCCTGGAGATCCAGCGCTTCCTGGACCCGGCCGTGCAGGAGGTGTTTGCGCGGTGAGCCGGGAATACTTTTTGCAGCTGGCCGCCCGCCTGTACGGGGACGAGCGGCGTGCCCGCGACGCCCGCGAGCGCTTCCTTCCGCCGCTGGTGACCTTCACCCGCGAGGAAATCGAGATTCACGGGCTGCGGGTGGTGAAGAAGGAGACCGCCGCGCCGCGACCGGCCGAGTATTTATCAGCCCTGGAGGTGCTGGACCGCGAGGAGCGGGTCCTGCTCAAGGGGCCGGCCGGGATGGGCAAGAGCGCTTTCCTCAAAATGACCGCGCTGGCGCTGGCCGGGGAGCGGGCCGGGGATATTGAGTTCAACCTGGCCTGGCTGACCACGCCGGTGGAACGCATGGAGAAGCCCTGTGCGCCCGAGCCGCAGGCCTGGTCTCACGGCGCGCTGCTGCCGCTGTGGCTGGACGCTGCCGAGTGGCTGCGCGCCCCGGCCGAGCGCCGCGCCCTGGAGACCTTCCTGGACGGCCCGCTGCCGGCCGGGGGTGAGGGCGCCCTGCTGCTGGTGGACAATCTGGACCGGGTGGACCCCGGCGCCTGGGCCTGGATGCGCCCGGCGCTGGAGGACTTTTTGCAGGCCCACCCGGGGATGCGTCTGGCCGGCGGCGCCCGCGACGACACCCTGCGCCGGCTGCGCCCCGCACTGGCGGGGGCAAAGGAGTTCTCGCTGCGCGGGCTGACCATGCCTCTGGCGCACCGGGCGGCCGAGATGCTGGGTGCCGGCACGGCCGGCGCTGACGCGCTGTTGAGCGCTCCCACCTGGCATGCCGCCGCGGCGCGCAATCCGCAGCACCTGACCTGGCTCCTGCCCATGCTGGCCGACGGCGCGCCCGGCACCTGGGCTGAGTTCTACGCCCGGGTGGAGCGGGCCGCCCGCGCCTCGCGCCCGGCGGACGTGGAGCCTGCCGGGGAGCTGGCCCTGTACCTGGCCGCGCGGGACGCGCTGCGAAGCGGCGATCTCTCCACCTGGCACGCCCTGCTGCTCAGCGGGGAACGCTGGCCGCTGATTGAAATGGTCTTGCGCCTGCTGGACGGCGAGGAGCGCTCGAAGGCGCTGGACCTGGCGGCCCGGCTGGTTCCCGAAGGCAGCCCGCGCCCGCAGGAAGAGGACTGCGCCGCGGCCCTGCTGGCCGGGGAGCTGTACGCTGCGGCCCGCGCGATCGAAGGCCCGGAAACGAGCGGCGGGCTGAGCGAGCGGCTGCGCGCCTGGCTGCTGGCCATCGTCAGCGGCGGCTGGATGACCCCCTGCGACCGCCGGGCGGCCGGGATGCGCCTGGCCTGGCTGGGCGACCCGCGCGACTTCGACGAGCTGGCCAGCGTGCCGGCGGGCGAGTTCACCATGGGCTCCAGCAACCGGCCGTCCGAAACGCCGGCCCACCGGGTGCGGCTGGGCGCTTACCGCATCGGCAAATACCCGGTGGTCAACAGCCAGTACCGGCGCTTTGTCGAGGCC
>ENA-UPSB01003868-UPSB01003868.1-bioreactor-metagenome-genome-assembly--contig:-NODE-3868-length-10890-cov-4.894139_pt1 | contig 10890 bp, 8 predicted proteins | sample MGYA00238182_ERZ773286 | MGnify/ENA primary metagenome ERZ773286 (study PRJEB29026, sample SAMN07631240) | bioreactor metagenome | isolation source: Switchgrass digestor | place: USA: Dartmouth... | reverse complement strand
CCCGAGCCACCCGCTGAGTTATTGCATTATTTCCGCGGGTCCTGGCCCGGGTGTTCCGTTTTTTCGTAAGATAAATTTTAATATAACAATTGCATATTTATTTGATATGTGCTATTATTACATAAAAGTAAACAGAGGTTTATTATTATGCAGGTATTAAAAGAGGAAGTAAGGCAAAATATCCTATCCTCGGCCAAGAAGCTGTTTTATGAAAAAGGATACTCGAATGCCACCATTCGCGACATTGCGAAGCTTTCGGGAATAACGGTCGGGAATGTGTACAGGTATTTTAAAAACAAGGAAAACGTATTGGAGGGGATCGTAGAGCCCGTTCATAAAAAGATACTTGATATCCTGTCCTTTTTCGAAAAATTGGTTGAGGAAGGGACAAATAAGTCCTTTACGGATTTCAGAAACGTAATAAACGAGTTTATTATCAATATATCGAAAGAATACCGCCTGGAACTGTTGATATTGTGTACGAGAACACGCGGGACAAAATACGAATCAATACGCGACGATTTAGTGTCGCTTATTGAAAGCAGGATACGCCAGGGGTTGTTCCGAAAGAGCACGCTTGATAATAAAGAAGCTGATTTTCTTTCAAAGATAGTGGCTCATGCGTTCCTGGACAGCCTGCTGATGATTATTTCCGGAAAATATGAGAACGATGAATTGGAAAAAATGATATACATACTTAACGATTTTTATTTTAATCATGTTGAAGAGAGGTTTGAATCAGGTAAATAATATTTTTTTTACCGCAAAAGTAAACATTTGTTTATTTATGATATATTATTCAGAACAGGGTGATTGTTATGAAGTACGCAGTAGTATTGTTGATACTGGCAATTTTGCTTACGGCATCAGGATGTGAAACAGTTCCTGAAAACCAGGAGTCTGAAAGGGCAGTACCTGTTGAAGTTCTGCGTGTAGTTGAGGAAACAAGGCCGAGAAAATCTTCATTTATAGGAACGGTACAGCCGGACATGACGGTCCAGCTTTCGTTCAAAACAGGAGGAAAAATAAATGAAATACGTGTTAAAAAAGGTGACAGGGTAAAAAAGGGCGATGTACTTGCTTCACTTGAAAAAACCGACCTTGAATACGCGGAAAGCCTGGCAAAAGCGCAGCTCGAAATGGCAAAAGCCCAGTATGAAAAGGCTTTAAACGGCGCAACGAGCGAAGATATTGAACAGGCAAGGCTTAACGTCGCAAAAGCTGAGGATGTTTACAGGTATGCCGTGGAACAGTTTGAGGAAATTGAACGGCTGTATCTCCAGGGAACGGCTTCAAAACAGGTTTATGATCAGGCCAGGCTTGAGCGCGATATCAGGGAGTCCGATTTGAAACTGGCAAGGGAAATGGAAGCCCAGGTATTGAAAGGAGCCAGGCATGAAGAGATAAAGGCGCTGGAAGCCCAGCTTGAAAGCGCTCAGACCGAGTATAACTACCGAAAATCGATGCTTGATAATGCCGTCCTGGTATCGGGCATAGACGGCGTTGTAATGGAAGTACTGGCTGAAAAGGGTGAAATTACGGCTGCCGGATACCCCGTTGTCGTCCTTCGCAGTGATGAAAAAATTGTTTATGCGGGTGTCCCGGAAAAAGAGCTTAAGAAAATCACACCGGAAACCAAAGTGATTGTCGAATATGAAGAAGTGCGGACCGAATCCGAAATTATCCGTATTTCCGAGGTTCCCGATACACTAACGGGACTTTACAAAATCGAGGTAAAAGCCGGTGGGCTAAATATTCCTTTAGGCGCAAGCGTAACCGTTTCCTTTTTGTACGGAGAGGACAAGGGTATTTTTATTCCGATAACGGCAGTTCACAGGGGCATAGAGGATTACGTGTATATTGTTTCGGATGGCCGAGCTGATCGCAGACCGGTAAAAATAGAAGGCGTTGACAATTTTGATGTCAGGGTTACGGGAATCCGGGAAGGTGAATATGTCATTACTTCAGGAACGGGACGAATCTCCGCGGGCAATGCGGTTACAGTGAAGGAGTGAGTTTATGGTCAGACTTATTGAAGCTACAATCCGCAACCGCAGGATTACGCTCTTCGCGATTATTTTGTCTTTCATATTCGGGATTTACAGCTATTATATAATGCCAAAGCAGGAAACACCCGATATAAGCGTAACGGTGGCGCTTATAACTACGGTATATCCGGGTGCGTCCGCACAGGATGTTGAAAGCCTTGTAACGCGTAAAATAGAAGATAAAGTTACCGAAGTTGAAGGGTTTTGGAAAGTCAGTTCGAGTTCTCAGAATAATCTGTCCGTGGTAGTGCTGGAATTGGAAACGGGAACGGATATTGACAAGGCGTGGAACCAGCTCAGGCAGAAAATGGACGAACTGCAGAGCAATCTGCCCGAAGAATGTGAAGAAATCGATATAAATACCGATTTATATAAAACTGCAGGAATGATATTAAGTTTTTCCGGCAAAGGCTATTCATATGAAGAACTGGCTGATTATGCCGAAGAACTGAAGGATGAGCTGATCGGAATCGACGGGGTTTCGAGAATAGATATATCCGGAAAACAGGAAATGGAGATCTGCGTGGAGGTTGATACGGTACAGCTTAACAGGCTCCCTTTATCGCTTGAAGAAATAACAGGCATAATAAAGGCCCAGGGAGTGGAAATTCCGGTCGGAACGCTTGAAAACGAAAACGGCAAGATCACGGTTAAGACGCAAAGCAGCTATTCAACGATATGGGATATAGAAAACATTATTCTGCTTACATCTGAGGAAACCGGAAGTGTTGTGCGTTTGAAAGATATTGCGAATGTGTATTACCGGCTGCAGGATTCAAGCAATATAATCAAGCGGAATGATGAAAACGCGGTATTATTAACAGGTTATTTCAAGGGAAACCGCAATATAATACATATCGGCAAGGAGCTTGACAGGAAGATTGAAAAGTTTAAAAGCAGATTGCCTGACGATGTTGTCGTTGATAAAATTCTCTATCAGCCCGGTGATGTGGGCAAAGCCGTCAATGAGTTCGTAATAAACCTGCTCGAAGGGATTGCGTTTGTCATCGCTGTTGTTTTTATCGGCATGGGCATTCGAAATGCGGTTATAGTATCGACATCGATTCCGTTGTCCATTCTGCTTACATTAATCGGAATGCGCCTGCTGAACATATATATCCACCAGATTTCAATTGCGGCTTTAATAATTGCATTGGGCATGCTTGTCGACAATGCGATTGTTGTCAGTGACGCGATACAGGTAAGGATAGACAGCGGCCAGGAAAAAATGCGCGCTTGTGTGGAAGGCGCGAGGGAGGTCGCTATTCCTGTCCTGACATCAACACTGACTACGGTAGGGGCATTTATACCTCTTCTGCTGCTTCCGGGCATGGCAGGGGAATTTGTCCGCAGTATTCCGCAGATAATTATTATATCGCTGTCGGCTTCATACATTGTAGCGATCTTTGTTTCGCCTGTCCTGGCATATATCTTTTTCAAACCTTCAAAGCATGCACAGAGGAAGCATAGGATACGGGCGTTTTTCGGAACACTTTTGAAGATGGCGCTGAAAAGGAAAAAACTGACGATTGCCGCACTGCTGCCTGTAATAGCTCTCTGCGTGTGGATGACAAGCCTGTTATACCTGCAGTTTTTTCCAAGGGCCGATACAAATATGATTATAATCGATATTGAACATGAATATGCGAATGATATTGCCCAGACCGAAATACTCGCGAACCAGGTTACCGATATCTTAAAGCGGCAGGAAGAGGTAACGGGATATACGGTATCGGTAGGAGAAGGCCTGCCAAAGCTGTATTACTCGATGGCGCCGCCGTCAAAAGCTCAAAACTATGCACAGGTTATGTTTACCGTCGATTTGAAGAAAACAAACCGGTTTAAAAATAACGAAGAGTTCTCAAACTATCTGCAGGATATTATTGACGGTGAAATCGCGCAGGGTACGGCTGCGGTGAAACTTCTCGAGCAGGGAGAACCGATAGGCGCTCCTGTCCGGCTGAGGGTAGTCGGCAAGCGTGATTTAACCGCCCAGGCTTCGGAGCGTATTATGGATGTGCTGAAAACAATACCCGGAGCGTATAATGTCAGGGATAATTACGTGGACGATTCATACAGCTTTACACTCGACATTAATGCCGACGAAGCGCTGCGCCTCGGCGTTACGCAGTATGATGTCCAAAAAGAGTTCAATATAGCGCTTATGGGCGCGAAAGCAGGATATTTGAATGAGAGTGAACGTGATGGTAACAAGAGTACACAAATCCCGATACGCGTTGTGTCCGATATAAAAAAGCCGGATGATATGGGCCTGTTTGCGGTAAAATCTTCCGCCACCGGAAGAAAGGTATTGCTCGGACAAATAGCCGATATCGGTATTGAGTCAGGGATTTCGAACATCCAGAAATACAACAGGGTTAATTCAATAACAATTTACGCGGACGTACGGCAGGGATTCAGTTCGACGGACATTCAAAAACAACTTGAAAATAGGCTGAAAGAAATTGATCTTGGTGATGTTGAAGTTGTTTTTGACGGGGAGCGCGAATCAATTATAAAGTATTTCGGAGATATAGGAATCCTGGCCATATTTGCCGTATTTGTAGTTTATTTGATTCTTCTGATCCAATTCCGCTCGTTTGCGCAGCCCTTTATCGTAATGGCGACAATACCGCTGTCGCTTATAGGTTCCGTTATCGGCCTGTATTTGTTCCGCCAGCCGCTGTCGTTTACATCGCTGTTCGGAGTTGTCAGCCTGTTCGGGATTGTTGTTAACAATGCGATCGTCCTGGTGGACTTTATCAATTCTAAAAAGGCTGAAGGGGTTACCGCGGAAGAAGCCTGTATTGATTCGGTCGAAAAACGCTTCAGGCCGGTAATGCTTACAACAATAACAACGGTTGTAGGGCTTATTCCATTGATTTTTTCAGACAGCAACCTGTTCAGGCCGATGTCGATATCCCTTGCTTCAGGACTGTCATTATCCACATTTTTAACCCTGATTATAATACCCGTCGTATACGCGATTGTGGATCGGGGGAAAGAAATTGTTGCTGTTCAAACGAACAATAATAACGGTTAATTTTTGTCAGGGGGATGGTTCCCTTAATACATTCGGGAACCATTCCTTTTACACTTTATCAGAAGAATGATCCCCTTGATACCTGTACAATATTTCCCATATGTACTATATTTAAGCTGTAATTAACATCGCCGGAGGGATTTTTTGAGCAATCTGGTCCGAAAAGTACAGGAAACAATCGGGGGAAAATATACCGATAAACTATTGCCGGCGTGCCGGTCAAGTTTGACGAAGGCTATCCGGAATCGCCCAATGAATACGGAACAGCGTATGCCTATTATGTTTATGATACCGAATCCGCCACGGTTCATGCATTGTTCAAGTTAACGCAGGACAGCGCGCAAAGAGCCGCCCAACGAATACAGTAATGTTGCTAAGGATTTTCAGTTTGAACTTGATTTTTTAAAGGACAGGGATTCTTTTATCAATGAATTTCCCCCCTTTACATTTTGGGGAAAACGGAGTATTATGGAAAAGGATTTGAAGTTCCGGCGAAGTTTTACCGGCTGGATATTCTTATAATTAACAATTTGAAAACCTGATATTAGGGGTTTCATTCGGAAGGGGGTTGTTACGTGATGACGCGTTCATATTGGTTTGATTTTAAACTTTATTTTTCTGCATGCGTATATTATGATAACAACCTGCAACCGGAGAAAAATCGATCCTTTTAGCCCAAAATTTGCCATAAAAGGCTGCAGGTTCTTTGGAAACTGCAGCCTTTATTTAATGCCTGTTTTTTCGAACAACCTATACGCCGGGTTTTATGAAACAGGAAAAGCGGACCGTTTCTGCTTTTTCCGGGGAGGTTATTATGAAAAGGATAAAAGTGCTTAAGCAGTTCATGAGAAAAAACCTGCTGAGATATTTTTCTGCAATCCTTTTTTCAGGAATTTCGGTATTGTTTTCTGTTGTCAGCCCTATGGTGGTCAGTTTTGCGATTGACTCGGTAATCGGCTCCGAGCCGATGGATCTGCCGGCCTGGCTCATGAGGATGGTGGAAAATTACGGCGGAAGGGAAGCTCTCAGGGAAAAATTATGGCTGCTTGGCTTGATTTTTTTAGTTTTGCAGCTGCTGGCGGGAGTTTTCCAATATTTAAGAGGGCGATGGATTGCGATAAGTACCGAGAACACGGCAAAAAACATAAGGGATACCTTGTATGATCATCTCCAGCATATGGAGTATTACGAGCATGTAAAATCCCAGACCGGAGACCTGACACAGCGATGCACAGCGGACGTTGAAACCACGCGAAATTTCCTCTCAGGGCAGCTTCCCCAGGTCGGAGAGATCCTGATGAATGTTACGCTTACGCTTATAGCAATGCTGAGCATCAATGTGGGACTCACATTATATTCGCTTTGCGTTGTTCCGTTTATATTTATCGCGTCGGCCGTCTTTTTCACAAAGGTAAGAAAAGTTTTCAAACAGGTAGAGCAAAGCGATTCCGAACTGCATACCACGCTGCAGGAGAATTTAACCGGCGTTCGCGTTGTAAAGGCTTTCGGAAGGCAAAGCTATGAAATAAACAAGTTCAGTGAAAAGAACAGCAGACACAGGGGCAATGTCAAAAGATTAATCGATACGATGTCCTGGTACTGGTCGGTGTCGGATTTGCTCTGCATGGCGCAGGCGGCGCTTGTGTTGTTTATTGCGGTAAGCTGGGCTGCGTCCGGGCGAATAACTCTCGGAACGGTACTTCTGTTTACCGTATATATACGAAACCTGATATGGCCTATCCGGCATCTCGGCCGTGTAATATCGGATATGGGGCAGGCGTTTGTCGCGTTCGACCGCATTATTGAGATACTTGATAAACCTGCTGAGCCGAAGGATATCAGCGGCTTAAAGCCGGAAATAAAAGGAAATATTGTGTTTAAAAATGTTAGTTTCCAATATCCCGACGGAACAAGCCCATTAAAGGATATCAGCTTTGAAGTTAAACAGGGACAGACGGTCGGGATCATAGGACCTACGGGATGCGGCAAATCTTCGCTTATGCACCTTCTGGTGAGGCTTTTTGATTACAATGAAGGATCAATACTGATTGACGGTTACGAATTGAAAGAGATCGACAAAAAATGGCTTAGAAGCCATATCGGTATTGTCCTGCAGGAGCCGTTCCTGTTTTCAAAAACAGTTCTTGAAAACATAAAAATAGCGAACCCGAAAGCAACACGGCATGACATTGAAAACGCCGCAAGAACCGCTGCGATACATGACTCGATAATGTCTTTTGAAAAAGGCTATGACACGCTGGTCGGAGAAAGAGGCGTAACGCTTTCGGGCGGACAGGTGCAGCGCGTAGCCATAGCGCGGACTGTTCTGAAAGATCACCCGATACTTATATTTGACGATTCGTTAAGCGCGGTCGATATGGAAACGGATCTGATGATCCGTGAAGCGCTGAAGGAAAAAAGCAGGGGAGTGACGACGTTCATAATATCGCACCGCATCAGTACTTTGGCGCAGGCGGATCAGATTATAGTCATCGATAAAGGGCGCATTATTCAAAGAGGGACTCATGACGAATTGATCCGCGAACCGGGTATGTATGCGCGGATATGGGCTGCGCAGAGCGAGGAAGAAATATAAAAGAGGTAGAGCTGTATGGATAAATTTCAGGAAGAAGTATTCAGTAAAGGTTTTAAATTAGACCTGTGGAAAAAATTAATCCGTTACGCAAAACCGTATAAGAACAGGCTTATTGTCTTAAGCATATATATGGCGATCCTTGCCGTTTTTGACGCCGTGATACCGTTGATGCAAAGGTATGCGATAGATAATTACATAATCACAAAAAACACCCGCGGATTATTGGCCTTTTTTATAATATATACGTTGATTATGATTATACAGGCCGTAGTTGTAAAACTGATGATTTCATCGGCAGGTGTTGTTGAAACGGGCGTTTGCCACGATATACGAAAAGACGGGTTTGAGCATCTTCAGGCCCTGTCGCTTTCCTATTATGATAATACCCCGGTTGGATGGATGATGTCGAGGCTTACATCGGACATATGGAGACTTGGAAATGTACTGTCATGGGGGCTTGTCGATTTTTCATGGGGATTTTTCATGATGGTGGTTACAACGGTCGTAATGCTTGTTCTGGATTGGAAGCTGGCGCTTCTTACGTTCACAGTCATTCCTGTGCTTTTTGTTGTGACAATCTATTTCCAGAGGAGGATTCTGTTCAACCACAGGGATATTCGGAAAAACAATTCCCTTATTACCGCTGCGTTTAATGAGGGGATTCAGGGAGTAAAGACCACAAAAACGCTTGTCCGGGAAGAAGAGAACCTTAAAGAGTTCAGGGTACTGACAGGCGAAATGAACAGAAAATGCATAAGCGCCGCCACATTTGCGTCTGTTTACATGCCGATTGTGACACTTCTGGGCAGCATCGGCGCAGGCCTTGTACTGTGGCGCGGTGGAAACGGGGTTATTGCGGGCCGGGTAAGCTATGGAACGATGGCTGTATTTATAATGTTTGCCGTCCAGTTTTTCTTCCCGATACGCGACATGGCAAGAATCTTTACTGATTTGCAGTCGGCACAGGCATCGGCGGAAAGAATCCTGTCGCTTTTGGAAACAAAGCCCGATATCAAAGATGACGATGAGGTTATAAACAAATATGGAACAGATAAGGGAAAATGGCCGAAAATAACCGGGAATATCGAGTTCAGGAATGTCAGTTTTACTTATAAAACCGGTGAAAAGGTTCTTGAAGATTTCAACCTCACGGTAAAACCCGGCGAAACGATTGCTCTTGTAGGAGAAACCGGCGCCGGGAAAAGCACGATTGTCAACCTTGCTTGCAGGTTCTATGAACCAACCGAAGGGCAAATATTTATCGACGGCTATGATTACACGCGTATGCCGATGCTGTGGCTGCACTCCAATCTCGGGTATGTGCTTCAGAATCCTCATTTGTTCAGCGGGACCATAAGGGAAAACATTATGTACGGGAAGCTTGACGCTACGGAGGAAGAGATGATTAGAGCCAGCAAACTTGTTAACCTTCACCCGATAGTAGAGAGGATGGAAAAGGGGTATGATACCCAGGTCGGTGAAGGAGGCTCGCTCTTGTCCACAGGCGAAAAACAGCTTGTTTCGTTCGCCCGCGCAATAATATCGGATCCGGCGATATTTGTTCTTGATGAAGCTACGTCATCCGTTGACACGGAAACGGAATACCTGATACAGCAAGCGATTAAAAACATTCTCAAAAACAGAACAAGCTTTATTATAGCGCACAGGCTGTCAACAATCCGTTCCGCCGACAGGATACTTGTAATCAGGGACGGCAGGATACTGGAGGAAGGGACCCACAGTTATCTTCTGTCGCAAAAAGGATATTACGCAAGGCTTTACAGGAACCAGTTCATTGTTACAGCGGAGAACAGTTAATGCATTTGGGGCAATTTCCGTTCTAAATTGCATAAAATCAAATTACGGTCAACTATCATAAAATGAAATAAGCATTAATAAAAAGGAAGTTGATTTTATGCAATACGTAATGCCCGGGATGCACCGGCTTCCGCCTTTGCCTTACCCTTACAATGCGCTGGAGCCGGTAATAAGCGAGGAGACACTGAGGATACACCATGACAGGCACCACAAGAGCTATGTCGACGGCCTTAACAGGGCTGAACTGTACCTTGTAGAGGCCCGAAAGACCAATGACATCGAATATATAAAATACTGGGAAAACGAGCTGGCTTTCAACGGATCGGGACATATCCTGCACAGCATATACTGGACAGTTATGGCTCCGCTTTCTTCGGGCGGCAGCCCGGGAGAGAAAACCGTTTATCAGGTAAACCGGTATTTCGGAAGCATGGACGCTATGAAATCACAGTTTATTGACGCGACACAGCAGGTTGAGGCATCGGGCTGGGGAATCCTTGCATGGAATCCCGCATGGTGGCGCATGGAAATTTTACAGGCCGGCAAGCATCAGAACCTGACCCAGTGGAGCGCGATACCGCTGCTTGTCTGCGATGTGTGGGAACACGCATATTACCTGGATTACAGGAACAGAAGAGACGAGTATGTCAATGCGTGGTGGAACCTGATCAACTGGAACGAGGTTGAGAGAAGGCTTGAACTTGCGATGAAGGGACAGGTACCGCTTGTCGGATAAACTAAAATCAAAAAGGAGAGCTTTTGCTCTCCTTATTGTTTACCAGTTTCCACCCTGATTGCGGCTTCTGTTATAACGCTGCTGCTTCTTTGCTCTTCTGCAATCTGCGCATCTCTGCGGTTCATTTTCGAAACCTTTTTCCTTGTAGAATTGCTGTTCACCTTCGGTAAACGTAAACTCCGTTCCGCAATCTTTGCAAACTATGATCTTATCAGCCATTTCATATACCTCCTTAATTTTTTTGGATTAAAGTACTTCCTGACCCAATGCTCCCAACAAATTAAAGAGGCTTGTTCAATGAAATAGCTTTTAATCCAATTTTTTAATGACTTTAATGTATCATAACATGCGCGAAATAAAAAAACAAGGGTTTTTGCAAAATTTATTTCAGAACTCCCCGCAGTATAAAGCTGAAAAAACATGGAAATAAAGGTGCCCGATGTATTGAACGACCCAAATATTTATACTATAATAAATTGAACTGCCAATTATTGTGCGATATACGGGCACATGGGAGGCATGTGAGGAAAACAGTTTTTTTCAGCGTAATAATAAAAAAGATTTCTTTGCGGATTGATATTTCCCTGGAAAACTTTTTACAGACTGATTGACAAAGAGCCGGCATGTTTTTGTTTTGAAAATAACCGGG
>ENA-UPSB01003865-UPSB01003865.1-bioreactor-metagenome-genome-assembly--contig:-NODE-3865-length-10901-cov-3.736401_pt1 | contig 10901 bp, 11 predicted proteins | sample MGYA00238182_ERZ773286 | MGnify/ENA primary metagenome ERZ773286 (study PRJEB29026, sample SAMN07631240) | bioreactor metagenome | isolation source: Switchgrass digestor | place: USA: Dartmouth... | reverse complement strand
TCCCTGCACGCTTTGAGCAATTCGTCGACTTTCCACTTTTTATTGATCGGCATTATGCGCGACCGGATTTCATCATTCGGCGCGTGAAGCGAAACTGAAAGGGTCAACTGCAGCTTTTCTTCCATAAGGTCATAGATTCTGTCGACAACGCCGCAAGTTGAAAGCGATATGTGACGCTGGCCTATATTAATGCCGCCCGGGGCTGAAAGTATCTTGAGAAAAGTCAGCACATTGTCATAGTTGTCAAGCGGTTCGCCAATACCCATCAGGACAACATTCGAAATCCGTCTGCCTGAGTCAATCTGTGCAGTCAGCACCTGTGAAAGCATTTCTGACGGGGTTAGATTCCTCGAAAGCCCCTTTAACGATGAGGCGCAGAAAGCACAATTCATGCGGCAGCCCGCTTGGGTTGAAATACATATCGTATTGCCGTGATGGTAGCTCATCAAAACACTCTCAACATTTTCCCCATCACTAAATCCATAGAGATATTTTAACGTATCATCTACTTCGGATACAAGCTTTTTCTTAATAATAGGGCAAATTATTTCACAATTATTTTTCAGCTTCTCCCTTAATCCAATCGGGAGATTGGTCATATCATCAAAGCTGCATACACCTTTGTGCAACCACGAAAAAACCTGACGTGCCCGAAAGGCAGGCTCACCCATACCAACAAAGAACTCTTCAAGCTGTTTCGGCGTTAAAGATTTTATATCCGTTTTATCTCCCATTAAATTACCGTGCCTTTCGCTTTCTTGTATCTATATGTCTTACTACAATCGATTTTTGACCTGTTTTTCATGATTTATTTAGTCTTCTTAAAAACTGAAATGAAAAATCCGTCTGTGCCGGTGACGTTTGGCATTAACGTGGCATAAGCGCTTCCCGACGCGCCTTTTCCGGCAAAATCAACGATAACACGCGGCAAAGCAGCCGAAAACTCCCTATGGTTTTCAAGAAAACGCTCGGCCACTTCATCATTTTCAGCGCGGCTCAGCGTACATGTAGAATATACAAGTGTCCCGCCGTCTTTAACATGCTCCGCGCCCTCACTTAGTATAGCATACTGCAAATCTGGCAATCCGTCAAATTCGGCAGGATCTTTATATCTGATTTCAGGCTTGCGTCCGATAACCCCGAGCCCGGAGCAGGGGACGTCACACAAGACAATATCAGCTTTGCCTAAGGCCTCATTGTGCTTTGAGGCGTCGTTCTGCATTGTTTCTATTATATCAACAGAAAGGCGGCGCGCGCCGTCGTTAATCAATTTCAAGCGGTTTTCATAAAGCTCAAGGGACAGTATCCTGCCCTTGTTTTGCATATTAAAGGCGAGGGTAAAGCTCTTTCCGCCGGGAGCTGCGCACATATCAATAACCGTGTCCCCCGGCTTCGCCCCGCAGGCATAACAGCACACCTGAGAGGCTGTATTCTGTACTATAAAAAGCCCCTCATTAAAGGCTTTGCTGTTTCTCAAATCCGGAAGTCTGTCCACTTCAAGGGCATGGTCAGGGAAGGGCACTTTCTTGGCATTTATCCCTTCTTCGGACAGTCGCTCAATCAATTCTTCTGATGAAATTTTAAGCGTATTAACCCGCAACACAGCAGCCGGCCTTTTTTCAAACCCTTCGAGGAATCCTACGGTATTATCAATGCCGTATTCCTTTATCCACTTGCTCAAAAGCCAATTTGGGCAGGAATAACGGACATGCAGATAGCGTTTTAAATCGCGCTGCTTGTCGGGATACGGCAAATCGGACTGCTGTGAAATTTTTCTAAGTACTGCGTTAATAAAACCCGACGCCCGGGAAACCCCGCATTTTTTCGCCAGTTCAACCGATTCGCTGACTGCCGCATGGTTCGGAACATGGTCAAGAAATATAATCTGATAGGCGCCGAGGCGCAAGATGTTCCTCACTTTAGGGTCTAACTTTGCGGCGCTTCTGGCGCTGAAATGCGAAATAAAATAATCAAGGCAAATCATATTTTCAAGGACGCCGTAAACCAATGTGGTCATAAAAGCGGCGTCCCTGCCCTGCAGCGAGCCGCCTGAAAGATATGAGTCAACAAGCAGATTTGAGTAACTTTTGTCCTTTTCAATTTTAAGCAGAATATCAAGCGCCGTTTTTCGAGGTGACGGCATTAAATCACATCTCACATTCTAATATATTTATATACAATTCGCAAATATTCCTAGCCCTGCAATTTCACGCAGTCAGTCATCCCGCGTATTGCCGAATATGGCAAGCAGCCGCAGCAGCTGGGCAAAGGCAACAACAGTCGCTGCCACATACGTCAGTGCGGCAGCAGTGAGCACTCGCCGGGCGCCTGCAAGCTCCTGGCCGTAAAGCATGCCGGTGTCGCCGAGGATTTTCAAAGCCCTTGAGCTTGCATTAAACTCGACGGGCAGTGTTATCAACTGAAACACTACGGCGAGCGAGAACAGGATTATGCCCGCCATAACCAGCGGCCTCCAGTTAAATATAAAGCCGATAATCAGCAGCCAAATGGACGTGGACGAGCCAAATTGGGTTATGGGTATAATCGCGTTTCTGATTACAAGCGGCGAATAATTTGTGCTGTGCTGTATGGCATGTCCTGTCTCATGCGCCGCAACGCCCAAAGCCGCAATAGAATATCCATCGTATACCCCTTCAGATAAACGCACTACCTGATCCTTTGGGTCATAATGGTCGCTTAGGTTGCCCGATATTCGTTCGACACGCACATTATAAAGCCCGTTTTGGTCAAGAATCCTTCTTGCAGCTTCCGCACCCGACATCCTTCTTGAATTCGGAATTCTGCTGTAGCGGCTGAATGTCGATGTGACATTAAATTGCGCTATCAGCGCCAATATCAATGCCGGAAGCACATATATGATATAGTAGCGGTCATAGAAAAAATATGGCGTAAAATATCCGTATAAGAACAAATGCATATTTATTCCCCTCATAAATCATCATATTTCTGAGAACCAACGAGATAAGCGTTAATTCTGGACTGATATCAGTTTGAAAAGTATGAAGTTATTGCCCGAAAATTGTCGTATCGTTTACGCCATGTCCGTTTGCATAGGCGGCGGCCGTCATCTTCTTTCCGCCCTGGGCTTGTACCTCTTTTACAAGCAAAGTTTTGCCGTCGCCGCAGGCGATGACAAAGCCCTCTTCGCTTACAGAAACAACAGAACCCGGCGTTTTATCGCTTTCCGTATTATGCAGTTTTGAAGAAATAATCTTAAACTTTAAGCCGTTAAACAGCGTATAAGCTGACGGCGACGGGTTTAGCCCCCGCACAAGGTTATGAATCTCCTGTGCGCTTTTATTCCAGTCGATAAGGGTACTGTTTTTATCAATCATCGGCGCGTAAGTCGCAAGGGAATCGTCCTGCTTTTCCCGCGGCGCTTTTCCCTGCTCCAATAATGTAAGCGTTTTCGAAAGCGTCTCAGCGCCCATTACCATGAGCTTGTCGTGAAGTTCGCCAAAGGTTTCGTCAGGGCCGATATCACATTTTGCCTTCAAAATCATATCGCCCGTATCAAGCCCTTTTGCCATAAACATTGTAGTTATGCCTGTTTCTGTTTCACCGTTTATGATTGACCACTGGATAGGCGCGGCGCCGCGCAGTTTTGGCAAAAGGGAAGCGTGAACATTGATGCAGCCGAGCCTCGGTATATTCAAAACGCTCTCCGGCAGAATGCGACCGTACGCCACAACGACAATACAATCCGGGTTTATATCTTTTATTATCTGTATAGTTTCTTCATCTTTTAAGGTAGTAGGTTGATATACAGGAATTCCATAATTTTGAGCCATTACCTTGACGGGCGGCGGGGTTAGATGATAGCCGCGCCCCTTTGGTCTGTCTGGCTGTGTAAAAACCGCGGCAACCTCGTGCCCGTCCTTGACAATACGGTCAAGAGATGCTACCGCAAATTCTGGTGTTCCCATAAATATTATGCGCATAAAATCCTCCGTTGATTTGCTTATTTACAATATGCAAGATTTACTTCTTATTCTTATTCTTCGGCTGTAATTCTTCAGGTTCAAGCATACGGATTACGTTATCAATAAACAAAATGCCGTTTAGATGGTCTATTTCATGGCAGAGCCAGCGGGCAAGCAGGTCCGTTCCAGTGACCATTATTTCGTTGCCGTTTCTGTCTTGGGCCTTTACCGTTACCTTGCGCGGGCGCTTTGTGATACCATATTTGCCGGGTATCGAAAGGCAGCCCTCGACATGTTCCTGAACGCCGCTCGCCTTGACGACTACAGGATTTATAAGCTCTATCATGTTGCCCTCGTCAGATACCACGATGGCTCTTTTCAGGACGCCGACCTGCGGAGCGGCAAGCCCTACACCATCCTGGCTTTTGAGTGTTTCTTTCATATCATCAAGAAGCTGATTAAGTTTCTCATTAAATTCAGTAACCGGCTTGCTCTTTTTGCGGAGAATATCGTCGCCGAGTTTTACTACATTTCTTATGGCCATTTGTGTGCCCTCCCGAATTATTTAATCTGATTATAATACCCTTTATAACATATCAAGCGGATTCATATCGGCGAATACGGAAACCTTTCGATATAACGGGCTTTTGCCGCAGTTTTCCAAAACCGACGCTACAAGAGCACGGAAGTGTTTGTCGTTACGGCATTTTGCAATAATACGGTAACGATATCTTCCTGCTATCCTTGCAATCTCGGCCGGTGATGGCTCCATTATTCTGATTGGTATATTCTTATTTGACTCAATAGCATCTTTAAGTCTCATAAAGAAATCGTGCGCCGCGTTCTTAACTGCAGTTTCCGATATGCCGGTAAACCCGAATTCACATATGTCACAGAACGGCGGATACAAAAGCTCGCGGCGAAAGGCCGTTTCTGATTTATAAAAAGCCTCGTAGTCCTGTTTTGCGGCAAGGCGCAGGACTTCATTTTCCGGAGTTTGCGTCTGTATTACCGCCCGTCCCGGGCTCGCCCTTCTGCCCGCCCTGCCGATAACCTGTGTCAGCAGTGAGAAAGTGCGCTCAGCGGCCCTGAAATCGTTCAAATACAGCGACTGGTCCGCTGAAAGCACCCCAACGAGCGTTACATTCGGAAAATCCAGTCCCTTTGCCACCATCTGAGTCCCTATCAATATATCATACTTATCTTTTCCAAATTGTTCAAGCATTCTTTCGTGGGAATATCTTCCCGAGGCCGTGTCGGTATCCATACGCAGAACCCTCGCCGTCGGGAAAAGCTCCTCAATCGCCTGTTCCGCCTTCTGCGTTCCGGTGCCTGAATACTTTAAAAAGCTGCCGGAACATTCCGGACATTTTGTGCGGGCTTCGATGCTATAGCCGCAGTAATGGCACATCAAGCGGTGGTTCGCCGCATGGTAGGTCAATGCGATACTGCAATTGGGACAAGTCAGTACATGACCGCAGGCAGCGCAGCTTACAAAAGTATTATATCCTCTTCTGTTGATAAGCAGAATAGATTGCTCTCCGTTTTCAAGGTTTTTTTCAATTTCCTGCGCTAACCGGCGGCTTATCGTACTATTGTTCCCTGTGGCTATTTCATTTTTCATATCGACCATGATTACGTCCGGAAGCTTAGCGTTCCCGTACCTTTTATCGAGCCTTGTTAGCTCATATCTTCCGGTTTGGGCCGCATAGAAGGTCTCAATGGACGGGGTCGCAGAGGCAAGCAGCAGCATGGCATTTGAATAAGCACACCTGAAACGGGCGACATCCCTGGCGTGATAGCGCGGCGAGGACTCGGATTTATATGTATATTCCTGTTCTTCGTCGATGATGATAAGGCCCAAGTTTTTAAGGGGTGCGAAAATCGCTGAACGCGTGCCGACCACAATGCCCGCGCCGCCGTCTTTAATCCGCTGCCACTCATCTAAACGCTCGCCGAGGGAAAGGCCGCTGTGCAGTACCGCAACATCCTTTCCAAAACGCGCGTAGAACCTTGCCACCGTCTGGGGGGTCAGTGAAATTTCCGGCACAAGCACTATTACCGTCCTGTTGTCGGCCCTTACATCGTCAATAAGCCGCATAAAAACCTGCGTTTTCCCGCTGCCTGTCACGCCAAACAGCAGTGAGGCACAGGCCTTGCCGCTTCTATATCTTGAAACAAGCGCGTTATAGGCGTTTTGCTGCTCCTCTGAAAGCGTTTCGGGTTCGGATTTGGTTTTTGCGATACCTTTGTATGGGTCACGGTATACCCGTTTTTCAAACTGCTCAAAAATGCCCTTTTTGACAAGCGCCGTTATAACTGACTGCGAGACACCGGAGAAGTACATTACCTCTTTTACCGTTGCCGCACCGGCGTCAAGCACTGTTTTAAGGGCGCTTTTCTGCTTTTTTGTTATCTCACCCTGTGATTCAAGCAGTTCCTCGGCCTCTTCCTGCGTAATCGCCAGCCGCACCATGCGTGCCGAGGCTTCCGGCGAATGATCAAACACGCTGTCCTCGCAGACAAGCAGCCCGCGCTGGACAAGCAGATCCGGAAGCGGCGTTGTAGCGTCCAGTCCCGCCGCCTTTGCGAGGCTTTCGCGGTCAACTGGGCCCCGCGCCCGGCTCACATACCGCAGCATACACTGCTCATCTGGCGAAAGCATTAAAAACTCAGCCTCGGAAGGCTTGTGGTCAAGCTTATAGGTTTTTGTTATATGCAAATTAAGGCCCGCAGGCAGCATAAGCCTGAGAGCCTCATAAAGTGTACAGAAAGTACGACCTTTAAGCCACGCTGCCAGTGCGAGCATTTCTTCTGAAATCAGCGGTTGTTTATCAACAAGAGTTAGCAGCGGCTTACAGGATATGTCATCACTATTCTCTACGGCTAAAACTATTCCCCGGCGCCGTTTGTTGCCCGCCCCAAAAGGCACTACCACCCTTGCGCCCGGTTTTATTTCGTTTTTCATGTCGTCGGGAACCATATAGCAGTATGGCTTGTCAAAATGATACGCCGTTCCTTCAACCGCTACCTCGGCAATCTTAAATGACGGCATTGACTACCTCCGGTTGAGAATAAGAGCATTTACTGCGTATCGGATTCTGCTTTTGGTTCATTCTCATTGTTTTTCTCGGTTTTTATTCTGAATTTTCCCTCGACGAATTCCTTTACTGCGGTCTGAACCGGCTTTTCATCGAGTATAATACCTTCATCGTTTGCCTTTTCAGAAATCTGACGGGCACGTTTTGCGATTGCTACTACAAATGAATAGCAATTCTCATTGTTCTTAACAATATCCTCAACAGAAAGCTTCTGCATAATAAATCCCCTCACTCTTAGTCAGCAAAATTGTTAAGATTATATCCAAACCTTTACTAAGACAAATTCACATCAAAGGCCTTTATATTTTGATGACCTGCATTTTTCAGCGGTTATAATGCTGTCGATCTTTTCTGCTGCTTCCTCGACTTCATCATTAACCACTATGTAGTCATAATCAAAGGCATGTTCTATTTCGCTAACTGCAGTTTCAAGCCGCTTTTTAATGACCTCATCGTCCTCGGTCCCGCGGCCGCGAAGCCGCCTTTCAAGTTCTTCTTTAGACGGCGGCGCGATAAAGATTGTGACGCAGTCCGGGCATGCCTTTTTCACAAGCGCAGCGCCCTGAACCTCGATTTCAAGTACCACGTCAAGCCCGCCGGCACGCTTCTCCTCAACAGCGCGGCGGGGAGTTCCGTAATAATTCCCGCAGTACTGCGCGTATTCAAGCATTCCTCCGGCTTTTATTTTTTCCTCAAATTCCTCGCGCGTCAGAAAATAATAGTGCTGACCGTTAATCTCGCCCGGCCTCGGCGCCCTTGTGGTCGCTGAAACCGAATAGAACAGCCCTGTACGGCGTTCAAAGACTCGGGACAATACTGTTCCCTTGCCTGAACCTGAAGGGCCTGATATTACAATTAATAGTCCTTTATGTGATTTTTCATCTTTGAAAAACGCTTGTTCCAAATTTTATTCATCCTCTTCAATTTCCGCTTCGTCGTCACTCACATCGCGGTCAGCAAGCCTATTCGCAACAGTCTCAGGCTGGACAGCAGAGAGAATGACATGATCGCTGTCTGTAATTATTACCGCACGAGTGCGCCTGCCGTAGGTTGCGTCAATTAAGACCGCTTTATCCCTGGCATTTTGGATTATTCGCTTAATCGGCGCCGATTCTGGACTTACGATAGCAACCATCCGGTTAGCAGAAACCATATTGCCAAAACCTATATTTATAAGTTTCATATTAGCCTCCATTAATAAAGTTTTTTACTTCGGTTATCTTGATTAATTATTCAAGGTTCTGAATCTGTTCCCTGATTTTTTCAAGCTCTGCCTTAATGTCAACGACCATTTTGGCAATCTCGATATCTGAAGCCTTTGAACCGATTGTGTTGGCTTCCCTATTCATCTCCTGCATGAGGAAATCGAGCTTGCGTCCGACAGGTTCATCACTGTTTAGTATATCCTCAAACTGCTTAAGGTGACTCTTTAGCCTTACTGTTTCTTCTGTTACCGAAACCTTGTCAGCATAGATTGCTGCTTCAAGAAGTATGCGGTTCTCATCAATACCTTTGTCGGCAAGCAATTCCTGCATGCGGGCTGTTAATTTATTGCGGTATTCCTCAACGGTTTCAGGCGAGCGCTTCTCAACCTTGTCCACAAGCTGAGCTACTTTCTTTGACCTTGCGACAATGTCGGTTTTGAGCCTCTGCCCCTCGGCTGTGCGCATCGCAACAAACCCTTCAACCGCTTTGTCAACAACAACCTTTACTGCATTCCAGATGCGTTCCTCGTCATCTGGAGCTTTTATAACTGTGAAAATATCGTTGTATCTTGCGACAGTTGAAACGGAAATATCATCAGAAAGGTTATACCGTTTCTGAAGTTCTTTTAGCGCCGCGATATAACTATCGGCAATCCCATAGTTAAGCTTAACCTCGGATTCGCCTCCATCTACCGCGTCGATTGTCATAAAAACATCAACCTTGCCGCGCGTTATGTAATTTTGAAGATATGATTTGAGTTTCTCCTCTATATAACCATAAGCTCTGGGGATTCTTGCATTAAATTCAAAATAGCGGTGATTGACAGACTTGATTTCAAAAAGAATATTGAGGCCATCTACTGTCTGTTGGACACGCCCATACCCGGTCATGCTCCGTACCATTGCAAAACCTCTTTTCAGACCAAGATCTATAAATATATCACAGGCATATAACCTGTGGGCAGATTTCAAGTATCTATTAGTTTATTTTAGCAGTTTTGCATACAGATTGTCAACCGCATATGTCTATATTTACTGAGTTGGTTCTGCAGCGGTTAGAATTATTTTCCAATATATGATTCCGAGCAATTGCCTGCTCTCAACTTAGCATAATAATACATCATTTAATTTAATCGTTAAATTAAAATTACAAATTGTTTACAACTGTGTACAATGATGCTAAAATAAAACTGCTGTAAATTCATAACCAAACTCTTAGGAGGAATTATTTTTGAAGGTAAAAAAAGCGGTTATCGCCGCAGCTGGGCTTGGAACAAGAGTTCTTCCAGCATCAAAGGCGATTCCAAAAGAAATGCTCCCAATTGTGGACAAGCCGGCTATTCAATACATCGTTGAGGAAATAGTTAATGCGGGCATAACCGATATATTAATTATCACCAGCCGCGGCAAGACAGTCATGGAGGACCATTTCGACCGCTCACCGGAACTTGAACAGCGTCTTGAAGCGTCTGGAAAAACTGCAATGCTCAAAGATGTCATTGATGTTGCAAATCTTGCAAATATAACATATCTGCGTCAAAAGGAAACCAAGGGCCTGGGGCACGCTATATACTGCGCAAAGCAGTTTGCCGAGGGCGAACCTATTGCCGTTTGCTACGGCGACGACGTTATAATCGGCGAAGACCCTGCGATTGGCCAGCTCTGCCGCGCATATGACGAATACGGTCTCGGCGTTGTTGGCATTAAGCAGGTAAAAGCAGAAGATATCCACAAATACTCTTCTCTTGCCGTTACAAATCTGAAAGACAACATATACCGGGTTACCGACATGATTGAAAAACCGGATACACCGGATAAGGTGCTGTCCTTGTTCTCCATTTTGGGCAGATGCGTGCTGCCGCCAGAAATTTTTGATTTGCTTGAAAACACAAAGCCGGGCGCTGGCGGTGAAATCCAGTTGACTGACGCTATGAAAGAACTTGCCCGCAGAGATACAATGATCGGTGTTGATTTCACTGGCAAACGCTATGATATGGGCAGCAAACTCGGCATTATGCAGGCCGCAGTCGAGACTGCTTTAAAGCACCCTGAAATCGGAGATGATTTCAGAGCCTATCTAAAAGATCTTGCAAAAACACTTTGATATTTTCAATTATTAGATACCTTCCTGCTAACTGCAGGGAGGTATTTTTATTATGTTTCACTTTACAAATATTATCCATTTCAACCGAATTTTTATTTTTGTATATGTTATAGAAGTATGGAAACAATATTAAAGCAAAATCAAATATGTCCGGGAGGTTAAAGTCTATGGACCGATTTGCATTGATTCTTGTCGTAATCGGCGCGATCGCCTGGGGCGTCGTCGGAATTTTCGGACTGAACCCCGTCGCTTGGTTTACCCAGGGCAGTATGACCGCGTTGAGCCGAATTATATATACCCTCATTGGTCTCGGAGGAATCTGGTGCATAAAATTCCTTTTCCGCGAAAGGGAAATTGTCAAAAACCGCGAATGATGTTAAAGCAGCATTTAGGTTTTCTGCCTATGCTGCTTTACTTTTTCTTAATGAACTGAAACTACGCAAAATTAAAATTTATAGCGTATTTCAAATATATAATTCGTTTTTCACAAGATAAGGAGGTGGTTGCATGGCAAACATGAAAGTACCCAATAGATTATCCAGGGAAA
>ENA-UPSB01003862-UPSB01003862.1-bioreactor-metagenome-genome-assembly--contig:-NODE-3862-length-10903-cov-5.379978_pt1 | contig 10903 bp, 9 predicted proteins | sample MGYA00238182_ERZ773286 | MGnify/ENA primary metagenome ERZ773286 (study PRJEB29026, sample SAMN07631240) | bioreactor metagenome | isolation source: Switchgrass digestor | place: USA: Dartmouth... | reverse complement strand
CCCGGGAGCCCCGATGGGCTGTGCCGACATGGCCTTCGTGCTCTGGACCCAGTTCCTGCGCTTTGACCCGGAAAACCCCGCGTGGCCCAACCGCGACCGCTTCATTCTCTCCAACGGCCATGGCTCCATGCTGCTCTACGCCCTGCTCCACCTGAGCGGCTACGACCTGGACCTGGAGCAGATCAAGGCCTTCCGGCAGTGGGGCAGCCGCACGCCCGGCCACCCCGAGTACGGCCACACCCCCGGCGTGGAGGTCACCACGGGCCCGCTCGGCCAGGGCATCGCCCATGCGGTGGGCATGGCGGCGGCGGCGGAGATGCTGGCCGCACGGGTCAACACCGCGGACTTCCGGCCTGTCGATCACTACATCTACGGCATCTGCGGCGACGGCGACCTGATGGAAGGGGTCGCGGCCGAGGCTGCGGCGCTGGCGGGCCAGTGGAAGCTGGGCCGGCTCATCTTCCTGTATGATGACAATGAGATCTCCATCGAGGGCAACACCGACATCGCCTTCGCCGAGGACGTGGCGCGGCGCTTCGAGTCCTACGGCTGGCACGTCGACCGGTGCGACGGCCACGACCACCTGGCGATTGCGGCGGCCATCACACGGGCGCAGGCGGTCACCGACAAGCCCTCGCTGATCATCTGCCGCACCGTCATCGGGCACGGCTCGCCGAACAAGGCTGGCAAGGCGTCCTGCCACGGGGCGCCCCTGGGTCCGGAGGAGACCCGGCTCACCAAGGAGGCCCTCGGCTGGCCGCAGGAGCCCGCCTTCTGGGTGCCGGACGAGGTGCGGTCGTTCTTCGCCGAACTGAAGGCCGAGAAGCAGGCTGAGGCCCGCCGCTGGCAGGAGGGCTTCGACGCCTGGCGGAAGGCCAACCCCGAGAAGGCGGCGGTGTGGGAGCAGCACAAGAACCTCCTGGTGCCGGCGGACCTGGACGTGCAGCTGGTCGAGGCGGCGAAGAGCGACAAGCCGCTGGCCACCCGCAAGTACTCCGAGTTGGTGATCCAGCGGGCGGCCGCCCTGGTGCCCACGCTGGTGGGCGGCTCGGCCGACCTGGCGGAGTCGAACCTGACCACCATCAAGGGCGGGGGCGACATCGGCCCCGAGTGCTGCATCGACCACTACCAGTTCTCCTGGTCGGGGCGCAACTTCCACTTCGGCGTGCGGGAGCACGCCATGGGCGCCATCGTGAACGGCGTGGTGCTCTACGGGGGCTTCCGGGCGTTCGGGGCGACCTTCCTGGTGTTCGCGGACTACATGCGCCCGCCGATCCGCCTGGCGGCGCTGATGCAGGCACCCTCGATCTTCGTCTTCACCCACGACTCCTTCTTCGTGGGCGAGGACGGCCCGACGCACCAGCCCGTCGAGCACCTGTGGTCGCTGCGGATGATCCCGCACATCACGCTGTTCCGCCCGGCCGACGGCGTCGAGACGGCCATGGCCTGGGCCTACGCGCTCATGGAGGCGAAGGAGCCCACGATCCTCGCGCTCACCCGGCAGAACGTGCCGCTCCTGGAGCGGCCCGCGGGCTTCGCCCTCCGCGACGTGTGGAAGGGCGGGTACGTGCTGTCCGACGTCCCGAACCCCGTGGCGACCCTGATCGCCACCGGCTCGGAGGTCGGGCTGGCCGTGGAGGCGCAGAAGCTGCTGACGGAGCAGGGGATCGCCGTCCGGGTGGTCTCGATGCCCTCGGTCGAGCTCTTCCTGCGCCAGCCCCGGGAGTACCGGGAGCAGGTCCTGGCCGGTCGCCTGGCCGCCATCGAGGCGGGCCGGACCGACGGCTGGTACCGGATCATCGGCCTGGATGGCCTCGCCATCGGCCACGACGACTTCGGCGCGTCCGCCCCGGCCGGCGTGCTGGCGGAGAAGTTCGGCTTCACGCCGGCGGCCGTGGCCGAGCGTGTGCGGCAGTGGCTGGGGGAGTAGCGCAGGGGTAGGGGTGGCCGGCCGCCGGGCCGGCGGGCCGGGCGCCCCAGGCTGCCCCGGACAAGGAAATGCTTTTTCCTTCGCATGGAAGGCCCGGACTCCGTCCGGGCCTTCCCGCGACAGGAAACGAGTACGTTTCGTAGAAACTCAAGTTCTGATTACGCCAAATTACGAAGCTACACAAGAAGGGGTGGCCACTCGGTGATCCGTCATGTCGCTGCACCGCTCCAACCCGCTGCACGATTGGTTCTTGCCATGGTCCTGGTACTGACGGCGCTGGCCCAGCCGGCACGTGCGGCAGCCGGGGGCATTCAGGTGTTCGTGAACGGGCAACGGCTGTCCCTGGATGTCTCTCCGGTCGTACAGGACGGGCGGACACTCGTGCCGCTCCGGGCCATCACCGAAGGCCTCGGTGCGGAGGTGGACTGGGACGGGGCGACCGGAACCGTGACGGTATCGCTTGACGGTCTCGTCGTCACGCTGACACCGGGCCGGCGGGAGGCCGCCATCAACGGTCGGCCGGTACTGCTTGATGTCGCGCCGGCGAATGTGGGTGGACGGACGCTGGTGCCGCTGCGGTTCATCGGTGAAGCGTTCGGCGCCAAGGTTGGCTGGTACGGCGAGGCCCGGGTCATCTCCGTCAGCAGGCCCGAGCGTACCTTGTGGGCGACGGTGGAAGGGTTGAACGTGAACGGCGTGATCACTACGCTCGCGGTTCGGGTCGAGCGGGACGGAACCGAGGTGAAAGACACGCTGCGTCTGATCGGCGTGCAGCCGCCCGGCCTGATGGCGGGCCTGGACGGAGTTCGCGCCCGGGACTACCTCCAGGAGGTGACGACCGTCGGCACCCGACTACTGATAGAACTGGATGAGAAAGAGCGCGATCCGATGGATCGCCTCACGGCTTACGCATACCTTCCTGACGGGCGAATGCTGAATGCGCTGCTGGCCGAGGAAGGCATCGCCCAGGTGATGACCAAGCACTACAACAACCGCTATGACGACCTGCTCAAGCTGCTTGAGAACAGCGCCCACGTGGCGGGTCGAGGTCTCTGGCCGGCGTATGACACGAAGTATAAAGGGCTGCCTCTTGGCGGGGTTCCCGCAGAGCCGGCGGACCTGGAGGAAGCCATTCTATACCAGCGCGAGCGTGAGCGGCAGATGCTGTGTGAAGCGTACGTGACCGGAACTCCGGAGGAGCTTGCGCAGAAGCTGGGGCGTTGGCCTTCTCCCGAAGAGTACGAGAACTGGGAGGCCGATTGCGCAAAGCCATAGGGCAGACGGAAAGGCGCCCGCGGCTCTGCCGGGGCCCGTGCGGACTCTCCGGCCGGTTGGCTGCCCACAGCGGCGTATGGTTCGCACGGGGGTGGTGACATGGACGCCCGCCACATGGCTGCACTCGAGTTGATCCTCTCCAGGCTGGAGGGCCGGGACGTGAACTGGGCCCTGACGGGCAGCATGAGCTTCGCACTCCAGGGAGTGCCCGTGGCGGTTGATGACATCGACATCCAGACCGACCAGGCCGGCGCCTACGAGCTGGAACGTTGCCTCGCCGAGTTCGTGCAGCGGCCCGTGTCGTTTTCGGCGGCAGAACGCATCCGGTCCTACTTCGGCGTCCGGGTCGAGATCATGGGCGACATACAGAAGCGCCTGCCCGACGGGACCCGGGAGGAACCGGTCGACCCCCGGAGGCACCGGGTGTTCGTCGCGGTCGGTGACCGGCAGGTGCCGGTCCTGTCCCTCGAGTACGAGTACACGGCGTACCTGGCGCTGGGCAGGACCGAGAAAGCGCGCTTGCTTCAGAGGTGGTTGGCTTCACGCGGACGGCCTGACTGAGGGCCGGGTTCGGTCGAGTGGGCGGCAGAGTACAGGCTCATACGGAGGGCAAGGCATGCGCAGCAGGAACGTGATACCCGGCCTGAGGAAGGTAGACTGGTCTGATCCGCAGCGGCAGAACGAGTTCGTGAACAGCGTGGTCTCCGCGCTGAACGCCTTGGGAGAGAGTCTGACGTATGACACCGTGTGTGCCCTGTCGGGCAGCGCGTTCCGCACGTCTTTCTCCATGCCCTCCGTGCAGCGTTGGAACCACGGCAACTACCACGTGGTTCACACCCCGATCCTGATCGAGCACACGTTCCGGATGCTCGGATTCGAGGTCGCACACCACGTGCGCGGCGACTACGAGCACGACAGGCGCCTCATCACCGAGAGCATCGACCGGGGCGTGCCTGTGATCACCCTGGAGGGGGTGATCAGCAGCGCAGACGCCTGCGTGATCGCCGGTTACGATCGGGGCGGCGACGTGCTGCTGGGGTACAGCCCCTTCATGGACGTGCCCGAAGACCACCAGGAACCCCACGACGAGACCGGGTACTTCCGCAAGTCCCACTGGCACGACAAGGGGTTCGGCCACGAGAGCACCGGGCGCATCCTGATCATCACCGGCCGGTGCGAGAAGCCGCCCGCAGAGATCGTGCTGCACGAGACCCTGGGCGTGCTCCGGCGCCTGATCGCCGAGGAGTGCCTGGCGCCGGGTCAGTACAATGGGCTGGCGGCGCACCGGGCCTTTGCGCATGCGCTGCAGAGGTACGACTGGGACGACCCCTTCGAGCCCTACCTGAACGTGATGTGCAACCAGAAGCAGTACATCGACCGGCAGTACGCGGCGCCCTTTTTCCGTGCGCACGGACGGGAGGACCTGGCCCGCCAGTACGAGACGATCGCGACGGAGGCGCGGCGGCTGGTCGAGCTGATCCCGCAGGACTTCTCGGCGTTCGATCTCTTCGATGACCGGAGGAAGCTGCAGCCCTTCTGCGACACCCTGCTGCGCATCTGCGGGTTGGAGGAGGAGGTCCTCACGCTGCTCCAGTAACGAGAGCTGACCCTGCGGTGGTCGATGAAGGCGAAACCCCCGCCGGCGGACGGCGGGGTCTCTGCGAGCGGGTTGCTATCCGGCCAGGTAGATGAGGCGAAGTCCGATCAGGTATGCGCCGCCGATGGCCACCATCTCCCACGGGAACCGGCGCCCCTCGCCGCGCCGGGGCAGGGACAGCGCCACGATGACGATGCCGGAGAGGATGAGCCCCACGAGGGCGGACACGATCTGGCCCGTCGTACCGCCGGAGAGCAGGGGCACGCTTCCGGGCTGGGCCAGGTCGCTCACGAGCAGGATCAGCATGTTGAAGATGTTGCTGCCCAGCACGTTGCCCACCGCGAGGTCGTAAGCGCCCATGCGCACCGTGAAGATCGAGACGGTCAGCTCGGGCAGCGACGTTGCCCCGGCCAGGAGCGTGCCGCCGATGAAGGTCTGGCCCAGCCCCGTGATGACGGCGATCTCGTCTGCGGCGGCGCTCATGTACCAGCCGGCCACGATGATCGCCGCCGCCGAGACCGCAAACTTCATCCATGCCCGCGCGATGGAAGACGTGTTCGCCTGGTCCCGGGGCGGCGTCTCGGCGGTGGCGGCCACCTCCGCCTCCAGCGCAGGCTGCGCATCCGAGCCCGGGAGCGCGCGCATGATGATGATGTAGGTGGCGGCGATCAGCCACGTGTCGACGCCGGCGCCCAGGAAGGCGTACGGCTGCTTCACCACCATCGACAGCGCCGCGATGCCGCTCAGCAGCATGCCTGCCGCAGCTGTGGTCACGTGGGTAGGGGAGACGTTGGCCAGAATGGGACGGGCTGCGAAGCACTGGGCGATGACCAGCAGCAGCATGTTGAAGATGTTTGACCCAAATACGTTGCCCATGGCGAGGTTCCCGGCTCCCTGGAAGGCTGCGGTGCCGGAGGCCGCCACCTCGGGTAGCGAGGTGGCCCCGGCCAGGAGGAGTGAGCCGACAAAAGCCCGGCCGAGTCCGGTTCTCTCGGCCAGTTCGTCCGACGCGTTCGAGATGGCGCGCCCTGCGACGACGATGATGCCGGCGGAGATAGCGAACAGGAGCCAAGGATTCACCGCAAATCACATCCTCTGCCAGTGTTCAGACAGGCGTTCCCTTTACCTCTGTTTCGTCACGTGCATCCGACAACAATTCTACCATACAACACCTATCGGTTAGATGGAAAATCACAGAATGGTACTTGCTGTGAAGAAAGCACCGCCCCGCAGGGGGATTCACCCCTGCCGGGCGGTCCCTCAGCAACGGATGAGAGGCTCGGGCTGCGATGGTCGGGCAGAGTCGCCCTCACCCGCCGACGCCGGCGGCGTCTCCCGGGAACTGGCGGTCAGGCCGGCGGTGTGGCCCGGGGTCAGCGTCGAGGACGGCGCCGTGCGCCTGGATCTTCACACGAGCTGCGAGATGGCGGGCTGAAACGCGCAGAACGTGTGAGGGAGCGCCGGGGGAAACGTGGCGCGCCGCACCGTGGGGGGTGACCAGGCCAGCGATGTCGTCGGGGATCGGTGACGATGGCGGCGCTGCGCCCTGGGGTCAACGCCGCGGCCGGCGCTGTGCGCATGGATCCTCACACGAACTGCGAGATGGCGGGCTGAAACGCGCAGAACGTGTGAGAGAGCGCGAGGGAAACGTGGCGTGTCGCACCGTGAGGGTTGACCAGGCGGGCGATGTCGTCGGGGATCGGTGATGATGGCGGTGATGTTCACGGGGGTCGGTGGTGATGGCAGCGCTGCGCCGCGGGGTCAGCGCCGAGGCCGGCGCCGTGCGCCTGGATCCTCACACGAGCTGCGAGATGGCGGGCTGAAACGCGCAGAACGTGTGAGAGAGCGCGGGGGAAACGTGGCGTGTCGCGCCGTGAGGGTTGACCAGGCGGCGATGTGGGCGGGGATTGATGACGATGGCGGTGATGTTCACGGGGGTCGGTGGTGATGGTGGCACTGCGCTTCGGGGTCAACGCCGCGGCCGGCGCTGTGCGCATGGATCCTCACACGAACTGCGAGATGGCGGGCTGAAACGCGCAGAACGTGTGAGAGAGCGCGAGGGAAACGTGGCGTGTCGCACCGTGAGGGTTGACCAGGCGGGCGATGTCGTCGGGGATCGGTGATGATGGCGGTGATGTTCACGGGGGTCGGTGGTGATGGCAGCGCTGCGCCCCGGGGTCAGCGTCCAGAGAGGCGGATTACAACGGACGAGGGGCTCGGGCTACGGTTCCAAAGAGCAGAGGCGCCCCCGAAGGGGCGCCTGCGTAACGGACGAGCGACTCGGGCTACGATCTCGTTGAGCAGCGCCGCCCCTGAGGCGGCGCCTTCAGCAACATACCACGGACTCGCGCTGCGTTACAGCAAAGCACGTCGATCATCCCCTCGACTGTGCGGCGGATGCCGAGCGCAGCGGCACCGGACGCACGATGCCGTGGAGCGGGCCGAGCCGGGCCAGCCGGCCGGCCAGGTGGAAGCCCAGCTGAACCGAGGGGCCGACCCCCAGAACCACCGCCACGGTGCCGGCGCCCAGCGGCCCTCCCAGCGACCAGCCGACGAGGGAGACCACAAGGTCGAGCCCGTTCTTCACCAGCCCGACGGGAAGCCCGAGCCGGCGCGTCAGGCCGATCATCAGGGAGTCCCGGGGCCCGGCGCCCAGGTCGGCGCTGGCGTAGAACGCCGTGCCGACACCCGAGACGAGGATGCCCGCGGCCAGCATCAGCCAGAGGCCCGCCACGGTTCCGGGGACGGGCATGCGCTCGAGGAGGAACTGGAGGATCGGACCGAAGGAGAGCATGTTCAGCACCATGCCCAGGTTGGGGCGCATGCCGAGCAGCACATCCAGCAGGATGATGAACGCGCCCAGCACCTGCACCACGAGCCCCAGCGGAACGCCGGTCCGCCCGCTGATGCCCAGGTGGAGGATGTCCCAGGGCCCCGCGCCCAGGCCGGGGGTGATAACCAGGGCATATCCGCAGCACGTGATGACGAGACCGATGTAATACCAGACCAGCCGCAGGACCAGATGACGTTGCACCCCTGATACACCCCGCACGCCGTATTGCGTCAAAGACCCCGGCCCACCGTGAGGCCGGGGTCTTTTCTATAATACACGATTCACTGCACAATAGTAAATTACGCTTCTCTTTCCTGCAGGGCCGGGCGGCGTGTCCACGCCGTGAGCCGGGCACGGAGCCGGGGCCCCTCCTGCCGGAACCAGATGACGGCGAGGCCGGCCGCCGTCACCGCAGACCAGATCATCCCGGCAATGCCCGCGTAGGGCAGCACGGCGATCAGGCCGAACTGATGCAGCAGGGGGATGGCCCAGACTGCCAGAACGGCGGCGATGATGTACCCGCAGTCGGTGCAGATGAGTATCCAGCGGTGGTAGCTGTTGTTCATGCGATCGCCTCCCCCAGGGCGCTCTCACTTCTACAGACGTACGACACGGCGTCCAGGTTTCAGGCAGAGTATGGAAAAATGATCAATTCGGCCACAGTTCCGACGCGAGTTCAAGAAAGGCCTGGGCCGAGCGGGGCAGGGAACGGTCGCGCCGCCACGCCAGGGCCAGGGTCCGCGTCAGCGGCTCGCCCGCGATCTGTGCGAAGACCGGCGACGGTTGCAGGCTGCGGTCGGCGGCCATCTGAGGCACCAGCGTCACCCCGAGGCCCGCTGCCACCATTGCCTGCAGGGTCTCGATCTGCGCCGACTCGAAGGCGATGTTGGGCGAGAAGCCTGCGGCGTGGCAGGCGGCCAGCACCAGGTCCCGGAAGCCGTAGCCCGGCTTCATGACGAGGAAGGGCTCGGCGGCCACGGCCGACAGAGGAATGGCGGGGCTTTCCTGCGCCGGGGAGCGGCGGGGGCGCGCCCGGCCCGGTGGGCCTTGCGCCGGGAGTGCCTGCCGCGGCGCCGGCGCGTGAGGGTCTTCCGGCGCCGGCTCAGCCTGCCGTGTCCCGGCAGCGAGCGGGTGGTCCGGGGGCAGCGCCAGGAGGATCGGCTCGGTGAGCAGGGGCTGCCAGGTGAGGTCATCGCTTCCCACCGGCAGCGTGGTGAGCGTCAGGTCCGTCTCGCCCGCAACCGCCAGCTCGGTCAGCCGCTGCGTGGACTCCTCCCGCAGGATGACTTCCACCCCCGGGTAGCGCTGCCGGTAGACGGTGATCGCCCGCGGCAGCAGGCGCGATCCGGTCATGGGCAGGCTGCCCAGCACCAGCCGGCCGGTTCGCAGGCCGATCCGCTCCTCCACCGCCGCACGGGCGGCCTCCACCTGCCGCAGAATCGCCTCCGCGTGGGGCAGCAGTGCCTCGCCGGCGTCGGTGAGCTTCACCGGGGAGCGGCTGCGGTCGAAGAGCGGCGTGCCCAGCTCCGCCTCCAGCCGGCGGATCTGCTGGCTGAGCGACGGCTGGGCGACCATGTTCTCCTCGGCGGCCCGGGTGAAGTTGCGGTGCCGGGCCACGGAGACGAAGTAGCGCAGGTGGTGCAGGTCCACGCAAGCACCCCCATAGGCAAAGGCTATCATCATTATAGTTATCATATGTTGGAGTTCTGGTTCAAGCCCAGGTATATATGTGGCAAAGGGGTGAACGGCATGAGCGGACGGACCATGTTGGACAAGATCTGGGAGCGGCACGTCGTGCGCCAGGAGCCCGGCCAGCCGGCCCTGCTCTACATCGACCTGCACCTGGTGCACGAGGTGACCTCTCCCCAGGCGTTCGAGGGACTGCGACTGGCGGGACGGAAGGTCCGGCGGCCGGATCTGACCCTGGCCACCATGGACCACAACGTGCCCACGACGGACCGGTCGCAGCCCCTGACCGATGAGATCGCGGCCCGGCAGATGGAGGCCCTGCAGCAGAACTGTGAGGAGTTCGGCGTGCGGCTCTTCGACCTGCACAGCCCGTACCAGGGCATCGTGCACGTCATCGGCCCCGAGCTGGGGCTCACCCAGCCGGGCATGACCATCGTCTGCGGCGACAGCCACACCGCCACCCACGGGGCCTTCGGTGCCCTGGCCTTCGGCATCGGCACCAGCGAGGTGGAGCACGTGCTCGCCACCCAGTGCCTCGTGCAGCACAAGCCGAAGGTGATGGAGATCCGGGTGAACGGGAAACTGCCGCCGGGGACGACGGCGAAGGACCTGATCCTCGGCATCATCGGCCAGATCGGCACCGACGGCGCCACCGGCTACGTCATCGAGTACACCGGCGAGGCCATCCGCTCGCTCTCGATGGAAGGCCGGATGACCGTCTGCAACATGTCCATCGAGGCGGGGGCCCGGGCGGGGATGATCGCCCCCGACGAGGTTACCTTCGCCTACCTGAAGGGCCGGCCTCATGCACCTCAGGGAGAGCTGTGGGAGGCCGCGGTGGCCGACTGGCGTACGCTGGCTTCCGATCCCGACGCCGTCTACGACCGGGTCGTGGAGTTCGACGCCGGCAAGCTCGTTCCCACCGTCTCGTGGGGCACCAACCCTGGGCAGGTGGTGCCGGTGACCGGCCGGGTGCCCGATCCGGCGGACTTCGCGGACCCCGCCCAGCGCAAGGCGGCCGAGGCGGCCCTGGCCTACATGGGCCTCACGCCCGGCACGCCGATTCAGGACATCCGCATCGACCGGGTCTTCATCGGCTCCTGCACCAACGGGCGCATCGAGGACCTGCGGGCCGCTGCGGCGGTGGCGAAGGGGCGGAAGGTCGCCCCGGGGGTCCGGGCGATGGTCGTTCCCGGCTCCGGCCAGGTGAAGGCGCAGGCCGAGGCCGAGGGGCTGGACCAGATCTTCCGGGAGGCGGGCTTCGAGTGGCGGGAGGCCGGCTGCTCGATGTGCCTGGGGATGAACCCGGACATCCTGTCGCCCGGCGAGCGCTGTGCGTCGACCTCCAACCGGAACTTCGAGGGGCGGCAGGGCCGGGGCGGCCGGACGCACCTGGTCAGCCCGGCGATGGCCGCGGCCGCGGCGATTGCGGGCCACTTCGTCGACGTGCGTGAGCTGATGGCGGAAGGGAGTGTGGCGCGGTGAGGCCTTTCGTGCGTGAGACCGGGCTGGCGGTGCCGCTCGACCGGGTGAACGTGGACACCGACCAGATCATCCCCAAGCAGTTTCTGAAGCGGAT
>ENA-UPSB01003854-UPSB01003854.1-bioreactor-metagenome-genome-assembly--contig:-NODE-3854-length-10941-cov-6.736267_pt1 | contig 10941 bp, 8 predicted proteins | sample MGYA00238182_ERZ773286 | MGnify/ENA primary metagenome ERZ773286 (study PRJEB29026, sample SAMN07631240) | bioreactor metagenome | isolation source: Switchgrass digestor | place: USA: Dartmouth... | reverse complement strand
GCTTGGCGGCGTATTTGCCATATACGAACTGTTCCCGGCATTCGTGCTCTCGTGCCTGGTCATCGTCATCGTCTCGCTTTTGACGAGAAAACCGGATCAGGCTATACTGGGTGAATTCGAAGCGGCAAAGACATACGAATGCTGATGCCAAGCTTCATATAATAAGATGTTGTGCTGGGTACCGAAAACCTCGGTACCCTGTTTTTTTAATAAGGTACACAATCGTGTATTAAGACTTTATTGATTCTGTCGATACAAGATATAAGCGGGTTGTACGCCATTTATGATAGATTCAAAATGATTGCAATTTAGTAAGAAAGGAATAGTCATATGCTTTGGAAAGACAATTATAAACTTGGCGTTCCTTCGATTGATGCGCAGCATAAAGAGTTGTTCAGGCGTGTCGAATCATTTTTGCAGGTATTGCGGTCGGAGGAACGCTGGGAAGACAAGATTCCCAAAATAGACGAAACGCTGGAGTTTATGAAAGGGTACGTTGTAGACCATTTCCGCGATGAAGAGGAATACCAGCGCAGCATAGGTTATCCCGGATATGAAGCTCATAAACAGAAACATACCGGGATGGTCGATTACGTGCTGGAGGTCACAAAGCAGTATGAGCAATCCAATAATAACGAGCAGCTCATGCAGCAGTTTGGAGGCAGGTTGCTGGCATGGCTGATTAACCATGTGGCCGCAGAAGATCAACGCATAGCGGATTACGCCAGAAAGAAAGGGTGATCGGAAATGACGGATAAACTTTACAACGCATTTGTCGATGCAACACATAACGTATTAAACTTGATGCTAAATATTGCGGATATTTCCGATCGTCCGGCAGACGATTTCAAATGTGATGAAGAGGTTGATATCTCCATCGGTATTGTGGGCGACCTGACCGGAGAGGTTATTTATCGGTTCCCGGTATCCACATCCATCAGTATTGTTAACATCATGAGCGGTATGGAAGTAAAAGAGGTGGACGTTTTTGTCACTTCTGCCATATCGGAGATTGCGAACATTATTAGCGGCAATGTGTTGACTGCGATTTCCTCGGACAGCGATATGAAATGCGATATATTGCCGCCGGTGAAAAAAAGCAAGCTTGATGAGGATGAAGAATACGAAATGAAAACAAGCTGCTGCATCACCACAACAATCGGCGAGATATGCCTGGAAATCAGGCTGAACCGGGGAGCCTGACGGCCGTCAATCAAAAATTTAATTACCTGCAAGGCACTCGGACATTGCTTGAGTGCCTTGTTTCATTTAACTTATTTTCGGGTTAACGCAGAAGAAGAATTGTCTATTTGCCTTAAGCACAGTTATTATTGCGGAATGGCTGCTGCAAATATATAATTCAGTAAACCGAGATTATTATTGGAACGGATTTGGGGCATTTCATGAATTTGTATGATAGAGTCAGTACGGGGCTAACGGGTTTTGATCAGGTCATCGATCACCTGCGATTTGGAGACAATGTGGTCTGGCAGGTGGATTCCGTTTCAGATTATAGGAAGATGGCTCATTATTTTGCTGAAAGCGCAAGAACACAAAACATGAGCCTGATTTATATCCGTTTTGCCAATCATGAGCCCATACTGGATGCCAATGAGGATATTAAGACCTATCATATCGATGCCAGAAGAGGCTTTGAAAGCTTTGCCACGGAAATACACAACATTGTTAAATCAGAGGGTAAAAGGGCCTTCTATGTTTTTGACTGTCTGACCGATTTATTAAGATGCTGGCATTCGGATCTAATGATCGGCAATTTCTTTAAGGCGACCTGTCCGTATCTGTACGATCTGGATACGGTCGCGTATTTTGCCATTAAGCGAAATTTTCATACTTATAACACCATCGCCGGCATTCGTGAAACCACCCAGCTTCTCCTGGATTTATATCAAATTAACGATAAAACCTATATTCACCCTCTAAAGGTATGGCAGCGCTATTCGCCGACCATGTTTTTCCCGCATCTCATTCAGGGCCAGGAGGCTGTCTGCATTACATCCAGCTCTGATGCTTCTGAACTGTTTAACAGGATCAATCGCGGGGAAATAAGGCTGGATAATTGGAACACCATCTTTAACAAAGCGAAAAGAATGCTGAGCTTTCCCCAAAAGAAGCAGCAAGCGGTAAAAAAACGCCTCATGTATATGCTTATTGGCAGCGATTCCCGGATGTTTCAGCTGTGCGACCGGTATTTTACCTTGAAAGATATTCTCGACATCGCTTCCAGGGAAATCGGTACCGGTTTTATTGGCGGCAAGAGCGTAGGCATGCTTCTGGCCAGAAAAATATTGGAGGTTGAGGGCGGCGATCGCTTTGCTCCGTATATCGAGCCCCATGATTCGTTTTATATCGGCTCCGATGTCTTCTACACTTATATTGTCCAGAACGGCTGGTGGCGGCTTCGTACCAGGCAGAAAACGCCTGAGGGCTATTACAAGTATGCGGTGGAACTGAAAGAAAAGCTTTTGCAGGGAATCTTCCCCAAGGATATTCAGGAACAGTTTGTTCAAATGCTGGAGTATTTCGGACAGTCGCCTATTATCGTACGCTCCAGTTCCCTGCTGGAAGACAACTTTGGAAACGCTTTTGCCGGCAAGTACGAGAGCGTTTTCTGTGTGAACCAGGGAACGCCCCAGGAGCGCTATGAAGCCTTTGAACAGGCTGTGCGCATGGTTTATGCAAGCACCATGAACGAGGATGCATTAAACTATCGTATGAACCGTGGACTGGCGCAGCAGGATGAGCAGATGGCGATATTGGTACAGCGTGTGTCCGGCGACCGGCATGGAGACTATTTTTTCCCTCATGTCGCGGGCGTCGGGAATTCCAGCAACCTGTATGTTTGGGATGAAAGCATCGATATGAATGCGGGGATGCTCCGCCTTGTATTCGGTTTGGGCACCAGGGCCGTGGATCGGACCGATGGGGATTATGTGAAGGTGGTGTGCCTGGATAAACCGCTTCGCATTCCGCCAATGAACTATGAAGACCAGAAGAAATTCTCCCAGCATCGGTTGGATCTGCTTTCGCTTACAGATAACGCTCTGCAAAGCAGGGAGGTGGACGAGGTTTTATCCCTTCCCTTAAAAACAGATGCGAAGCTGTTCATAAGCCCTGACTACGCTGCCCAGGCCCGCATGCGCGAACTGGGGTATAAAAACCGCAAGACGCCTTATCTGCTGGATTTCAAAAAGCTTTTTACGGACACAAAATTTACTGCCGTGATGAGAGAGATGCTGGCTCTGCTGGCGAAAGCGTACGATTACCCGGTTGATATTGAATTTACGGCTAACTTTAACGAGGACAACGCTTTTAAGATAAATCTCCTGCAATGCCGCCCATTGCAGACAAAAGGCTTGGGCAAAACGGTCAGGATACCGGAGCTGAAAGATGTGAAGGATTGTTTCTTCTCAAGCAAAGGCGGTTTCATGGGTGGAAGCGTACGCCTGCCCATTGATTACGTTATCTTTATCAGCGCAAATACCTATCTGAAACTCAGCGAGCAGGAAAAATACGAGGTGGCCAGAAAAATAGGCTTGATCAACAAAGAAATGAAAGGGAAAAACGCCATGCTGGTAGGCCCGGGCCGGTGGGGGAGCACCACGCCGTCCCTTGGGGTTCCGGTACACTTTTCGGAATTATGCCACATGAAGGTCCTATGCGAGTATGCTTCAATGAAAGAAGGCTTTATGCCGGAGCTATCCTATGGCAGCCACTTCTTTCAGGATATTGTGGAATCAGAGATCTTTTATGTGGCTATCTTTGACGGATACCAGGATGTCGTTTTCAACCCTGACCGTATTCTGCGCGAAGAAAATCTGCTTACTTCTTTCCTGCCCGATAGCGTCCAGTTTGAAAGTGTAATCCATGTTGCAAATACCAGCGGTATGCAGATTTATTCCGATATTGTCACCCAAAGGCTGCTGTGCAGATAAACCCACTATGTAACATTAGTTATTATATAATGTATCTAAGCATTATAGCTCTTTTTCCGTTTTGGCGGTAAAATGACTTCGAAGAATTCGAATGATTTTTTGCATGTGCTTCTGATGGAAAAGGGGATATTCAATGGCAGCCTATAATAACAGATATGAAAGATATATAAATAGGGTTTTCGTATATGGGACGCTGATGAAGGGCTTTTGCAACTATAAAAGATATCTTGAAGGGCGGGTAAGCCGCATCACGTCGGGCAGAACTCATGGACTGCTTTACCACCTGCCTGAAGGATACCCGGCTTTGCTGGAAGGGAATGAGACAATTGAAGGGGAAATCATGGAGCCAGTCGATGAGGACCTGCTTAAAACTCTGGACCGGCTGGAAGGCTATTCTGAATCGGACAGCAATAATCTATACGTCAGAGAGGTAAGGAACATATTGACCGATAGCGGGAAAGAGATGCCCTGCTGGATATATATCTACGCGGATGAGAAATATGCAAAGGAAAACGGAATCCTGGTCCCGAATGGGAATTGGAGAAAGTTTATGGCGGAGAGGGGGGATTGATATGTACAGGAAAATTGCATATCGTCTTAAACAGTAATATTATAAATGTGGGGGTGGGTTGCTTATGAAATACCCCTGATATTCACAGTTTTTATAGCAATACAACGGTCCTTATTCTGTTAAAAACATCGAGCGCCATATTTTAACTGCTTAAATTCATTTTAGGAGGTTACGATATGGAGAAATGCTTGCTGTCAGTAGATTGGGACTATTTTGTCTACACCCGAGCCCATTGGGGCAGTTATATAGAAAACAACAGGAGCATAACTGACCTTTGGTACAAAAGATATATCCAGGCGAAGGCTCGAGGGGAGGATATTCAAAAAGCTTTCCGATTATCTTCAGAATTGGATACATTTTGGAATAGAATCAGGAAACATTTTAAATTCGCAAATAATGTAAAAGCCTATGTTTCAGACTCCCATGCCTTGTCATATAAAATCGCAAAAGAAAACAACTGCAAAACAGTAAACCTGTTTGATTCCCATGCCGACCTTGGTTATGGCGGGCTTTCGTCTCTTGACTTTGAGGTCAATTGTTCCAACTGGCTAGGCAAACTCCTAAAGGAAAAACAAATCGAACAGGCTCACATTTTTTATAGCCCGTATACAGCCGAGAAGCCGGAATATTTCAGCCAGATGAATAGAGTTTTTAGGATCAGGTACTATCATTGTCATGATTTTGACGGATGCGCAGTGGTATCGGCCGTTCATATATGCCGATCCGGCGCCTGGACTCCGCCATGGCTGGATAATAAGTTTGCTCAGTTTGTTGAAGCGCTGGGAATCACATATGAAACAGTGGACTGCCCGGAAAGAAAATGGGATCCGGATCATATCAGCCTGGCAGACCAGATCGATTATTTAATGGCATGATTATGTTGAGGAGTGCATGGTCATAATCGGGGCCGGTACGGGGGATTAAGCGCTGTGATTTTTGGGCTCTTAGTATTCAACAAAACTGAAGCAAATGATTGAGAGGGTTATCCCAAAATATACAAATTCGAAGCGCAATATGATGCAAATCCCTTGACAATATAGCATAACAAGATTAAACTTTAAGTTAAACAACCGGTTAGTTGAATCGAAGTGAACGTCATGGAAAAGAACTCCGGCGTTGAAGCCAAAGAACGCATAATTGAAGCGGCAAAACAACTGTTCTCCCAAAAAGGTTACGATGCAACACGTGTCAATGATATAGCGAGCATTGCCAATGTCAACAAAGCTCTTATCTATTACTATTTTAAGAGCAAACAGGACATTTTGGATTCCATGGTCAATTCTCTGCTTAAAAATGCAGTGTCTCTTGCCCTGGATTTTATTCAAAGAAATATTCTGCAAATGATTCAAGATGGTGCTCTGAAGATCAAGCCAGACTGTCTGCATTTTGTGAGCGATGAAGCTAAGGAGAATTTTCTGAAAAATTCTCAAATGTTTTATGAGCAGCTGATTGATTATGTTTTTGACAATAAAGAGATTGTTCGAATTTTGATGCTGGAATCGCTTAAAAACGGGAAACATCAAGATTCGTTATTCCGCTTTGTAAAGTTTTTTAGCGGCGATGAAATAGAGCCGATTATTAGAACTTTTTCCGATTCTGAAAATCATTTTGTATGCTCGGATGAAATGATATTGTTTAATTTCTTCTTTTCTATTGTACCGATTATTAGTTTTGTAGCCTATTTTGACGATTGTAAAGCCGTGAGCTCGCGCAGCAATGAACAGTTGCGCAGCGCATTTTTACGCGTTCATCAGATAGTGACCAAGTCGCTGGTTACGGATAGCGATATTTTACTGCAAAATGCGAGTACTAGTCTACACTCAGCTCGTAGTTAATAAAATTAACCGAGGGCCGGTTAAAAACACAGCAGTTAAGTTATTATAAAGGATTATAAAAGCAATTATACATAGAGGTGATGATTTATGTATTTCATTAAGAAGGCGGCAGTCAAAATGTTGCTGAACTATGTTTCGGACAACCCTATGCAAAAGTTGCCGAAGATGTTCAAGATTGCAGAGAAGCTGGATAGAGGTCATCTTTATACCAAGCAAATAAGCACGATGCGCGAGGTGTTGCTGGATGAAAACAGTGTTTGGCATGCTTTTACGGAAAACTTGTTCCGGGATGTAGACATAAAAGTTATAAAGAAGCTGGTGGAATGTTTCTTCGTTAACGCAAACCTTGACGGCGCCCAGCGCGCTGTTGCGGCAGAGAAGAAATACGACTGCAATATCCCATGGGCAATCTTGATGGACCCCACCAGCGCGTGCAACCTGTCCTGCACCGGCTGCTGGGCTGCACAATATGGGAACAAAAACAACTTATCTTTTGAGACACTCGATTCTATTTGCCAACAGGCCAAGGAATTGGGTACGTACTTCTTTATTTTCTCCGGCGGCGAACCGCTTGTACGCAAGAAGGATATTATCCAGTTGTGCAGAAAACACAATGATTGCTATTTCTTTGCCTTCACCAACGGTACACTGGTAGATGATGAGCTGTGCGAGCAGATGCTGGATGTCGGCAACTTCGCATTGGCATTTTCCATTGAGGGCGACGAAGAAGCCACCGATATGAGGCGCGGCAAGGGCACCTATCGCAAAGTCATTGAAGCGATGGAGCGTATGCGCAAGCACAGGCTGTTGTTCGGGTATTCTACCTGCTACCACCGCTATAATACGGAAAGCGTCGGCTCCGACGAATTTGTTGATGATATGATTGCCCGTGGATGCCGTTTTGCCTGGAACTTCACCTATATGCCTGTTGGCAAGGACGCCAAGGTAGATTTCCTGGCGACACCTGAGCAGCGCGCGTATATGTACCGGCGCATACGAGAAATCCGTGAGACAAAGCCTATTTTTGCCATGGACTTCTGGAATGACGGTGAGTTTTCAGATGGCTGCATTGCAGGCGGGCGGCGTTACCTGCATATTAACGCGGCCGGCGATGTGGAGCCCTGCGCATTCATTCATTACTCCAATGTCAACATTCATGACGTATCGCTTTTGGATGCGCTGCGCTCTCCTCTGTTTATGGCTTATCGCAAGCGCCAGCCGTTTAACGAAAACCTGCTGCGTCCGTGTCCGTGCCTTGATAATCCCGAGATGCTCGCAGCCATGGTGAAAGAATCCGGCGCGAAATCGACGGATATGATGGCGCCTGAAGACGTGGATGTGCTTTGCAGCAAAACGGAAGCGGCTGCCAAGGCGTGGGCAGAAGTGGCTGATCAGCTGTGGGCGGAAAACCCCAAGAGCAAGAAAAAAGCCTGTGGGGCTGCTCAATAAACCCGAAAATACCCAGGTGATAAAGCCGGTTGACAAAACCGGCTTTTTTATTAAGACTGTTGGGAGCTTTAAGATGACGGGTTTTTAATATTGTTCGGGATTTGCTGCAAAGTCTGTTTTCTTCATTAAATCTCCATACCGATCCGCTATATTGAAACGCAGCTGGACGCTTTAGTTTTAATCCGATAAAAGGGAAACAGCATCAAAATGGCCAGGAAAACAGCGATATTTTACATATCGGGAATGACATGCGCGCATTGCGAAAAAAGAATCCGGAATGCGGTAAAAGAGCTGGAAGGCTTTATTTCCGCTAATGTTTCTTTTCCGCGTAAAAAGGCGGAAGTCGTATTCGACGCGGATAGGCTTACCGAAAACGACATCAGGGCTGCAATCGAAGAGCAGGGGTATGCTATAAAGAGCGTCGGGGAGCCCGGCAGGCGGCATCCCGTGGGAAAAGTGCTGCCGGTATTCCTGATAGTGCTCGCTTTGTACTTGATCGCAAAATACACTGTCGGTTTCGATTTTGTCAACCTGATACCCAATATCGATCAGTCGGTTTCGCTGGCTGCGCTGGTTGTCGTCGGCGTGCTCACGAGCGTGCACTGCATTGCGATGTGCGGCGGCATCAACCTGTCCCAAAGCGTGGGAACGGCTGACGACAGCCGGGGCAGCCTGAAAAGGCCGCTGCTGTATAACCTCGGCAGGGTGATATCATACACCGTCATCGGCGGCATAGTGGGAGGCATAGGCTCGGTATTGTTTGTCAGCGCGGCGGTCAAGGGCGCCATCATGCTGGTGGCGGCGGTCTTTATGATACTGATGAGCCTGTCCATGCTGGGCTGGCTTCCCTGGTGGCTGGTGCCGAGGCTGCCTGCAAAGCTTTCCAGCCGCGCCGGCAAGACGAAACAGGGCAAAGGGCCGTTTGTCGTGGGGCTATTAAACGGGCTTTTGCCGTGCGGCCCCCTGCAGGCCATGCAGCTGTACGCGCTCTCCACCGGATCTGTTTTATTGGGCGCGCTGTCGATGCTGCTGTTTTCCCTGGGCACGGTGCCTTTAATGCTGGGCGCGGGGCTTGTATTTTCGGCGCTCAAAGGCAGGTTTACGCGGGCGATCACGCGCGTCAGCGCAGTGCTCGTCATGCTGATTGCGGCTGTCATGCTGGTGAGCGCGGGCGGGCTGCTGGGGCTGAACATGAACCTGGACAGCAGTTCGGGCATCGCTGCGGAAGGCTCGGATGCGAGCCCCAAGGGGGAGATTGCCTCGGGTAAAGCGGGGGATTACTATGTTGCAGTTATAAAGGACGGCGTGCAGGAGGTCGGGGCGCCGTTGGTACGTTCGGAATACCCGTATATACTGGTGCAGAAAGGCATTCCGGTCAGGTTCAATATAAAGGCCGAGGATAAGAACATCAACGGCTGCAACAACACGGTTGTATTTCCGGCGTTTGGCATCGAGCGGGGACTGAAGGCTGGGGATAATATATTTGAGTTTACGCCCGAGATGACCGGCACATTCAATTATACTTGCTGGATGGGCATGATATATGGAAAAATTAAGGTTGTGGACAGCATAGACAGCAGCGAGGCTTTGTCCGAAGCGGAAACGGAAGAAGAGGCAGCCTCGGGCAGCTCGGATGTTGCGGATATCGATGTGGAGAACTATCAGGTCGCGGAAGTGAAAGACGGTTTGCAGGAACTCACGGTGACGATGGACGAAACGGGATTCTCGACCGCGCTGCTGATCGTCCAAAAGGATATTGATATGATAATAGGGTTTAAGCCTGAAAACCTGAACGAAAGCTATAATTTCGTCATATTCCCGGAGTATAATGGAGTGCTGGACATCGGCAGCGGGCAGTGGGAAACGCCGTTGCTTTCGCCGGTGGAGGATTTCACATTTATAAGCTATCCGGGGCTGTATCCCGGCTACGTCAAGGTTGTGGACGACCTCAGCAGCATCGATATCGGGGAGATAAAAAAAGAAGTGGCGGCGTATGACTTCAGCCGGAGCAATCCTTTGGCTGGCGGGGTGTCGTGCCACTGACATGGAGGGAAAGGCATGGTCGAAAAAACGTACAGAGTGACCGGGATGTCGTGCGCTTCCTGCGCGGCGCATGTGCAAAAGGCTGTAGCCAAAATGCCGGGCGTCGCCGAGTGCGCTGTCAATATAGCGACGGAAAAAATGACGGTGCTTTTCGACGAAAGCGTGACAGGATTCGAGCAGTTGAAAAAAGCCGTTGAGGACGCCGGATACGGGCTGCTTGAAGAGAGGCCGTCGACCAAACGCGTGGAACTGGCGGTGGAGGGGATGACCTGTGCTGCCTGCGCCGCGGCGGTGGAAAGGGCGGTAAAAAGGTTAAGCGGCATAAAGTCAGCCTCGGTGAACCTCGCGACAAACAGGGCGGCGATTGAATACGATACCGCTCAGGTAAAGCTGTCGGAAATAAAAGCGGCGATCACAAACGCCGGGTATACGCCGGGGAATGTTGAAGGCGAAGCGGCGCGCGATATCGAGAGCGAAAAAAGGCAGGCTGATCTTAAAAATGCGCGCACTCGGCTGATCATTGCCGCGATATTTTCCGTACCGATACTGTATATTGCGATGGGGCATATGTTGCCGTTTGTCAGACTGCCACTGCCGCGCTTTATGAGCTCTCACGATTTCCCGCTCGTGTTTGCGCTCGTTCAGCTGGCGCTCACCGTGCCCGTCATACTGGCGGGCAGCAGGTTTTTCCGCGTCGGTTTTAAATCGCTGATAAAGCGCGCGCCCAACATGGATACGCTCGTCGCGATAGGCACGGGCAGCGCGTTTTTGTACGGCGTGTACGCCACCGCGATGATCTATCTCGGCGAGTTCGGTTATGCGGAACAGCTCTATTTTGAGTCGGCAGCCGTCGTCATCACGCTGGTGATGCTGGGCAAGTACCTGGAAGCGGTGAGCAAGGGAAAGACTTCGGAAGCCATCAAGAAGCTGATGGGCTTAAAGCCCAAAACCGCCGTCGTGATTAAAGACGGCGCCGAGATGGAAGTGCCTCTGGACGAGGTGGCCGTGGGCGATATCGTGCTGGTGCGTCCCGGCTCTTCGGTGCCGGTGGACGGAACAGTGATTGAGGGCATATCGTCTGTTGATGAAT